>OLSB01000665.1_pt1 | contig 38509 bp, 40 predicted proteins | sample 1672071 | NCBI WGS metagenome assembly OLSB01 (sample SAMEA3136642, study PRJEB25190) | human gut metagenome | biome: human gut; feature: human-associated habitat; material: faeces | place: Austria | collected 2013 | reverse complement strand
CCCCATATATAACGAGCCTGAAAGGTCAACAGCGTTCCGGTTGGGAACGGGCAGCGGGTTTACGGTTGGCCTTAAAGTTAAATTGATTACTGTAGTTTCTTCGATGAGCTTATGGTAACACATTGCAATATATAGTGTCAATCGTTTTCCCAATGAAGGGATAATACAATTTCGCGTATGTATTTACGGCATAAAAAAGCCTCCCTTTCGGGAGGCCATGAGTTGCATTTTTATTATTTTACTCCGCTTTATCCTCGGCGGTGACGGAATAATCTATTATGCAGCCGCAGGGGCAAACCTTGGCGCAGGCACCGCAGCGGGTGCACTTTTCGGGATCGATACGGGCATAGCCGTCTTCCACGGCGATGGCGCCGTATTTGCATTCCTTCACGCAGCGTCCGCAGCCTATGCACGCCTTCATGCAGGCGGCGCGGGCAACGCGGCCTATGTCCTTATTGCGGCAGAGCACAAGGACCTTCGTCTCCGCGGGGATTATCCTTATGGCGCTGCGGGGGCAGGCCTTTTCGCAGTTGCCGCAGGCAACGCAAACATTGGGGTCTATGCTGGCGATGCCGTTGTTCATGCTTATTGCGCCGAAGCTGCAAACGCGCATACAATCGCCCAGGCCTATGCACGCATATGCACATTCCTTCGGGCCGCCCGCCATGGATGCGGCGGTGGCGCAGCTGGTGTATCCGTCGTATTTATACCTTTCCTTAGCCACGCCGTTGTGACCCTGGCATATTACGCGGGCAACCATCTTTTCGCCTTCTTCAACGGTAATGCCCAGCGCTTCGCTTATGGCTGCCATATTAGCCGCGGGGCAGGCATTCGGCTTCGCTTCGCCGCTGACTATTGCTTCCGCCAGCGCAGCGCAGCCCGCGTAGCCGCAGGCACCGCAGTTGGCGCCGCCCAGCGCTTCGCCTACTTTGGATATCCTCGGGTCCACCTCAACGGCCAGCTTTTTATCCGCAACTTCAAGCAGTATGCCGAATATCAATCCTACAACGCCAAGCACGCCCAGTGCAAGTACTACAGGGATCCAATCCATTTCGTTCCCTCCTTACGCGCCAAGGCCCGCGAAGCCCATGAACGCCACGGACATCAGGCCGGCAATTATCAGTGAGCTGGAGAAGCCTTTAAGGCAATCCGGAATTTTGGAAGTTTCAAGCCTTTCCCTAACGCCCGCCATAAGCACAATGGCCAGCAGGAAGCCCAGCGCGCCGAATATGCCGTTGAGCACGGAATAGAGCAGGTTGAATTCCAGCACTTCGCCGCCAATGGTGATGGGGCTGCCTATGTTGAGCAGGCAAACGCCAAGCACGGCGCAGTTAGTGGTGATAAGCGGCAGATATATGCCCAGCGCCTTATAAAGGGAGGGGCTGCTCTTTTTGATGAACATTTCAACTATCTGCACAAGGCTGGCTATTACCAATATGAACACTATCGTGGAAAGATAGCTCAGCCTGAGGGGCACCAGTATGTAAGTATAAATAAGGTAGGTGAACAGCGACGCAAGGCCCATTACGAACGTGACCGCAAGGCCCATGCCCGTTGCCGTTTCAACCTTGTTGGATACGCCCAGGAAGGGGCAATTGCCAAGGTAACGCGAGAATATGAAGTTATTGGTAAGTACGCAGTTTACCATGAACAAAAGAACTTTTGCTATGCCGCTCATGTGCGTATCACTCCTTTCTCCTCAGTCTTTTTCTTTTCGGCCTTATTCATAAAGTAGTTGGCCACGCCAAGCACCAGTCCGAACACAAGGAAGCCGCCTGGAGCCATTATTGAAAGGAGCATAGGCTCGAACCCTTCGCCGAACAGGCTCAGCCCAAACACGCTGCCGTTGCCAAGCAGCTCGCGGATTATGCCTATAACGGTTATGGCAAGCGTGAAGCCCGCGCCCATGCCAAGGCCGTCCGCGGCGCTCAGCAGCACGCCGTTTTTGCTTGCGAAGGCTTCCGCGCGCGCAAGAATTATGCAGTTAACCACAATAAGCGGTATAAACATGCCAAGGCTTGCATAAAGCGCGGGAACGAACGCCTTAACCAGCATTTCGACCAGCGTAACGAACGTGCATATTATCACGACGAACGCGGGAATGCGGATCTTGTCGGGTATTATATTCCTCAAAAGGGATATGACCACGTTTGAGCCGACCAGAACGAACGTTGCCGCAAGGCCCATGCCAACGGCGTTGGATGCGCTGGTGGTGGAGGCAAGCGTGGGGCATATGCCCAGCACCAGCCTCAGCGTGGGGTTCTCGTTCAGTATTCCGTTAAAGAATACGCTTGAAACGGTCTTTTCTTTTTTAGCCATTGGCCTTTTCCTCCTTCAGGCGGCCATAAAGCCGGGGTTTAACGTATTTATCCAGCAGCGGGGTGACTATGTTCATAACAAGTATCGCATAGGTCACGCCTTCGGGATAGTTACAGAAGTTGCGGATTATAACAACTATTATGCCGCAGCCTGCAGCATAGATGAACTGGCCCTTCGCGCTCATGGGGCTGGTGGTGTAGTCAGTCGCCATGAACACCGCGCCGAGCATCACGCCGCCGCACAGTATCGCCTGCAGGGGATCGTTGCCCAGTATTGCGGAGAACACGAACACCACTGCCAGGAACGTTACTGGTATGCGCCAGGTTATAACGCCGCGGATAAGCATATATAGGAAGCCTATCAGTATGGCGGCCTTGCATACCTCGCCTATGCAGCCGGGTATTTTGCCAAGGAACATATCAAGATAGCTTGCCTCGTAGCCGAAAAGCACGGTTGCGCTCGTTGTTGCGTCCGCACCGCTGAAGCAGGTGGGCAGCACGAACGCCGTCATACGCACGGGCCAGCTGGCAAGCAGTATACCGCGCGCAGCAAGCGCGGGATTGACAAAGTTATCGCCTATGCCGCCGAAAAGCTGCTTCACGAGTATTATCGCAAGGCCGCTGCCGATTATGGGCAGCCACCACGGCGCCGTGGGCGGGAGGTTAAGGCCGACCAGCAGGCCGGTAACGGCCGCGCTCAGGTCGCCGATTCTTATGGTTTTATGCGTAAGCTTCTGCCAAAGGTATTCAAACAGTATGGCGGAGGCCGTAGCAAGCGCCACTACTATGGCCGCGCTTATACCGAAAAAGTATATGCCGGCGATGGTGGTGGGCGCCAGGGCTATCAGAACATCGCCCATCAGGGAGCGGGTGTTCTGCGGGCTGCGCACATGCGGCGCGGTAGACATATAAAGGCTCATATTACTTCCTCCTTGCTGCGGCGGCTATTGCGTCCTTGGTATTCTTGAACGCCGCGGTCAGCCATCTTCTTGACGGGCAGGCATACGAGCAGCAGCCGCACAGTATGCAGTCCATAACATGGTTGGCCTTCGCGCCTTCCAAATTGCCCGCGTCGCAAAGGTGCTTCAGCTTATACGGGTCAAGCCCCATGGGGCAGGCCTGTACGCAGCGCGCGCAGCGTATGCAGGGCTCTTCATCAACGCTCTTCGCGTCCTTTTCGTTGTAAACAACTATGCCGCCGTTGGCCTTGGCAATGGGTATATCCGCGCTTGCGGTGCAAACGCCGGTCATGCCGCCGCCCATAACTATCTTTGCGGCTTCCTCGCTGTATCCGCCGCATTCGCCTATCATGTCGGCAACAACGGTGCCTATCCTTACGCGCAGGTTGGAAGGATTGACTACCTTGCCGGTAACGGTGGTTATGCGGCTTATAAGGGGCTTGCCGTCTATGACCGCATCCGCTATCGCCGCGGCCGTGGCCACGTTGGTAACTATCGTATGCACCTCTATTGGCAGCTTGCCGCTGGGCACCTGGCGTCCGGTAACGGCGTGGATAAGCTGCTTTTCACCGCCCTGCGGGTACTTGGTCCTGAGTACCGCTATTTCAACGCCCTCGCGCCCGGCAGCCGCCTTGCGCATGGACTCGATAGCTTCCATCTTGTTGTCCTCTATGGCTATTACGCCGCGCTTTACGCCAAGCGCGCGCATTTCCGCACGCAGGCCGTCCACAACCCGGCGGGGTTCTTCTATCATCAGCCTATAGTCAGCCGTAAGGAACGTTTCGCACTCTGCGCCGTTCAATATAATCGTATCGCAGGTCTTGCCTTCGGGAAGGGTAAGCTTAACGTGCGCGGGGAAGCTCGCGCCGCCCATGCCGCATATGCCCGCAGCCTTTATCGCGGGAACTATCAGCGCGGGGTCAACTGTTTCCACGTTGCCGTAGCCCTGTATGCCGTCCACCCATTCGTCGGCAAAATCATTCTGTATGCAAACGCACATAACGGGCCCCGCGCCGGTGATGAGCCGCGGCTCAACGGCCGTAACCTCGCCGGATATGCTGGCGTGTACGGGAAGGCCCAAGCCGCCGACAGGTTCGCCTATAAGCTGGCCTATCTTTACATGATCGCCCTTGCTTACGCACGGCTTAGACGGAGCACCCAGATGCATACTCATGGGAATGACCACCGAATCGGAAACAAAGTCCCGTATCGGGGCATTTCGGGTCGGCAGCTTACCCTCGTGCTGGGAATGCAGAGGATGTACGCCGCCCTTGAAGGAATACTTTGGCAAACAAAGCACCTGCCTTTCGAATTGATGCGGAATGTGATGTAATAAAAATGCAAAAATGCATGCGAACATAGTTACGCCTACCATTGCTATCCGTGCTATTATAGCACACAATTTTTCACCCGTGTAGTACTTTATTCTCGTTAGTTTTTTAACTTTTGCCCTAATTTGCTATACTTCGCGGCACTTATATGTTATACTTTTGTCATGAATGTTTATACGGACAGCCAAATAATGAATATAATATATAAAACCGCGCTCGCTCACGGGTTTGCAGGTATGCGTATGCTAAAATTGCATAAGCTGGACGCTTGGCATAAGTATTCCGCGCTTTACGGCACGGGCAGCGCAATGCCGTACGATCTTCCCGCGGCATATCCCGATGCAAAGGCCGCACTGCTTTTGATATGGGCCTATGCTCCGTATGAAAACGGCGGGCATATTTCGTCCTATTATCCCGCCAGCAACGCAAGCTACCACGCATCAAAGGCCGTGGAGGCTGAACTTAACGCGGCGGGAATAGCAGCAGAGCGGGCGTTTATACCCGCGCGGGCGCTGTGCATAGCCAACGGGGTGGGGCATCAGGGCAAAAACGGGCTGCTGAGCATTGCCCCCTACGGCACGCGCATTGCGCTTGAAACGCTGCTAATATATTCCCCCGTTGAGCCAAATGCGGAGCAAGCCTGCACGGAGGGCGGCTGCCCGGAAGGCTGCACGGCCTGCATCTCCGCCTGCCCCATGGGCGCGATAACAGCGGACGGGCTGAACGTAACGCGCTGCATGCGCTATATTATGAACAGCGGCTATACAGAAGAAATTTGGCAAAAGCAGCAGACATTTCTGGGCTGCGAAATTTGCCAGGCCGTCTGCCCAAAGAATGCGCGGCTGAAAAAGCTGCCCGTGCCTGACGACACGGCGGAAGCGTTTGAGCTGAGGCGGCTTATAGCTGGCAACGCGAAGGCCGCGCGCATTATAGCGGGCAAAAACATAACCGGCAACGGGCGGCTTACCATGGAAGCCATAGCATTCGCCGCGCGGGAAGGGCAATGCGAAGCGGAGATCCGCGCCTGCCTTTCCTCCCCGTTTGAGCAGGTGCGCATGGCAGCCAAGTGGGCATTAAGCAAATATTTCGGCGGGATTTAACACTTTCGCGCCAAAACGTTACTTAAACATAATCAAAGTTTGAGACTTTCGTAACACTTTTGTGATGCTTTTTCTCCCGCCATGCTCTATAATATGAATCAGAAAGAGAGAGCAACCTTTCAAAAGAGCAAACAACAGGATTACCGGTCCGCTGGCAACAACGGACCGATTATTCTTTTTGGCGATTGATTGAAAAAGCCTGATAGTATATAATCTATAGTAATAATACCATCCCTATAGGAGGGCATATGGATATGGAAATGCAGAAATCCGAAAATAAGGACAAGCGCGTGCCGCTTGCCGAAAACGTAAGGGAATATGATGAACGCCGCTTTATGGGCAGGCGCACACGTATAGCGGCAAAGCAGAGCACGCCGGGCGAAAAGGCCCGCGAGTTTTTACTGAGCCTTAAACAGGACGGCACGGTGGACGAGCTGAAAACCGTTATGAAGGAGGGTGCGGAATATATTGTGGGCATCTGCTCCAACTTTACCTCCAAGGGATATGATTACTGGGTGGCGGTGGAGGTGGATAACGACACGCCGCTGCTTGAAGGCTACGAAACCATATTCGTACCCGCCGGAACGTATGCATATTTTGACTGCGAAGGCGGCACGAACGAGGCCGTTACAAGCTGCTGGTCTAATGTTTACAACACATGGTTCCCAAAATCCGGCTACAATCACCAGGGCACGCAGGAAATGGAGATTTATCCCCTTGGCGATATGGAGGCGGAGGATTACCGCTGCACGCTGCTGGTGCCGGTAAAGCGCATTGAGCGCGTGCCTATAAATAAATACAGGCGCAGTGCGCTTGGTTCCGCGCCGTTCGTGCTGATAGGCAGCGTTATGGGCTTGCTCATATCCGGCGCGAACGACACAAAAACAATGTTGATTGCCGCGCTTGTGGGCGGCGGCCTTGCATGGTTCCTTTATGAATACATTGCAAAGCGCCGCGAGGAGCGCGCGAAAGCAAAGGAGGAGGCAAAAAACAACAGCGGAAAGGAGTGAAGCAAATGCCTGACAAGAACAAAGAGCTATCCAAAATTCTGTTGCTGGCGGCAAGCGTTCTGCTTTCGGCGGCAAGCGTTGTGTTCCTGCTGATCTGCCTTATTTCGGACAGCGAAGGCCCCTGGGTACTGCCCGCGGCGCTCGGCTGCTCCGTACTCAGCAGCCTGTTCAGCATTGTCCGCAGCGCAGGCGAAATAAAGGAAGAAAAGGCCAAAAAGAACAAATAATATCCGTTAAGCACAGCAAAAGCGCAGCCATAAGGCTGCGCTTTTTATATGCTTATTTTATGCTTTGTTCAAGCTTATCAAACTCATCGCAGGAGAAAAACTCTCCAAGCGTTATGCCAAGCCCGTCGCAAATGAGTTTTATAGTCATCAGCTTTGGGTTATTGCTTTTGCCGTAAAGTATGTTCTTTATGCTGCTGGGCGGAACGGCGCTCAGGTTTGCCAATCTGTTTACGCTTATTCCGCGTTCCCCGCACAGTCTCAGTATCCTGCTTCTTATCGCAAGCACAGTCTCGTCCATGGGAATGCTCCTTTTTACAAACAGCACCGTTTGCACGGTGCTGCCTTACCATATTAATATAGTATCTTTACTTTTAACCGCAGCAGTCTGCCATCGCGGTCTGCGCCGATGTGAACATGGGCAGGAACTCCTCAATGGGTTCGGATGCCATGGCGGTTATGGTTATGTTGGTGATGTAGTTCATGAACTTGTTCACCAGTATGTACTGCTTTATAGTAATGCCGCTTATGTCCACGTCAAACTCCGCGCACTGATAATCGGTGCTGCCGAGCGTCTGCTCCGTCGTGCCGACATAGGTGCAGTTCATGGCCGTGTTTTCACCCATCTGCTTAACTATTTCGTCCATAATATCGCCTATGCCCATGCCGAGCGCGCCCAGCATGCTGACCTTTTGATATATTATAAATACGTTGGTGCCGTTGTCCGGATTCTGTACAAAAGTATCGTACACAACCTCGTGGTCGCTCAGATCTTCGCCCTCGGTACCCAGCATCTCCTTGGATATGCCGACAAGCTGCGCAATGTATTCATCGTCCGCCAGCAGCCAGTTTTCGGGCGGGGTGAAGTTAAATCCCGCGGTGGCGTTATAATATACGCCGTCCGTCCATGTGCCGCGCGTTATGGAAGTTTCGGCCTCCGCGGTAGGTTCTGCCGTGGGTTCTTCAGTTGCAACAGGCGCTTCGGTGGGGGCTGGGGTGTCCGTAACAACGGGCTTTCCGCCTTCCGCGGGCAGCGTGGATATCAAATCCTGTGCGTTGGGCTTGTCCGCGCCGCCTGTGCAGCCGGAGAATGCCATAAGCATAATTGCAGCCATCATCAGGGCAACAGTCTTTTTCATAATAAAAATACCTCTTGTCCATTCTATGCCGCTTTTACGGCACAATTTGATTATACATTATGCCGCGCAATATGTCACATATTTTGACATACATATTTATAATACCCGTCCAGCCCATCCGCCTTGCTCGGGTGCAGCGCACGTATGCCCATGCCATGCATTGCGTAAAGCAGCACCAGCGTGCCAGGTACTATAACATCATGCCGCTTTGTAAGCAGCGGATGGCGGCTGCGCGCCCCGTCCCCCGCTTCGTGCAGCTTTTTGGAAAGCAGCTCTATCCTCTCCCGCGTAAGCAATGTGGATTCGACAGCGTGCTCATCGTATTCCTCAAGCCCGAGCGACAGCGCCGCAAGCGTTGTTATCGTGCCGCCCACGCCTATCCAGTCCGTTATTCTTATGCGGGGGAAGCGGAACAGCCCTTCGCACGCCTTGAACACGGCCTCGCGCATGGATTCGTATGACCCGTCCGATTCCTTATCGCATATATCCTTCGCGCGGACGCAGCCCATCGGCGCACTGACCGCAAATCCCTCCGAAATGAGCTGGCACGACCCGCCGCCAAGATCTATCAGCCCCCAATCCGGCTTGTCCGCAATGCCCGCACCTATGCGGGCAAATGTGGCCTCATCCTCGCCCGAAAGCACGCGCACGGGCATTATCTCCCCCGCAAGGGCAAGGAAGCGTTCGCGGCTGCCGAATTTGGCGTCCCTAACGGCGCTGGTGGCGTATGCATAAGGCTTGGCGTCCTGCGCCGCGGCAAGGGCGGCAAGCTCCTTCAGCGCGGCTATGCTCCGCTCAATGGCCGCATCGCTAAGCTTTCCGGTTGAAATTATGTTTTCCGCAAGGCGGGTGGTTATAAGTCGCCTTTCCCCGTTAGGGCCAAGATATCGTATTGAGTTGCTGCCTATGTCAACGGCGGCTTTCTTCTGCATTGTTCATCCTCCCAAAAATACTTAAAAAGTGGCCAACGGCCACTTTTCGTTTTCTTAATCCGTTATGTCGAACTTTATATCGTCCGGCAGCACAAGCCCCAGCTTTTCGCGGGCGTACTGCACTCTGTATTCATCGCTCTTAGCGTATTCTATCATGTATTCAAGGCGCTGTTCCTCCGCCTGCAGTGCGGCGTATTGTTCGTCCAGCGCGGCCTGCTTGGCGGCGATCTCGTTCAGCTTAGCCTGCTGGGAAAGTATTACCGCGCCCGCGAATATAAGGCATATAAGCGTAAGCAGCATAATAAAGCGGGGCGTTGCCCTCAGTTTCCGTTTCATGCCGCATACCTGCCTTTCTTATATGGTAATATACGCATAGGTGCGCACCTATCGCGTATACTATATTTATAAAACATATATGCGCATATTTCAAGCCTTATTTTTCCGTTTTTGCATGGGTTTTGTAAATGCGCCCGTATTTTCGTTTTTTTGCAAGGCTTTGCCTTATGCGCGCCCCGCACATGCGCATGGGATAGCGGCAGTATATCAGGGCGCCGGCCGCTATCAGCATTATTGAATAAAGCCTTATCCGCCCACTGTCCGCATAAAGCAGCGCGGCGGCCGCGGCAATGCCCGCAAATATATAAAACATAATATCCAGCGCCGCGTCGATAATGCGGTTTTCGTTGAACGGCAGCCGTATGAACGCGAAAATATCATACATAAGCCCTATGAGCGTGCCGCAGTAAAGCGAAATGAGGCATATGCGTATTTCCGCTGCCGCGCGCAGCATCAGCGGAACATGCGCGAAAATAGCGAACCGCGCTGCTGTGCATCCTCGCTGTATTCAAGGGCCAGTATTTCCCCCTCAACTATTACCTGCCCCTCGTCAAGGCTAAGCTTTGTTATGTGCAGCCCGCTGCCTTCTATCCTAAGCTGCCCCGCGTCCGTAAGCAGCTCTATCTCCGCCTCGTTAAAGCAATCCACGTCCTTCACCCCACTCACGCTCATCAGCTCCCTGCCTTCTATATGCACGCTGTGGGAACGTATGCGCGTGCTGCCTTCGCCCAATATTCTGTCCATACCCGGCCTCCTTTTGTGTAGTTATGCCCTTGTTTGATTATATGCGCGTATACTAAAGAAAAATACATCAAATATTCACACGTTTCTTCTTGACAAATGCGTATGTTTAACGATAATATGGTATTGTCGGTAGAAGAACGGATAAAAGCCCCAAATATAACGTTTTAACTTCATTAATATGGGCATAATACTGATAGCAGAACCGATATATACACACCGTAAGTAGGAAATTTGTTTATAAATTTTGCGTTTCTTGAAAGGAGCAGCATTTTGACCAGAGATCAACTGTTGGAAAAATCCTTGGGCGATCTGAGAGAGATCGCAAAGCTTCAGGGTGTTAAATCCATCACCAAATATCGCAAGGGTGAACTTGTCGATATCATCATGAACGGCGGCAGCAAGCTTTCCGCCGTAAAGCCCAAGGCCGAAGCCGAAGAAAAGGCCGGGGCCGTAAGCGCGCCGAGCGCACCGCAGCGCACGGAGGAAGCCCCCTCCGCAAAGGCGGAACCCGTGCCGCAGGCGCAAACTGCCGCGCCGCAGCAGGCCCAGCCCGCCCCCGCGCCAAGCGCACCGCAGGGCGGCATTCCCCCGCTTGACGCCGGGTATGATTCGCGCCAGCGTTATCAGCAGCCTTACCGCCAGCCGCGGCAGGATTATCAGTCCCCCTCCGGCTACAACCGCCGCTATACCGCCCCCGGCGCATATCAGGACACGCGCCAGCCGCGCCAGAATTATCAGCAGCCCTACGGCGCGCCCAGATATACAAACCAGGGCTATGATTCCCGCCCGTCTTACAGGCAGGATGGCTACGCTCCCGCGCCCAGTCCCTATCGCCAGGCGCAGGAAGCATATATGCAGCAACAGCAACAGCAGCCCAATCCTTACCGCCAGGATAGCTACATGCAGCAGAATCCTTACAGGCAGGATCCCTACGCGGGCGGCATGGATATGCATGAGGACGCTTACCGCCAGGCTAAGCCCGACAGTTTCTATAAGGACTATAACCCTGCCGCTCCCACGCCCGCAATATCCGAAATGCTTGAAGCGGGCACCTGCGGGGACTGCGAAGGCGTGCTGGAGGTTCTGCCGGACGGTTACGGCTTCCTCCGCAGCGAAAACTATCTGCCCGGTACGCGGGACGTATACGTTTCCATTGCGCAGATACGCCGCTTCAACCTTAAAACAGGAGACATGGTTACAGGCAAGACCCGCCCCTCCAAGGAAGGCGAAAGGTTCTTAGCCCTCCTCTACATAACCGCCATAAACGGCGAGGATCCCGAAAAGGCGCAGCAGCGCAAGCCTTTTGACGAGCTGATACCCATTTTCCCCAACGAACGCCTTACCCTTGAATCAAAGGGCTTGGGGCGCGACCAGAATTTGGCGATCCGCCTTATTGACCTTATTGCCCCGATAGGTAAAGGCCAGCGCGGCATGATAGTGAGCCAGCCCAAGTCCGGCAAGACCACGCTGCTCAAGAACATTGCCCACGGAATATCCACCAACTATCCCGATGTTCACCTGATAGTTCTGCTGATAGACGAGCGCCCGGAGGAAGTTACGGACATGAAGCGCTCCATAAACGGAGAGGTGCTTTATTCCACGTTTGACGAGTTGCCCGAGCATCATACCCGCGTTGCCGAAATGACACAGGAGCGCGCGATGAGGCTTGTTGAGCAAGGCAAGGACGTTGTTGTACTGCTCGACTCCATAACAAGGCTTGCCCGCGCATACAACCTTACCATACCCACGACCGGACGCACGCTTTCCGGCGGCATGGACCCAGGCGCCCTGCATAAGCCCAAGCGTTTCTTCGGCGCGGCGAGGAACATTGAAAACGGCGGCAGCCTTACCATAATCGCCACGGCGCTTATAGAGACCGGCAGCAGGATGGACGACATAGTCTATGAAGAATTCAAGGGCACCGGCAACATGGAGATTCACCTTGACCGCAAGATGAGCGAAAAGCGCATTTTCCCCGCCATAGACATTTACAAGTCCGGCACAAGGAAAGAGGAGCTGCTGCTGAGCAAGCAGGAGCTTGAAGCGGTGTTCAGCATGCGCAAAACGCTTTCAAGCGGCAATCCGGCCGACGCTACCGAGCAGCTTATCGCCATGATGGAGCGGACGGAGACCAACGAGGAATTTGTCAACAAGCTGAACAACATGAGCAAGGCTTACGAGCGGGACGGTTTTTCCGCAGGAAAAAGAATAAACTGATAATGTATTGCATTTTACCCGGGTGCGGCAGCGCATTCGGGTAATTTTATAAAAGCAGGGAGGTAGAAATGCAATGGCAAAACTGAACCGTTTGATTCACTTTATCTCATTGATGCTTGCAGGAGCAATGCTGCTTTGCGCATGCAATGCAGCTACCGTTGCGCCGAATGAATATGCATCCCAACTGCACAACGGTTCCCGGAGATGGGCCAAGTCTTGTCAATTCCGTTTATTACCTTGATTTGGAGGGCGGACGGGATTTTATGAAAATACTGTTCGATGATTTTACCGACGACAACCTCATGCCCGACTTAACCGATTCCGTTCCCCGCGCACCTTATCCAGAGTTTACGCAGACTGATACACAGTACATAATAAAAGGCAATATCTCATCCGCCGGCGGCGATTATGTAGCCGTGAACTATTACCCCTACACGCGGGATAACGGCGAAAGCTACTATACGGGCGATACGTCGTGCTACTTCGCCCTATTTGAAGTAACGCTGCATGAAATAAGCGAACCCAATCCATTCGGGTTGAAGTATGCCATATGCCCAGTAATTCGCCTTGACAACGCGGATTTTGAATTTGAAGCGTGATACTGCCGCGAAATATGGCTGAAAAGTTAAATTTATAATTGCTATTGAAATCCGCCGAAAAGCCTGTATAATATGGTTTTGATTTTTCACGGAGGTTGCTTTTATGGAGAAAAAAGCGGCTAAAGAAGGGCTTTTCAGGCGGCTTTCGCGCCCGGTGGAGCTTACGAGCGGCTCGCCCTGGCGCGTTATACTGCGCTACTCAATGCCCATTACGGTTTCGTTTATTTTGCAGCAGATTTATGTGCTGACGGATGCAATAATATGCGGCCAGGTACTTACCGCGGCGCAGGTGGCAGGCGTTAATGATACCGGCCCGCTCACGTTTATATTCCTCGAATTTGCATTCGGCTGCACGGGCGGCTTTTCCGTAATAACCGCAAAGGCTGCGGGAATGGGTGATACGAAGGGCGTAAGGCAGTCCTTCGCGGCGCAGATATATCTTTCCGTAATAATTTCGCTCGTGCTCACGGTCGCATCCATTGCGCTGCTGCCGTGGCTGCTGGGCGTTATAAACGTTACGCCCGTGAACGCGGAGGTGTACAGCGCGGCGTATTCATACTGCGTTGTTATATTCGCAGGCATACTTGCGCAGATGGGCTATAACTTCATCTGCGGCATTCTGCGTGCATATGGCGACTCCGTCACCCCACTCATATTCCTTATAATTTCAACGGCGCTCAATATAGGGCTGGATATTTTCTTCCTTACCACGCTGCGCATGGGCCCCGCCGGCGCCGCCATAGCGACCATTTTGGCGCAGTTTATAAGCGTTATCGGCTGCGGCGCATATATGTTTTCCAAGTATAAGGAGCTTAGGCTACGCAAGGAGGATTTCCGCGTAAGCCTTAGCAGCATATGGGAACACCTGAAGCAGGGCATTCCCCTTGGGCTTCAGTTTTCAATACTTGCAATAGGCATAATAGTTATGCAGGGCGCGGTGGTCAAGTTCGATCTTACCGCAAGCGGCGAAATGGTGGCCTCCACACCGGCGCAAAACGGCTTCGGCGCGGCGAATAAGCTTATCAGTTTCCTCATGGCACCGTTCAACGGCCTTGCTTCCGCAATATTGGGCTTCAATGCGCAGAACTACGGCAAGCGCGACTATGAGCGCATAAAGCGCGGCACGCTGCAAACCGTGCTTATAATGCTTATAGTTTCCGCCATATGCATTGCCATAGGCCTGCTGCTTTCAATAAACGGCACTTATCAGTATATATTCATGAGTACCGATAAGATATCCGCCGAAACCATACGCTACGGCAACACGTTTATGTATGTCGATATGGCGTTCTATGCAATACTCGGCTTCCTTATAGTTGTGCGCAGCGCGGTGCAGGGGGTGTTCCTTGCGGGGTATGTGCTGTGCGCGGGCGTGGCGGAGCTTGTGTCCCGCATACTTATCTGCGCCTTTCTGCCGCAGATAGTCAACGGCGGCGCGATAGATTCTTCCGCCTCAACGGCCGCGTTCGCCGCCGTCTGCTTCGGCGATCCGGGCGCATGGGCATTGGCGTCGCTCGTGCTGCTCCTGCCCCTGTTCAAATATATAATCGGCAAAAAGTATTCGTCGTGGAATGTGTGAGTAAGCAAGGGGATGCTGTTCCAGCATCCCCTTTTTACTGCCGGAAAAATGCATCGTAATATGAAACGCCTTTATACTGTTGCTTCAGCTTATTAAAAGCCGAAATATATCTTTCGATTTTCGCTTCGTTTCCTTTAATTATCATAGTCTGCTTGCGCTTGCCGATGATTATAGTACCAGGCACCAAAACTAAGTTTTTGTTGGATTCAAACAGGCTGCAATCACGCTTTGCACCGATGGCAAATCCCTCAAGCTGCGGAAAATTCGCCGCTATCCACGCCACCTGTTCCGTTGTAAAAACATTCGTCGGAAAATCAAATGTTCTCAGTCGCGGGAGTTCCGCAAGAAAAGACAAATCATTATCCGCAATGGCGCTGCCGTTAAACGACAGCCTTTCAAGCTTCATCCCCGCCAACTGCATCAGACTATTGATAATCGCTTTTTTGTAAGCAGCATTCCCTATTCTAAAATCTCTCAGCGACGGCGCAGTTTTCACTTCCTTTATGGAAGAGAGCCGCGAAAAGTCCTCTATGCAAAGCCCTGTTAAGCTTATATTATTCGTCATCTCCCAAAGTGATGCCGCCCTTTGATTTAGACTTAAATAAATATATTCAAGCTGCGGCAGCGTACCGAGCGGCGATAAATCTTCAATAAACTTGTTCTTGAAAAAACGAATTGCTTTCAGTTGTTTTCCGTATGTTTCAATGAAATACTCAAAAGTATCCTGCCTGAGTCCCGATATGGTCACAGCATCGGCATCAGGATGGAATTTCAGCTTATCTATATCGGCAACCGTGATTTTGCCGCCGCCAATGTCCATTTCTTCTTCGCGGAGCCATATGCAGCCGTGTGTCTTGGTTTCACAGTCATAGTCAAAGCTTCCGTCAATAAACGAATCAAAAGAGAATTCCACGGGCTATCCTCCGTTTTTAAAACCTCAAATCTCCTTCCCACAATGCGGTCAGTATTTTCCGTTGGATTGTATCAATTTGCCGCAATGCGGGCATTTGTTGGTGAACGCCTTGCAGACGGCGCATATGAGCATCGCGCCAAAGCATGCCGCCCCAATGTATGCTTCCGTTATGATATCATAATTGCCGTCAAGCAATTTCACGCCGATAATGCCCTCAGTCGATAATAAATATGATAAGCGCTATTACGAGCACCCATGTTGTGATTCTTTTCATATAAAATCCTCCTTTTTATTATGCTACAACACCGCAAATTATAAATACTGCCGCAAATACAAAAAGCACCGCGGAAGCAACCGGCTGCAACGGGAACGTCAAGCCTTTGATTTAGGCGTACTTTGGGCGCTTGGTTTGATATGTTACCGTAACAGCCCTTGCTATATTGGCTGGTTTTCCGGAATTACTGCATGAAATTTCATATTCTTTTCCGTTGACCCGATAGTTATATGAATATTCCATCCAATCCTTATAAAATCTTCCGGCCTTACCACCCTTATATACGTTCCTTTTATGCTCGTTCGATGTCAAAAAGCCCAGCGTTTGAGATGTTTTGCTCTTCAAAAAATGCAATGAAATATAAAGGAATCTCATTGAGAGAATCATCATGACCACGCCAATGCTTATAAATGCAGCTTTAAGTCCCATGACATTGTTTTCCTTTATAAAAAGTTACTTTTAGTTGTATTTATCGAAGCCACGAGCATGGCTCTTAACGATTTGCACTTTGACTCAAGAGCATTGTACTGCGTTTCGCTTATATAATTTGTTTTATAAAGCAGCTCCAGCCAATATCCTGTTTCATTTGCTTCTTTAAGCGCAATTTGCAGTTTTGATACAAAATCCGCTTTACCATGGGCATACTTTGCTTCCCGAATGTTTGCTCCTATCGATGTTCCGCTTCTGCCTATCTGGTTTGAAACAATGCTTTCCCGCTGTTCCTTCAGCATTTTAACAAGATTTATTATTTGAACAGCAAATTCCATGGATTGGTCAGAAAGCTTGTCGTTCGCCATACAATCACGCTCCTTTAATAAATAATAGCATAAATTCCGGCCTTCTTCAATGAAGCATTTGCCCCGCAAATATGAAGCGGCAACTTCGATGCCGTGAAGCGCTCGCTACGCTCGCATGAAGCGAAGCGCGTGGGTATTATTCATGTGCCGAAGGCACGCTTCATTGGGCGAAGCCCTGCTTCATTTTTCATGCACCCAGGTGCGCTTCATTTCCAAAGCAAAAAAACACTTCTTATGAAGTGCTTTTTTGCTTTGGAGGCACCACCCAGAATCGAACTGGGGAATAAAGGTTTTGCAGACCTCTGCCTTACCGCTTGGCTATGGTGCCATATGGAGCGGGAAACGGGGCTCGAACCCGCCACCTCTGCCTTGGCAAGGCAGCGCTCTACCGAATGAGCTATTCCCGCATTGCGCTCTCGCGCTTTGCCGTTCGCCGTGGTGCTTTGTGCTTTCCTCAGCGCGCTCGTATATTCTAACCCAAGAATCCGATTATGTCAAGCACCCAGTTCGAATTTTTTTGCACTTTTTTGGTTTTCATGCCTTATGGGTATCAAAAAAGCCCGTATTGCAGGGCTTTTTCTTGCTAAAAACTCTTTATTCGGCTGCCGGTTCGTTCTCCGTGCCGTCGGTTATCAGCTCGCACACAACCACGCAGCGCTGCTCGCTTGTGCCCGCAGAGCGGTCAAAATCGCCGTAGCAGGTTATCAGCGTCATCTTCGCCGTGTCGCTCTCCATATCCATAACGCTTTCGGGATAATCGTTATACGGATAGAAGTCCACGCTCGTAACCCTGAAGTACAGCACGCTGCCGTCCTCCCGCTCGATGGCTACCTTCTGCCCTTCTTCCATGTTCCACAGCACGCTGAAGCGGCCTATCTTGCCCTTCCAGCTTTTGTGCCCGTTCACCAGCGCGTTGCCCTGCTCCCCGGGTGCGGGGCCGGGCTCATACCATGCCGCCACGTCCGGATCCTCAATGGTGTCCATCTGGCCCTTCTTGTCGCCCTCCTCTATAAGCCCAACGGGGTAAACCTCTGCCATGACCTGCGCATCAATGAAATATATGACCTTGGGCGCGCTGCGCGTATATTGATACGGCGTGGGCGTGGGCTCCGCGGTGGGCGCGGGCGTCTCGCTCGGATTCGGCGTTGCAGTGGGCGTTGGCACGGCCGTTGGCGTGATGCTCGGCTGCGGCGGGTCAACATAGTCGCTTATCAGCACATATTGGCGAATTATCAGCGCCACGCCGCCTATCAGCAGCGCCGCGCTTATGCAATAAAGTATGATATCCAGCGGTGTAAGCCGCTTTTTCTTCTTCGGTGCGTTCTTTTCCATGGCCTGATTATAGCATTACGGCACCCGCTTGGCAATTTATACTTTGAACTTTGGCGTAAAGTTTGTTTTTACTTAACATTTTGCCATAAATATGGTATACTGATTCGTCTAATAAGTAATTTACTTTAGGAGTTGACTATGGATATCAGGAACGACATTGCACTTGCCATATCCGCCGCAACGGGCATGGATGCCGCGGAGCTTTTGAGCTATATAGAGATTCCGCCGGACAGCAGCATGGGGGACTATGCCTTCCCCTGCTTCCGCCTGGCTAAGGCCATGCGCAAGGCCCCCGCGGCAATAGCTGCGGAGCTGAAGGATAAGCTTGCCCTGCCCGCGGGCATAACCCGTGCGGAGGTTGCTGGCGGCTACCTTAACTTCTTTGAGGACAGGGCCGGCGCAGCCGCAGCAACGATAATGCGCGTGCTTAACGAAGGCGAAAATTACGGCCACAGCAGCGAAGGACATGGCAAAAACGTTTGCGTGGAGTTTTCCTCCATCAATATTGCAAAGCCCTTCCATATAGGCCATTTGCCCTCCACAGCCATAGGCAACAGCCTTAACAGGATATACAAGGCGCTGGGATACAATACCATTGCCATAAACCACCTTGGCGACTGGGGAACGCAGTTCGGCAAGATGATAGTTGCTTACAAAAAATGGGGCGGCGGAAAGCCCATCGAGGAATCAACAGTTCGGGAGCTTGTCAAGCTTTATGTCCGCTTCCATGAGGAAGCCGAAAAGGATGAAAGCCTTAACGACGAAGCCCGCGCATGGTTCAGGAAAATAGAGCAGGGCGACGCGGAAGCGGTCGACCTTTGGCAGCGGATGAAAACGCTCACGCTCAAGGAAGTTGGCGAAGTATATAAGCTTCTCGGCGTGGAGTTCGACAGCTACAACGGCGAAAGCTTTTATGAGGACAAGATGCAGGCCGTAATAGACGAGCTGGACGCTAAGGGCCTTCTCAAAACCGACAAGGGCGCAAAGATAGTTGACCTCTCTGAATACAACATGCCCCCCTGCATAATAGTAAAGTCCGACGGGGCAACCCTTTACGCCACGCGCGACCTTGCCGCCGCAATATACCGCAAGAATACATATGACTTTGTTAAGAGCATATACGTTGTTGCATATCAGCAGAACCTGCATTTCCAGCAGTTCTTTAAGGTACTGGAGCTGATGGGAAAAACCTGGGTCAAGGACTGCGTGCATGTCAATTTCGGCATGGTATCCATGGAGGAAGGCACGCTTTCCACCCGCCACGGCAACGTGGTGTATCTGGAAGATGTTCTGAACGCCTCAATAGAAAAAACGCTCGATATAATCAAAGAAAAGAGCCCCGATCTTGAGGATAAGGAGGCCGCCGCGCGCGCCGTGGGCGTGGGCGCGGTAGTTTGGGGAATACTTTACAACAGCCGAATAAAGGATACCAGCTTCTCCTGGAGCAAGATGCTCAATTTTGACGGCGAGACCGGCCCCTATGCGCAGTATACCCATGCGCGCTGCTGCTCCGTGCTGAGGAAAGCTAACGGCTACGATAAGGCCAATGTAGACTGCTCCCTGCTTTCAGGCGAGGCTGAGACAGCCCTTATCAAGGCCATTGCCGCCTTCCCCGAAACCGTTAAGGCCGCGGCCGAAAAGTACGAGCCGTATCTCATCTCCCGCGAGGTGATAGACGTTTGCTCCTGCTTCAATAAGTTCTATTATGACTGCCGCATAATGGACGACGACCCCGCCGTGCGCAACGCCCGCCTTGCCCTTTGCGATGCGGCGCGCATATGCATAAAGAACGGACTGTACCTTATAGGCCTTGAAGCGCCCGAAAGAATGTAATTTTTAACATAAAGGAGAAATACTATGCTTGATATTAAGCTTATACGCAATAACCCTGAGCTTGTGAAGGAAAACATACGCAAAAAGTTTCAGGATGAAAAGCTTGCGATGGTGGACGAAGTCGTTGCCATGGACAAGGAATGGCGCGAGGATCACACCCGCGGGGACGTGCTGCGCAACCAGCGCAACGTGCTTTCCAAGCAGATAGGCGGCATGATGGCCCGCGGAGAGCGCGACAAGGCCGAGGAGACCAAGAAAGAAGTTAAGGCCATGCAGGACGAGATGGCCGCCCTGGAAGCGCGCGAAGCGGAACTGGAGACCGAAATCCGCAAGCGTATGCTGGTAATTCCCAACATAATAGATGAATCCGTACCCATCGGCAAGGACGACAGCGAGAACGTTGAGCGCGAACGCTTCGGCGAACCCGTTGTGCCGGATTACGAAATACCCTACCATGTGGACATAATGGAAAAGGTGAACGGCATTGATATAGACGCCGCCCGCCGCGTGAGCGGAAACGGCTTCTATTACCTCAAGGGGGACATTGCCCGCCTGCACAGCGCCATATTGAGCTACGCGCGCGACTTTATGATAAACAAGGGCTTCACCTATTGCGTGCCGCCCTTCATGATCCGCAGCGGCGTTGTAAGCGGCGTAATGAGCTTTGCCGAAATGGAAGGCATGATGTATAAGATAGAGAATGAAGATCTTTACCTTATCGGCACCAGCGAGCACAGCATGATAGGCAGCTTTATAGATACCTTTATAGATGAAGATACCCTGCCCCGCACGCTTACCAGCTACTCCCCCTGCTTCCGCAAGGAAGTTGGCGCGCACGGCATAGAGGAGCGCGGCGTATACAGAGTGCATCAGTTTGAAAAGCAGGAAATGATAGTAGTCTGCAAGCCGGAGGACAGCATGGCCTGGTTCGATAAGCTTTGGAGCTACACCGTGGAGTTCTTCCGCAGCCTGGATATCCCCGTGCGCACGCTTGAATGCTGCTCCGGCGATCTGGCGGATCTTAAAGTGAAAAGCGTTGACGTGGAGGCATGGAGCCCACGCCAGCAGAAATACTTTGAGGTCGGCTCCTGCTCCAACCTTGGCGATGCGCAGGCAAGGCGCCTTGGCATCCGCATAAAGAACAAGGAAAAAGGCAACTACTTTGCCCATACACTTAACAATACCGTTGTCGCGCCCCCGCGCACGCTTATCGCCTTCCTTGAAAACAATCTCAAGGTGGACGGCACCATAGCCATACCCGAACCGCTGCGCATGTATATGGGCGGCAAAAGCGTTATTGAATAACGAAACCGGTGTTTTGGCTGAATAGCTGAGTTTTTACCATGCGCGCAACCCGATGCAACCGCTCGTTGCGCGCATTTTTTTAATTGCAAAGCAGAGTGTATTGCGCAACCGTGCTCCCGTGCGCTATGCTTAGGCCACAGAAAAGTTCAGGAGGATATTACGATGAATATCGAAATAGCAAACAGGCTGGTGCAGCTCAGGAAGCAGCACGGCTATTCTCAGGAGGAGCTTGCGGCAAAGCTTGGCCTTTCTCGCCAGGCCGTGAGCAAATGGGAGCGCGCGGAGGCCTCGCCCGACACGGACAACCTTATAATGCTCAGCCGCGTATACAGCGTAAGCCTTGACGAGCTGCTCAAGACCGATGAACCCATACCCGAGCCGGAGCCCGACAAGGGCGTGAAGGTCACCATAAACGGTAAGCCGCTGCGCTTTAATAAGGACGACGGTTTTTTCTTCAGCTATGGTGACGATGATGAAAACTGCGGCAGCACCGTTGACGCCGATTCCCATGTTACCGCCCGCGGCAATCTGGTAATAGAGCCGAATGAAAAGTCCGTTTGGCAGGAATTCCCCTTCCCCATATTCGTGGCGATACTCTATCTCGGCCTTGGCTTTGCGTTCGGCCTTTGGCATCCGGGTTGGATACTTTTCTTAACCATACCGGCGTATTATTCAATAGTCGGCTGGTTCTCCGGCCGCCGCAGGCATTGCTTCCTGCGCGCCTTTCCCTATACCCTATTGGTCGCCATAGCCTTCCTTTGCATGGGCTGCATATGGGGCCTTTGGCACCCGGGCTGGATACTGTTTTTGACCATACCCATATACTATGCCATGGTAAAGCCCATAGACCGCGCATACAGGCGCAGGCGCGGCATAAACGCCATCGAGATAGAACGTGATGATGACGATGATGACATAGATGACGATTGATGCATAACAACTCATAAGCGGGTGCTGAAAGGCATCCGCTTTTTATATGATATCAGCACATGTTATATTGTATGCTTGTGTTCTTAGTTTATTTTATGCGGATACATGGAGTTTTTGTCTGAATTTGTCGAAATACTTTATTTATTAAGCGATGAGTTATATAATTTATATGCAAAGCTAAAAAACTTTTTTGTAGCAGGAGACAGCATAAAAATGGAAAGCCAACGCGCCCTGCCTAAAATTACGGAAGTGTTTCCTTACTGGCAGGATATCAATTCTACGGACCGCCTTGCAATGGCACGACAAGTCCAATACCATGCGCTGCCGCGAGGCAAAATTTTCTGCATAAACGATGCCATCACAGTATCCTCATTGTATGTTATAAGCGGCGAAGTGCGCTATTATACCATCAATGCCGATGGACGCGACACAACGCTTTACCGACTGCACAGGGGCCAATACACAAGCTTCCTTGAAACCAAGCTGTATACCAATCCAAACTATTCGCTCACCATGCAGGTCGAGCAGCCCAGCAAGGTTTACGCCATTTCCCCGCCCATGTCCAAATATCTATGCGAACATTATCCATCTGCCCTAAAATTTGAACGCGAAGTATTCTATGATCGCAGCGCATTTGTTATGGCGTCGCTCCAGCGTATGCTTTCCGTAAGCAGCGAGCAGCGCCTTGCAATGTTCCTGCTTGAGGAGATAAAGCGCAACGGCAGCCGCACGCTCACCCTTACTCAGGAACAGATGGGCCGCTATGTCGGCACGCATCGCGAGATGATATCCCGCATGATGAACGTTTTCGCCCGGCACGGCATAGTCCGTCTCAGTCGCGGTCAGGTAGAGGTGCTGAAGCCTGAGGCGCTGAAGGAACTGGCCCGGTAGCGCATTACAGATTGCGTATGCGCACCTCCGTCACCCGGCCGATTATGTCTGCCTCTTCCCGGGGAACGATCATTGGTTCGTATTTTGTATTCGCAGGAATTAGCATAAGCGTATCGCCTATCGTTTTTACCTTGCGCAGCAATACTTCTTCGCCTATGCGCACAACCGCTATGCGCCCGTTTTCAACGCTTGGCTGCATCCGTACCAGCACCAGCGCGCCTTCGGGTATGAACTCGCCTTCCATGCAGTCTCCCTCCACCTGCATGTAAAAGTATTCGCCGGCAACGGCCTCGTTCGCCGCAACCGGAATGTACTCCTCTATATTTTCATCAGCCAATATGGGCAGCCCTGCGTGCACCCGGCCTACGAGCGGCACTCCCACGCTGTCCTCAATTTTCATAAGGCGGGGCGATATAGTCGTGCGGGATTTGAAAAGCGGCGTTACCATCGCGCTTTCGCGGCAAAGGATATAATCCGCGCTGACGTCAAAAAAATCGCACAGCTTCATAAGCATTTCGTTCGGCAGGGCTACCCTGCCCGTTTCATATTTGCAAACAGCCGCCTTCTGCACGCCAAGCACGCTGCCCAACTCCTCCTGGGAAAGGTGCTTTGCTTTTCTCAATTCCTTCAATCTGTTCATGCGGCCCTCCAATTTTGTTTTTTATATTGTATCTTATAAAGAAATGCTTTGCAAGCATTATTTTGTTCATGTTTTTGCAAAAAAGTTCCAAAAACCGCTTGACAGTATCCTCATCGGATATTATAATGGGTTCACGGTCGAAAAAGACCGCAAAATTTCCCAATAAGCCACCACGAACGGTTCCCATCCGGTTTCCAAAACGGATATACGGCGGCTTAGCGGAGCAGCGGAGGTACGCAATGAATTACTTTGGTTTGTTCTTCTCTTTCATGATCCCCAGCATCATTTTGGGCTTTATGATAGCCGCCGCCTGCATTCAGGAAAGGGCTATCCATCGCCGCCGTGCGCAGCATAAGCAGGCCGCGCCGCACAAGGAAGCTAACGTGCGCAGCTATTCCCCTTCGGCAAAGCCGCAGCATAATAATGCTGTCAAATCCGATAAGTCAAAGCTTTATATATACGATATGAACGCGGCGTGATGCCGCCCCTTCTGCCCAACTTCGTTATCTTCCGCGCGGAACCGAATCCCCTCGCGGTGATAAAATAAAATAATATTATATGTGCCTACCGAAACGGCGCCCCGACGCAGGGCGCTGTTTTGGCGTACAAAAAATTATTGACAAACGATAATTTCAATGCTATCATATCGCCATAAATTATCGCAAAACGATAATGTGGAGGTTTCTATGAAGCATAACAAAGCTGCTCTATACGCATTGTGCGCATTGGCCGCGCTGGGCGCTGCCGCGGCAATATTGCTAAGCGGCGCGGATATTGCCCGCGTGCTGCTGTGTTACCCGCTTGAGTTTACAGGTAAGGCGCTCAGGAGCCTTTCCCTTGCCGGCGGCGCGCTGAATGTGCTTGCAATTGCGCTGTACGCCGCAATAAGCCTTATCCCCGCCGCGCTGGCGCTTATATTCGCCCGGAAACGCGGCCATGCCAAGGCGGACTGCATACTGTACATATTGAGCGTTGTGCTGTTCGCCGCGCTGTACCTGGCAATAAATCCCGGCCTGCTGCGCTATGTTTTCAGCGCCGATATGCTCACCATCGTCGCGTCGTATCAGGTTGCCTTGGGCATATTGAATTCGCTGATATATTCGCTTGTGCTCTGCTATGCGGTGCTGCGCATAATTGACCGCCTTGCTTCGGGCGGCACGGATAGGCTGCTTAGTGCCGGCGCATGGCTGCTGTATATAGCCTGCGCAGTGCTTTCGTTTGCATCTGCATACGGTGCGGCGGCTGCCGCTGCGGCCTCGCTTGTCTACGGCGCGCTCGATATATGCGTAAGCGTCGCCCGTGCCGCCGTGGATACGCTGCCCAATGTGTTCAGCATATTGCTCGCACTCTGCGGGGCAAAGCTGCTCCTTTCCATGCGCGCCGCTCTTTTCAGCGACGAAGCCGTGGACACTGCGCAGCGGCTGAGCCGCCTTGCCGTTATCAGCCTGAAAGTATCCGTAATAAGCAGCGCCGCGTTCAATGCCGTGCAAATAGCGCTTGCGGGCGGACTGAGCAACGTTAACGTTTCCGCAAGCATCCCCTTTGCCGGTGTGCTTTTCGCCCTGCTCGCGCTCATATTCAGCCGCTTCATTGCCGAATCCAAGCGCATTAAGGACGATAACGACAGCATTATTTAGGGTGAGCTTATGGCGATAGAGGTATATCTTGACGAAATGCTGAAGCGCCGCGGCATAACCGGCAAGGAGCTTTGCGCAATGGTGGGCATAACCGAGGCCAACCTTTCCATACTGCGCAGCGGAAAGGGCAAGGGCGTGCGCTTCCATACGCTCAATAAAATTTGCTATTATCTTGACTGCAATGTTGGCGACATACTCAATTTTGACGGAGTTCTTAATGAGGAGGATGAATGATGAAACGATATATAAGCCTTTTGGCAATACTTACGGCAATTGCTGCGCTGCTGTGCGGCTGCTCACTTGCGCGCAGCGATATGGATGCTTCCGCCGCCTCGCGCGACAGGCTGATAGGCGTGTACATAACCACCGAATATATTGATCTCTTTGACCTTGAAGGCTACATCGGTGCGAACGCATCTGCATTGTCCGGCGGCAGCATAAGCGAAACGGACGCCGCGCAGTACAACGGCAGGCTTTATGCGGAGCTTGTCGATGAAAGGTATGTTTTCCCGGGTGTGGACGGTTTTGCCTTCTTCATGGCCACTACCGAGCATGAGTACGGCACAAGCTATTCAAACTATACTGACGAGGGCGTATGCGGCTGCAAAATAGCCGTTAATACCAACGATAACGAAGATTCATCCGAAGAAGCGCTGGAGCTTGAGTGCACCATATACGGCCTGACCGGCAGGAACGACAGGCATGTAATATACACCAATCCCGTGTACCAAACCGCGGACGGAGAGGTTTACCTCACTTCTGGGCATGGCATATCCACCTCCGGCGTTGGCGCGGGCGCATTGTTTTCGCAAAAGCTGACCGACAGCACCACCTTTACCGATTCCGAAGGCAACGCCGCAACAAGCTCCGCAAGCGTGAACGTGCATTACGTTATAGCAGAACTGCCATTAGGCTATACGCTCATAGAGATGGATGCGGACAGCCGCGAAATTTCCCGCCATGAATACGCCCCCGGAGAGCTTCCGCCAGAGTATACGGCAAACAATAGCACGGCCTATATAATAGTTGAATCCCGCACCGCAAGCGGCAGCACATACGCGCTGTATTCCGCCGAAAATACAGACATAGTGACCTATGCCGAATTAAAAGAAAAAGGCGTGCTTACCGAAAAGCACACCTATGTAACGTTCGCTTCAAATGAAGCCGATAACGCTTAATCGAACAGTCCCCTTATAGCCGCAAAGGCGTTTGCAAACCATTCGCCTATCGCTTGGAAGAAGGACTTGTTCTCCACCTGAGCATCAGCATCCGTGCCGTTGTCCGTTCCCGTGGTATCCTCGGGTGAGGGCGACGGCATTTCTATCGGCAGCGGTTCAACTATCGCCTCTGTGGTGATAAGGAACTGCACAGTGCCGTTTATGTTCTCCGCATTGCTTGAAAATGCCGTGTAGCTTTCGGAAAGCGCCAGCAGAGCATCCTTCTTTGAAAGCGAAAGCTGTATTTCGTTCGTCTCTTCAACTATTTTAGCCATGCCCTCGCTGCTCACCTGCCTAAGCCCGTCCGTCAGCGTGTCAAGCCCGCGGTAAAGCTGCTTTGTGCCGGTTTTAAGCTGCTCGCCATTGTCGCTCAAAAGCGCCATGCCTTCGTTCAGCTCCTTTATGCCGCGGTAAAGCTTATCCATGCCGCTTGATACCTGATATGCGCCGGAGGAAAGCTGCTCCGCACCCGCAGCGGCTTCGTCCGCCTTAGCGGTTATCTCGTTCAGCTTTGCTATGGCCTTCTTAACATCATCCAGCTCCAGCACGGCCATGCGTATGGCGTTGGCGGTATCAGGGTCTATGTTTATGCTTACGTCCCCTATTTTCACCGCTGCCGCCGCCTGATCGGCTATTGCCTGCTTCTCCTCCTCCGTCAAATCCGTGCCGGATAGCGCATCATACACGCTTTGGCGCACCTTCTCCTTTATTTCCTCTTCCTTGCCCGCAAGCGCCTTATTCAGCTCGCTTTCAAGTATTGCTATTATGCGCGCATCAACCTCCGTGGACGGATTTTGCAGCTCGTCAAGCTTTGCCTTTGCTTCATCCACCTTGGCTACTATTTCGCTTATCGATGCGGCAAACGTTCCCATACCGCCTGCCACTTCGCCCGTGCCGTAGTTAAGCTGCTCCGCGCCGTCCTTGATTTGACCCATGCCGTCCGCTGCGGCAGTAACGCCGTCTATATATTCGCTTATGCCTTCGCTGAGCGTGCTTGCGCCGTTGCGCAGCCGCCTTGCGCCCTTATAAAGCGCGCTGCTGGCCTCGTTTATTTCATCCAGCGCCGTAAGCAGCCCTTCAACGTCGTCTATGCCGGAAAGGTCGTTTTCGTCCACAATGCCGGTCATGCCTATGAACGTGCATTTGCCGAGTTCAAAGCTTTCCGTGTCCAATTCAACATAAAAGCTGTCCTTCAGCTTGTCCGTTTTTTCTATTTCAAGGCTTTCCGCAAGGCCGGGCAGCATAACGGCCATTATTGTTGTAACGCCCGCCTGGGAGGATATCTTCGCGTCCGATGCAAGGCCCGTGCAGCCTTCGTCAAGCGTCATCATGCCTATAACGCTGAACGGCACATTCAGTTCCTTTTCAACTCCGTCCACCGTTACAGGCCGCTTCAGCGTGCTTTTGCACTCAACCTCTATTCTTACCCGACCGCTTTTGCCGGCTATCTCCTTGGGGCTCATCTTCACGCCGTTAAGATAATAGCTGAGCGTGAGCGTAAACGGCAATTCTCCACTCGCCTCGCCCTGATAGCACACGTCCTCGCCTTCGGCCTTAAATGTTGCTTTTGTGCCGTCTATCGCGGGTGCTTCGCTGCCAAGCACGTTTTTTATGTTGGTAAGCGTTGTGTCGTCCGTAACGGTATCTGCGCCGGACATGTTGGTTATATACACGCTTGATATCATCGAAAGCACGTTGCCTTCCGCATCCGTTTCAACGTAAACCGTTTCTCCGCGGGTATCCATGCCGTCCGCCAGCGCAATGCTGCACACTATCGATATCAGCATGCTTGCCGCAAACGCTATCGCCAGCACAAGGCAGATTATCCTAAACGATTTTTTCATCTTTTCCTCCTTTATTCCGCGCTCTTGAGCGATTCAACCATATCTATCGCCCTTACCTTGGGCCGCATCAAAAGATTGACTATCAGTGAAAATACTATCGTTAGCGCAAAAGCGTAAACGTAGCTGAGCGGCTTTGCGCTGCGCACGAACATGACCATGTCCACTTCGCATGTGCGAATGACGAACAGATGCATTATTTTGCCGAACAAAAGCCCAACGAATGCCCCTATTACTGAAAGGGCGTTGTTTTCGCGGAATATGTAAGCATACATTTCCTTATCGTAAAACCCAAGCACCCTCAGCGTTGCAAGCTCTCGCATGCGCTCGCCTATGTTTATATTGGTCAGGTTCAGCATAACAACGAACGTGAGCATGCCCGAACCAAGTATCAGCACCAGCACAACATAATTGAGAATGCTGAGTGAATCCCATACGGAAGCATATATGCTCTCTATCGTGCGGACGGTATACATGCGGCTGTCGCTCAAAAGCTGGGTGGACATAGCGTCCATGGTTTCGTCCGTAAGTCCGTCCTTCAGGTTACCCATTAAGCCGTTATACTGCATTGCCTTGCCGAACACGGTTTCGTAGTACGCCGCGGTTATGTACACATAATGATAAACATAGTTATCCGCAACGCCTATAACCCGCATAAGGTGATCCTCGCCGCCGGTACGCATGTTTATCTCGTCCCCAGCCTTTATTGAAAGCGTTTCCGCAAGCTTTGCCGTAACGACCACGCCGCTGTCGTCAAGCGTTACGGGCGCGCCGCCGTTATGCAGGTTTATGCGCCCGGCCATGCTCTCAGCCGATTCAACGCCCAGCAGATGCACGCCGCTTTGGCTTCTGCCGCCGTTTTTGCATTCCATTTGGGAATCGAGGCAGAACATAACCGAATCAAAATCGTCGTTTGCCGGGTTTTTGCCGAGCAGCTCCTGCATATCGGCAAGCGGCATGGCCTCATACACATATGCCTGCACGTCCATTTGCCAAATGTCGCCGAACTGCTTTTCGATTATGCCGAATATTGAATCGTTCAGCCCGAACGCCGTAACAAGCAGCGCCCCGCTGCCGGCTATGCCTATAACGCTCATGAAGAAGCGCTTTTTATAGCGGAACAGGTTCCTTACCGTCACCTTGGAGGTAAAGCTGAGCTTTTTCCATATGAACGGTATTTTTTCAAGCAGCACCCGCCTGCCGGCCTTTGGGGCCTTGGGGCGCATGAGCGTTGCCGGCACTTCCTTAAGCGATGCATAGCACGCGGAAAATGTTGCCGCGGCCGTGCAGGCAGCCATTGCCGCAATAGCCATAAACGCTATGTCTGCCCTGTACGGCGTTTCAAGCTTGCCAAGGTAATACATTATGGAATAGCCCTTCATTATTACATACGGGAACAGCTTAAAACCGATTATAGCACCCACCACGCCGCCGCTTATGCAGGCGGACATGGCATAGACCGCATACTTCATGGCTATTTGCCAGCCGCCGTAGCCAAGCGCCTTCATGGTGCCCATTTCAATGCGCTGTTCCTCAACCATTCTCGTCATTGTGGTAAGGCACACAAGCGCCGCCACTATGAAGAATATAAGCGGGAACACATCGCCCACAGCAGCAATCCTGTCCGTATTTTCGCTGTAATCCGAATACCCGGGGTTGCCGGATCTGTCCTGAATATACCATGTGCCGCTCTGGGTGGATGCATAATCCTCTATGCGGTCGGTAACTTCGTTCACAAGCGCTTCGTATTCGTCGCTGTATGCGCTGAGTCCCTCTTTCCCGGAAATAACAATGTCAGCGCGGGTATAATATGTGTTTAGCAAGCTCATTACCGGCAGCTTTGTGCCAAGGCTTGATATCGCGTTGCCCGATGCATAGGCAAAGCCGTCGCTTGTGCCGTTGCCTATGCTGCTGGTGCCGCGTTCAAACATACTTATGTACATTGGGCTTCGTATGAAACCGACGACTCTCAGCGTAACTGTGCCGCCGGATGTGGTGAGCGTTATTTCGTCCCCAAGCTGCTTCACGAGCGAACCCTCAAGAGTATAGTCCAGAGCTGTTTCGGTATCGTTGAGCGGCATGCGGCCGGACACTATTTCAACGCCGTTCATCTCGTATTCCGGCGAAGTATCTATGCCGTAATCGGGTATAAGGTCTATCAGCGGGACATGTTCGCTTTTCAGCTTTATCGGCATTGAATAAAGGCGAAGGTTCTTTTCCTTTTCGCCCGTACCCCTTGCCATTGCGTCCACAAAAAGCGATGCACGCACGGCCCGAATCCCTTCTATGCTTTCAAGGTCGCGTATATTATCCGCCGTAAGGCCGGAAGTTGAAATTACGCTTATGTCGGAAAGGTTGTATGTGTTATACAGCCTGTCCCCGGCTTCCTTCATGTCCGGACTGGTGGCCCTTATTCCCGCAAAGAACGCCACGCCCAGCGCGCATATGGCGAAGATTGAAAGGAACTTGGTAAAGGTGCGCTTTATTTCACGCAGCAGATTTTTAAGCGTAAGCGCGTTCATGCAGCCTCCTTTACCATTCTATCTCTTCTATTGGCATCGGCTTTGCGTTCAGTTCAACCGATGCAACGGTGCCGTTTTTAACGTGCACCACCCTGTCCGCCATTGGTGCAAGGGCGGAGTTGTGCGTGATTATTATTACGGTCATGCCTGTTTTTCTGCACGTATCCTGCAAAAGCTTCAATACCTGCTTACCCGTTTGGTAGTCGAGCGCACCTGTAGGTTCGTCGCAAAGCATAAGCATTGGATTTTTAGCAAGCGCACGCGCTATCGCCACGCGCTGCTGCTCGCCGCCGGAAAGCTGCGCAGGAAAGTTTGAAAGCCTTTCGCCAAGGCCAACCTGAATAAGCACATCCTTGGGCGGCAGGGGATCCTTGCAGATTTGGCTCGCCAGTTCAACGTTTTCAAGCGCGGTAAGATTCTGTACCAAATTATAGAACTGGAAAACAAAGCCAACCGTGTCCCGCCGGTATGTTGTGAGCGCTTTGCGGTCATATTTTTCAATATGTTCGCCGTCCAGCACAACTTCGCCGCCAGTGCAGCAATCCATGCCGCCAAGTATATTCAAAAGCGTTGTTTTGCCCGCGCCCGAAGGCCCGACTATGACGCAAAGTTCGCCTTCCTCTATTTCAAGATTAACGCCGGACAGCGCCTTTATGGTTACCTCTCCGCTATGGTATTCCTTGGTAACGTTTTTAAGCGACAAATACGCCATACTTTTTCCCATCTCCTTAAGCCTTATACTACGATTTTACCGCACAAGCCGCGATAAATATATCCTTTTTTCATTATTTTGAATTGATTTCACAAACCCTGAGTCCGCTGCCGTTTTTTAGCCCCATTGCATAAAAAGGAGCGGCCGTGCCGCCCCGTATATGCGCATAGCTTGCGCTATCCTATTCTTATGCCCACTATCTTCGGCCTCTGCCCGCTGCCGTCCACGCCGCGCGTACCGACAACCAACGTATTATTGAACACCGCAGGGGTTGATTCAATGCGCGAACCAAGGTCGATTGAGCACATGGCCTTCCCATCTATGCCGCTGTAAAGGGTAAGCTTGCCGCCGCGGTCGCATTGCAGTATATATCCTTTGCCGTTTTCATCGTATATCACAACGGGCGCGCTCCATATGCCGTCCGTCTGCTCAACGCGCCATTTTTCTTCGCCCGTGGACTTATCCAGCGCTATTATAAGCCCACCGTCCGTGCCATCGTTCAGCGCAGCGGCGCTCAGGCTTGCTATTACGGTGCCGTTCAGCTCGTTTTTGCCTATATGCACCGGCGCGTATGCCCCGCCGGCATTTTCGGCAGATGCATCGAATGTTTTTGTCCACGCAACGGTTCCCGTGCGGCCGTCTATTTTGCGTATATAGGCCTTGTCCCGTCCGTCTGCGGCGTTCCTGCCGTCCGCCTTATTTGCAGCGTAAAGGAATATTGTGTTATTATCTGCGCTCTCCTCTATAACAACGCCAGCGTCGCCGTCTCCGTCTGTATCAACGGCATATTTAAGCGTCATGCTGTTCAAATCTAAGCATTGCAGCATGCCGCCGTTATCCGTGAAGAATGCGTATTGGTGCCATGCCGCAACGGAGCTTTCAATGCCGTACCAACGCGCGCCGTCGCTGTCCGAATAACCGGAAAAGTGATAGCGGTATTTTACCAGCCTACCGGGGTCAACGCTTACCGTACCCGCCTCTTTATCGAACTGCGCATTCAGCTTAACGGTATACAGCAGCCCGTTTTCGCCGCCTATTATAAGCGTATCGGCATCGGATGCGAATATGGGCGAAGAATCATATGCCTGCCATTGGCGGTTTGACGCGGGGTCCCTGCCGCCGAATGTGCTTATAACGCTGTTGTCTATAAGGCTCACTACCCTGAACCACGCGCCGTATGTGCCTTCCTCACTGGTGCTCTGCACGCCCTGGCCCAGATACAGCAGCGGATAGCCGCGCGGGTCCAGAGCAGCTGTGCCCTTGTTCACAACGCCCATATCTATTGGGCTTCTTGTTGCCTTGCCCGTGTTCAGCTCAAAGAAATATATCTTGCCGTCCATCGCTGGGTATATCACTTCCGTAAAGCCGTCCTTGGCCTTAAACTCCTCCGCAATGCCCAGCAGTGCTCTGGTTTCGCTGTCCCATTGTATTATTATGGGCATGCCTGTCCAGCCCGTGCCCGTCCATACGCCGTCCGTGCCGCAGTCAAGCTGGCCTATGCTCTTTTCCCACGCCGTGGTAAGCTGCCCGCTCAGCGCGTTCACACCGCCGTATGCAAAGGAGGAGCGGAAATTGTTTCCGCCGTAGGTTATAACGCCCTTCAGATCGCTGTATTTATCGCCGCGGCCAAAGTATATGTTTTCCTCCCGTGTATATGCGGTCGTCTGATCGCGCCGCACGAATATTTCCGAATGGAAGCCCATCTGGCTCAATGCGTCCGCACTTTGCTCGGTCACGGTCAGCGCTGCGTCAAGCTCTGGCGTTGGCGTAGGCTTAGGCGTGGGCGTAGGCTCTGCCGGATTTTCGCTGAGCTCCGGCGTTGGCGTTGCGCCGCCGTTCGGCGTCACCTTGCCCGCAAATAATGCCTTGGTCAAAAATACAAGCCCTACTATAACGCCCGCAAGCAAAATAAGCACCATTATCCTGCGTGCAATATATTTGCGCCTGCGCACCGCGCGGAAGCTTGGTCTGCCCGTTTGTCTGCCCATGCCGTCTCCTTTCGCCTTTATAGGCCGTGTATTTTATTATTCTTCCGTTGCAGGGGTGGTGGGTTCCGGCGTGGGTTCGGGTATGTCCGCCGCGTCGTTTACGAACGTTACGCTGCCGTTGCCCGTTTCTATCACCATTTCAGGCTCACAATGGCCAACCGCATAATAATCGCCGTCCGCGCTGAACGCAAACATGCCAACGCCCTTGTCTCCCCCGTCCGCTTCTATGTTGGTCACGCCGTAAAGCTCAATTTCATTAAGCTCCGCGCCGTGGTATTCGCCATTGTTTTTCACCTTCAGCGTTGCGCCGTCCTGCATAACGAGCGTTCCGGTGCATTTAAGCGCGTTATAATTGGCCTCCGTCACGGCTTCAAGCAGCGCGCCTTCATCAAGCAAGATGTCCTCTTCAAATATGTTCACGGCGCTTGCGCTTTCGCCGCCCTGGGCATAAACCGCGCAGTCCTTGCCCATGTTAAGCATTCCCGCCCGTATTGCGCAGCCACGGTTGCTTTTGATATAAAAGCGGCTGTTTTCGCCGAATTCAATGCCCGCGGCAAAGTCCACCGCGTGCGCAACGGCGTTTATCGCGCCCTGACCCGATATTTTGCCCGAGCCAAGCCCGCCTATGCCAGCCGCGCCGCCGGTTATGTTCACTTCCTCAAGCGTGAGTTCCGCCCCGTCCTCAAGGCGTATCACGCAGTCCGCATTGCCGGATATTGTGTTCCCGCGGCCTTCTATTGTTATATGCCCGCGCGCGGCGCTGAGGGTGAGCATAGCGTCCTCCATATCTACCGAGCGCGCAAGCACGGCCCTTTCACCGCCGGATTCAAAAAAGGCAGCAAGATCGGCCGCGCTGGTTATGCCCGCGCCGCTTTCCATGTCGCCAATATTTATATGCGGCTCCTCTGTTTCTTCGCCGCAGCCCGCCGCAAACGCCGCCGTAAGCAGCGCCAGCAGCGCAAAAAGCAATCTTTTCATATTCCTCCGCTGCATACTGATGCTATTTTATTTATTTTACCATATATGGGGAGAGATTAAAAGTTAATAGATTTTTAACTGTTTGCACAAAAAACGGCAGCCCCGCCATTTGCCGGAGCCGCCGCATATTCGCCTTTTTTACAGTTCTTCTTCGTCCTCTTCCTTCACGGGCCAAACCTTTACGCCCACCAGCACAACGCGGCGGTTTTGCAGCTTTTTAACCGTTACGGTAAGGTTCTTGTACTCAAACATATCACCAACCTTTGGATAGTCGCCCAGCATTTCTATTGCCCAGCCGCCAACGGTCGCGTTGTCGTCGTCAAAATCGCGGTCGTCTATATCCATCTCGTCAAGGAAGTCCTCTATGCGCATGTCGCCGTCCACATCGTATGTGTCCTCGCCCGTTTGGGTTATCTCCGGCTCTATGTCGTCCGTTTCATCCCAAATGTCGCCCACAAGCTGCTCCAGCACGTCCTCCATGGTGAGGCAGCCCATGGTTCCGCCGTATTCATCGGTAACTATTACCATATGGCACTGGCGGCGCTTCATTTCCTTGAGCACATCGTCAAGCGGCATTGTCTTATGCACAAAGTTCACCGGCATAAGTATGTCCCGAATATCGAACCCGTCCGGCTTTTCGGCAAGCATCTTATAAAAATGGTTCAGATGCAGTATGCCTATTATGTTATCAACCGTGTCCTCATAAACGGGTATGCGCGTATATCCAGAGTCGTTGGCTGTTTCAAGTATTTCCCCAAAACTGTCCTCAATGTCTATCGTGACCATGTCCACGCGCGGGGTTATGACCTCGTATGCCAGCACATCGTCAAAATCAAGCGCGCTTTGCAGCAGATCCGCCCTATCCTCGTCTATAACGCCTTCGTCCTCAACAGTATCTATTATCGTTTCAAGATCGTCCTCCGTTATGGCGTCGGCAGGCTCTTCATCTTCCTTCTTTATAAGCTTATCGAGCGCCTTGAGAACGCGCTGTATCAGCCATACTATGGGGAACGTAATTATCATGAGCGCCTTGAGCGGTACCGCCGCTATATGCGTGAAGCTGAATGCGGCCTGCACGGCAATTATCTTTGGCACTATCTCGCCGAACGTTAGTATTATAACGGTCATTATGGCCGTTGCCACCCACGTTCCCTTGTCTCCCATTATATCTATGGATATTACCGTAGCCACGGATGAGGAGGCTATGTTCACAAGGTTATTGCCTATAAGTATGGTTATAAGCGCATCGTCATAGTTTGAATATATGCTGTAAGCAAGCTTGGCAAGCTTATTGCCGTTTTCGGCCTCCGCCGCTTTTTTAAGCCTTAGCTCGTTCACGGAAGCATACGCTATTTCGGAACCCGAGAAGAACGCGGAAAACACGATAAATATCACTATCGCTATATAATCCCATGCGGTAGCCATTATTCAGCCGCCTCCTTATCGTCCTCGTCGTAAATCTCGCCCACAAGCTCCTCAAGTATATCCTCAATGGTAACTATGCCTATGGTTTTGCCGTCCTTATCCAGCACAACGGAAAAGTGCGTCTTGTCGTTGCTCATGGCTGTAAGCAGATCGTCTATGGCTATATTGTCATTGACAAAATGGATATCGTCCATAATGTCCTTAACGCTTACGCTCGCATTCTTATAGCGCGTGCGCAGGAATTTTCTTATCTGCACCATGCCTACGGGGTTGCCTTCCGCATCAACAACGGGCAATCTTGAATGGATATCGTCCCGTATCACGGCCATGGCTTCGTCCCCGCTCATGTCCAGCCTCAGCTTGACCACCTTATCCCAAGGGGTGAGCACTTCGCGCACGAAAGTATCGGAAAACTCCAGCGCGCTCTGCATAAGTTCGGCCTTTTCCTCGTCTATGTCGCTTTCCTCGGGGATGCTCTCTATTATGTCGTAAAGCTCATCCTCCGTAACGGTGGGTTCTTCTTCCTCGTTCTTCTTAAAGGGCTTGCTTACAAGGCGGCTTATGGCGGAGAATATGAACGCCAGCGGCCCAAGCACCTTCATAAAGAAAAGAAGCGACCCCGCAACGGCAAGCGAAAACTTTTCGCTGTTTGCCTTTGCAAAGCGTTTGGGTATCATTTCGGCAACAAGAAACACCACAAGAGTTGTAACTATTGTGGTAAGGGTAACATAGCCTACGCCCCAAAGCTTGGTTGCCATCAGCGTGGCAATGCTGGCGCAGCTTATGTGCATTATGTTGTTGCCTATCAAAAGCGTGGTGAGCGCCTTGTCGAAATGATCCAAAATATACAGCACCCGCTTTGCGCGGCGGTTGCCGTCGTCCGCATAGCTCATTATGCGTATGCGGTTAACGCTGGCCAGAGCGATCTCTGTCGCAGCGAAGTACCCTCCGCCCAATATAAAGGCAAAGATAGCGATAAGGTATCCTATCGGACTCCCATCGTCCATAAAGACGTATCATCCCTTTCTGATTCAAATGTTTAATCATTATACCATAGCATATGTGTAATATCAATACGCCTTGTGGGGATATGTCGAACGGGCGGCCATAGGCTAACCGATTGACAATTTCATAATAGTTTAGCGAGTGGCCAATGTGTAAAGTGCAGTAAGATAGTTTACAGATTGTGCAATCACATGGTTTACAGTTTTGATATACTCAAGGCATCTCAAAAGAAAAGGAAACGATGGAGATGGCTTGGCAGGAAAGGACTGTGGAAATAATGCGAGAAGAATTTGTAAAGCGTGCACTGAGCATGGAGAAGAGTAAAGCTGCTCTGTGCCGTGAATACGGTATCAGCCGTCCGACAGGCGATAAGTGGATCAGTAGATTTCTGGCGGGGGAGCCCATGTCAAATCAAAGCCGGGCGCCCCAAATTCAAGCAAGACGAGTCTCGGCGGCAGTGGAAGCGGACATTGTACGCATGAGGCAGAAATATCCTGCTTTGGGAGCAGTGAAGATTCGAAAGATCATGGATAACGATGGCTATCCAAACCTTCCCAGCGCCCGAACAATCAATAATATCTTTCACAGGAACAATCTCATAAGCAAGGCTGCCAGTCAGGCTGCCGCACACTACAAACGGTTTGAAAAGGTACGGCCTAATGACATGTGGCAGGCCGATTTCAAGGGACACTTTCAAATGCAGAATGGCGAGAGATGCTATCCGCTTAATATTCTGGACGATTGCAGTCGGTTCTGCCTTTGCTCAGACGCATTGAGAAACGAAACTTTAGGTGAGGTAAAGCCGGTATTTCAGCGGCTTTTTAGGGAATACGGTCTTCCGTTCAGTTTGCTTTGCGACAACGGAAACCCGTGGGGAACCTCTCAGAGCATGGGCTATACGGCGTTTGAAGTGTGGCTTATGGAGTTGGGCGTTCTCACGATCCACGGACGACCGCTCCACCCGCAGACCCAAGGGAAAGACGAACGATACAATCGCTCCTTTACGCGAGAGTGTCTGAACGTAAACTCGTTTCTTGACATTGCGGATGCACAGCTTAAGTTTGACGCATACCGCAGCTTCTACAACAACATACGCCCGCACTGCGCGTTGGATTTGAACGTTCCGTCGGCTGTCTTTCAAAAGAGCGAACACCCATTTCCTGAAAAGGTCATTGATTGGGAATACGGCCCTGAGTATCAGCGGTGTAAAGTGTCAGAAACGGGTTATTTCAGCTACGGAGGGCACCGATATTTTCTAAGCGAAGGGTTTCGTGGGAAAAGCATCGCCGTTCGCGAGTCGGCGCTCCCGGGGCAAATCACATTGGTGTTCAGACAGTTCCGAATCGGCCGCATCGACTTGGACAAGCGAGTTTACACACTCAAAAAGTGCTATCTCCTGGACAATGACCCCAGGCTGGATTAGGCTCAATGTGTAAACCATGTGATTGCACAATCTGTAAACTATGTGACTCTTGACACAATGGTCGCCCCTACATTTTCATAATCGTTAGTCGTCTCTATAACGGCATCACTCTTCCAAAAATAGTTCTGTCTTTTTACGGTACATATCGTAACAAAGTATGCGCCGCACGAACCGTAGTCATAATTCTCTAAACGATTCTTTTTCCGCTTCGGCAATTCTTCCCGCTTTCCCATATTATCCACCAACCTTTTTATTACATAAAACATAACACAAAACCGGCCAAGGGGCAATCTCCCTGCCGGTGGATAACGTAGTGGGGCTGGAATAAGGTAAACGGAGAACCGGGGACGGACGCGTC
>OLSB01000661.1_pt1 | contig 38568 bp, 20 predicted proteins | sample 1672071 | NCBI WGS metagenome assembly OLSB01 (sample SAMEA3136642, study PRJEB25190) | human gut metagenome | biome: human gut; feature: human-associated habitat; material: faeces | place: Austria | collected 2013 | reverse complement strand
TCAGCTGTGCAGCTGAAGTGTCACGGCTGTTCGTTCTATTCTATTTTAACTCCGGATTGTGCGCTCATTGTGTTTTGGAAAAAATCGGGTGTTTTCTCTGTGCGCCGGATGTGTTACACGCCGAACAGCTCCTCATATCGAATCAGGCTGTTCTTTTTCAGGTGTTCCGTCACCACGTTGATTTCCTCCTGTGTCATATCGTCTTTGAGCCGGAAGTATTCCTTCTTTGCCATATCGGCTCCGGACAGACTGTATGTCGCCATGATGAGCCAGTAACAGATCAGGCCGTTGCCGGGGAACAGCTCATGCGCCCTGGCGGCGTACTGCATGACGCCCGCATAGTCTTTCTGCTTTGCAAGCTCGCGCATCAGGGCATCTGCGGCCTTGATGTAGCGAACCTCATACTGACTGACAATATCATTCAGCCACAGCTGGTCTCTGCCGCACATGAAAACCGGGCCTTTGTAAAGCTCTACCGCCTTGCGGAGCTCCTCAATTCTTTCAGCGCTTCCGGATGCCGCCTCGGCTGCTTTCAGGTGAAGGTCAAACTGCTCGATGTCGGTCGTAATCTTCAGATTCGGATTTCTCCTGTACCCGCTGCCTTCGCGGATAATCAGTCTTGCGGATTGTCCTGTACGCTTTGCGTACATATTGGAAAACCGGTATATGCTGCCGCGGATCGCATTTGTATTTCCGTCAAAATCTTCGCCGGGGTTCAGGTGCTCAAAGATTTCTCTCGGTGAATGGGCACGTTCCGGCTTCAGCAACAGATAGGCAACAAGCTGAATGGTTTTCGGTGCATTGATAATCTGCTCGGTCAGCGTACCGCCTGCCGTGCGGATTTCCAGGTCGCGGAAGAAACTGATATATACATCATAAGACTGTTCTATCGGGTTCATGGCCTCGATGATTTTCTCGCGTTCCATGACATTCTGCTGGGCAAGCGCACGGTGAAGGACATAGGCGAAGATGTACAGCGCTTCCGGCCGCTCCAGATATCTCGATGGGTTACGGATGACAAGAAAACCGGTCGGTGCTGGAGAGAACGGGGATGCAAGAATGGCTTTTGCATCCAGGCGCTCATACAGTGCAAATTCTGCTGGATTGGATTCCCTGATTTCAGTTGTATCAGGCAGAACAATAGGCATGGCGCTGTGCATGGATTCCAGCCAGCGCGGCATGACCTCGGCATCCTCCAGTCCGCTCAGTCTGTAAAGCGTTCTGTCGATTGCACCTCCCGCGCGGAACCAGCAGATCGGCCTCCACAGGCAGGTATCCATATCGATGTCCATGACGCCGGCCCAGTCCCCGCCATAGAACTCACATACCGTTTTCAATGTGACATCAATGATCTCCTTCGGATCATCGGTCTCATGCAGTGTGCTCTCAAGAACGGTTTCAACACGATCCTTTTCCACACAGTACAGCAGGTATTCATCATCATACTGCGCCAGTTTCTCCGGAATCCGGCGCGCCCTTCTATTTTTCTTAAATAAGCCTGCCATGATATCCCTCTCCTTTCGCCGAACAACAGCAGATACATTCCCAACACGAAAAAACAGCACAGTCCGCCAGTACATGATACCGGCAGTCTGTGCTGCAATGATTCTATATCAGCTATCCCAAGGATGAGGTCAGGTGTTCTGTTTCAAAAGGTTATCGAATTGTGTCGGTGCGCTCAGCAATGTTGCAGGCTCTATTTCCAACGCATCGGCGATGTTATAGAACACCTCAAGCGAAAAGGATTTGGCTATACCCGCAGCCTCGATTGAACTGATAAGAGAACGACTGACTGACGCACGTTCTGCCAGCTGCTCCTGGGACAGTCCGCGATACTTTCTGAACGTAGAAATGGTTATGCCCAGCTGAATGAGTCTGTCCCGATTCTTGAGGCTCATTTCCTTGTCCATGTTCACGCACCTGCCTTTCGTCTTATCTTGTATATATATTTTACCGCGAACAGACGTATTTTTCTGCACCTGTACATGAGCGTATGCTCACAATTAAGAACATACACCCTTAAAAGAATACGAATAATCTTTAATTCACGCATTTTTTCACTCTCCAAGTCAATTTGCATACAATTTCTATTGTTTCTGCAATGACCGGAGGCGACCGGCAGAAAGCGCGTTTATGTTGCATGAAGTATGTGATAGGCATCAGGACGCAGGTATGCGGGCAAAAAAATAACACAGCCACCGTAGCAGTGACTGTGCAGGGTAAGTCCTTTGAGTATATTAGTGTATGTAATTGTAGTTTTTTTAACCTATAGTTTGTTGCTATCAATGGTCAAATAATCTCCTGCTCAAATTAGCACTTGCCGCTGATTCATGTATTCAGTCGGAGAAAGTCATCAAAATATAATGCACCTGCTTCTATCTTAACTTTCAAAGTCTTCAAAACATCAGACATATTACATACATTCATATGTTTCGACAGGCTTACCTCAATTTTTACACATATGTGTTAGTTGTTTTCAAGAGAGAATCGCTATATTTTTCATCAATTTATGTTTGTCTTTGTTTGTTTTATAAAAACAAACAAAAAGTAAGCAGATGGTATTTACAAGACTTCCAATTTGGTGTATAATATAGTAGATGTGATCTGCATTAACGATGCAAAACAGAAAGGATGTGCAGAATGAGTAGTGCGGCTTTTATTTTTCCTGCAGTTAAGGGAATACAGGCCCATCGAGAATATTTCATCTCTATGGTGCCCTTAGAAATCATAGCAAAGTTTTTTCAGTTTGCCGATGAAGAACTGCCACCGGAAGTAAGATCTCAGCGAATCTTAAATAAGTCTCGCATTCCCGAAATTCGTGATTACATTTTATCGAATCCAGAGAGTTATGTGTTCTCCTCGTTAACAGTTTCTGTGGACGGGAACATGGAGTTCCAGGCAGCAAGCGAAGAGACACCACAGATTGGAACCATCTGTATCTCTATGACCTCACGTTTTCTAATCAATGACGGGCAACATAGACAAGCAGCTATTGCTGAGGCAATCAAGATCAATCCCGCTCTCAAAAATGAACATATCTCCGTTGTGTTTTATCGTGATGAGGGATTGCTCCGTTCACAACAGATGTTTTCTGATTTGAATCGCTATGCAATCAAGCCCACAAAATCTATCAACATTCTTTTTAACTCGCGCGAAGAATCTTCAATAATTGCTAAGCGAGTCATTGAAGAAGTCGATGTTTTTAAGGGGTTGGTTGAAAAAGAACGCACCGCAATTTCTAATCGTTCTAAAGCACTATTTACGTTGAGTGCTATTTGTACAGCAACAAATGAATTGCTTGCAGGGCTGAACCTCACGTTGGAGGAAAAGGTTGAACTTGCAAAGGAATATTGGAGCACATGCGGCAAGCATATTGCCGAGTGGAGGAAAGTAAAGGCAGGCGAAATGAAGGCATCTGATATCAGGAAGGATTACATCTGTTCTCTCAGCATCACTCTGGTTGCATTGGGATATGCTGGAAATGCTATAATTCAGCAGAACCCAGATACATGGAAGGATAATCTAAAAAAGCTTTCTCAAATTGACTGGCGAAAAACAAATCCAGAATGGGATAATCTTGTGTTTGTGAATGGAAGAATTGCAGCGAACAGATCAACACAAAAGGCAATGTCAAACCACATACGAGAAATATTGATTGAAACGGCAGGTAACGAAAATGGCTAACCTAACGAAAGAAGATATTAGATCAGTTATTGAAATCATCAAGGAACTATATTTGGAAGACATGATCCCCTGGATTTGTGGCTATAGCGGTGGCAAGGACTCTACCGCTGTTGTTCAGCTCGTTTGGTATGCGCTCCAAGAGCTTCCTAAGGACAAACTCAAAAAAACTGTCCATGTTATCAGTACAGATACTTTGGTTGAATCCCCGGTCGTGGCTATATGGGCAACGGAATCCCTGAAGAAGATGGAACAAACCGCCAAAGAACAAGGTCTCCCTATTGTTCCACATAGGCTCACACCCGCAACAACCAACACTTTTTGGGTCAATTTAATTGGCCGCGGATATCCTTATCCTCGTCGAGACTTTCGTTGGTGCACTGATAGAATGAAGATTGATGCTTCAAATCGGTTTATTAAAAGCATTCTCGATGCCGAAAGTGAAGCAATAATGGTTTTAGGCTCTCGGAAAGCAGAGAGCGCTGTCCGTAAGGCCGTTCTTGAGGGGTATGAAAAGAAACGTTACAGAGCGCATCTTAGTCCAAATGGTTCCTTTCCGAACTCGTATGTATTTACTCCAATTGAAAACTGGTCAAACGATAACGTCTGGCAGTATCTTGTTCAAGTTCCCAATCCATGGGGACACTCCAACAAAGATCTTTTGGCTATGTATAGTGGAGCTTCTGCCGACGGTGAATGTCCTCTAGTCATCGACTCCTCTACCCCCAGCTGTGGTAATAGTCGTTTCGGCTGTTGGGTTTGCACTATGGTTACAGAGGATAAGTCTATGGCTGCCATGATTCAAAATGATGAGGAAAAAGCATGGATGCTACCCATGCTTGAGTTTCGAAATGAAATTGCAGGACATGGTGATTGGCAGACAGATCGTGATCGTCGTGATTTCCGCAAAAGAGACGGACGTTTGCAGTGGTATAATAACCGTCTTGTTCATGGCCCCTATACTAAAGAAACTCGAGAATACTTCCTTCGTCGGCTACTTGAAGTAGAGCAGCTTGTGCATGAAATTGGACCAGACGAAATCAAGGATGTTCCGCTGATTACAATGGATGAACTCAAGTTTATACGTCAGCTTTGGCTTGACGAGTTCCATGAGTTTGACGATTCTTTACCGAGAATCTACGAAGAAGTAACTGGAAAAAAGTATTCTGACGGTACAATCAGCAAGAATAAATACTTTGGAGCAGCAGAAGCCAAACTCCTTGAAGATGTCTGTGCAGAGCTTTATCCTGATGAGCAGCTTCTCGCCGAAATGCAAAGGGCACTTCTTGACACCGAGGCCAAAGCCGCAGCAATTTCAAACAAGCGAAATGTAATTCTTAATTTCGAGAAAGAAATCAAAAAGGCTTCTTACCGAGACGAAGCCGATGCAGAAAGTATTGCTTCTGCTCGTGCGTCCAGAATTGCAGGTATTACGGAAGAGACTAGCCCGGATGATTTGGTGGATTGAGGTGAGTGAACATGTATTTTACGAAAGTTGAACTTCATAATTTTGGTATTTACAAGGGCACTCACGAAATGTGTCTCACCAATCAAATCGGCAACCGAAATATAACATTGGTAGGCGGATTAAATGGAAGAGGCAAAACCACTTTCCACGACTCAATTTTGATTGCTCTTTATGGTAAGCAAGCGCTTAAATATATTCAAGAAAATGCTCGTTCATATGATAAATTACTTCTTGACCATATGAATAAGCATGCTACTGATGCTGAAACCTATGTCGCAGTATCTCTGTGCCTCGATGATGGTACACTTCTTCGTGTTAAGCGGTCTTGGACTGCAAAAGGAAAAAAAGTTGACCAGAACATAATTGTTGAGAAAAATGGCGTCGTAGATAAGTACCTTGGTGAAAGCTGGAGTTACTACATCGAAGAGATTTTGCCATTTGGTATTGCGCGTTTCTTTTTCTTTAATAATGAAAAAATCACTCAGCTTGCGGATGACTCCTCGTTTGAACAGATTAAGAGTTCCATCAAATCTGCAATTGGTGTTTCCACCATTGAGAAAGCTATTGAGCACACTGATGAAGTAATTCGCCGCAAGAAAAATGCACTTGCTGCATTTGAGAACAGTGAAGAGAATGTAGGATATCAAGAGGTTGAGAAACAAATTGCAGACATTGATACCCGCCTCGCAGAAGCAACCAAGCAGGCGAATGAATTGGAACGCAAATGTGAAACTTTAGCTGCAAAACTGGAAGCCAAAGAAAAAGATTTTTGGGCTTCCGGTGGTGATCTCAGCAGAAACCGTAATGCCATAAAACAGGAAATGCAAAACATATCCTCCGAAGTTGAAAGAATAAATGAGGAGATTTTGCAGATGGCGATTGATCCTTCTACTCCGCTTTTCATGTGCCGTGACTTGGTTAATCAGTCGTATGATAACGAGCTTTCTTCTCAACAGTCCGAAGCAAAGCTTTATTCTGACAAAGTAATAATTGAACTTCATCAGAAGATTCTTGATCGTCTTGCAAATTGTGGCCTGAGCAAGTCCGATTTGCAAGCGGTCCAAGATATCATCAACGATGTTTTGGTTGGTCATATTCCCACTAGCGCAATGGAGGCGAAACCCACCAATATATCTGCAACAAGCATGATGCTCTATCAGCGCTTAATCACAGAGGTTTTCCAAAAAATTGCACAGCGCATTGACACTCTCGTCAACCATGTTAATGCTCGCGAAAACGAACTGATGAGCTTGGATGCGCATCTTGGTGCAGCAGATGAAAAGACATTAGCTATGCAACTTTTCGATGCTCTGAAATCTATTGAAGCGGAAAAGGCTTTAGCTGATGCAGAATATAAACGACAACTTGAAACTATTGAAAGCTTGAATCGTCAACGTGACATACTTGTTACTAAGCGTATTCAGTTAATCAGAACTATTGCCGAAAAGGAACATACAAATGATGATGATGCTCGTATCGTCAAGTACGCAGCAATGTCTATCGAAGTCCTTCAGGAGTTCAAAGTCAGATTGCAGCGTGAAAAGGTTGACAAGCTTTCAAGTACAGCAACTGCTTGTTTCCGTGAGCTTGTTGAAAAGGATTCTTTGGTCAGTGAAATCAGCATTGATCCAACTACTTTGGATGTTACAATCCTTGATTTCGATGGGAATGAACTGTTAAAAAGTCAGCTTTCTGCCGGAGAACAGCAGATGTTTGCGGTGGCTATTGTTTGGGCACTTGCATTGACTTCTGGATATAAAGCCCCCGTTATCATTGATACACCTATGGCTCGTCTGGACTCTTCTCATAGAGCTAACTTTGTAACCAAGTACCTGCCTGCAGCAAGTTCTCAGGTAATGGTTTTGTCTACAGACGAAGAAGTATATGGTAGATATCTTGATCTTATCCGTGATAATGTGGTCGATTACTATACGCTCCTCTATCGTGAAGAGGAACAGTGTACCTCTATCGTCCACGGCTACTTTGGGGAGGTGTAATCCATGATCGTAAAGCATTTCAAATTATCACAGCCTGAAAAGGATAGGCTTATCCGCATCAAAGCAAAAACAGGCATCCAGAACTGGAATGTTTTGTGTCGCTGGGCGCTGTGTTGGTCATTGTCTGAGCCTTCTGTTCCCGGTGGCGTCGATCCGCTATCTGACAGTAATGTTGAAATGGATTGGTCTACCTTTGCCGGAGAGTATTCCGAAATCTACGAAGCAATCATCAGACAGCGGTGCATCAACGATGGACTTGGCGATGATGAAAAGACCCTCGCAAAGTATTTCAGGCTCCATTTGAGCAGAGGTATCAATCATTACAGCACAAGAGATGTTCTGAAAAACTGCTCTGATCTACTTAAGTCCGCTCTTCCAAAGGAGGAAGCATAATGGCTGTATATCTTGACTATAATGCTTCTGCTCCGATTGATGAAAGAGTTTTAGAGCGTATGATTGATGTATATCGTTCTCACTATGGAAACGCCGATAGCCGAACTCATATCTTCGGTACAGATGCCAAAGAGATTGTCTCCTCGGCAAGAAAAACTCTTTCAGAGATCTTAGCTGTAGACAGCACAGATGTGTTTTTTACCAGCGGGTCTACCGAGAGTAACAACATGGCTATTCTTGGCCTTCTCGACTACGCACTTGAGAGTGGGCGCAATCACTTTATCACAACATCTATTGAGCACAAGTCTGTTCTGGAGGCTATGAAGCATTTACAGGAAAAGGGTTGTATTGTAGACTTTGTTTCTCCTGATGCTTCTGGACGAGTCAAACCCGAGCAGATTCTAAGCCTTGTAACCGATAAGACATTGCTTGTGTCAATGATGCATGTCAACAGCGAGACCGGTATTATCCAGCCGATTGAAGAGGTCGGTGCTGCTCTTGCAGGCACTAAAACATATTTCCATATAGATGCCACTCAAGGATTTGGCAAGCTGAATGACAGTCTACGAAACACAAAGTACAATATGCTCAGTATTACCGCTCACAAAATAGGTGGCCCTCAAGGTGTTGGCGCTTTTATCATGCGGCGCGACCGCACATATAGGCGTCCTCCAGTAAAGCAACTTATGTATGGTGGTCAGCAGGAGCGCGGTTATCGTCCCGGAACTACGCCGGTTGCTTTGGTTGCAGGCTTTGCCCTTGCGGCGGAGCTGTGTGACAAGGAAGCATCTGACCATATGGGAAAGTGCAAAGCTATTAAGCAGAACTTTATGGAGGCAATACAGGGTTTGAACTACACCCTGAACGGAAATCAAGAGTATTGTTTGCCGTCCACGGTTAACATCAGCTTTCGTGGCGTTGATGCAGAAGGCATCTTCCTCGCAGTTAAGGAAGATTATGCATTCTCTAACGGCTCAGCCTGCAACTCCGGCAGCCATGCTCCAAGTTATGTTCTAACTGCAATGGGTTTGGATGAAGCACGAGTTAGTGAGGCAGTTCGTATTTCGTGGAATCACAATACAAAAGTTGATTTTTCTGCATTAGTTGATTATATTCGGTCTATAGTTGAGTAAAAAATCAGGGACAGTGGTTTTCAAACACCGCTGTCCCTGATTTATTTAGTCGATTTCGAAAAAGGCGGTATCAATTTCGTACGTTTCGAAAGTCTGAACATTGCGAATACCAATACCATAATGCACCATCAATTCAGTAAGCATTGCACCATCAATCAGTGCAATTTGTTTCCCTACTTGTTCTTGAACCTCGCGTTGAGCTTCCTTGGTAAAACTTGAGGTTGTAATGAAAACACCTTTTGTTACCTTCTTCATGGCACCAGAAAACGCTTGGATATCTTTGCTACCAACATGGTTGTTTGGAGCATAACGTTTTGCCTGTATATAAATTTTATCCAATCCCAGCTTATCCTCATTGATGATGCCATCTATACCACCGTCATGGGACTTGCCAACTACCTTACCCGCATCAGTTCCGTATCCGTAACCTAAAGCAAGTAGTAATTTTACAACAAGTTGCTCAAAGAAACTAGGATCGTTATTTAAGATCAAATCAAGTAATTGGTCTTTCACACTCTGCTTATGCTCGTTATGATATTTTTGCATCTTTTCTTCTGGAAGCAAATCAGAGGAAGAAGATACTGGAGGTTTTTTTGCATCAATCTCTTCTGATGCTTGATTTGATTGATCTAAGAGGCAATATACAGCTGTTCCACGTTTCCCCGAAACAATGTAAAAATGTTTGATAGGGTGAGCAGACGGGAACTCAAGCCCTTGGCAGTGCTTTCGCAAACTGTGTCCAACAATCGCATTTGGATCTTGCGCATTAAAGCTATATAAATTCTCAGAAAGTATGCGCTCCGTAATTTCCTTGCATGTTAATCCACCAGGCTCTTTGCTAAGGATAGTCTTAACAGCTTCAAGAATTGTCATTTCCGCCACCCCCTTAGAATCTGATTTTCAGCTTACTGGTCAGCTTCTTCTCTTTAAGCCAACTCAAAATATTTGGGGTCAAATCCAGGACCGTAGCCTGCTGTGCAGAAACCTTTTTTAAGAATGCTTCGATCTCTGGGTTAAGAGAGAATGCTTCGATAATCTTCTTTGCTTCTGCTACATCAGAAATCAGACTGCTAATGCCCTTAATCGTAGGGTCAGCAGCAACTGCTTTACTAATATTATCAGCAAGTTCTTTTGCTCGTTTCGGATCTGCAGACAGCCCACCGATCATAGACAAATAACCACTGGAACCTTCAGCATATTTTCCTGCTGCATCTTTCCAAACAATCTTTATTTGTCCAGCGATAATGTCACCCTTAGTCTTCAAAAGCTGAACAGCTTCCATGGTGAGTTTCATTTCGGAAACACCACTTCCGCACTCATTGATACATGCGATTAGATCATTGCGTGTATTTTCATCCATGAGTGGAGTATTGACAATACCGCTGTCTATCATGGCAGCTGCGCAATCAAGGGTTCCCTTGATGCTTTCTGTAGTTTGTGAAAGCTGGGACAATGCTTTGGCATAAGTCTCAGCGTGATGCTTACTCTCAATCGCTGCACGGCGTTTCTTGATAGCAGAGGTGCTATTTGTGATTGTTTCAGTTAACAGCATTTTCGTACACCTCCATGTTCTCAAGCTGGGTACAGAGTGCGTCTAAAGAAGCTAATGCAGCTTCAGATAGAGCATCTGCACCTGCAAAACCACCGATTTTAGCAATATCCTTTTTGGCATTTGCCTCTTCGCGTTCTGCTTTCTGTGCAATATCTTGAATATCTCGCAAAAAGACATACAAAGCGTTAAGAGAGTTTCCGGAATATGCAGTCAGCTGCTTCACTGCAGAGACTGACGCAGCATCTTTAAGCAGCTTCACATGTGCCACAATTTCCTTGGCTGTATCAATAGGAGGTTTGTCATACTTCACTCTTAGGTCAGCACTACCAATGATTCCATTTGCAGCAAATGTAGCAAACAGATTTTGGATAGCCGAAAGTGCCGCGATCAAATTCTCTTGCGTGAGTTCACCAACATATTCCTCAAGCTTACCGATAACGACCGCTGCTTCCTGTGTATCCGCTGCCATCGCTTTTTTAACACTGGGATAGAGTGATTTCAACAGCGTAGCGGGGTTAAAGAGAAGGTGCTTTTGCGGAATAGCTCGGGGCAATTCTGCTTCAATATCCCAATCCGCAGCCATCAATTTCTCGGCAGCTACAACAAGTTCGTCCGTTCTGAAACAGGATTTTGTGTTAGGATCAACGGCAAAGTGAACCGCGCCCATGGTGGTTGCAGAAGCCTGCTTCAAGAATGTCAGAGCACTTTCAAAATCTGCCTTGCGGTTGAGAAAAAACTGAATCATATCATTCCACTCTCGGGTATCACGCTTGATATTGTCATCCCTCTTGAAATCCATGAACAACGATTTGATTACTGCATAAGGAGAGCTTGTGTCAATCTTCTGTCCTAAGATACATGCTTTGAGATATTGAATTGCAAGACACCACTCCAATACGGGGAGAGAATCTTCGCCCTGTTTGGTAGCAGTAACCTTTTCGATGATTTGAGGTTTTCTGCGTTCCAGCCATGTAATCAGTCTCTGCTGATAGTAGGCCGCCCCCTCAAAGTCCCAACCCTTTGCATAATTTAATTCATTCAAGGCCATCAAAGCGTCACGGCTTTCAGAACTTCTGTCCATGTAAACGATGGCTTTATCAATATTTGCGGGAGCGCTCTGGTCGTCGATGTAATAGCATCCCAAATCAGACAGGCGCTCTTCTGCAATATACGCCGGGATACCAATATCCTGCCAGTTAATCGCACCGCATTGTTTAGAATCGCCACGGACAAGGGTACGAAGCCAACCACGATAATCCGCGTCGTATTTCAACGGTTCATTTTTCGTAAACCATGCTGTGATATCGTTCTTGAACTTCAAATAATTTTTCGTTGCACCATCAACAGGAGGTTTTGCTTTAGGCGGTTCCGGTACAACAGGCTTTTGATCAGGCTTATCTCCATCGCCCGTAACAGGCTTGGGCTTGACATCTGGGGATACAATCTTTCCTGTAGTCTTGTCTACGATTTCACCGATACCGGTAAACGCTTCCAAGCCAATATCTGCAAGGAAAGCCTGACGCAAGCCGCCGAACCACAAGGTGCCATCAGTCTCTTTAACACCGGCAGCAGAACCATCACCCCAAATTGCAAAAATTGCTTTCAAACGATTTTTGTCGTCATTGCTGATATTCTCTAAACGGTCGATAGCGGAACTGTGTGGGTCATTCGCCATTTGAGCGTTGCTGGGGTTCATCGGGAAATACCAGCCTTCACCATACTGCTTGCCATCGAAATACTCTTTCAACTGAGCGCGAATAACATTCTTCAAGAACATTCGCGGACTCTTGGTCGCAAGAGCTTCGTACAGAGCCAGCAGAGAATGACGATTGAACGGATACAGCGTGACTTGCTTTCCTTCGATAGTCGTGGTTTCCCAATCACACGGAGGAGCAAAATCACTAATCGGCAAATCGCTCAAATCAGCTCCAGACTCGTACCAACTGCGAAGCTCTGCAGGATCACAGTAAATGGCATTCAAGTATCTGCCGGCCATCTGAACGATGAACTCATCAGTACCATACGACCGGTCTGTAACTTCAATTTGGTGGGTTACACGGTCTTTGAAATTACCTCTGAACGCATAGTAGTAGTCGTTAGTAATGCCAATGACAGAAGTAACGCGGCACAGATCCTGGTAGTCGCCGCCATGCTCATAAGAAAGTGCTGTAATAAGTTCCTGGTCGATACCAGTAAAACCGGTAAAATCCTCGATAAAAATCGTAAGATTCTTGCCTTGCTTTTTCAAATCTCTTCTCAGCTGAGCAAAAATTGTCTCTGCATTTTCACTGGAAATATCAGCACAGCGTTGAATAACTTCTCTTGTGAAGCCGTTCAAATAGTTGATAAGCTTGGTGATTTCAAAGTCATCACCCTTCAAAGAAGAAGCAAAGAGGGATGCCTGCGGGTCTCCCTGCTTCATGACTGCGCGAATGATTTTAGATACATTAAAATCTTCATCAGTAAAGATTGTGGTATCTTGAAGAATCTGATTGCTCGGTGCAGTAATGACATTATAACATTTTGAAATTGCACCACCCTCACGCAGAAGGTACTCACTCACGCGGCTATCGGAAAGATAACTGGCGATATCGCGGCATTTTACAGCCTTATAAGTCTCACCGGATACATCGTTTCGAACTGCAGCGATATAGGCATAGAGAATCTCCGTCTTGAAAGAGTCCTCATCCTTTGAATCGGAAGACGCAACAAACTTACGAAGCTTCTCTGCTACATCGGGATCTTTGATTGCATCTTGTTCCAACAACTGCGAGAAAGCTCCACGGACAGAGTTGTTAAGACGCCGCAGAAAAACCAACTGTTCCGTAGCAGGATTATATACTGTAGAGGGACTCCGCTCGAACTTACCCTTCAGATAGCGGATAAGATGCGATTTACCGGTACCATGATTGCCTCGGACAATGATCATACGGTGTTCATTGTCCGGGTTATAAATTAGTTGCTCAAAAACCTCATCCTCACTCATCAGCTTGGTAGGGGCAGGCATTTTCCCTTCTTCGTAATAACCACCGCGGAAGAGTTCGAGAGACGAAAACGGCATATGGGTAGACATGAAATAGGCGTCTTCGGTTGCCATATCGTCGGTCTTTATCGCATAACGCTCCATTACAGAGCGATACTGTTCCCACTTCATGAGTTAATCGCCTCCTTCACAGAAATATGTGTGAAGCCATTGATGGGATCACCGTCAACATAGTAGAGCATGATTGGTGTGGAGTCAGACCACGTTTCAAGCTTGATAAGCCCAAGTTCATGCAGGGTACGTAATCCTGCAGAGAGAGCCAGAGGGAGTTTGCTTCCAATCTCAACCTCGGGCAATTTTGTACTCAACCATAGCATAAAATCCTGTGCAAGAATTGTCTCGTTATACTTGAACTTCTCGGTGTAAGTAGTTGCCAATATGTCTTCCAGACGCAGTTTCATGTTAGGGATAATCATGGTTCCGCTCAAATAGCCAAGGCCCAAAAATGCGGCCCAAAAACGCCATCCAAGAACGGCATTTTCGTTTAACGCAGACAATTCCTTTACTTCAGAACCGCAAGTTTTCGCCATACCTTCCCACGACTTCAGAGAAAAGATTCGCTCGTTTTGAGAAATCAGCCATTTGGTAAACATGTGAAAGGTTGTATCCTTGGCAGCAAAAACACGGGAGCTTACATACCGGCGAAAGGTCGCAGGAGAAGCAATTACATCCGGATCAACAGCCAAAACCAACTTATCGGCCTGCGCTTTGATAATAGACAACTCTTCAAGCGCTACGTTAATTGATTTGTTAATCTGGTCTAGTTCTTTTTCGTCGTTAATTCCCAAGGTCATTGCTTTGCGAACTTCTTCGCGGGTCATGCTCTTGTGTGCAATTAAGCGACATACTGAAAGTACCCGTTCCGGTGTGGGCTCCATTCGCATGCCATCAGGATTTACTTTGAACATACGAATACCTCCTTAAAATTTTTGAATAGGAATAGGATAACCGTCGCTATGCTCTCGTATGGTTTTACCGCCATTGGCAACGATGGTATTTTCGTTACAATAGAGAATCCTCCGATAGCCATAAGCATCCAGTTTTTCAAGGTTCTTATACAGCGAGAAATTAGTTCCTGTATCTCCGTCAAAAATGCAAACAACACCTTTTGCAAAGAAATAGGGGCAATGGGCAACCGAATAATAAAACTCGTCATAATTCAGAAGAATACCATCGTACACTATCTGATCTGCCAGACGATTAGGAACTACCAGTGCACCAATATTATTTTGTGATGCCTTTTCAGCAATCACGGCGACCTCTTCCAAACTGCAAGGTCCGTTGGATGGTCTGCTGATTATCATTTCACTGAAAGACCCCATGTTCCGTTCCAGCCGACGAGACGGGCGTGCAGGAGGAAGTTTGATATCTGGATCTGTTCGCAGTTTGTAGGTTTCATCATTTGTAATGCGCCCCTCCGGATCTGCAGGACAGCCATTGCAGACTTCCCTTGAAAGTGGGAAAAGATGTCTAAAAACACGACCCCAACACAATGACCTGGGAGAAGAAACAAGCTCACTTATAATTCTGTATCCAGCCATTTGAGCTTCATACTCTCGTGCACGAGGCTCCGTTAAAGCTGCTGTTAGACTATCATCATCACTGAGAATATCCGGCTGTAGCAACTTGATTGTGACTGTGTAATACTTTTTAGGCGGAACGGAGTTTTTATCAAAGACATAGCTTGCATCCAGCAGATCAATGAAGCCGGTCCGGTGCAAGAATAGTAGCAAATTTACATTCCATGCCACATTTCGGTTTCCTGCGTACTCCACTTCCTCATCAGTCATTGTCGCAGGAGTAGCCGAGGTATTCAGGACGCACTCATCAGCATCAATCATCGCAGCTGGATTGCATAACATTCCTTTCCAACGAATAACAGATCGTTCAACAGTAAGCACTCTTTTATTGACGAGGCCAAGTGCCCGCCGCACATCACCCTCGCTGTCATACCTGCTCTGATAAGGGATGAACAAACTGAGTGAAGGCAGACGATCACGACCGCCACGCCCCACTTCTTGATAAAAGCGACTTAGATTTTCCGGGCAGCAAGCATGAATAATTGTCCTCACATCAGGTTTGTCAACACCAATACCAAATGCGGATGTGGCAATCACCACATCATAATCATGGTTTTTCCATCCGGTCAAAATTTTATCGCGGTCAGCTTCTTTCGTTTCACCGGTGAAAGTAGGGATGTTCTTATAACCTACTTGACGCAACTTTTTCTGCAAATCTTTCGCTTCTCTTGGCTCAAGAACATACACGACCATAGGTTTGGGCAAAAGCTTGATAGCTTCAATAGTCTTATCAGTTTGTTCCTTTTTCGATTTTGCCGAGTGAAAGTAGAACCGAGGTTCCTGTCTCAACGCATCACAACGGACCTGTGCGTTTTTTCCTTCAGAGCCAAACAAAGAAAACAATGTGTCGACCACATCATCAGAAAGTGTAGCCGAAAGCAGAAATGTTCGAATAAACTCATCAGACTCTCTTTTCCATTTCTTTAGCAAAATGGAGAAAATCTGAAAGTCAGGTCTGAAGAATACTCCCCAGTCAGGAACGACATGGGCTTCGTCCACCACTACATTAGCTAAATAATGGCTCTTTGCTGCTGCGTCCAGGATACGATGCAGTTCGGAATTTTTCAAGATAGCTTCGGGAGAGGTGAAAAGGATACGAGCCTTTTTGTCTTTCAAAGCCTTGAAAATTGTGGTTCGTTCTATTTCAGATTGTTCACCGCGATAGCAATAAATTCCTGTACCGTCGGTCAAATTCTGCCTTGCTGCGTGATACTGATCTAATGCCAACGCGACAGTAGGAACGATGACTACAGTCAATCCTTCAGAAACGCTTGCCAGCAGCTGGGTCACCAAGCTTTTACCACCGCCTGTAGGTAAGGAGATAAGGAGAGTATGGCCCTTGGGCAGATTTAATGCAGTATGTACCGCAACTTTCTGCTCAAAGCTTTTGTAGGCGTTAAAGCCAGTGTGCTTTGCCAATGTTGCATCACCAGAAGAAGTTTTCTCCAGCTCAATACTGTCATCATGGCGAAACGCATAAACATCCTTGATGTACTGGTGCGGTTCAAGCCAGTCGGGGATGTGATGCAGACAAGAAACCTGCAGGTCACTTTCGCAAACAAGATCAAACTCTGCGCCGTACTCGCGTACTACATTGTAAAGCTTCTCAGTTAGCCTTACACGACCAAGTACCAAAACAATATCACGAATATTTAAGCAGAGGTCTTTCGCAGAGGCCTCGCCACACTTGAACTGCACAACCCTTCGGATGAAGCCAATCACATACCGCGATCTTGCTGCCTCCTGCATTTTGAGCAGCGTAGAAGTGTCTGCGAGATTCTTTTCTAATTCTGCAATAGCACTCTTGGATTTTATTGCGCCAACTATGTATTGCTGTAATACCTCTTTACTGTCCATTAGTTCTCACCCTCAAAAAACATACTGCATCCAATACAGGTTTCGCATTTTTAAGCGCACGAAGCGTCATATCGAACAAACGCTCCCGCTCTGCAACACCAGACATATCACGCTCAAAGTAGATGCACTCCGCTCTATATCCGTTCAAAACGCGCTGCATTTCCTTTTCGGCAGCATCAAGATCGGAGCGCTTTTCAAGTCTTGCACAAGCACGAGTATAGGCGGCTGCAGAATATTTATCTACCAACGGCTCCCAAGTGCTGGGAGGTGTTAGGCTGATGAAACGCTCCAACGGAGAAATCGACAACCGACCGGCGCTTCTGCGTCCAATATGACCGGCGTTACTGGGGTGCAATGCAAGTAGCGTTTTGACAACTTCCTTTTCAGGAATCTCTTTGCTCCTGGCATTAAGAGGCATTGCAACAAAAATTTGCTTCAAAGGAAGATACATCTTATACTGAGCCAAGGTTTGCAACGGCATCCCATTTTCAAGCAGTTCATCTAATTCGGGCGCAATGTTATAGATATAAATAAGGCCATCATAATTGTATGCGCCAGATGTTTCAATGCCGGTACACCTGCCACGATTGCAACCGACTGCATTAGATATAATTGAATCATATACTGCATCACCAGGAGCAAAGAAAAGAATATCTTCTCTTGTAGCCGCTGTTTTACGGTCAAATGAGCCAAGAAGTCTTCCTTCTCTCCGCAGAATAGCGGTATTACTATATCTGTCCCAATCGGGGGGAATAAAGAGAGACTGCCTTGCAGCGTTTACACTAAAATTGCTTTCTTTGAACTCAATCAGCCCGGTTTTAGTCGGCTTTTCCGGAGACAGTCCTGCTTGTTTGCCCCACCCCATCATTGCAGTAGCAAACAGATTGTCATCTTCAGATGCGTATATGCTTAGAACATTGTCGATGCCATGAGATAGAGGTCGATACAGAGTTGCACCAAGATCAAAGTCCTGCTCGTCTTCGACGCTTTCTCGCATCTCTTCGGCTTGGTCCAGGATATCATCAAACGCATTGGTAAGTCCGGTATAATAGTCATCCAAAAGCGCTTCAACAATCAGCTCATTCAGCTCTCCGGTGATGATTTCAAGTCCGCTCAAAGATTGCTCGAACAACTTCATGCCATCTTTCCAAATATGGAAAAGCTGCTCTTCTACAGTAGTATCTGCGTAAAGAACGACAGATTTTACATCCATATCCGGATTACGGCCAAGACGGTCCAAACGGCCAATACGCTGTTCAAGGGCGTTGGCATTCCAAGGCATATCAAGGTGAATAACTTGGGCTGCATTTTGGAAGTTTCGGCCTTCACCGCCGGTCTCATCGCAAATAATCACACGGCATTCTGGATTATTCTGGAAAGCGTACACGCTGTCTTCCAATTCTTCGCGCATCATGTGCTTTCCAAAAGCTACTGCATAAATGCCCATGTTTGAATATCTTGCATTAAATAGCTTTAAGAATTCCACAAGGGTAGCATTATGAGCAGTGAATACAACCAATTTGCAGTTTTCATCGTCAAGGATGTCTGTCTCTTGGTCGATATAGTTCATAGCGGTCATTAAGCGGCCTTTAATAATATCGGGATCTTCGTCAAGGGCAACATTGACCAGGCTGTGTTCGTTTTCTGCTTGACGACGCCAAGCAGCTGCACTATCCAAAAGTATACCATCGTCAATTTTGAGTGTATGCAGAGCATCCTCAAAAGCCCAAGGGCTACTGAACAATGCTGAAAGAAGAGGAATGGCAATCTCTGTCACATAGTCTTCGTCATCCTTACCGTTGTCAGAAAGGTATGCAAGCGTATTCTGAATTGCACCAATTTCGTTATAGTTCTCGTTGAGAGACAATGGCATATAAGGAATAGCATGTAAGGTACGCTGTGCCATCTTCTCGGAAATCAACTGACGGCGATTACGAATTACTTTTCTTTCGATCCGATAATTCTCGCAAATGTAAGCCAACGCCTGTTTGACTTTGGAAAGCCCTTTATCGTCTGCGTTCATGTCAATTTCTCGAACCATCTTTTCCAAGGCTGCATCTTCCAAGGTTTCTACAATATTGTTCAGATCGTCGATGATGATTTCAGTGTACTCATCGTAACGCTCTAAATAACCCAAAAGCAAGTTAGCTGACTTCTGAATTTTCTTTTGTTTTTTAACCATCCAAGCAAAGCGTTCTGCTGACATATCCTCATATTGCTCTGGATTAAGAAGCGCAAGGAGGCGGCGATATTCTTCATTTCTGTCCTGGATGGGGGTAGCTGACAGGAGCAAAATGTGCTCGACTCTTCTGCTTAGACTTTGAACTTGATTGTACCATGCATCGTTCGCAAGGAGCCTATGGGTTTCATCTACGATTGCAAGATCCCAAGGAGCAGAAAGAATCAACAGAGATTTGCTGATATCCTCCATCGGGAGCAAACATATTCTTGAGCGAGGAGAACCGATGGATGCCTCCAGGCTATATTTATAATGCAGTTCATTTTTCCATTGGTTTGCCAAAGCCCCCGGCACAATAATCAACACACGAAGGTTCTTGTTTTCACTTGCCAGTATGCTGAGGATAGAACATGCTTCAACAGTCTTACCCAAACCAACTTCGTCTGCTAACATATAACGCACAGGGGTGGTTTCAAAGCACCGAGCAACTGTGCTGATTTGATGCGGGAGCAAAAATGCACGGCACCCGGCCAGAACCTGGAAACCATAGGTGGCATTATTCACAAGATGAAGGTTCTTACTTACCTTAAGATGGTTAATAAACCATGTGGGGTGTTGGAACTCGTAGGCTCGGAGCTGTTTCTCCGGGGCATAGTTCATCTGTGTATAATCGAACTTCAGCTCGGTTTCACACGCTTTGACATGCTTGCCGTTTGGAAGTTTGATCCAATACCAGTAAGGCTTGCCCTCGGAGTAGGGTTCAGAGGCACGAGACACGATTGTTCCTCGTCCCCATTGTCCCTCAACAACACCGCCTGGGCTGGCTTCGCAACGAGTTACAGCTTGAGCATAAAATACATTATGTTGAAGGATATCACCATAGTATTCGCGACTTCCCAATAGGTCGTGCATTTTCACTTTAATTGCATCGGCAATTTCGTTGTACTCCACCAACTGAGCAAGGACATAAAAACGGGGATGATCTTTGTCACCTTCTTCAACCACTATAGGACATCGATAATAACACCCAACTAACATATCCAAATCTCCTTTCTCAGCTCGGCAAGAAGCCAAAGCTACCTCAGTGGTTTCTTTCAGTATTATAAATTCTCAAGTTTGCGCCGAATAGTTTCTTGCTCTTTCAAAAATCTCGCTGTATAAAGCATGCCTTTCTTGACCTTCATACTTTTGAAGCTACTCTCTGTTTGCGCCATAAAATCAGCTATGGTTTTAACACCATTATTCTGCAAAATCGAGATCTGACTTGCTTCTATGTGAAGGAGTTTGGTAGTAATCTTCTGTGCAAGGAATTCTTCTCTGGCTTTTGCTTGACGCTCAGCTTCAGCGGCTTCTGCAGCGAGTCTTTCTTCTTCACTTATTCCCACCACGGTGACTTCCTCGACCGGGGTTTTTTCAACTTGAGCTTCTGCGACAGATGCTTCAACTTCAGGAGCGGGTGCACTTACTGCGCTTTGAACAACAGAATCCTCATCCTCAAAAGAAGTCTCAGGAGGTGTAAGAAAGTCTTTTGCGGTCCACACATCAAGGCCCTCGCCAGATGCCTTGTTGGAGAGGCTTCTGTCATCGGTAATGAAAATCACAGGAATATCACAATAAAGCTTGTATCGGAGTGCAACAGCCAAAATTTTATTGTCATTTTGTTCCTTCTCATCAGCTTTTGCACGATACACTTCCGGCACCAACTCAATCAACCCATCAGCATAAGTGAGCGGGAAGCGCCGCTTATAGTTAAAAATAGCCGTAATAGCCCGCTGAGCCTTGATTTTCCGGTCATCGACACCATACCTTGTTTTATGGTGTTCAAGCTCGTTGTTTACATCCTTGGGAACAACAACAAGCTCTCCGTCATTTACACCATCCAATAGATTGGGGTAGTTCATGATGGAGCATGTATCAAATACAATGATCGTAGAATACTTACGCAGTTCAATAAGTTCACTCTCTGTAAACTCAAGTGCTTTCTGTTTTTCTACTTGAGCTTCTGTCGTAGCAAGGCGGCTTTCCGTTTCTGCAAGCTTATCCAGAAGTTCCTGGCTTCTTCGTTCTTCGTCCGCCAAACGCGCTTCGATACGTGTGGTGTCCTCACGGCGACTTTTTCTGGATGTAAGTTCACCCTTTAGACTTTGAATTTCCTGTCGGTTTCCTTCCACCATTTCTTGGATCTGACGCAACATTTGTTCAAAGAGACTCATTTCGGGAGACTTAGCCGCATCCTCTGGAGCTAATGCATCTGCAACAGTAATATCCGCGGCAGGCATTTCTATAGCAGGAACTTCTGCAGCAGGTGCGGCATCCACCACTTTTGCAGCTGCGGGAACAATAGTCTCGACAGGAATGGCTTCCACATCAATGACCGGCTGTTCTTGCGCAGGCGGCAAAGCAGTTCGGACGGGAGGATTAACACGGGCAGGGCGGTTAATTCGTGGTTCATTTCTGGAACTGGACATACTGACCTCTCCGCGCAGGAAAGATTCCATACAGTTTCCTCTATGAACGCAGTAGGTACACCAATCGGACGGAATTGCAGTTTTATCTTTTCCGCAAGTTTGGTTGATGTACTGCTTTGTAGCTGCACGAAGGATATCGGCCCTCTCTTGATCCTCCGGTTTTGGTACTTTGTGGAGCGGATAGATTTTCTTCCATCCTTCTCTTCTTGTAAGAGCTTCAAACTCGGTATAAGGGTTCTTTCTTTCTACCTCCGACACATCGACAGAAAACAAAGCTGCCCCAAAGAGTTTACGCGTCTTCATATGGGGATACGAGTAAGGCGTTACTGTTGAACCGTTGCCTTCCGCGATGATTACATTTGCGAGATAGTTTTTTGCCCTTAATTTGAGATCGAAAATTTCTGTTGCTTTCCAGAATTTGAAAAACGGTTCGAGTTTCTGAGCTTCCTGGTCTAAAATCTTTGGCAAGTATTTCATGGCGTCGGAACGTTTTTGATTGCCAACCCGTTTCCATACCGCTTCAATCAGCAAGTTCTCAAAATACTTTTGGTACAAGAAATTACCCTGTACAACCGGCTCATTTTCCATTACATAATCTAAAAAGAAACGATATGGGCACAGGAACATATCCATCATTTGGAACTGATTATACTTGATTTCCTTGGTGATTTCTTGTCCCACAGAGATAGAAAACGGAGTCGACTTATTAACACTTTCCACAAGCTCTGCCTTGGGCTTTAATCCTAAAATACCCAGCAGCGCATATGCCTCGGTTGTTTCATCGCCGTACTGCTTTACATAGCTGAGTCGAACCTCGCAACGGTTATAGCACAGCCCATAGAAAAGGGCGTATCTAAGGAAGTTGCTACGCTCACCCAGCGTCGTATAGTAGACCTGGAATTGCAAATCAACGGGAGAATAAGCAGCACGAATAAACTCATCAGTCAGCGGCCAAGGCAGCTGATCGTTGACTGTCATATTCATGTCACGATCCGATACACATGCAAAATGGTAAACTTTATGTTGTTCTTTCTCAAACTGACGCTTGCTCTGTAGAATATCACCGTCAATCTGCTCGAAATTTTTCACAATCCAGTCTACGCCTTGATCTTCGTCGTCCTTTTGCTTTAAATAAAAATATAGACCCTCTTTCAAGTCCCGGAATGTACCGGAGAAAGTGGACTGTTCCGGTTTGATCTTATCCAGACGCAACTGCAGCGCAGTAATCAGCTCGCGCTCCTGCTCATTGGCAAGCTCCAGTTCACGCTGTTTGAGGAACTCTTCAAGATTCCGGAAATGATTGCCAAAGTTGATGAAGTCTTCGCGAGAGTCGTCCAATGCAAAAAGGGATGTGGCAATCTCATTGATTTCTTCTATTGCACGAATAAGGGCAAGCATATCCCTTTTCGGGACTTTATACTTATTATAGACAGACAGACTCTTGAGTTCTGAAAGAGCATCAGTACCAGGAGTGTTAGCCAGTTTATCGTAATTCTTTACATAGCCTTCAACGATTTCCCGCTGGAACTCGTCATAAGTAGTTATATTCTCAAAAAGCAACTCCACATTGTAGAAAGTCCGAAGAAGGACTTCTCCTGGAGCTACACTTAGAATATTAGAAGACAAACACTCTTTAATTGCGTTAACATCAATGATAATACTTCTCTTTTCGTAATCCCAAAGACGATAGATTGCAGAAAAGAATTGGCCAATGGGATAAGAGAGGAAATGTCGATCCTTGGCGTACTCCGGGTAATAGATTTTCAGCAAGGTATGTACATCTCGGTTTGCAGTATACACCTGCTCATCCAAATGATGCAAAACTGCAGCATTGCTCCACACATCATTGCCTCTCTCCATGACACTACGTGATTCAGAATAGCGTTGAATCGCAGCATCAAAGTGGTTAGAAACAAAGTGCGCGTATTCGGTGATATTCGCGAATTCTATAAGCTGAACGCTTTTGTACAGCTTGTACCATTTTTTGAGCAATTCACTACCTACAGCATTTCTGTCCTCGCATATCTCACCAAGAGCGCAAGCCAGAGCATTACTGGGGTTCTGCATTGTAGGCAGTGTATATTCGCTAACAACGGTATCGTGATGGATGGGTACATCAAAGCATCCGTAGATGTCATTCCAAGAGGAATAAATCTTGGAATACTTTTTCTGATAATTGAAAAGGAAGATGATGGTCATACCCATCTTTTCCATGGCAAGCAAAAGACGAAGCTGCACCGGTGTGAACTGGTGCACTCCATGAACAACGATGCTGTCAAAAGGTTGTTCCTTAGTTATGCTAACAGCCCTTTTGCAACGCTTTACCTCCTGTGGTGTTCCTTTACATTCTTCAACTTCTTTTCCTGCAAGCGCAATAACAATCTCCTTGAGCTTCTCACGAGAAGGTGTTTGTGGGAATCGGAAAAGAGAGCTTTCCTGTGCCTTTTTGAGCATGTGAACAAAGAGCTTTTGCTCAGTATTGCCCTTGCTTCCATCAATGGATGATGCAGGGATATCCAGCTCAATAAACAAGCGGATAGCTTCGAGGAAATGGTTTTGATTCTGCTCTAATGCCATATGGAATGGCTTGCTTATTTTGCGCTTCTCCAACAACTGCTTAAACGCAGAAGAAAGAGCACTATACTGCTGTACCCGGAGGCTGATATTGTCAGTCCATTGCTTATAAACTTCTTCGTGATTGACAAGCTCATCCAGTGGGCAGATTAAGCCCTTAATATTGTCACCGTGCACATCTTTGAGACCATTGACCAGGGTACGTGCTCCACAAAAGTGCGGCAAGGCAGAAATCTCACTCCAGAAATCCGCTTTATCTAACTTGTAAGGATCTTCATATGTGTAGATCTTAAACGGCATTTCTTAAACCTCCGTTTCGATGAGATTCTGCCAAGACAGGTTCTGTTTTCCTTGAATTTCAATCCAAGAGAACGAGCGAATCGATCTTGTCATGGCAACATAGAGGATACGCGCTTCTTCGCGGGCCTTTTCAGACTTCTCAATAAGTTCATCGTAGAAATCGTTCTGAACGGTCTCTCCGGAATCTCCCACGCTCATACTATATCCAATACGATATCTGTCTTGATGTTTGGTGGTACTGATGTGCAGCTGCGTCTTTTGGATGAAGTTCATAGACGCAGAACAGAACGGCATGATTACATGGCCATATTCAAGACCTTTCGATTTGTGTACTGTAATACACTGAATGGCAGCTTCTTCCTCGTTCTGTGCGGGCACTCTGCTATCGACAGATACTTGGGAAACGATACTATTATGAAGATGTTCCTGCAGCGTGTTGATTGTGAGCCTATCCACATTGCAAGCGTTGATAATCTGCTCAAACAGCAAGTCAACATTCAGCTGATAATAGTGCTGCTTCCATGGATCGCTGCTGAAATGCTTCCACGGTTCAAGGGTGCTATAGATCTTGCGGATAGTCTGCAAAATCGGCTGAGTTCTAAGACTGGCTACAATATATTCCCATTTATTGTTCTTATCGGCAGTGTTTGCAAGCATCAGGTTCATAAAGTTAATAAGATAGTTGACCTGTTCTTTTTCGTCTGTCTTTGCTCTCCATCCACCAGCACGAATCTTCGTACGAATTTCGTAAAGGTTGGATTTAGGAATATCCAGATTAAAGAAGTTAGAGGTTATGAGGTTATACAAGTAATCGGCTTCATCAAAATGAACCAGTGCATTGACCAATGTGAGCATGTCAATAGCAGGCTGGGACATATACAAATCACCGCCTGTGTTGGTATGTACACTAATTCCGAGACGGGCACAGTCGGTACGAATCATATCGGCCTGCCAGTTTTCGCGAACAAGGATTGCAATACTTTTTTCCTTTGCGGAGAGCGTCATGCCACGGCTCTCTTCATACTGAATGCGCTTCTGAATTCGTTTGATTTCTTCGATAAGAACAGGGATACGCATCTCTTCGTTTGCGGCAGGAAGCCGGCGATAAAACCGGTTTACATTTGATAAGTAGTTGCCGTTATAATCCCGAGTGCCAATAAGTCTGTCCTTCCTTGCATCATATGTGAGTAGTTCTTCATCCAACTCTCCCCATTTTGTAAAGGAGCGGTCAAAGATATCCAATAAATACTTATCAGTACGGTAGTTTCTCTGCAGAGAAAACTCCAACCATTTATCAGGGTTTTCCGCAATACCTAATTGGTCAAAGGCTTTTTCCTTTGCGCCACGGAAACGATAAATACACTGCTTGATATCGCCAACAAGAAACAGCTTGTAATCGAGAACCTGTGCAATACGCAACAGCGATTCGATCTGAGAGTCATCGGTATCTTGGAACTCATCGACAAACATAAACTGCTGCGCGTGTTTGTCTTTTTTAAGTTCTCTAAGTCTGCTTGCACCGTCCGGACTGTTGATGAAACGATTAAGCACGGACATCATAGAACTAAGGTGAATTTTGTTGTTCTCGAGAAGTTCCTCGAAGTATTCACGTTCAACGGCAGGGATCACACTCGCAAGTAGCTCGTGCAGTTCACCATGAGAATCATCATCTAAAAGTGTTCCAAAATCTTGAGGTTCAATAGTACTAATATCAACACTCTTATTGTGAAGCTTTCCAATGAAATCAAGAATACTGTCGCGAATAGCGTAAATGGGCATACCAAGTTTATCCGTATAATTTTTGCCGTACTCCATTTCCTTCTGTTGGATATATGCATCAAGCAAATCGGAGATCTTCTTGCGTCGATAGAACTCGCTGGATGTAATGCCCAAATCAATTCCGTAGCCGAACGAAGTTCCCATTTGAGTGATTAGATTCTTGGCGTAAGAGTGAATGGTACTAATCTGCATATGGTCAATCCTGGAAATCATTTCCAGATAGTCAGGGTTCGAAGTTACGAGGTAGCAATTTCTGAAATATGCTTTGAGCTTTTCCTCCATTTGGTCTGCAGCTTCATTAGTAAATGTAATCATAACAATACGCTCAGCCATTTTCTGTAGAGGAACATTTTGCGTATAGCAAATAAAACCAATACGGGAAATCATCGTGTAGGTTTTTCCCGTACCTGCACCGGCACGAATCACGATGTTCTTTTCCGGGTCTGCATGTTCAACTTGATACTGTTCAAAGTTGAATTGACTCTGCTCACTCAGTTTCTTGAGTATGCTTTCTTGATCGGAGCTGTATTTGCCATTTCGGATGACAAAAGAGTCTGTTTGCTTATCAAAAGGTGCATTTAACAGGCTCATGGAAAAATGGAAGCCCATGAACATATCCCCAACAGAATCAGCCAGCGGAGCATGACTTTTCTGTTCTTCAAATGCAATTTCAATATTGTCGCGATTACGCACTAACCCTTTTTGAGTGAGAGCTGCATCAAGGGCTTCAATGACAGACATCATCTGCGCTTTCTTGGAGAAGACGCAATAGAGTTTGCAGCCATGTAGATACTGTGCAGTAATGTCGCTGACGGTATTTCCAGTCAACTGATCGGATTCGCTAAAATAATAAAAGCGAGAATAATCGTGCTGATGGTACGACAAGGCCAGTTCTTTCTCGATTTCAGATTCACCGTCTTCATCAAGGTTGATATCTGTCTCAAATAGATTACGGACTTCCAACATAGTTCTCTGGTCAAAGGGATCGCGGTTCCAATGACATACCTCGCGGAGTGCCTGATCGAGTTTATCGAAAAGAGCCGTGTTGTTTGCCAAGTCTTCTTTGAGGATGGTAAACCTCTCTTCCATAACCACATCTAGGCGATGAGATTTAAAGTAAGATTTTGACACTTGCGGTAAACAGACCATTTGATACACGAGAGGGAATTTACCAATGTTCTGGCGAATGTGACGTTCAAGGGAAAAGCGGTAGCCACGCGCTTGCTTCTGAGGAGACTCAGATACTTCGCCATCGGCAGTCCGAACGATAACGGAGTCGTTGTTTTCGACGCGCAGAATATTCTCCTCGCGCCATCCTTTCAACTCTACTACGAGGATACCTTTTTCGGGCATAAGAATGCAAACATCAAACTCTCTTCCGAAAACTTGACGATTCCAATAGATGATGTTTGTATCATCAAGATATTCTTGAATTTTGTCGATGAAGAGCTTCTCGCCAAAGTTTTCAGTATTGCCGGAGCCAATTAGTTTTCCCATCGAATATCACCTCGTAGTTCACAGGGAGGTACAGTTATCCACCCTATGCTAATCATAAACTTCTCACGTTCGATAAAACGGACTTAATTATCTGTGTCGGTTGCAGGTGCTTCCGGAACTACAACATCATCCTTGATGAAATCCATCATGTCCCGGCATTGCTTTTCCCTGTAGCAATATGTAAATGAGTATAATTATTGCTGTCGTGTATCCTCAATTCATTCTTTTGCAGGTTCTTCATCCGGAATAAACTCCACTATATCATCAAGAGAGCAATCCAGCGTTTTACAAATCCGCTCCAAAATATCGATAGTAACATTTTCTCCGCGATACATCTTACTGACGGTGTAGTGACTTACTTTTGCCTGTTGCTCTAATTCCTTCTTTTTCATGTCTTTGTCAATAAGGAGTTTCCATAATTTTTTGTAGCTTACAGCCATAATTTATCCCTCTCTTATTTTCGGCAAGTGGTTAGTATAACTCACATTTTATTATAGCACGAAAGTGTGAACAATTCAATCTCCAGGTGTGTCATAAAACACATCCATCCGAAAGTTTTATGGAACAAACTCTTCTTTGGCAAGCAATGCCTTCCTGATCAGAAAGGCTCAAAACAAAAAGATTCCGCCCGGAGGCGGAACTTTCTGTTTCTGCTTGTTGGGGAGAATCCCCAAACCCCAATGATCGAAGATTTCATCTTCGGCGGCGCACCTGACGGCGCTTATTTTTCCTCCTGCTGGTGCTCGCGCTGAGGTGCGCTTCTGACATTTTCAATGCCGAACAGCCCAGCCAAATTGGCCTGATATGTCAGCAGCTCCCGGTATTCATCTTTCGCCCGGTAGTATTCCGGGTATGCCGCCTTTTTCATCGCCAGCAGCTCGGCGTACTCTGCCCGAAGCGCTTTCAGGGAGGGAAGCTGCTTCTTGTGGGAACCAGCGGTTTTGCCGGAAGTGTCAGAGGGTAGCAACTCGTCAAATGCCCGCTTGGACGCTTTACAGAGCTTGATCGCATCCTCATGTTCCTCGTAATACGCTTTGGAATAACCGGACGCCCGATATCCGGCATAGATATCCTTGGTTTTGAGATAGTTGGTGATGTGCTTCTGGAGCACCGCAATCTCATTCAGCCGCTTTTCGGCAGAAGTGATCTGCGCAGACAACGCATCCCTGCGCTGCTTTACAGCTTCCACTGATTCTGTAAATGCCTCAAAATCATCTGCGCTGGTAAAACCGTGCTGCTGATAATACAGAAGCGCCTTGGCCTGCTGTTTGGTAATCTGATTCTGGATAGACAGATCGTAGTAATGTCCTCGCCCCTGATTCTGTTTTGCTTCCAGAGCGCTGACAAGCTGGGCTTTCTGTTCTGTCAGCGGACTGCGGCGTTTACGCGGATCATGGATACGCCTGCCTGCCAGCACCTCCCGAATGGCATCCTCCCTGTATTCCTCCGGAAGGGATCGCATACGGATATTGCGCTTCTGGCGCGGATGGCTGAAGGTGATGTTTTTCCCACGGGTAACGGTGTAACCGGCCTGCTCCATGAGCGAATAAAATCCCTCAAGGTCATGCGGCTTTTTTGCCAGTACTGCATCCATATCCAGACAGAGTCGGTCACGGTTCGAGAGCTTTTCAATATCACCCTGCCAGCGGTTGTAGCTTATGCCGTGGGGCTTCGGATTTTCAATGACGGACAACCTGTGCTGAACGCAGATCAGGTCGCTCAGCTTCCGGACTGCCATGGTGCTGCCCCAGAAGTTCCGGAATTTCCGGGTGCAGTCAAGACTGGTGGAGTTCCAGTAAATGTGATTGTGGATGTGCTGCTTATCTGTATGGGTGCAGACAATAAAGGCGTGATTTCCTTTTAAGAAGCGCTCGGCAAATTCGTAGCCAATGCGGTTTGCCTCCTCCGGCGTGATCTCACCGGGGCGAAAGGACTGGCGCACCTGATAGGCGATCACATCGCTGTCCTGTCTGCGGCCGGTCAGCTGAAAATACTCGCGTTTGGAAAGCGCAAATTCTGCATCTGCGGTCTCCGGGTCGCAGGCATAGGCGCTGATCAGCTGACCATCATGGGTTTTATCCGGATTTTTGCCGTAGTCCAATCTGTCGGACAGGCACTGTCGGAGGGTTTTTCCCTTGTTCTGATGCATGGGGATAATGCGCGTTGTTGCCATATCGGTTCACCACCTTTTTCAAAAAAGAAAGGCTCCTGTCGGCAAAAGCAGAAGCCCTCATCAATACAATTCACTTTGCGCCAACTTGGCGACAAGTTCTGTTATCCGTACACGCTGTCCTGAATCCAGTAGCGGAATTTCTGCACCTGTCCCAGAAGCATGATGGAGAACATCGGCAGTCCGAACGGGGTAAAGAGAAACGCCGCAATCAGTCCGCAGATGCCCTGTGCGGTCTTTCCGTCAAAAAGGATGCAGAGTGCGCCCAGTCCCACGGCAATGGCGATGAAATTCATAACAACAGCGGATATCTGAACCAGTTTCGACGCCAGCCAGACGAAAACGGACAAAACAGCAATCATCGGTGCGCAGAGAATTTTGAGCAGTATTTTCATGGTCAGAGCCTCCTTTTCTTCTTTTCTGATTCTATTGTAATTCCGAAATTCAAAACGCTCAAGGATGCGGAGCCAGATAACAAAAAATGCGGGCAGCAAAGCGCGCGGCTCTGCTGCCCAGGGGGTGTATTGTCCTTATTTCAAGGCGGACAGTTTGGTAAGAATATCGTTCAAGCGGGCAGCGGTTTCTTTCTGAAACCCCAGTATTTCCTCAAGATCTGTATCGTAGATGCGCCCAGTATCATGCAGATGTCTGGCAATCTGATTGATGTTGGCATTTGCGCGCCTGAGCAGATGCAGCATCTCCTGAATCTCCGGCATATCCAGCTTGATGACCATGCCGTCAATGGCCATCTTCCGCAGGAAGGCGCTGAGGTTTGTACTGCCCGACAGCGCCATGTTCTTTTGAATCAGGTCATATTCCTCCTGCGTTGCCCAGAAGTGCATACTGATGTCCCTGGTGTCTGCCATGATCAGAGCTCCTGCGCTTTCTCTCTGCCGGGTTTCGGCGCGGTGTCCGGCAGGGGATTCTGGAGCTTTTTCAGAACAGACGGCTTTTTCTCTCTGGGCGCTTTCTCCAGTTCCTTTCGGAAATGGGTAATGAACAGATCCGTCAGGCCGGTGTGCGGCCTATCCACCACAAAATAGCAGTTGCGGTCTCCGCCCCAGGCATCGGGATTCGGCACGACCGGCACGGTCTGCGCCCACTCCCGGTTGGCGCGGCTGATGCGTCCGTCCCAATCCTTATACTGCACGGTATTGGCAAGCACATACTGGATTCTCTCCATGCTGAATTCCGCGCTGACTGTATCAAATACCGCCTGAGAATTCAGACGGTTGTTGCCGTAATTCTCGGAAATGGCTTCCTCAATCGCCTCCTTGCAGGCGATGTTGGCCTGATAGGACTCTCTGTACAGCGGCAGTTCTCCATGCTCGCGGGCATAGGCTGCATCATGCCGGTATAACGGCGTATCCGTTGCGATTTTCTTTTCCATGTTCATCGAACCTCCTTCTCGGTTTCATTCTGTTTGGGATGACTGTCCCGCTGCGGCAGCGGGGCATGGAGTTTGGTCAGCACAGACGGCCTTTCGGATTTTGCTCTGACAGCAGGGCGCACCTCCGGCTCGCTGTCTGCAATCTCGGCCATTGCCTCCATCGGCGTCCTGTCATCGATATTCAGCTCAATATTCAGCTGCGCCAGACGGGCAGATTTTTCCTTCAGCTCCTGCTCCTGCGGAAAGGGCTTGCCCAGCTCCGCTTTGGCGGTCTCCATCTGCGCATAAAGGGAATCCAGCTTTTCCTGCACACGGGCAAGGCGCGTCTCCATTCCGGCAAGGGCATTGTCAATGCGGATGAGATTGCCTCTTGGGTCTTTGCCCAGCTCCACACGATGGGACATCTTCCCCTTGAGGGTCAGCACATACTGCTTGCCGAAATCCTCCAGTGTCAGCGACATCTGAAAGCCGCGGTAGCTGCCGATGGGCACCGGTTCCAGCCCCTTGACCTCCTTCATGGCGTCAACCAGAGCCGCACCGGCGTTTTCTTTATCGGTCAGCACATCGCCCCGGACAACCATACCGACAAAACTATCCTGCGGATGCGGATTTTCTATTAGTGTATGCATATCTGCCTGAAAACCTGCGATGAAACCTTTGTTCTGTTCGATCTGTTCCGGAAAGTGGCGGAGAATATTGTCCTCCAGCCGGTACTGCTGGCTCTGATGGTTGGCCTTCATCAGCTTCAGCCGTGCCACATCCACATCCAGATCCATCTTCTCCTTGATGCGCTCGTCACCGGCACAGAGCGCCTTGATCTCCGCATAGGACAGCGCGGTTTCATCAATGTCCTCACAGCTTCTCACAGGGCTTTTACTGGTCATAATCTGCGAAATGAACTTCTGCTTGTTCTCCAGTGTCTGCCAGAGATAGGCGTCAAAAGTGGCTTCTGTCACATAGCGGAAGATATGGACTTGCTCGTTCCTGTTTCCCTGACGGATAATTCGTCCGGAACGCTGTTCCAGGTCGCCCGGTCGCCATGGCGCATCCAGATCATGGAGTGCCACAAGGCGATCCTGCACGTTCATGCCGGCCCCCATTTTGAAGGTGCTGCCCATCAGCACACGCACCTGACCGGAGCGGACTTTGGCAAACAGCTCTTTCTTCCGTGCCTCGGTATTGGCCTCATGGATAAAAGCAATCTGCTCCCTGGGAATGCCTCTTGCCGCCAGTTTCTCCCGGATGTCATCATAGACGGTGAACTCCGGCTCCGGCGTGATGTCAATCTGGGATTCCAGCGCGTGAAGCTCCGGACTGTCCAGATTTCCGGCAACGGATTTTGCCGCTTTTGCTGCTGGAGCACCGGTTTTTGGTGTGCTCAAGTCGCAAAACACCAGTTGGGTCAGCTTGTCTGCCTGACCCTCATCCCAGATGCGGTAGATGTTATCCACGCACATGTTGACTTTGCTGGACGGATCATCCGGCAGATCAGGGTTGATAATACGCTGGTCAAGTCCCAGCTTTCTGCCGTCCGTGGTGATGCGGAGCATATTGTCCACGCTGGCGTCCACCGCACCGGCATGGACTTTGGCAGCGCGCTCTGATAACTCCTGCACCATCGCCTGCTGAATCTCTGTCGGCTGTGCCACCACATTGTGATAGACAGCCTCCGGAACCGGAAGATGGAGCTGATCGGATGTCTTGATGTCTGCAACTTCCTTGAACAGGGTCATCAGCTCCGGCAGGTTGAAGAACTTGGCAAACCTTGTCCGTGCGCGATAGCCGGTGCCCTCGGGAGCCAGTTCAATCGCCGTTGTGGTCTCACCGAAAGTGGAAGCCCAGCAGTCAAAATGCGCCAGTCCTTTTTTCTGAAGCGTGTCATGCTGGAGATAGCGCATCATGGTGTAAAGCTCAGTCATGGAGTTACTGACGGGCGTACCCGTTGCGAACACCACGCCTTTGCCACCGGTCAGCTCATCGATGTAGCGGCATTTCAGCAGCATATCGGAGGATTTCTGTGCATCCGTAGTTGAAAGTCCGGCCACATTGCGCATCTTTGTATAAAGAAACAGGTTCTTGAAGGCGTGTGCCTCGTCCACATAGAGCCGGTCAACGCCCAGTTCCTCAAAGGTAACAACATCATCCTTTCTTCCGGATTCCAGCAGCTTTTTCAGCTTGGTTTCCAGTCCTTTCTTCGTGCGCTCCATGGACTTGATGGTAAAGCGCTCCGCACGGCTGTTTTTCAGTTCTTCAATACCCTCGGTGACTTCATCGATCTGTTCCCGCAGCAGTCGCTCCTGCCGTTCCATAGAAACGGGAATCCGCTCAAACTGGCTGTGCCCAATAATAATGGCATCGTAATCGCCGGTAGCGATGCGGGCGCAGAACTTTTTGCGGTTTTTCGGCTCAAAATCCTTTTTCGTTGCCGCCAGAATGTTGGCAGACGGGTACAGCCTCAGAAACTCCGAAGCCCACTGCTCGGTCAGATGATTCGGAACCACAAACATCGGCTTGTGGCAAAGTCCCAGACGCTTGCTCTCCATGGCGGCAGCGACCATCTCAAAGGTCTTGCCTGCGCCCACCTCGTGCGCCAACAGCGTATTTCCACCGTAGAGAATGTGCGCGACAGCGTTTAGCTGATGTTCCCGCAGATGAATCTCCGGGTTCATGCCGCTGAAGGTGATATGGGAGCCATCATATTCGCGCGGCCGGTTGGAATTGAACAGCTCGTTGTACCGCGTCACAAGCTCCTGCCGTCTGTCCGGGTCTTTCCATATCCACTCGGAAAAGGCGTCCTTGATGGCCTGCTGTTTCTGTTGGGCAAGGGTTGTCTCTTTGGAATTAAGGACCCGGCGCTCCTTGCCGTCCGGATCGGTAACGGTGTCGTAGATGCGCACATCGCGCAGGTTCAGTGTATCCTCCAGAATCCGGTAGGCGTTGGCGCGCTCCGTGCCGTAGGTCATATAAGCGTTTACGTCGCTGTAGGACGGCTGGGATTTTCCGCTGATGCTCCACTCCGCAGTAAACGGAGAGAAATGCACCTGAATACTTCGGCGCAGATAATACGGCGGCTCAAAGGTTTCCTCCATAAACTGCTGGATGTATTTCTGGTCAATCCAGGTTGCACCCAGGCGCACCTCAATTTCAGAAGCGTCCAAATCCTTCGGTTGGGAAGAACGGAGCGCCTCCACATTGGACAGATAGGCCGGATCGGCAGATGCTGCCTGTTCCGCTTCCCGCAGTTTCTGGCGCACATTGCCGGAAAGATACTCATCGGCAGTCTGCCATTCGCTTTTCACCGGGTCCCGGAAGATAACGCCTTGCAGGCCGTCAATCAGCGATGACTCGTCCATGCCGGTCAGCTGCTGCATATACTCAAGATCCACGCAGGCTTTTTCGGAGATGGACAGCGCCAGCGCTTCGGACGGGGTATCCACGGAGGTCACAACCTCATGGGGTTTGATGGTGCGCTTGGTGAAGATATCTGCCTTGCGCTTCAGCTGTTTTTCCTCGTCCAGCTCCTCCAGTGTACACAGCAGGTAATAGGAGCTGTCGTCCTGAAATGCCAGCGCATTGGCGCGGCTGTTGATGAGGCCGTATTTTGCAGAAAAATTATCGTAGAGCGTGTTCAGCTCTGCCTGTGCCTGCCGGATTGCGCTGTCCGGAGTCATGGCGTCCATCTGGAGATCGATCAGGTGGTGCAGGCAGTCACGCAGTTCCACCAGCCCCTTGACGCGCTCCGATGCGGTCGCGTTCAGCGCCGGCCGGCTCATCAGGCTGTTCTGACGGTAGTAGACCTCTCCGTCCACAACGGTATAGCTGTAGTTTTTGACATTCGGGTCTGCGGGGATGCTATCCGAAAGCGCCTCGTCATCGCCGAGCTCCGGCAGCTCCGCCGTCTGATAGGTGCCGCGGATGTATTTCACTGCGTCGTGAAGCTGGTCGGCAAGCTCCAGTCCTTCGATGGGTTCTACGGTGAAATCCTGTCTGCCGTACTGGGTGCTTTCGGAAGACTGCCGCCCCAGAATCATCTCCGGGTGCTCCACAAAGTAGCTGTTGATGGCAAAGCCGTCCTCATTCCGCCCCAGATGTACCCAGTCCGGTTCAATCTCGATGGGGCAGTCCCGCTTCTGCAGGAAGATGATATCGGAGACAACATCCGTGCCCGCATTGGCTTTGAAGGCGTTATTGGGCAAACGGATTGCGCCCAGCAGCTCTGCCCGCTGCGCAATGTACCTGCGGACTTCCGGGGACTGCTTGTCCATGGTGTAGCGGCTGGTGACAAAGGCAATCACGCCGCCGGGGCGTACCTGATCGAGCGTCTTGGCAAAGAAATAGTCATGAATAGAAAAACCGAGCCTGTTGTAAGCCCGGTCATTGACCTGATACTGTCCGAACGGCACGTTGCCGATGGCAACGTCATAAAAATCCCGTCTGTCGGTGGTTTCAAATCCTGCCACGGTAATGTCTGCTTTGGGGTAAAGCTGCTTTGCAATCCGTCCGGTGATGCTGTCCAGCTCCACACCGTAAAGCCTGCTGTTCTGCATGGACTCGGGCAGGCAGCCGAAGAAGTTCCCGACGCCCATGCTGGGTTCCAGAATGTTGCCCGATTCAAAGCCCATATTCTCCAGCGCCTCATACATGGCATGAATGACGGTGGGACTGGTGTAGTGGGCGTTCAGCGTGGAGGCTCTTGCGGCCTCGTATTCCTCCGGTGTGAGCAGTTCCTTCAGTTCCGCATATTCCGCACGCCAGTTTTCCTTATCCGGGTCAAAGGCGTCCGCCAGACCGCCCCAGCCCACATACCGGGAGAGCACTTCCTGCTGCTCCGGGATAGCCTGAAGTCCTTCGGCTTCCAGCTGTTTCAGCAGCCGGATGGCGCTGATGTTTGCCTGATACTTGGTCTTGGCACCGCCTGTCCCCAGGTCAGAATCAGTGATGCGGAAGTTCTGCGCGTTCCTGTGGGTCTGTGCCCTGTATTCTTCGTACATCGCCTGTTCTGCCGCACCGGTGTTGGGAAATGTCTTCCACTCGCCGCCGATCTGTACGGAAACCGGATTTGCATCGATAGCATCATCTGTGCTGACCTCCGGTTCGGGCGGCGTATGCTCCGGCTCTGTGTGCAACCGTTCTGTAACGATGTCATAGGGAAGTCCGGTCTGCTCGCCGGGGTAAACTGCCTCGGTCTCGGAAGTCATCTGCGGCTGTTCAAATGTTTCCTTGCCATTCAGCCTGTCGGCGTATTTCTGCGCCTCCTGCTCTGAACGAAACGTCTGATAGATGCCGCCCACATCATAATACTGGCCGTCCCGTCCCTCCGGCACGGAATTATCCCGGATGATGAACGGCTCTTCAAAAGCATCGGAAGTCAGCTCCACGGTAAAGCGAGGCTGTTCCAGTTCCTCAGGCAGCGCATCCAGCATATCCTGTACTTCCCGATAATGCTGGGAGGAAAAGCTGATGGTCCGTCTGTTGTACCCGGCATTGGCAACCAGGTAGTCAATCCCTGCCGCGTCCAGCTGCGGGCGCATCAGGGCAAGCTCTGCCTCGGTCAGTTCGGCTTCCAGATTCACCTGGGGCACCGTCGTCTTTTCCGGGAAGAGAATCCCGCGCACGGTCTCAACCGGTTCATTGCGGAAAATGGGAAAACCGGTTCCGTTCTGGAATGTAATGTCCCGCAGGGAGGCGCGGCCATCCCTGACCTCATCCACCGCAAAGCGCCTGCCGTCCAGTGTCAGTTCCGCGCCGATCAGGTCGTTATCGTCCTGAAAATGGGGTACAGACTCCATTTCCGCAGGTTCAGTTTTCTCCGGCGAAGCGATACCCGCCTGCATATCCGCCGCATCGTTTTCCTCGGTCTGCGCCTCATATTTGGATTGCTCCACATACTCCCATTCGGCAGCTTCCCGCTGGGCAATTTTCTCTTTTAGTTCGATCAGATAGTTCTCTGCCACCCACTCGGAATCGAAGTCGGCAGTCACACCTTCCTCATCCACATAGAGGCCGTCGTGCAGATCGTCCCAGATGCCGTAGCCATCGTCCGTTTCAATGACAGCGAAGCGTTCATAAGATTCGACCTCACTCTGGGCAGCAATCTGTTCCGCCTGCGCTAGCATCCGGTCGGCCTCGGTAAAGAAGCGTCCGTCATTCACCAGAATCCCCAACTGACGCTGCACTTTCGCCCACGGCAATTCCAGCATTCCATGGTTGGTAACAACGGAAAAGCTATCCGCACCGCCGAACTCATCTTTCAGCCATGCGGCAGCTCCGCGCTCCCTCCCATGCACCTGCATATAGTCGTTGACACGGGCCTTGCTTTCAAAACTGCCGTTCCAGCGGATGAGTGCATCGCTGATTTCATCGGCTGTGACAGGCTCCGGCGCAGCAGTCGGTTCAGAAACAGGCTGCTTAATCGGCTCGGACGCGGATTCTTCTATGACAGGAGGTTCCTCCTGCGCAGGTTCTTCAGGTTCAGAGATTTCCGGTTCATCGTGCATCCGCGCATAGGTATCCTTCTGCTCCTGGGTGAAGTACCTGTCCTTCCGGATGAGGGAGGAGATACGCTCGGCAACCTTCGTCCAGTTCAGCTCTACAGAGGCACATCCGCCTTTGGTCAGCCGGATGCCCTTGGCACTGTGATCTTCGGAGGAATGGTCTGCTCCGGACAGCGCGTGGGAGCGTCCGCCGATCCCGTATTCCTGCTTCAGAAAATCCGCTTTCTCCTTCATGGGGTGGTCTGCGGTAAAATAGGCGTAGATTCTGCCCTTGCCGCCCTCCACAGAGCTGCCGCCTGCAAGTGCTTCGCTGATTTCATCCTCGGTAATAAAGCTCTGCGGTTCTGCAAGTTCGGCAGGCCCGTCCGGATATACCCGGCGCTCAGCGGAGATGTCCCTGACTCCCTGCCACAGCTCATCCATCCGATGATAATGAAAGCGCAGAAGGGCTCTGTTTTCCGCATAGTCATTTAGGAATGCCAGAAATTCGCCGCGAAGCGTATCGGCAAAAGCGCTGTCCGCCATCTTTTCCGCAAGCGCTGCGGTGGCGTCCGGATAACCGACAGGAAGATCATTCATGGAGGAGAAGCAGCCCACCCGGTTTGCTTCCTCACTCAGGTCATGCTTCAGATAGAGCAGACTCTGCGCAAGCTCAGAGCGGACACGTCCGCCGGCCTTGGCGAGCTCCAGATTGGTAGCAAAGCTGCCTTCTTCCAGCAGTTGGCCGATTCTTTCTGCCGCAGCCTCCCATGGAATGACCTGAGAATCAGCGGCGTATCTGGCCTCACGGCCTTTGTGCAGATGAATGCCATCCCCGTCATACCACGCGGCATAATCGCCGTGTTCACCCCGGATGCCGTAGCCGCCATGGAATTCCCTTTGCAGCAGCACCGAGATTTCCTCAATCGGCTTCTGCTTCTGGAACGCATCCGCGATATGCTCTCTGGCGTGGCTGGTATTGCTGCCGAAACGGAGCATATCGTCGATTTCCGACTGGGAAAAAGAAAAAGCGG
>OLSB01000658.1_pt1 | contig 38643 bp, 33 predicted proteins | sample 1672071 | NCBI WGS metagenome assembly OLSB01 (sample SAMEA3136642, study PRJEB25190) | human gut metagenome | biome: human gut; feature: human-associated habitat; material: faeces | place: Austria | collected 2013 | reverse complement strand
ATTCTATCTTTTGTATATCAAATATGCACATCCCAAATGTTTCCTATATCATCATTAAAATTTATATGTTCCTTCTCCTTTAATGCTGCAAAATCAGATTCTATCATTGAGCTGCCGTCATATTTCCAATTGCCATGATTTATCTGGGCGCCTTCGTTCCAATGCTCATAATCACTAACAGTATAATCAGAAGACCATGAATGTGCAAATAAATCAACACCTAACACTTCGGAACATTGTTTTGCAGAGAGGCTTTCATAATTAAAATCTACTTCCCCGTTTCGCAAGTCATATTCGGTTAGATTTGTTAAATCTATCTCAATATTAACTTCATTACTGTAATATGCATCAAAAGTATAATCAATGTCACCTTGATACCACACTACATATTCGTCCTCTGTCCCAAACTCGGCAACAATAGAACCCAAAGCGCCTGCCTCAGGTGTGCTGGCATAAGCCATCAAGGCAGCCTTTTTAGTCCCCTTTGCCCGAATTAAATAATGATATGTTCTAAAGACCATCACTAAAATTTATATGTTCCTTTTCTTTTAATGCTTCAAATAATGTTCCACATCCCAATTCCGTAATTATGCTGCCGTTGTTCCAACGTTCACACACATCAAAATCTGATTCTTCAGACCATGAATGTGCAAATAAATCAACACCTAACACTTCGGAACGTTGTCTCATAGTGAGATCCCAATAATCGTAACCTTCTCCGGCTCGCAAATCTTCTTCGCTTAGATTAGTTAAATCCATTTCAACACTGTGTTTTTCTTTGCAATAGGCATCTAAATCCCATTTGCATTCACCATAATACCACACTACATATTTGTCCTCTGTCCCAAATTCGGCAACAATACAATCATCATCACCACTTTTAGGTGTACTGGCATAAGCCATCAAGGCAGCCTTTTTAGTCCCTTTTGCCCGAATTAAATAATAACAGTAATTAGCCATTTAAAATCATCCTTTCATATTCTTTAATTTTTAATCTTTTATGCTACATCCGCAATCTGGGATATTACAGATCCGATGAATGTTCCTGCTGTGGAAGCAATCAAATTTACAAGCTCAGTTTTAGCATATTTGTCTGTGTGTTGAAGCAATTTATCCCCCGCAGGAGTGCAATCATATGCATTTGCACCATATGTATTGAACAGATTGTTTTGTTGGATTAGTCCGGCGGACAGTAGTTCTTTTAGCATATCCTCAAACTGCCGATGTTCTATCCTCAGGTCTTCGTGTGTGACATATTGGTATTGACTGATTGCTTTCAATAGAGCATAGCGCCTATCTCCGGAATTTTTAAATTTGTAACGATGAAGATCACACGGATATCTGGTTCCGCTAACAATTTGAAAACCATTCTTTGTTTTTGTAATACCGGGAATCTCTTTATATCTTTTCTTGATTGTGCATTCTGCACGTCCGGTGATGTTCACAAACTCGCTAAAAGAGATATATTCAATTTTTTTATTTTCACACATTCCTTTTCACCTTTCTCGTGCCAGTTTGTTTAACTTTCTTTGTAATTTATCCAAATCATTTTGTGTAAAAGAATTAGGATTCACATTACATGCTATACATGCGCTACGAAATTCTGCTGTATCAATAGTATCATTCGGGCTGTTTGCAAGATATTTTGCTAGGCGGTTTATACATCCGTCCGATGTGTCCGTATAACCCTCATCCTCCATAGCCGCAAGCATCCATGGTTTAAACATACTATCACCCCTTCCGTTAAAACCAAATATTGTTTCCGTCAAGCATATCAACATAGTCTTCTCTGCAAGTCAGGAAAATAACCTGGTGTTTTTTTGAACATTCTTTGATGAGCTTGCAAGACTGCTCTGCCCGTTCAGCATCCATATCGGTAAGGGGGTCATCAAACACAATAATACCTCCGCCATCGGGGAAAAGGTGATCAAGCACGGCAAGGCGAAACGCAAGTGATGCTGTTTCTTTGGTACCCTCCGAAAGCTTGCCATAGTCAAGAAGCTTATTATCGCTAAAGATATTTATATTCAGCTTATCTGCTTGCGGAAATTCAGAAGTTATCTTGCCGCCGGATATAATTCCGAGATATCGGGTAAATCGGTCAGCAATATCCTGCATGGGATTATTGCTGATATTTTCTTTTTGAACTTTGAAAACTTCTTCGATAAGACGCCAATGGTTGAGTAACGTTTTTTGTTCTTCAAAGATACGCTTTGCTTTTTCCATATCACCTGCAGGGTCATCGCCGATATTTTCTTTATAGCTCTCCAGTTTGCTTGAGGCGGCAGTCTTTAATGTGAGAGCTTCCTCACGAAGACTTTGCTTATTTTTTAAATTATTTTTCAATTTTTCGAGGTGAGCCTCTGGGTCACTTATGCTGATATATTCGGCAGGTATATCCTGTGCGCCTAAAACAGATTCTTCTGCCTTTTTAAGTTCCTTTTCTGCCTCGAATGCCTTAACCTTGAGATCATTGATGCTGCCGTATTCCGTCATATAACCATCATTAACAGTTTCTTTTTCAGTGATAAATCTTGCAACATCTTTACTTCCGCAAGCAGAAAATATGTCGCTGTCAATGTCATCCTTTGAACGAACAGCAACGGTTATCGCTTTCGATGTCCTTTCAAGTTCCTCATATGAAACGGAATCCAATAGCAATGTCAAACGGCTGTTGGCAATATCAATTTTAGATTTGGTATCGCTTATTGTTTTTGTCAACTGTTCAAGTTCTGCTAATGTAGTCGCTTTATACTTGTCAAGAATTGTATCAACAATATTATTCTGTTCCGCAAGTTGTTTTTCAATATTCGAAACATCTACGTTTGCAGGAGATAACTGTATTTCAACAACACCGGGAACGGTAATTTTAACAGCTTCGGAGATATTTGCTGTACCGTCACACAAATCAACGGCTTCACCTGTACGGACCGAAGTAATTTCAATATTATTCTTGCCAAGCATATTGACAGCGGCAACAATGTTCATACCGCAAAGTTTATTTTCAAGGGAATCAATACGGCGCTGTGCTTTTTTTACATGGTCTATTTCGGTATCGGTCGGCTGACAAACCGGAATATTTTTTTTAAGTTCGGTAAGTTCTTCATAAATGATTTTGGCAGATTCATATTTATCAAGCAAATCTCGATTTGACTTTTCGGCTTGCAGAGCTTTTGCTTTTTCGATGTCTTTGCCGAGTTTCGGCCACTTTTCCAAAACATCTTTAAATTTTGAAAGTTCTTTACTTATGTGTTCAATGGTTTTTTTGCGCTCGCTTTGAACGGCAAGGAGACTTGAAAAACTGTTAAACTTGATGTATTCTTCCTCGGCAATCCGTGCGGAGTTATCTTTATCGGTGTAGTCTTTGGAAGTATTGTCTAATTCGGATTCCAAACGTGAGATTTCTTCAAGAACCGCATTAGCATCCTCTAATACATAATATGCTTTTAATATTTCACCAAGTCCGTTTGACCATCGACCGGACTTACGGACAGGTGCTTCACGTTCAAAATCCCAATGCTTACCGGCAATTTCGTCAATTTTATTCATAATGGCCTGTTCAATGGCATCAACGGAAATGCCGTCACTTTCAGCAAAAGCCTGAGAAACAGCATCGGTGATTTCCTGCTTTGCATCGGTTTTCTTAGAAGCGTCCAAAATTGCCTTCAAAGAATCATCGGTATTTTTTTGAGACGAAAGGAGCATATCGGAGTATACCCCTTCACCGTAAAGCAATATTTCTTTTAAAATCTCATTGATACTGCTTTGGTCTCGGACAACACCGTCGGGCGTGGAAAGAGTGCTGCGAGCCTCAGAGCCCCATTCTTTAGAAAGAATGTAAGTGCCGTTTTCAGTTTCAAAAGTGATTTTACCATCGGCAAAGTCTCCTGTAATATTGCTTCCTCTTTTAGCTCCAGGGAAATACAAATCATAGAAATCTTTATCGCTTCTGCGGTCAAGATTTGCATTTTGAAATAACGTGCGTGAAAGCAGATTTACAACAGTGCTTTTACCACTTTCGTTTTTACCGCAAATGACATTAATACCATCAGCAAGAGAAATATTGCGATCACGGACGCCGGCAAATTGCGTACAGGATATATTTGTAATTCTCATTTTATTTGCCCTCCTTCAAAGATTTCAAAAGTTCATAAGCAAGCTGCGCTTCTTTGGGTTCACTGAGCAATGAACCCAAAAGCCTCGCCGAGAATGAGGTTTCCGGGAATTCCGATTCAATCAGTTCTTTTGAAATAAGTTTGCTGAGAGCATAGTCATTATATGTGCCCTCAATAAAGCGTGAAAGAGCCTCGGTAATAATCTTGTTTTGATCTTCATATTCTCCGGCAGATACGGCACCGCTCAAAACGATGTCAACAACACTGTTGTCATCAATATCGGCAAGTTCACGATTTATAATATTTTTCATCTCACCTGCAGTAACTTCAATATTTTTACGATAAAAACGCAGATTCCCTGATATGATTTTCTTTGCCCTGACATTTTTGTTTTCGTCAATTTCGATGATAAAACATTGCCCTTCAGTATTGCAGGATACATCGGTTTGCACGTGAGTGCCTGCATTAAAAATTTTATTGCCCGAAGTAAAATTTTCAGTTAGGCTGCGGGGAAACGGGACATGAGTATGTCCGATAAACCAAGCATCAACCGGAATATTCTCGAGTTCAGAGCGTTTCATGAGAAAATATTGTCCTTCATTATCAATGGTTTCACCCTCAACAGCACCATGTGCAATGCCGATATGATAAGCGCCGTCATTTTCAATTTTAACTTTTTTAATCCAATCAAGATTGTTTTGCCCGGAAACCGAGTGTAGAGAAGTACAAAGAGCGGGATAAAGAATAACATTTTCGCCATTTACAGAAAGTTTATACGGTCGGTAATCTGTAAGTAACAATATATTATCATACAAGGTCATAACTTCTTTAAAATATTGCCACACTTTTACGTCTTTGTCATAGTAATCGTGATTGCCCGGTAAAACTACAACTATTCCGCGAAAGCAAGACAACGTCTCCAAAAGTTTTTTTATTTCCTGCTTAGATATACTGTAGGTGTTTTCAAATAAATCGCCCGTAATCACAAAAAGGGCACACTCTTCCTCGTTTGCAATTTTAACCATATTATTGAAAGCGGTTATTCTGCTTGAAGCAAGAATAGCAGCTTGATCATGACTTGAATATCTTAATCCGATATGGTTATCTCCTGTCACAAAAAATTTTAACATAATCGCTATTACCTCTCATTTGTATCAAATTACTTATTCCACATAATTTTGATTATGTGGAACTATAACTTAATATAAGCCTCAAATAAGTACACAAAAATTATTTCAAGGCACAAAAACAAGACCGATTGAAATTTTAAAGCTTAATCGGTTTGTTTGCCATGCATTTTTTTAGCGTAATATGAGATATTTTGTAAAAAAACTTGACTTTCTTTTCATTTTGCAGTACAATTAAAATGAACGTTGGAAATTTATTGATAATTTTATTCCACATAATCAAAATTATGTGGATTTTTTTATTCAACACAGCAAAAGTCCTAATTTTTGTATTTGTCTGCGGCAGATATCGCCGTTTTCAACGGTATATATACGGGTGGTTTCAATGTTGGAATGACCCAAAATATCCGCAAGTCTCACAATATCTTTTTGCAGAGAGTAATAAGTCCTTGCAAACAAATGGCGGAAATTGTGCGGAAAAACTTTATTTTTTGAGACGTTTGCCGCTTCTCGTAATGAACACCGAGCCGCTGTTTGCAATTACACAGAGGTTCTTTTCCATTTCCTCCTCGTTCATTCCGATACCGTTATCGGATACGGTTATTGTTCTTGCATCCTTGTCAGCTCTTACGTCTATGCGGAAATCATTTCTGCTCATTCCGACATTTTCGTCCGTAAGTGACAGATAGCACAGCTTGTCCGGTGCGTCGCTTGCGTTGGATATAATTTTGCGGAGAAAATCTCCTTGTGCGTGTAGATTGAGTTGATCATAAGGTCAAGAAGCCTTTTCGACTCTGCCTTAAACTGTTTTTTGACATTGTTAAACCTTCCTTTCAAACGGCAATAATAAATACCATAATTATGTATCATAATAATATAACGCTGATTTGCGATTGTGACAACATTTTTAAAGTAAAAAATTATATCGGCACGCAATATTGCCGAGCGGCAGCGTAAATACTTTTTCAGCCAATGCTAAAAAACGTTTTTGTGCACATTTTTGACTGAAATGTGTATTTACAAAATACATTCTTAATGGTATATTTAAGGTGCAGGCACCTTGCGCGCCCTGTAAAGATGACAAGCCGGAATTATGTCTTTTCGGACGGGTTCGGCTTACTCTCTTTCGGCTGCAGTGTTATCAAACTTCGGGAGCCTGCGGAGGTGCTTTAATGGAATGCTTTCAGATGGATTTAACAGAGGTGCTGAGGGTTGTGCTGCTCGGCAAGGAATCGCTGATACCGCCGCGAACACACTATTCGAGGTATCTGACCGAATATGTGATGTATGTGATTGTGAGCGGCAGCATGCGGCTGAAGGTGAACGGGCGTGCGGAAACGCTTGAAGCAGGTGATATATGGCTGTTTAGCAAGGGGGACAGTCAGGAGCCGATGGACAGCAGCTTTTGTGAATATTACTATGTACATTTTCAGGCAGAACGGATTTGTGATCTTAAGCTCTCGGAAATCGAGTATTCGTGCCGGCTGCGGAAAAAGCAGGAGCAGTATCTTACGGCAGATTCGTTCAGTGCAGAGTGCTATGACTTCATGAAGGTTATTGTTAAACGGCGGAATCATGTTGCGGATAAGGAGCTTTTCGAAAGCATAAGGACACTTATGCAAAACAGTATTCTTACTACCGAGTGCAAACAGCCGGAGCGGCGGCTTGAAATATCCGGCGCGGTTGCTGCGGTTTTGATAAAGCTGGAGGGCAATAATATACGCGAGGTAAAAAGCATCAGTGAGGATAACAGGAAAAATTACGATACGGCAAGGAAAATCGCGGATTACATTGAGCTGCATTATGCCGAGCCGATTTCCGGCGAAAATATAGAACGGGAATTTTACCTTACATTTGACTATGCAAACCGGATATTTCACAAAAACATGGGCTGTACGATAATTAAATATCGGAACATTGTAAGGATTCAGCATGCAAAGGCAAGAATGCGTGCAACCAATATGTCATTCAAGGAGATTGCTCTTGAAACCGGCATTGAAAATACCCATTATTTCAGCCGCATATTCAAAAAGATTGAGGGGCTTTCTCCGTCGGAATACAAGAAAAAGTTCCTGAAGCCGAATGACAGGGAAGAAGAAAAAGATGAATTTGTGCAAATATAAAAGGAGGAAGAAAATGAGAAACAGTTATTTTGAAATTGAAATTGACGAAAAAACAGGCTGCGTCAAGTCAATTATTAACCCTGTCGACAAAGACGGAATGAACTGGTGTGCCGGGGACGGCTGCTGGGGGAAAATACATAAAAGGAGCTGGGATGCAGGTACCGGCGAGCTGGGCGAGATTGAGGGCAGACGTGCGGAGCTTGAGAAAACAGAGCTTTCGGACGCGCGCGCGGTTTCGGAATATGTCAGTGACGAGTTTTCGGTAACGGTTACACGTTATTTCAAGGAGAACGGGAATTTTGCGGAAAATTACAGAATTAAAAATATAACGGACACGGTTATCTGTATAAACCGTGACAATTTCGGAATAGAAACACCGTTTAACGATCGCTATGTCGGCGCCGACGAATGTATGGTGCACCACTGCAACACGCATATCTGGTGCGGTCATAATATTGCGTGGGTCAACGCGCTGAAAATGGGCGCATCGACGATTAATCTCGGGCTTTTTCTGACAAAGGGCGCAATTGACTGCTATGACCAGGACCGCTGCGAGGGTCCGAGCCGCGGTATATTTGTACTTGAACCGGAAAGCCTTTTGCTGAACAGCGGAGAGGAATATGAGCTTGAATGGGAGCTTTTCTGGCATGAGGGCGGAGATGACTTTTTTGCACAGCTTAAGAAATTTGACAGCTATATAGGAATTGATGCGGTGCATTATACAATATTTGAGGATGAAAAAGATATTGAATTTACGGTGTCGCCCGTGTCGGGGGAAGCTCCGGAAATAACCGTATGCGGCGAAAGCGTTGCGGCGGAAAAGAAAGACGGCGGCTGGCACGTTAAGTATCATGCGAAGCACAGAGGCGAGTATAAGTTTTTGATTAAGGCAGGCGATGTGTGCACGTGGGCGCGGTTTATGGTTAAAAAGAATTTCAGGTCATTGCTTGAAGACAGAGTGCATTTTATTGTAAGGAATCAGCAGTGTCTTGACCAGAAAAGTCCGCTGTACGGTGCATTTATGGTTTATGATAACGAGTACGACAGTGTGTACTTTGATTACAAAAACACAGACCACAACGCATGCCGCGAGAGAATGAATATTCCGCTGCTGCTTATGAAGTATTTGCAGGTAAAGGATGATGCGGAGGTTCGCCGTGCAATTGACCTTTACATAGAATTCATGTTCCGTGAATTCTATGAAGAAAAAACCGGGGAAGTGTTCAACAATATCGGAAAGCACAGCGAGTGGGTTCGCCTTTACAATGCCCCGGGTGCTATGCTTATTCTGTGTGAGATGTATTTTGTGACAAAGGGTGAAAAATACCTTGATAATATAATGAAGCTTGCGGAGAAGTATTACAGCGTGGGCGGCAAGAAATGCTATGCGAACGGACTTGCAATCGGCAAGGTTATCCGCGCGTTCCGTGAAAGCGGCAGAAAGAAAGACGAGGAGCGTCTTATGGAGCTTTTCCAGACGCATGTTGACAATATAATCAGCATAGGCACTTCCTATCCGCCGCACGAGGTAATCTATGAGCAGACGATAGTTACACCGGCGGTAACTCACGTTGCCGAAATGGGCAGACTGCGTGACGATAAGGAATATTATATACGCGAGGCAAAAAGACATTTGGAATGCCTGGAGCGTTTTTCGGGAATGCAGCCGGATTATCACCTGAATGAAATTGCAATCCGATTCTGGGACGACTACTGGTTCGGGAAGAACAGAACAAAGGGTGATACTCTGCCGCACCACCTAAGTGTTCTTACCGCGAGGGCGTATATTGCATACAGCCTTTTGAGCGGTGAGAAAAAATGGATGGACAAGGCAGAGGAGTGCCTGCGGAACTGTATGTGTCTTATCGGCGACAACGGGCGCGGTTCGGCGGCTTATGTGTACCCGTACAAGCTGAACGGCAAGCGCGGAGAGTTCTTTGATCCGTGGTCAAACGACCAAGATTTAGTGCTGTATGATACGCTTTACTTTGCGGATTATGCAAGTATTTTTAAAATTTAACAGTGTATCTATGCACATTTCCAAAGAGGTCGGTTTTGTACCTCTTTTTATCGGGAATGTGCATTGAGTTTTTTCGGGGTGTGTGCTTTAATTTATTATAGGAACAAATAAATCCGTAAATGGAGGAATATATATGAGAAAAATCAGGACAGATGAATTAAGGAGCTTTTGTGTAAAGGCGCTTGAGAGTGTCGGCGTTTGTGCGGCGGACGCTGAAACAACAGCGGATGTGCTTGTGACAACCGATAAATTCGGCGTTTTGACCCACGGTACAAAAAATCTTTATCAGTACATACTGAAAATGCAGGCAGGCGGCCTTGATGCAAAGGCTGAACCGTCAGTTGAGAATGAGGGCGCGGCATGGGCAATCGTGAACGGAAACAAGGCGGTCGGAATGGTTACGGCAGATATGGCGATGAAGCTTGCGGTGAAAAAGGCTAAGGAGGCCGGAATCGCATATGTCGGCGTGAAAAACAGCTGTCATTTCGGTGCGGCAGGATATTATTCCAATATTGCGGCGAGCGAGGGCTTAATCGGTATTTCAATGAGCAATGCGGATCCGATTATTGCGATACCGAACAGCTGCGCAAAGGCAATCGGCAGCAATCCGCTGTCATTTGCTGCACCGCTTCCGGGCGGTAAAAGCGTTTTCCTCGATATTGCACTCAGCAATGTTGCAGCGCTCAAGGTAATTATGGCACAGGAAAAGAAAACACCGATTCCGGACACATGGCTTGTTGACGAAAACGGTTTGCCGACAACGGACGCAGGCAAATTTCCGCAGAGTGCAAGCCTGCAGCCTATGGCGGCGCACAAGGGTTACGGTCTTGCGCTGCTTGTTGAGCTGCTTTCCGCGGTTGTAACCGGTGCCGGAATGCTCAGCGAAATGAAAAGCTGGAACCTCGACTTGTCATTGGTAAACAATGCCGGACACGCATTTATTGCAATTGATGTTTCAAAGCTGCTGCCCTATGATGCGTTTATGGCGCGTATGGAGCAGCTTGCAGATGAGCTGCACAGCGCCCCGAAGGCACAGAATGCCGACAGGATTTATCTGCCGGGCGAAATGGAATGGGACAAGCGCACCCGTGCCGAGGAAAGCGGAGAGATAGAGATTACGGACGCAATGGCGGAAAGCTATAAAAAGCTGTCAGAGCTGACAGGTGTAAAAATTGAACTGGGTGAGTAGGAAAACGGCACCTGTAATAATAAAATCATAAAAGGAGAAGTTAAAAATGGAAAATACAATGTACGGTATTCTGAAGACAACAGGCATATGCCCGATTATGGTTGCTCCGGAGGTTGAACAGGCGGTTCCGGCGGCAAAGGCGCTTGCGGAGGGAGGTATTCCGGTCTGCGAAATTCTTATGAGAAACGAAAACTCCCTCAGGTATCTCAAGAACATTGTAAAGGATGCTCCGGAGGTAATAGTGGGTGCCGGTTCGATTATGAACGTTGAGCAGGCAAAGAAGGTTATTGACCTCGGCGCAAGGTTCATCGTAATGCCGGGTTTTTGCAGCGAGGTGGTTGAGCACTGCCTTAAAAACGATATTTCGGTTCTTCCGGGCTGTGTTACCGCAACAGAGCTTATGATGGCGCTCAGCTACGGAATCAATATTGTAAAGTTTTTCCCGGTTTATGAAATGGGCGGTGTTGCAACACTGTCACAGTTCAATAACGGACCGTTCGGAAATATTGAATGGGTTGTAACAGGCGGACTTGACGGCAAAAACTTCCTTCCGCTGCTCAAACACAGTGGTACGCTTGCAGCAGGCGGTGACTGGATGTTCAACGAAAATGACGCACTCAAAAACAGCGACTATGAAATGATTGCGGAAAACACAAGAAGAACGGTAAAAGATGCTTTAGAGATACGCCGTATGAAATAAGGAAGGACTGAAAATATGAATAACCTATGGAACGGATTTGAATTCACGGAATTTGAATTCGAGGGCAAAAGAGCTGTTATTGTTTTTCCGAAGGGTAAGAAAGACAGCGGAAATTGGTGCCTTAAGACGGAGTATTGGAACGGTTTCCCTCAAACGTAAATTGAAATGGTAAAGCGGGGTTTTCATCTTGCTTATAATAAATTCAGACGATTGCAAAACTCAGGTTTTGCAATTGCCGGTATAATAAATTTTCAAGGAGAAGATTATGAATAGAATTACCGATACTTTTAAATTAAACAACGGTGTTGAGATTCCATGTCTGGGACTTGGCACATGGCAATCTAATGATGAAACGGCGAAATTATCTGTTCTTGCTGCATTGTCTCATGATTACCGTCTTATAGATACGGCAGCTGCATATGGAAATGAACGCGGAGTTGGGGCAGGAATAAAAGAAAGCGGACTGAAAAGAGAAGAAATTTTCGTTACCAGTAAGCTTCGTAATGCCGACCACGGATATAAAGCAACTCTTGACGCTTTTGAGCTTACTCTGGAAAAACTCGGTCTTGATTATCTGGACTTATACCTGATACACTGGCCGAATCCGGTTCAGTACCGCTATATGTGGAAGAAGGCAATGCAGGAAACCTGGAGAGCCTTTGAAAAGCTGTATAAGGATGGCAGAATCCGCGCGATAGGTGTAAGCAACTTCATGCCGCATCATATTGACGCGCTCGCGGAAACGGCAGAGATAATGCCTATGGCAAATCAGCTCAAGCTGTGCCCGGGAATTACACAGCCGGAAATCGTGGATTACTGCAAAAAGAACGGAATTGTGATTGAAGCGTACAGCCCGTTCGGTACCGGAGCGATATTCGGTGTTCCGGAAATGAATAAGCTTGCGGAAAAATACGGCAAGTCAATCAGTCAGATTTGCCTGCGGTGGTGTCTGCAGATGGGTTTTGTTCCGCTGCCGAAGTCGGCAAATCCGATGCGAATAAAGCAGAATACAGAGATTTTTGACTTTGAGCTTTCGGATGCGGATATGAATATTATTTCGGGACTGAGCGGCAGCTGCGGTGCGGCTCCCGACCCGGATAATATTCTGTTTTAGGATGTGAGATTATGAGAATACAGAACAAAGCTGCTCTTACCTCTCATGGCAATATTGAGGGACGCAGAATTGTAACTGAGCTGCTGGATGCGGGTCTTGATGCAATTGACCCGTATTACAGAGTGAAAAAGCTTGTAAGGCTTGAGGATAACCGGCTTGTGCTCGACGGCCGTGATTTTGAAATGAAGGGCGATCCGCACAGCGGCGCGGCGGTATATGACCTTGCGGAATATGACCGAATCTTTGTAATCGGAGCGGCAAAGGGCATACAGCGTGCGGCTCTTGCACTTGAGGAAATACTCGGTGACCGGCTTACGGCAGGGCATGTAATTGCAAAGCACGGCGAAGAGCTTATCTGCCGAAAAACAGGCGTTACGTTTGCCGGGCATCCGGTTCCGGACGAGTGCTGTATTGAAGGCTGCAGAAAAATTGAGGCACTTGCCGATAACATAACGGAAAGAGATTTGCTTATCACCGTTTTCGGCAGCGGCTGCGGTTCGCTTTTCACATACCCAGTGGAGGGAATATCCATAAAGGATATATCTGATTTCACGCATATGATGCAGATTGAAAAGGGTGTGCCGACAAGCGATCTGAATCAGATAAGAACACATATTGACCGATTCAAGGGCGGAAGAATCTCAAGGCTGTTTGCAAGGGCGGCACAGATACATATGACAACCGCCGATCCATCGAAGCTGTCGGAGCCGGTAACCCGAATGTCATATTTTGAAATGTTCGGAAAGAATACGTTTTTTCCGACAGTTGCAACTGCGTCAACCTACAGCGACTGCATAGAAATTATAAAGAAATGGGACGCATGGGACGAAACGCCGGAATCGATAAAGAAGCATTTGCTGGCAGGCGGTCCGCATAACGAAAATATGACGGCTGAGGAATACGAGAAGCTGAACGCAAGATTTTTCGGCTTAATATTCAAGGACGCAACGGTATACCCGGCAGTGCGCAAACGTGCGGCAGAGCTTGGCGTAGGCTGCATTATGCTGTCGGAGTACATGGAGGCGGAGGCAAGGGAGGCAGGCTATGTTGATGCAGGTATGGCTCTTTGCTGCGAGAGAATGGGCGAGCCGTTCAAGGCGCCGGTTGTGCTTATGTCCTCGGGCGAAAATGTTGTTACCGTGGGTAAGGAAAAGGGCATCGGCGGCAGAAATCAGGAATACTGTCTTGCGGCGGCTCTGCGGATTGCCGGCAGCCGGAAAATCGTTTTTGGGGCGGTTGATACCGACGGAACGGACGGTCCGGGCGGCTTTCATTTTGACGGTGCGCCGGAGTGCCTTGCCGGAGCGGTTACGGACGGATATACGGCAGAGGAAGCGGCGGAGCACGGAATTGATTTGCAGCACGGGCTGAAAACGCACGGAACGAGCGAACCGCTGTGGCGGCTTGGGTGTGGTGTTGACGCCAAAAGCAACGTTTCCGCGCTTGACCTCAGAATAATATATATAGGCGAGTAAAATTTTTGAAAGATAGGAGATAGCATATGTACGGAACATTAATTAAATCGGTCAGAGCACGCCAGGTTTATACGAACCGCGGCAAGCCCGGTGTAGAGGTAACCGTAGTTACGGAAAGCGGCGCAAGCGGCCGCGCAATGTGCACGGCAGGCGTATCAATGGGGACTCATGAGGTTGATTTTGCGTATGACGGCGGCAGAAAATTCGGCGGCAAGGGTGTAGGAAAGGCGCTGGAAAGCGTTAATAACATAATAGCTCCGGCAATTTGCGGAATGGATGCCTCGAACCAGGCAGAGATTGACGAGGCAATGCTCGGCATTATGCCGGATGCAAAGCTAAAGCTTGGCGGAAATGCTACGGCGGCAACCTCGGCAGCAGTGCTGAAGGCAGGTGCAAACGCACTCGGAATACCGCTTTACCGCCACATAGGCGGCGCAAACGCAATGTATCTGCCGGTTCCCGGTGTTGCAATGGCGGCAGGTGACGAAAGGTACGGCGGCGGAATTACGACACCGGGCGGAAAGCCCACAATGTCGGTCATGGCATACGGCTTTAATACATTTTCCGACGCGTCCTATGCTTGCTGGGATATTCACACGCGGTGGGCGGAAAAAATGAAGAAAAGCTTCGGCGGACTTCCGAATATCCGCGATTTTATATCCATACCTGCCGGGGTGTACAGCTGTGACAGGGAAATCTGGGAGGATATGCTGAAAACGGTGATAGAGGCAGGCTATGAGGGCAAGGTCGGCTTTCAGATGGACGTTGCAACCGATACATACTATAACAAGGAGGACGGAAAGTATTACGGACTGTTTGACAAAACTCCGAAAACGAAGGAGGATTTGTACAACTTCTATTTACAGATTATCAAGGATTATCCGTTCGTAATTATTGAGGATCCGTTCAATGAGGACGATTATGAAACAACGGCGGCACTGACTGCGGAATGCGGAATACAGATTGTCGGTGATGATTTGTTCACAACCAACCCGGAGCGCGTTGCGTACGGAATTTCAAAGGGTGCCGCAAACACCGTGCTTTTGAAGGTTAATCAGGTAGGCACAATTTCCGAGGCTCTTGAAATGATTCAGTACGCATATAAGTTCGGCTATGCGGTTATGCCATCGGACAGCCGCGGCGAGGGTGCGTCCATTGCGGATTATGCGGTGGGCATAAATGCCGGTTCAATCCGCGAAAGTGCAATCGGTGACCGCGGAAACCGTTTTCTTGAAATTGAGGAGGAGCTTGGCTCTGCCGCAAAATTCATAGGCGCGAGAGGACTTAAGGGCTTCAGAAATCAGCAGAGGGCGGACGGATTGCTTTAATTAAAGGAGATGATTTAAGTGTATAAACAGTATATAAACGGCAAACTGACTGACGGTAAGGGTAAAACGGCAGAAATTTTCAACCCTGCAACAGATGAGGTTGCCGGAGTGGTAGGCTGCGCAAACGCAGAGCAGGCAAGAGAGGCTCTTGACGCGGCAAACGAGGCGTTCAAAACATGGTCAAAAACTCCGGTAAACGAAAGAGCGGCATGGCTGTATAAGCTCAAAGAGGCTTGTACGGCAGAACGCGATACGCTTATCGATTTGGTTTCCGCGGAGTCGGGCAGACCGTATGCGGCGGCATGCGGCGACGTTGACTGGCTGCTCACAAGCCTATCGTATTATGCGGAGCAGGCAAAGAGGATTGAGGGCGAGGTAATGCCGAGCCTTGCTGTCGGCGGAAAAACAAATTATCAGATAGTAACGCGCCAGCCGGTGGGCGTTACGGTAGGGCATATTGCATGGAACTATCCTCTCGGAAACGCAAGCATAAAGCTTGCCCCGGCTATTGCGTCGGGCTGTACCTGCGTTATAAAGCCGTCATCGGAGACACCGCTTGCAACGCTTTATGTGGGAGTAATCGCGGAAAAAATCGGTTTCCCGGCAGGTGTGCTGAACATTATTTCGGGACCCTCCGGAGAGGTTGCAAAAACTCTTAACGAGAGCAAAATTCCGCGTCTGATAAGCCTTATCGGTTCATACGAAACGGGACTTAAGCTGATGCAGCAGAGCGCAAATTCAATGAAGAAATTCTCGCTTGAGCTTGGCGGAAATGCGCCGGTTGTTGTTATGCCGGACGCAGACTTGGACGAAACTGCCGCAAACATAGTGGCGAAAAAGGTTGGATTTGCAGGTCAGACCTGTGTAAACTATAACCGCATCTATATTCATGAAAGCATTTATGAGGTTATGTGTGAAAAGGTTGCAAAGGAGCTGGAAAAGGTAAAGCTCGGCAAGGGCAGGGACGAGGGCTATATAATGGGACCCGTCATCAACCGCGAAGCGCGCGACCGTATGCTCGGCCTGATTAAGGACGCTACAGACGGCGGCGCAAGGCTTGTAATGGGCGGCGAAGTTCCGAAAGAGTTTGAAAAGGGCAGCTATATCACCCCGGCATTGCTTGCTGATGTGAATGACAGCATGAGAGTTTCCAATGAGGAAATTTTCGGACCGATTATACCGCTTCAGCCGTTCTCGACACTTGACGAGGCAATTGAGAAATCAAATAATACCATTTTTGGACTGTCGGCATATTTCTTCGGTCACAATTCAAAGGAAATGAGCGAATATTTTGAGGGTGTGAGAGCCGGTGAAATATTTGTGAACGGCGGAACAGGCAGTGAATTTTCACCTCATGCCGGAGCAAAGCAATCCGGTATCGGCTGTGACAAGTCAAAATACTCTCTTGATGAATACTATGACATCAAGTTCCTGTCAATGATTCCGTAGGAGGCAGATGTATGAATAACAAAAAGATAGATTTGCTCGGCTGGGGCGATCCGTTTTTGGATTTGGTTGTTGATATTGACCGGCTGCCGGAGTCAAATACAAACTGTCCCATGCATGAGCGCTGCTTTCAGGGCGGCGGAAATGTTGCAACCGCGCTTGTTGCGGCGGCACGGCTCGGAATGAAAACGTCGCTTATAGGCTCGGTCGGTGATGATTTATTCGGAAAGCTTTCACTGGCGGATTTGGAGTATAACAAGGTTGATACTTCAAGGATGGTTGTGCATAAGGACAAAAAAAGCAATTTCAGCGTTTGCCTTTCGGAGCGTGCGGTTCACGGCAAGGAGTTTATTGTCGGTCACGGAAATTTTGAGGATTTGGACGGGAGGTTTGCGGATGAGGAATACATAAAGTCCGCAAGAATGCTGCATACGGGGTATATTACGCCGGCAGCCGTGAAGGCGTGCGAATATATGCACGAAGCCGGCGGAAAGGTAAGCATTGACGCACCGTACTACAAGCCGTTTGTGTACGAAAACTACAGGCATTTTGATATTTTCATAGGTTCGGAAATGTATTATGATGCAATGTGCGGGGCAAACGGATACGATGCCGCGGAATATGAAAAAAACATGAATACAATCCGCGCGGAGGGCTGCGAAATCGTTATTTTCACGTTTGGCGAAAAGGGGTGCCGCGGAGTGTATGAGGATAAGTATTTTGAGCTTCCGGCGATAGAGGTGAAGGCTGTGGACACAACGGGAGCCGGAGATGTATTTCACGGTGCTTTTGACTATGCCTATCTTCAGGGTTGGGACGCGGAGCGCTGCGCGAGGTTTGCAACCGGCGTTTCGGCGATAAAATGCACCCGCCCGGGAGGGCGCTCGGGAATACCGACACTTGGAGTACTTGAAAAATTCCTGGAAACAGGTGAGATAGATTACAGCGAAATTGATACACGTGTTGCGCATTATCAGCACGGAATTACGGTTTAAGGGGGTAGAAAAATGCTTGATTACAATGTGAAAATCGGTATTGTGCCGCTCAGACGCGACTGTACACCGAGACCGGGGCAGTTCAACTGGGAAATTGCCGAGGAACGCGGCAGAAAAACGGTTGAGTATATAAAGAATCATTTTACGACAGATTGCGTTTCATTTGTTGACCTCAAAGGAGTTATTGACGTAGAGGTTCTTTGGTCGTGTGATGATGTGGATAAGGTTGCGGAGCATTTCAGAAGCAATGGAGTTGACTCGGTATTTCTGATAGCCGCAAATTTCGGCAATGAGGAAGCGGCAGGCGAGCTTGCAAAAAAAGTCGGCAAGCCGGTTCTCCTTTGGGGTCCGCAGGATGATGCACCGGACAAGGGTGACGGCATGCGTTACACCGACTCGCAGTGCGGACTGTTCGGCATAAGCCGTCAGCTTATGCGCATGAATGTTCCGTTTACATACATTGAAAACTGCCCGGTTGAGGCAAAAAAGCTTGCAGACGGTATTGACAGCTTTGTGAGAGTTACCTGTGCGGTAAAGAATTTTAAGGGGATGAGAATAGGACAAATCGGACTTCGTCCGCGTCCGTTCTGTTCCGTAATCTGTAACGAGGGTCAGCTCATGGAGGAGTTTGATATACATATGGTGCCGATTAACCTTGCTGTATTTCAGGATAAATATAATACTCTCGTGCGTGAACGCGCGGAGGAGCTTAAGCAGGGAGCGGATAAGCTGCGCCGCATGTACGATTTGGACAAGGCTTCGGACGAGCTTGCGGAAAAACAGTATGCGTTCGTGCTGCTGTTCCGTGAGCTGTTTGAGGAGTTTAAGCTTGACGCAATTTCCGCGGAGTGCTGGTCGGCGCTGCAGCTACTGGTGGGCGCTATGCCGTGTACCGCATACGGTATTCTTGCAGACGAGGGATATATTATAAGCTGCGAGGGTGACACTCATGCGGCAATGACGCAGGTGCTGCTCAAATCAATGTCACTCGGCAAAAAGCCGCCGCTGTTCGGCGAGTTCACAATACGTCATCCGGAGGCCGAGAATACGGAGCTGCTCTGGCATTGCGGTCAGTTTGCATATTCGGTTCACCGCGAGGATCAGCCGTGCAGATGTATGAATATGCGTGAAAACTTCGAGGCAAAGAGCAGCCATTATACGGTTGCGCGCATAGATCAGGATCACGGAAAATATTCGGTGATTGCCGGCGAATGTGACAGTGCGGAGGGACCGTACACGAACGGAACCTACATTTGGGCAAGGTTCGGCAATCTTGACGCATGGGAGCGCAAGCTCATCGAGGGACCGTATATTCACCATGTATCCGAGATTGAGGGCAGCTTTACAAAGGAAATCAAAGAATTCTGCAGGTATGTACCGAATATAAGGTTTGATACGGTTTAATAGGCAAATTTTTAAAAATACTGCGTTAAAAAGCAGCGCTATACTTTAGTCAAAGGAGATAAAAAACATGCGTTATACGTTAAAGGAAGTTTTGGATATTGCGGAAAAGGGCGGCTTTGCCGTTCCGGCATTCTGCGTTTACAATCTTGAAACGCTTATGGGTGTTGCAAATGCGGCAGAGGAACTGAATGCGCCGATTATTATACAGATGTACAGCCGTCTGTTCGATACGGAAACGGGAAAGCTGCTTTCGCCGGTTATATGTGATATTATGAACCGGCTGAAATCGCCTGTTGCATTTCATCTTGACCACGGCGCAGGTATACCGGAGTGTATACGTGCTATGCGTTACGGCGCAACCGGCGTTATGATTGATGCGTCAACGCTGCCGCTTGATGAAAATATCAGGGTGACCGCGCACGCGGTGGAGCTTGCACGTGAAGCCGGAGTTTCGGTTGAAGGTGAGCTGGGACATATCGGCTCGACACGCGATGAGAAGTGGGCTGCATACACCGAGGTTGCGGACGCTGTCAGATTTGTGAATGAATCGGGCGTTGACGCACTGGCAATTATGGTTGGTACGGCGCACGGTAAATATGTTCAGGCACCAAAGCTGGCAATTGACAGAATTGCGGAAATTCACGCGGCAACGGGGGCGCATCTTGTGCTTCACGGCGGCTCGGGTGTGCCTGGTGACCAGATACGCGAGTCGGTCAGGGCAGGAATAAGAAAGATTAATTTCGGCACGGATGTGTGTTACTCATTTGTAGAGGGGTTCAAGGCTCTTGACCCGTTCGGCGCACCGCTTGATATTGTAATGTCAAAGGCGGCAGAGAACGTAAAGGCTTTTGCGGCTGAGAAGATAAAGCTTCTCGGTGCGGCTGAATAATTTTGTTGTGAGGTGTACGCTGAAATGAAGTACAATTTTGATTTGAAAGGAAAAATTGCGGTAATTACAGGTGCGGAACGCGGAATCGGATTTGAAATAGCAAAGGGCTTTGCACAGTCCGGCGCAAGCGTTGCAATAGCCGGTATGCGTGAGGAAGAATTTGAAAACGCAAAATGCGGGGTTGAAAGCGAGGGTGCGGAGTGCATTTGCATAAAGACCGACGTTTCGTGTGAGGATTCCGTAAAAAATATGGTAAAGCAGGTCAGGGAGCATTTCGGACGTATTGACATTCTTGTGAACAATGCCGGAATAAACAAGCTTTACCCGGCGGAGGAAATGCCGCTTGATGTCTGGAACAGTATAATCGGCGTAAATCTGACCGGCGTGTTTCTGGTCAGCCGCGAGGTTGCAAAGGTAATGCTGGAGCAGGGCGGCGGAAGAATAGTGAATATAACCTCGATGTCGGGACTTGTTGTGAATCCGCTGCCGCAGACGCAGTGCGCCTACAACAGTTCAAAGGCAGGCACAATCATGCTGACAAAGTGCATGGCGGTAGAGTGGGCACAGAGGGGCATCCGTGTAAACGGAATCGCGCCCGGCTTCATGCACACACCGCTTACGCAGAAGCGTTTGAGCACGCCGAACGACCCGGCAGTAAAGAAATGGATTGACGGGACACCGCTCGGCAGAGTCGGCGAGCCGACGGAGCTTGTCGGACTGGCACTTTATCTTGCCGGTGATACCGCAGGCTATACAACCGGTACGGTAATATCGGTTGACGGCGGATATACATGTCTGTAAAGGAGTGAAAGCTATGTTGGAAAATTTAAAGAAGAAAAACCCTGATATAAAGATTTATTCGGTATTTGACGAGGAGTTCCGTTCATTCGGCAGAGTGATTACGGAGCTTGATGCGGATGAGCTTGTAAGGGCAGGCGAAAAGCTTGAAATGCCGGAGAGCGGCGTAAAATATATGGCAGGTATGGACGAGTTTGAGAGCCTTGGCGGTGCGGAGAGTATAAAAAACGAGATATTCGGAACGCTGCCGACCGAAATCGGCTGCTGCTGGGGACACAGCTCTTTCCTGAATGCGACCGAATGGCATACGTCAAGTGAAATTAATATTGCGGTAACACCGCTTGTGCTCATACTGGGGCACAGATGGGATATAGTTGACGGTAAAATCGATTCTTCAAAATTTACAGCATTTTATCTTCCGAAGGGAACGGTAATAGACTGTTTTGCAACCACGCTGCACTACTGCCCGTGCCAGGTAAGTGACGAAGGGTTTATTTGCGTTGTCGCTCTGCCGAAGGGAACTAATACGGCACTGAAAACGGAGCTTAAGGATAAGCGGATTTCGGCAAAAAATAAATGGATTATTTGCCATACCGATAACAGCGCGGCAATTGCAAGGGGCATTAAGCCCGGAATTTCGGGGATTAATTACGAAATAAAGTATTAGAAGCAGGATATTGCGATATCTTTAATATTTGCCGAAATTGAAAAGGGGTATATCAAAACGGTTTCGTTTTGATATACCCGCATTTTTTGTACCCATAGCATTTGATTATCGGCCTTTAACTGTTCTGTAATGCCTTCTTGTTTTGCCATTTTTGACACCGTATCTTTCAGAACATTGTAGCAGGTTTCGTCTATCTCCGCAAGGTGTTCCGGTAAATTGCCTTCAATCATTAAAGCTGTATAAAAAGATTTGTGATGTTCTTCCAAAAACTGTCTGCGTAATCTTCCGTATTTTCCGATTATGTATTTCTTTGTGTCGGGTATGGTTAAATCGGGAATATAATAGTCGCCGCATTTACGCTGCTTGGAGCATATTTTTCGCACAGCTTCTTTTTGTATTCCAATGTCAGTATCTTTGTAACTTGGCGGTTTTTAAGCCACGCTGCAAAGAAGATGACATCGCGGATATATTTTTCTGTTGTGTTTTCTCTTTTTTCCTCCTCGGTTAAATATTCTTTAAAGCTTAAAATTTGTTTATTGGTGATTTTTCTCATTTAAATCGGCTCCCTTTCGTAACTTGGAATAAAATAAGCCCGAATACACAAGCCGCTTTTAGCCTGTATATTCGGGCGTTTTGGCATACTGCCGAATTTTATATTAATGTTTGCCTTTGTATAAATTTTTTTAATTCCCTTATTTCGTTTTCGATTTTCTCAAGCATTCTGAAAACATCGGTATTTGATTTTATATTCAGATTTGTGCAGCCGAGAAGATAATCGGTTGATACCTGAAAAAAGTCTGCCAGTTTTAAAATCGAGTAACTGTCCGGATTGGTTTTGCCTGTTTCATAGTTTGATAAAGTTTTTTGGTCTATTCCGGTTGCATGAGAGACATCTATTTGGCGCAAATCTTTATCTTCGCGTAATTCTCTGATTCTGTTTCCGATTGTTTGCATAGTAAAATCATTCCTTTTTGAATTAATTATACTATTAATTTCCTAAAACCTCTTGACAAACTAAGAATTTACATATACAATAAATATATACTAAATTATTGGTATACAGAAACAAAAAAATACGGATTTTAAGGTTTTTATGAAGATAAAGACGGAAATCAGGCAAAAGTAATGTCCGCACACCAAGTCGCTAATAGGCATACGGACAAAACTATATGATATGAAATCTACAACAATACTATTGTAACACCAATTTTCAGGTATGTCAATAGGGTAAAATAAAATTTTACGAAATCTTAACAGCTTTTTTTTGGAAGTCGTTATTCGGAATAAAATCTGTCAAAAAATCTTTCAAGTTTTCTGCCGTCTTTTCCATCCTGTATTTCATATTTCGCCGGTCTGTCGGGAGCGAATGCAACGCGTTTCATCATAGGGACGGACAAGGTTTTTTCCGCAAGCAGAGCTGCCTCTTTCCGCGAAATAAATTCGGAGTGTTCGGAATCGTCCGTAAGACCTATTTGCTTTGCGGCGAACATATATCCTTCCGGATAACCGCCGTGTTCCTCCGCAATCGGATAATAACCCAAAAGATACACGAGCAATTTTATGTATTCTTCATATTTTATATTTTCATCGGGTTCAAACATATTATTGCCGCGTCCTTGCAGCAGGTCTCCGTATTTTCTGACGGCATAGGCTGGTTTAAAAGCAAAATGGCTTTTGGGAATATCGCGGAACGTTACGTCGCCTTCATGGCTTTCCGCTGCCTTTGAGATGCCCATGATGTTTACGATAAGCTGAACGGCTTCTCCGCGTTTCAGAAGTTTGTCCGTATTCAGATTACCGTTTTCGTCACCGCGTAAAATTGTAACGGTCTTGATTTCACCGCTCTGCGTTTTTAAATTAACGCTTATTGCTGGATTTTCGGCTGCCAAAGATGCAGTCGTATAAAGTAATGATAGTGTAATTGCCAGTACAGTGTTATGCAGTTTCATAAAACCTCCCAATTTTGTTTAATTTTTTTAAATAATAAAAATAAAATTTATTATTTTAAGCAGCATCAATTGTATGTAACAATTTTGCTATAATCCAAAAATGATTCAACTTCACCCCCTTTTCCAAACTTCTATATATATAACCCCGGAAAAAACAAAAAGGGGACAATTTTTTTAAAATAACTTAAAAAAATTCATTAATATCCTTTAATTGACAAAAATGGCAAGCGAGATGTTAAGATTTCGCAAAGATTTGTTTTACCCTATTGACATATTTTGATTTAAATGTTACAATGACCACGATGTAGATTTCATATTATCAAAAAAATCACCTGTACGCTTTTTTATCGACCTCAGCGTGCGGGTGATTTTTTTATTTATCATTTATTAAGTTTCAAACCTTCGGCTGTGAGCATTATTTCGCTGTGGGAAATATTTCCCGTGATAACATAAACCATTTCATTATCATGCCAAAGAACCGCATTTATTCTCGGAGTTTGAATATATACAGCTTTACAATTATTTACTGCCGTTTTTTGAACGGTACCGTTTTCGGTGTCAAGGTTGAAAGTGTCATAAGAATCATATGATCCGATACCTCCCTTTCTTCATTGTAGCATGGAATTTTCAAAAAGTCAAAAAAAATTTATATTCGAAATTCTCCGGAAAGCCGAATCAAATGTAAAATTTTAAATAATTTTGCAAAAGTACTATGCAATTTTGCAAAAATGGTATATAATAGTATACTATAGGAGAAGAATGCTATGATGAAGAAAGCGGAATTACTTGCGCCGGCAGGCTCGCCTGAGGCACTTCGTGCCGCAGTTTTAAACGGAGCGGACGCGGTGTATCTCGGGGCGGAGAGCTTTTCTGCACGCAGCGGCGCCCAAAATTTTACGCGGGCACAGCTTGAAGAGGCGGTGCGCTTCTGCCATTTGCGCGGAGCGGCGGTTCATCTTGCGGTCAACACCGTTTTTTTAAAGCGTGAACTTGAAAAGGTGTGCTCCCTTATTCGCTTTGCTGCCGAATGCGGAGTTGACGCGTGCATAGTGCAGGACTTGGGCGCTCTTGAAATCATAAAAAAAACGGCGCCCGATATGGAGATACACGCAAGCACGCAGATGACGGTGCACAGCCCTTTCGGAATAAAGATTCTGGAAAAACTTGGAGTAAACCGCGCGGTGCTGGCAAGAGAAATGTCGCGCTTTGAAATAAAAAAAGCGGTTGAAAGCACCGATATTGAAACGGAAGTTTTTGTTCACGGTGCGCTTTGCATATGCTACTCGGGAAAGTGTCTTTTTTCAAGCTTTTTGGGCGGAAGAAGCGGAAACCGCGGAAAATGCGCCCAGCCGTGCAGGCTGCCTTATACGATGAACGGGAAAAAAGGATATCTTTTAAGCCCTCATGACAACTGCCTTGCTGAGCATGTCAAAGAGCTTTGCGATATTGGCGTTTCATCGCTCAAAATCGAAGGGCGCATGAAATCGCCTCAGTATGTTGCGGCGGTTACGGGGGTATACAGAAAAATAATTGACACCGGAAAAGCAAGCCGGGAGGATTTAAAAAAGCTTCACGACATATTTTGCCGCGGAACTCATTTTACGGACAGCTATTATATCGGCAAAGGTGAGGACGAGCTTATAAATGCCGCACTTTCAAACGACAAAACGGGCAAAAACGTGTCGGGAGAGCTTTTAAAAAGCGCGGAAGCGACATATGCAAGTAACAAAGATATAAAAAGACTTGAAATGTCATTCGATCTTTCGGAAAACAACGGAGAAATTCTTTTAAAAGCAAAATGCGGCGGTGCCGAAGGGATATACAAGACGGAGGCGGAAGACGCACCGGCAATATCGGCGGAGCGCGCCGCGGAACAGCTTGCAAAACTCGGATCAACACCGTTTAAAACGGGAGAAATTAAGACGGGCGATGTTCATATGAGGATATCGGCGCTGAATGCCTTAAGGCGCGAAGCGGTTTCGGATATTGAAAACAAAATTTCGGAAAGATTTAAAAAGGGTGTTACGGATTTTGCGTATATACCGCAGACATTTGAAAAGCACGCAGAAGCTAAGCTTTGTGCGGCGGTGCGGAGCGAGGAACAGGCGATGGCGGCAGCACAGATGTGCGATACGCTTTTTGTTCCGCTCAGACTTTTGGGGAAATCATTAAGTTTGACGGGCGAAAAAAATGTTTACGCATTAATGCCTCTTATAATAGAAGAAAAAAATGAGAAAAAGATAAAAAGCGACATTGAAAAGGCGCTGAAAGCGGGCGTTTGCGGCTTTATTTGCGACAGTTTGGACGCAATGGGACCGGCTTTTGAATATTCGGAGAATATTGTGGGCGGTTTCGGACTGAATATTACAAATCCGCTTGCGGCAAATGAGCTTTTAAAGCTTGGCGCAAAAGAAGCGATAGCTTCGGCAGAGCTTTGCATGCGCGATGTAAAGGAACTCAGTCTCGGGACAAGCCTTGACATATCCGCGCTTATTTACGGAAGGGTGCCGCTCATGACAACGAAGCACTGTTTTATGAAAGGCAAATTGTGCGGAAAATGCGAGGCAGTTCTAAAAGACAGAAACGGCGTAGGTTTTCCGATAAGGAGAGCGGAATACAGCCACGGAAACGTTATTTTTAACTCGAGACCGCTGTATCTCGGCGATAAGGATTTTGAAAGCTGCAAAATCAAACATGCGGTTATGAGTTTTACAACGGAAAAACCGGAAGAAATTTTGAAAATTATACATATGATAAAAGAACACAAAGCTCCCGGATTTGAATTTACCAGGGGCGGACAGAGCGGAGGTAACCGAAAATGAATATAATACTGGCGTCCGGCTCGCCGCGCAGACGAGAGATTTTAAGCGCCGCGGGCATAGAATTTACAGTTAAAACAGCAGATATTGAAGAAACGACGGACAAAATTTTACCGCCCGATGTTGTGCGGGATTTGGCAATACAAAAGGCGGCTGCTGTAAATTGCGCAGACGGGGATGCTGTAATAGCTGCCGATACGGTGGTGTCGGTTGACGGAAAAATACTGGGCAAGCCGAAAGATGAAGAGGACGCAAAAAATATGCTGCGCATGCTTTCCGGAAGAATGCATGAAGTTTATACTGGCGTTTGCGTTCGGTGCGGAAATATGTCCGAGAGCTTTTCGGAACGTACGGAAGTGTATTTTAAAAAACTTTCCGAAAAACAGATAGAAAATTATGTTAAAACAGGGGAACCCATGGATAAAGCCGGTGCGTACGGGATACAGGGCAAAGGAGCGCTTCTCATAACGCACATTTGCGGAGATTTCTTTAATGTTGTCGGGTTGCCTGTATCAAAACTTTACGATTTGCTTGAAAGGAGCGGCTGTATAAGTGAGTAAATTTTTCAAAAGCAAGCTTTTTATAATTCTTGCAGTGATTACGGTGCTTTGCATTGTGCTCGGCGCGGTTTCCGCTGCGGTGCCGTCTTTCGGCAATCCGCTCAGAAATGCGGTTAATACGGTACTCTCTCCGATTGAAAGAATTTTTACCGGAGCCGCGGGCGGTGTTTCGGTATTTTTCTCGGGTATAGCGGAGAGCCGCGAATACAAACAAAAATACGAGAATGCGGAAACAGAACTTCGGGAACTTCAGAAGGATGAGCGCGAAAAGGACAAGCTGCAGAACGAAAACGAGAGTCTGCGCGCTTTGCTTGACTTGCAGAAAGAAAAAAGTGAACATACAACCGTTGCTGCGGCTATAACGTCAAAAGACCCGGTATATTGGTATTCTGATTTTATTATAAACAAGGGCGAAAATTACGGAATTGCCGTAAATCAGGCGGTTATAACGGAAGACGGTCTTGTGGGAGTAATAAGCGAAACGGGTGCCACATGGAGCAGGGTGTCAAGCATACTTGATTCTGCCGTGTCTGTAGGTTGTGTTGCAACGAGAAGCGGAGACATGGCAATAACCGAGGGTGATGCAACTTTGGCGCAGATTTCGGAGTGCCGCATGGACTATATTTCAAAAGACGCAAGTATAGCCGCCGGAGACAGCATAGAAACTTCCGGTTACGGCAGTATATATCCCGAGGGGATTCTTATAGGAAAAATAGAACAGATAAACCCAGATTTACAGGGACTTTATAACAGAGCAACCGTGAAAACGGCTGTGGATTTTGCAAAACTTAAATATGTTCTTGTAATAATTAAGTAAAGGATTTTTCGTTATGCGAAATTTGATTAAAATACTTATTTTAATATTTGCCGCAATGCTGCAGAGAACGGTGTGCCCATATATCGGAATTATCGATATTGTCCCGGACATAGTAACGGCGCTTGCGGCGGCGTATGCACTGAGCTCGAAAAGTTTAAGGGAAGCGGGAGTATACGGATTTGCAGCAGGTGCTCTTGAAGACATTATGTGGGGCAGAATTTTCGGAGAGCGCGCACTTCTTTTCATGTATATTGCGCTGATTGTTTTTTACACTTCCGAGTATATGTATAAGAAAACGCTTACCGTTGCCGCCTTTTTCACATTTGCGGCATATGCTCTGTGTGAATCTCTCATGTACGTTTTGGCTTTTACAATAAACGGCGAAGGCGAATATCTGCACACTCTTTTCAGAGTTATAATTCCTGCGGCGGCATACACTTCGCTTTTTGAAGTTGCGTTTTATCCGCTTGCGGTTAAAATATCGGCAATCGGGACACGGAAGGAGGAACTGCAATGAGATACAGAGCGGTTTATTTTCTAATAGCGCTTTGCAGTCTTGCGGTACTCAGCCGAATGGTTGATTTGCAGATTGTGCACGGCGAAGAATACAGCGAGCAAAGCAGACAGCGCGTTGTAAAGACAACTACGGTTTCTGCGCCGCGGGGCGAAATAACAGACAGAAACGGTAAAGCCATGGTAAAAAACAAAACCGGCTTTTCGCTTGAGATACATTATATAAAAGGAAGAAAAGAAGAAGATTTGAATGTGCTTATAGCGCGTCTTTGCAGTCTTCTAGACGAAAACGGCAAAAAAATTTCATACAGTTTTCCTGTATCTGATGACGGTAATTTTGTAATGTCGGACGCCGATATAAAGGCGTGGAAAAGCAGCAATAATTTCTCGGAAATTGCCACGGCGGAGGAGGTTACCGGATTTTACTGCGAAAAATATAAAATTTCGTCTGACTTTGACGGGAAAGACAAAAGACGCATTGCCGGTGTACGCTATGAAATGGAGAGAACGGGATTTTCGGCTTCGGCACCGTATGTGCTGGCGGAAGATGTGGGTCAGATTATTCTGACAAAAGTGCGCGAAAACAGCGCCGCATATCCGGGAGTTGTGGTTTCGGCGGCACCCGTGAGGGAATATCCGCTGGGCAGCGCTGCGGCACACATTCTTGGCAGAACGGGAAAAATATATAAGGAAGAATATGAACAGCTGCGCGGACAGAATTATTCAATGAATGACACGATAGGCAAACAGGGCATAGAAAAGTGCTTTGAAAGCTATCTGCGCGGAACGGACGGCGTGAGCGGAGTTGAGCAGAGTATAGACGGCACGCGCGTCAGACTTGTGGAAAGCAAGCCGGCGGTTCCCGGAAATAACGTTGCTCTGACGCTTGATGCCGAGCTTCAGCAGTCTGCAGAACAGGCGCTTGCAGACGCTGTGCAGATGATTGTTGAAAAAAGCCAATATGAGAATAACAACGCCGGAAAAGACGCAAAAAGCGGTGCTCTTGCGGCAATTGATGTAAATTCGGGGGATGTTTTGGCGCTTGCGTCATATCCGTCATATAACCCGGCTACATTTAATGAAGACTATGAACAGCTTGTAAAAGACGATTCGCTCCCGATGTTTAACAGAGCAATATCCGGCGCATATGAACCCGGCTCGACTTTCAAAATGCTTACGGCAATTGCCGCTCTGGAAGAAAACGTTATAACGCCGAGTGATCAGATAGAAGATTTGGGAATTTATAAGTATTATGACGATTATCAGCCTGCCTGCTGGATTTATAAAAGCAGACATGAGACACACGGATATCAAAATGTGTCGCAGGCAATAGAAAACTCGTGTAATTATTTCTTTTACGATGTCGGAAGAAGAACCGGAATAGAAAATATTGACAATTACGCCAAAAAGTTCGGTCTCGGCGAAAGCACCGGAATAGAGCTTTCCGGAGAAGAAAACAGGGGCAGAGTAGCTACCAAGGAAAACCGCGAGAAAAACGGCGGCATATGGAACCCCGGAGACACTATGCAGGCGGCGATAGGCCAGTCGGACAATATGTTTACTCCGCTGCAAATGGCAAATTATATTGCAACAATTGTAAACGGCGGAACAAGATATAAGGCGCACCTTGTTAAAAACGTGAGAAATACCGAAACGGGTGCCGTAATATATGAAGTAAAACCTGAAGTGCTCGATAAAATAGACCTTAAAGAAGAAAATTACAAAGCGGTAATGGAAGGCATGAGAAACGTTATAGAACTCGGAACCGCCAGCACCGTTTTTGAAGGATTTGACGTTCCAGTCGGAGGAAAAACAGGAACGGCGGAGGTTTCAGACGGCAGCGACAATGCCATATTCGTAGCATTTGCGCCGTTTGACAATCCTCAGATTGCGGTGTGCGCGGTTATAGAGCACGGTGCGCACGGAAGCAATGCCGGCGTTGCGGTTAAAAAAGTGCTTGACACCTATTTTCATTCCGCAACACCTCCCAAAGCTTTGCAGGAAAAAAATATCCTTACGCGTTAATAAGTTGTTAAAATAATAAAAAACTATTGTTTTTTTGGTTAATTAATGATATAATCAAAAACAGTATGAGCAATTTTAAATGTATTTTATGGAGGCAATAAATGAGTATATTTGATAAAATCTTCGGCGATTACAGCGCCAGAGAAGTTAAGCGCATTCAGCCTACGCTTCAAAAAGTGCTGTCGTACGAAGAAGAATATAAAAAACTGTCGGATGATGAGCTCCGCGCAAAAACTCCGCAGTTTAAAGAAAGACTCGGAAAAGGAGAAACACTTGACGATATTTTGCCCGAAGCATTTGCGGCGGTAAGAGAAGCTTCGTCGAGGGTTTTGGGCATGCGCCATTTCCCCGTTCAGATAATAGGCGGTATTGTTTTGCATCAGGGCAGAATTGCTGAGATGAAAACAGGTGAAGGTAAAACGCTTGTAGCAACACTTCCGGCGTATCTCAATGCGCTGACGGGAAACGGCGTTCACATTGTTACGGTAAACGACTACCTTGCACGCCGCGACAGTGAGTGGATGGGCAAGCTTTACAGATTTATGGGTCTTTCCGTGGGTCTTGTTGTAAACGGACTTGAAAATGTGCAGCGCCAGAGAGCATATGCGGCAGATATTACGTACGGAACCAATAACGAGATGGGATTTGACTATCTTCGTGACAATATGGTTATATATAAGGAACAAATGGTTCAGAGAGGCCATGCGTTTGCTATTGTCGACGAAGTTGACTCAATTCTCATAGACGAAGCGAGAACACCTCTTATCATAAGCGGCATGGGTGATAAATCCACGGCGCTTTACGAAACGGTTAACAGCTTCGTAAGAGGGCTCAAGAAAGTGAAAATGGTGGAGCTTGATTCAAAAGAACTTCACGATGATATAGACGCCGATTATATTGTTGACGAGAAGGCAAAAAGCGTTACACTTACGGCGCGCGGCACAAAGAAGGCTGAAGCGGCGTTTAACATAGAAAATCTTGCGGACCCCGAGAATATGACGCTTTCTCACCACATAAATCAGGCAATACGTGCTCACGGTATTATGGAGCGCGACCGCGATTATGTTGTAAAAGACGGACAGGTACTTATTGTTGATGAGTTCACCGGACGTATCATGATAGGCAGACGCTACAGTGACGGACTGCACCAGGCGATAGAAGCAAAAGAGGGCGTTAAAGTTGAAAGAGAAAACAAAACCCTTGCAACCATAACGTTCCAGAACTATTTCAGACTTTATAAAAAGCTTTCCGGTATGACAGGTACGGCTAAAACGGAGGAAAGTGAATTTCAGACTATTTATAGCCTTGATGTTGTTGAAATTCCCACGAACAAGCCGCTTGCAAGAAAAGACCTTTCGGATCATGTTTATAAAACGGAAGACGCAAAGCTACGCGCGGTTGTCAGAGATATTGCTGAAAGACATGCAACGGGTCAGCCTGTCCTTGTCGGAACGATAACAATAGAGAAATCCGAGAAATTAAGCTCAATGCTTAAGCGCGAAGGCATAAAGCACCAGGTGCTGAACGCGAAACATCATGATAAAGAAGCTATGATAGTTGCACAGGCAGGTAAAAAAGGCGCCGTTACAATTGCAACAAACATGGCGGGCAGAGGTACCGACATTGTGCTCGGCGGTAATGCGGAGTATATGGCGAAAAGCGAGATGGAGCGCGAGGGCTATACCCCCGAAATGATTGCCGAGGCAACAGGTTTTGCGGAAACTGATAACGAGGAGATTCTCAGTGCGAGACAGAGATACAGAGAACTTTATGATAAACATAAAGAGGCTGTTTCCGAAGAGCATAATGAGGTTACAAAACTCGGCGGCTTGTGCATTATAGGCACGGAGCGTCATGAGTCGAGACGTATAGACAATCAGCTGCGCGGCCGTGCCGGCAGACAGGGTGACCCGGGTGTATCGAGATTTTATATTTCTCTTGAAGATGACCTTATGCGCCTTTTCGGCTCAGAAAGACTGGAGTCTATTGTAAATGCGCTCGGTCTTCAGGATGATGACGTTATAGAACATAAAATGCTTACAAAGGCTATTGAAAACGCTCAGAAGAGAGTTGAGGGCAATAACTTTGAAGCCAGAAAATACGTTTTGCAATATGATGACGTAATGAACAAGCAGCGTGAAATCATTTACGGTCAGCGCGGCAAAGTATTAAACGGAGAAGATATTAAAGACGTAATAATAAAGATGCTCGAATCCGTTGTGGAAGATGCCGTGAAGAGATTTACGGGCTTCAGCGAAATGTCGGACGAGTGGGACAGAACCGGACTTCTTACTTATTATAACGATGAATTTGCAATGGTGCCGCCGCTTGAAATTTCGGCGGACGAAATTCTCGACTACAGCCGCGAAAAGCTGACGGAGAAACTCACGGAAGCCGCAAAAGCAAGATATGACGCAAAAGAGGCGGAATGCGGCAGCGAGATTATGCGTGAAATAGAACGTGTTATTTTGCTTCGCGCCGTAGACTCGAGATGGATGACCCATATTGACGATATGGAGCAGCTCAAACACAGCATAGGTCTTGCGGCATACGGACAGAGAAATCCCGTTGACGAATATAAGTTTATAGGTTTTGATATGTTCGAAGAGATGATCGCTTCAATAAGAGAAGATACGGTTAAATACATTCTTCGCACAAGAGTGGATCAGAAGGTTGAGCGTGAGCAGGTTGCAAAACCCTTGACAGCTTCTCGCGGAGACGGATCCGAAACCGCAAAACCGCAGCGCCGCAGCGAAGAGAAAGTCGGAAGAAACGATCCGTGTCCCTGCGGAAGCGGCAAGAAATATAAAAAATGCTGCGGTATGAACAAAGATTGATGCTGCTGCATGAAATTAGTAAAGGAATGATTATGTGCTTGAATTTGAGCAGTATAAATTAGACCTCGGCGCAATGGAAAAAGACATTGCGGAGCTTTATGAGGCGCTGGGCATTGAAAATGAGAAGAAAAAACTTGCGGAGCTTGAAGAAAAAAGCGCTGCGCCCGACTTTTATAGCGATATGGAAGCTTCTCAAAAAACTCTCCGTGCAATAAAACAGTGCAAGGTGACGATAGAAAGTTATGAGTCACTTCACGGGAAGTGGGAGGATACGTTAACTTTAATAGAGCTTGCCGATGAGGCGGAGGACGTTTCCGTGCTGCCCGAGGTGGAGCAAAATGTTGCGGAGCTTTCCGAAGAGCTTGAAAAAACAAAGCTTGCAGCGCTCCTTTCCGGACCGTACGATAAAAACAATGCGATTATTTCAATTCATGCCGGTGCCGGCGGCACGGAGGCGCAGGACTGGGCGCAGATGCTTTTGCGTATGTACCAGCGCTTTGCGGAACGCAGAGGATACAGTGTGACGACAATGGATTTTCTCGACGGAGACGAAGCCGGCATAAAAAGCGCTACGATTCTTATAGAGGGTCAGAATGCATACGGGTATCTCAAATGCGAAAAAGGTGTGCACCGGCTTGTAAGAATTTCTCCGTTTGACGCGTCGAGCAGAAGACATACTTCTTTTGCCTCTGTAGACGTTATGCCGGACATGGATGACGATATTGAAGTCAACATAAATCCCGACGATTTGAAAATAGACGCTTTCAGATCAAGCGGCGCCGGCGGTCAGCATATAAACAAAACTTCGTCCGCAATAAGAATTACGCACATTCCGACGGGGATTGTGGTTTCGTGTCAGAATGAGCGTTCTCAGCATCAGAACAAAGACTACGCCATGAAAATGCTGAAGGCAAAGCTTCTTGAAATTGCAGAACGCGAGCATAAAGAAAAAATAGAAGATATTAAGGGCGAGCAGAAGGAAATCGGCTGGGGAAGCCAGATCCGTTCGTATGTTTTCCATCCGTACAGCATGGTAAAGGATCACAGAACATCGTTCGAAACCGGCAATACAGCCGCCGTGATGGACGGAGATATTGACGGATTTATAAACGCCTACTTAAAAGCGGCAAATCTCGGAGAACTTAATTTAAAATAAAAAAATAAATTTAAAGGAGAGTTTGTTATGAAAAAAATTTTGGCTGCACTGCTTTCTGCGGCAGTGCTCGGAACAACGGCTTCGGCGGCATCGGTTCCGTCGGACTGGGCAAGGGATGAAATAGGCACGGTATACCCCGATATGTTCAGCAGTATGCAGGTTGATGTTGATTATCAGAGACCGATTACGAGAGCGGAGTTCTGTATGATAGCGTTTCGCGTGTTTTCGGAACTTAACGGCGGCTTGCCGGATATAAAGGCAGACCAGCCTTTTTCGGATGTCGGTGCAGATACAATAGACATGTATATTCCGCTTGTTTACGCATTGGGCATTGTACGAGGCGTTTCCGCAACGGAATTTAATCCGCGCGGGCAGCTTACAAGGCAGGAACTCTGCACAATATTCGGAAGACTTGTCACAATCGTTGAGCCTGAGGCGGAAAACTATATAAATTCCATGTCCGGTGCGGCAGATAAATTTGCCGACAGTGCGGATATTGCCGACTGGGCGCGCAATTATGTGAATTGCGGAGTTAAACTCGGAATAATAAAAGGTACGTCCGATACGGAATTGTCACCGCTCGGCACTGTGAGCATGGAGCAGGCAATTGCCATTGCAAACAGAATTACAAGCCTTGCGGCAAAGTTCAGAAAATAATATAATTGAATTAAAAGAGCAGACTGCCGAAAACAGACCAAATTTCCGCAGTCTGTTTTTGCGTATATAATTGTAATATATATTAGTATAAATACGCAAAACATATCTTTTTTCGACAAAACTCTTGACAATTGCCTGATTTTGCGTTAAACTGTTTATCGGGAAAGAGGCTAACCGCCTTTTGTGGCATGACTGTGAAGCCAGTTTTACAGTTATGTTACAACTTCAAAAAGGTCATTGACGAACCGTAAAAGCGGTGCTATAATCAATGACATGAAGGGAAAGGTTAATTCTCTCCCTCGGCACGGTCGCAGATGAAAGAGATGCGGCAGGTGCGAAAACCACATCTCTTTCAACAATAAAAATTTTTAAGGAGGATTTGAGAATTATGAAAAATCTCAAAAAAGTTCTGGCATTCGTAGTTGTTTTCACTATGATGTTCTCTTTTGCGGTATCGGCTAATTCATTCCCCGATGTAAGCAAAGATGCGTCCTATGCGGAAGCAGTTACAGTTCTTTCCTCACTCAATGTTATGATTGGTGATGAAAAGGGCAATTTCAACCCGGACAAAATCTTGACAAGAGCAGAAGCTACAGCTCTTATCATGAGAGTCAAAGGCCTTGCGGAAGCAGCAGACGGCGCTAAAGGCGCTACAGCATTTTCCGATGTTGCTGCTGATCACTGGGCATCCGGTTCAATCAACCTCGCTTATCAGAGCGGCGTTGTAAAAGGTATGGGAGACGGTACATTCGCTCCTGAGTCCGAAGTTCTTTACGAGCAGTTCGTTAAGATGCTCGTTGCAGCTCTCGGCTATGAGCCCGCGGTAGAAACACTCGGCGGCTATCCCACAGGATACCTTGTAATAGCTTCTCAGAAGAATATTACAAAGGGTGCTACAGGTTCTGCAGGCACACCGGTTGCAAGAAGCGTTGCAGCTCGCCTTCTCTACAATGCACTTGATGTAAACATGATGAAGCAGACAAAGTTCGTTAAAGGCGAAGAAGAGTATGAGGAAGCTAAGGATTCCGAAAACTACACACTTCTCAACAAATGCCTCGGCTTTGACAAAATCGAAGGTAAAATTGATTCTGTAAACTTCGCAGCTACAACTGATGAAGACGCTCAGACAACAGTTACTTTCGCTGCCGGCTTCAAATTCAACAAGCTCAGCAAAGATGATTCTGCTGATTATGAGAAGACATACAATGTAGGAAACACAGACGCAGCTAACTACGAGAAATTCTACGTAGTTGCATACGTTGGTGAGGACGATGCTACAGGCAAAGACACAATCTATGCTATTTCGCCCAAAGCAAGCAAAAACAACACTCTTGAGCTTGACTACGAAGATCTCGTAAGCTTCGTAAAAGATGGCAGCGCTTATAAGCTTAAATATGACGACAACGGCACTGACAAAACAGTTACGCTTGACGACGCTTCCTTCTATTACAACGGCGTGGAAGATGATACAAAAGCAATATCCTTCCTCACTGCAGGCGACAGACCCGGTCATGTTACACTCGTAAGCAGCGAAGGCAACACAAAGACATTTGACAGTGCTTTCGTAATTGAGTACGGCGTAAGCTATGTTGTTAAGGAAATCGATTCCAAGTACAACAGAATCACCGACCTCGCTAACGAGATGACAGTAAGATTCAACAAAGATGATGTAACTTACAACTTCATCAAGAACGGTGAAAATGTAACATTTGCTGACATCGCAGTTGGCGACGTTATCACACTTGCTGACAGCTCCGACAAGAAAGTTGAAACAGTTTACATCGGCGGCGGCAAAGTTGAGGGTACTGTTACAGAAGAAAGACCTTCAAACAACGATAACTACTTCACAATTGATGGTAATGAATACAGAGTTGACAAAAACTCCGGCGAAGAAATTTCCGTTAAGGATTCCGGCGTATTCTATTACAACATCGATAATAGAATAGTTTATAAAGATGCTACAGCAGGCAAAGTTGGCGATTACGCTTTCCTTTATGCATCTGATATAGACGATTCTCTCGGCGGCACATCCGTTGAACTTCAGTACATGAAGGCTGACGGTACTTGGGAAGTTTCCAAGTTTGCTTCCAACGTAACGTTTAAGTATGGCAACAAGAGCTCTTCCTACAAGATCAATAAGCTCGATTCAAGCGGCAAGCTCGATATAAACGATGCAACTGAGAACGTTAAGTTCACAGAGTACTTTGGTCTTGACGGTAAAGTTAAAGCTCCTCAGCTTGTTGAGCTTTCGAAGAATTCTTCCGGCCTCATCAACGAGATTGCTTTCGCTTCCACATCAAGCGCTGATGATAAGTACTTCTACGTTAAATCTGCTGACGGTTCCGACTATACCGCTTCCAGCCAGAAGATCGGTAAGTTCTATGTAAACAATGACACACCTGTATTCGTAGTTGATTCAAGTGCAACTTCAAATGACAAGTATGTTATGATTACAACAGCTGCTAAAGCGCTTAAAGATACACAGTCGTATGCAATGGTTCGCGCTTATGATGTTGACAGCAACAACTATCCCTCTGCTCTCGTAATTTCCAAGGAAAATATCGGAGCTGAAGCTGATTCTCACATCTTCGTTGTATCTGCCGTATCGACAGGTAACAACGCTGACAACCAGAAGGTTGCAAGAATCAAGGGTTATACCGAAGGTCAGTTCGTAACATTCGAAACATCCGAAGACGGTGTTAAGATCGTTGACAGAGCTGACAAAGAACTGTTTGCAAGTGCAAGCTATGATACAGTAGCTTCTAACATCAATGCCGGCGACACTGTTCTCATGAGCCTTGACGCTGCAGGTGCTGTTGATAACATTAAGGTTCTCATGGCAGCTGACGATGCTAAAGACCTCAAGACATTTGATGCTTGGACAGAAGATGCTGACGAAGAAGCTAACGCTTTCGGTTTCGCTTACAAGACATCTTCCGGCAGCAAGATTAAACTTGCTTACAATGATGGTAAGGGCACATACGTAGCAGATGATGACTTCATTAGACTTAGCGGAAAAGATTCCTTCATCTACAAGGTAACATTCCGCGGTTCTAAGGATCCCATTATCAACGTATCTGCTTTCTCTGAAATAGAGACAAACAACGTTGAAGAAAACGCAACAAGCAACTGGGTTTATGTTCGTGGATATGACGGTGCTACAATCGGTGCTGTAATCTATGAGAACACAAACGATGCTGACTTGACTGTTAAAGAAGTTAAATAATCTTACTGTTAAGATTGATTAACAAGCAATTTTTAGGGTCGGTGCTTTGCACTGACCCTTTTGCTATGTGTACAGTTAAACTTTAATTCGGTAAAAGAAAGATATGACAAAAAACGTTCCGGCGGCAAATTTTCATTTATAAGGCAATATATGAGAAGCTGCAACATATAAAAAATCAATATATTTAAAATAATTAATTATCAGACAATAATTTTAAAAAAATCAAAATTTTCTCTTGACAAAAAACGTCATATATGTTATCATATTAAGGTAGATTTATTGATAAGCTTTTCGCAGCATACGAAAAGACGTGGAGATAAAATCTACTGTACCGTAAAAATTTCTTAAAAAAGTTTTTGAAAAATTTAAAAAACTTATTGACAAGAGGGTAAGAAATGTGGTATAATAAATATGTTGTGCCGCAAACAGCGAGAAAAAGAAATAAAAAAAGTTCTTGACAAGCTGATAAAGATGTGGTATAATGAAACTCCACTCATTGAGTGAGAGGTTGGACTTTGAAAATTAGATAGCGTAAAAGGGCTCAAATAAAAATTTGAGTTAAAGAGATTGCAAAGCAATCAAAAGTACAAGCCAGTACAAAGAGTAAGTTAGAGCTGAGAAAAAGCTCAATGATATTTCATTGAGAGTTTGATCCTGGCTCAGGACGAACGCTGGCGGCGTGCCTAACACATGC
>OLSB01000656.1_pt1 | contig 38709 bp, 40 predicted proteins | sample 1672071 | NCBI WGS metagenome assembly OLSB01 (sample SAMEA3136642, study PRJEB25190) | human gut metagenome | biome: human gut; feature: human-associated habitat; material: faeces | place: Austria | collected 2013 | reverse complement strand
GGTAAACACCACCTCTTCTTCAGATACCGGGAGGGTCCTTTCAAGAGCTGCTCTTTCCCCGTACAAACCTTCCGAGAACAGCTTTTTATATGATTTCACAAGAAAAATCATGGAAACAGCTATGAAAAAGGCTGCCAGAGGAAAAAGATTCAGAAATATGAGACAGAGCATTACGGCTGCTGCGCAGATTCCGCTTATACCAAAGTCATTTGATACATATCCAAAATTCATTTTTATATATTTATCCAGCATTCCCATCACAAACCCTCTCTTATGCATTCTTCTTCGGTGGCAGTTTCTCCAATGCGCCCCGGCTCAAGAGAACGCGGGACAACCCCTTTTCGGTTACCCTGCCTGCTGTAGAACCAGTCGCCTTTGAAACCTTCTATGGTTTCTGTATGTGAGCTGAATATCAGCTCCTTCCGGCGATTATATATCCGGTTTTCTGTTTCCATAGTTGGGTCTATGAGCTCAAAATCAGCAATCTTCCGGCGATTATCATAATCCACATTGGTTATGGCACAGCCGCCCACATATTTCTCGGATCCCTCCACGGAGGAAAAAAGCAGGCCGTCAAGGGCTATACGGAAGTCATCATCCCTCAGGTAGAAAAAGCTCATTATCGTTTTCTTTTCTCCCGTATCGCCTTCGATTATCCACATGCCGGCGCCTCTTCCTGTTATACGTTCTCCTTCCGGCGCCTCAAACAGCTTTTCCCCGGACGGCACGCTGATTACCCTGGAGATTCCGTCTTGTCCGTTTATTGCTGCATAGCCTTCGCCTAAAAACACTCCGGTATCCCTTCCCAGATCCAGAACCTTATCTCCGTCGAGGGTGCAGATACGGCTCTTTCCTGCATCAGTTACAATCATGTATGTCATGTCTTCAGCCAGACGGATATAGTCATGAACCGGAGCATCAGTTGTACCGGTATCAACAGCTTTTTTCAAGTCCACCATGCCATAGCCGTCGGAACTCTCCATCAGGAGCTTTTCCCCTACTATGCTGACGTATGCTCTATAAGGCTTCAGAGATGCCAACATATTATTTTCGCCATCCACCAGATTGCAGTATCCTTCTCTTCCCTGAACAAGATAAATATCTTTGTCTCCTATCTGCATCAGAGCGGCGTCAACTGTTCCTAGACGTTCATATTCTTTCTTGATGCCAAATTCTCCTACTGCATATGCGCACACCATAACCAGAAGCATAGCTGCAATAAACCTTCTGACATACCGACTCTTTAAAATCTCTTCTTTCATTTTCTTTTCCCCATACTTGCTCATATTTCTCGGCCGGCAAATATTTCTTTCAGCCCTTCTTCCAGAGTACCATACTGCATCCTTATGGAATCGCTGTCCCTGAAGGCTTCAACTTTTCCGTTCTTCAGCACTATGACCGAGTCAAACAGCCTTTCTATCTCGCTGATAAGGTGTGTGACAATTATCATGGTAGCTCCGGGATTGAATTCCTCCAGGATTATATCCAGAACGTGATCCCTGGCTGCTATATCCACTCCTCCTATGGGCTCATCCAGGAGATACAGTCTGGCCTTCCGGGCCATAAGCAGGCAGATCTGTAATTTATCAACAACCCCTTTTGACATTTCTTTTACAGGTGCCGTCTCCTTGATATCAAAGAGTTTCAGCATCTCTCTGCACTGCTCTGTATCAAAATCCCGGAAAAATCCCTCATATATCTTTATGGCGTCCTCCGGAGTGAAGTCATAGGGAATTCCCGGCTTGTCAGGCAGATAGGCTGTCACTGCTTTGGTGGCAGCGCTCGGTTTATGTCCGCATATCCTGACCTCGCCGCCATATTCAGCATAAAGTCCTGCCAGAATCTTCAGAAAAGTGCTCTTTCCGCTGCCATTTGGCCCCACCATGCCGATTATGCGTCCCTCGGGTATGGACAGGCTTATGTCATCAAGAGCTGTAACACTTTGAAACCGTTTTGTCAGATGTTCCGTCACTACGACAGGCTCAGGTTCCAGCAGTCTGAGTTTTCCTTCTCTCATTATTTCACCTCTTCTTTCGACAGTCTTCAAATCTCCTCTCAAATCTGCATATATGACCGAAGATTTTATCGTATCATCCTGCATCTTTTGTGTTCATTTTCCCGGCTTGCCGGCATATGCAACGAAAAAATTCAACTGCCTCTCTGTCATCATATCCCAGTTCATTCATGGCCTCTCTGAACTCTGACGCCGCAGCTTCCGCCTGCGAGCTGCGCAATTCTTCAATCTGTGCGCGGTTTTCAGTTACGAATCTGCCGGCTGTTCTCTCGGAAACCAGCAGACCCTCCCTTTCCAGTTCCGTCAATGAACGCTGTATGGTATTGGGATTGACTTCAAATTCCGTTGCCAGTTCTCTTACAGATCCTATTCTGTCTCCCGGCTTAAGTTCTCCCGAAGCTACAGCCTTGCGGACTTTGTTCATTATCTGAATATAAATAGGTATATTTGCTTCCAGTTTCTTATCCATTTTCTTCCCTCCTTTCATGTATTATTGTATTATTTAATTAGTACAATAATACATGTTTGTGCAAATGTCAACGGTTTCGTCAAAAAATTTTTAATAAAGCTGCTTTAAGACTCTTTTTTCATTAAAAAATCCAAAATGCCGGCAAATTTGCTCTCGGTGCAATTTGCCGGCACTTTGCGCTATCTTCCTTCGGGCGGCCCGGCCCGGTCACAAAGTCAGATTATTTTACTGCTCTTTGTTCATGCAGCAGTTTTTGTATTTCTTTTTGCTTCCACATGGGCAAGGATCGTTTCGTCCTACCTTAGGGGCCTCTCTTCTTACCGTCGCCGGTTTCTTTGGCTCTTCGGGCTTAGGTGCCTGCTTCGGCATGGACTGAGACGCTGCCGGACGGCTTCTCATCTCCTCGTCTCTGAACTCATCCTTTCTGCCTTCTCCTCCGACAATAACCTGTCGTCTTTCGGTTCCTGTATTGATGGTTACATTATAGCAGTACCGCACGGCTTCTTCTCTGATCTCCCCTACCATGGCCTCAAACATGTCAAAGCCTTCCGCTGCATATGCATTGGCAGGGTTCACCTGTCCCAGGGCTCTGAGACCGATACCCTGCTTCAGTTCATCCATGGCATCTATGTGATCCATCCAGTGGTTGTCAACAACTCTGAGAAGTATCATTTTTTCCACTTCTCTCATTCTCTCCTGACCGATTTCCGTTTCCTTTTCACTGTATAGTCTGCGGAAAGCCTCCAGAGCATCTTCTCTTAACCGTTCTTCGGTGAGTTCCTGCTTTTCCGCCTCGCTGTAAGAAAGGCCCGTAAATCTTGGGGTAATCTGCTTCAGGTTACGATTAAGCATGTCGAAATCCCACTCTTCGGCAAATTTACCGGCTACGGTTATGGAGGTGACAATGTCTGAAACAATCTGCTCCATCATTTCCATGATATTGTCTTTTATGTTGTTTCCGAAAAGAACTTCACGGCGCTGATCATATATGATTTCACGCTGTTTGTTCATTACATTATCGTACTGCAGCACGTATTTACGAATTTCAAAGTTGCGGCCTTCCACCTTCTTTTGTGCACCTTCTATGGTTTTTGAAAGCATTCCGGCTGCAATGGCTTCTTCCTGCATTCCCAGCTTGTTCATGAGTCCCTGAATTCTCTCTCCGCCGAAGAGTCTCATCAGGTCATCTTCAAGAGAGATGAAGAACTGTGTGCATCCCGGGTCTCCCTGACGTCCGGAACGACCTCTCAGCTGATTGTCTATACGTCTTGATTCGTGACGTTCCGTACCTATTATGCACAGTCCGCCAAGCCTGCGCACTTCCTCCTGCTCTTCTTTTCTTTCTACAGTATATTTTTCAAGAAGTCCGGAGAAAACCTCTCTGGCCTTATTCAGCTCCGGATCGTTACTGCTTACAAAACTGGTGGCAAAGGAAATCTGCTCGGCAGTATATCCTTCTTTTTCCATCTCTCTCTTGGCTTCAAATTCAGGATTTCCTCCCAGAATGATATCCGTACCTCTGCCTGCCATATTGGTGGCTATGGTAACAGCCCCTAACCTTCCTGCCTCTGCAATTATCTGAGCTTCTTTCTCATGCTGCTTTGCATTGAGAACATTATGCTTGACGCCTCTCTTTTTCAGAAGGCTGCTGAGCAGTTCTGAATTTTCGATGGATATAGTACCTACCAGCACCGGCTGCCCTGTGGCGTGAACTTCGGCTATGCGCTCTATTATAGCTTTGAACTTCGCATCCAAAGTGGCATATACGGCATCGTCCATATCATTTCTGACTACAGGTTTATTGGTGGGAATCTCAACAACATCCATATTGTATATTTCTCTGAACTCTTCTTCCTCGGTCTTGGCGGTACCGGTCATACCTGCCAGCTTGTTGTACATGCGGAAGTAGTTCTGCAGCGTTATGGTGGCCAGGGTTTTGGATTCGGAGCGCACCAGTACCCCTTCCTTCGCTTCAATAGCCTGATGCAGACCATTGCTGTATCTTCTTCCGAACATAAAGCGTCCCGTGAACTCATCGACGATGATGATCTCACCGTCTTTAACGATGTAGTCAACATCCCGCTTCATTATATTTCTTGCCTTGAGAGCCTGCACAACATGGTGGTTGATTTCCATGTTCTCCGGATCTCCCAGATTTTCAATTCCAAAGAATTTTTCACATTTTGCCACGCCTTCGTCTGTAAGCGTCACTTTTTTATCTTTTTCTTCTATTTTGAAATCTTCTTCAGGCCGAAGTTTTTTTACACATGCGTCTGCGCGCTGATACAGATCAGTGGATTTGTCTCCTCTTCCGGAAATAATCAGAGGAGTTCTAGCCTCATCTATGAGGATGGAGTCCACTTCGTCCACGATGGCATAATTCAGTTCTCTTTGAGTCAGCTGCTCCTTGTATATGACCATATTGTCTCTCAGGTAGTCAAAACCGAACTCGTTATTTGTTCCGTATGTTATATCTGCTGCATAAGCAGCTTTTTTAGCCTTATCAGACATTCCGTGAACAACGCAGCCTACTGTGAGTCCCAGGAACGTATATATTTTACCCATCCATTCTGCGTCACGCTTGGCCAGATAGTCATTAACTGTAACAACGTGAACACCTTTGCCTTCAAGGGCATTGAGGTACGCGGCAAGAGTTGCTACCAGCGTCTTACCTTCTCCTGTTTTCATTTCGGATATTCTGCCCTGATGGAGCACAATACCACCTATGACCTGCACACGGAAGTGTTTCATTCCCACGCTTCGCCATGCGCCTTCGCGGCATACGGCAAAGGCTTCCGGAAGAATATCATCCAGCGACTCTCCCTGTGCCACCCTTTCCTTAAACTCTGCGGTCTTTTCTCTCAGCTGTTCATCGCTGAGCGTCTGCATTTCACCATCCAGAGCCATTACCTTGTCTGCAATCTTTTCGATTTTTTTCACTTCTTTGGCGTTCAAATCGCCCAGAAGCTTTTCCATTAAACCCATGTTTTCCCCTTTCTATTCCTCTTCAGGAAGTTCCTCTACCGTAAAATTGATTTCGAGAGCCTTTCTCTCGTCAGCCTTGGTCACAATGACATCGAATCTCTTGTAATCGGCTTCATATATGAATTTGTCTCCTACCTCCGGAAGCTTATCCAGCTGGAGGACTACCCAGCCGTTAACGGTGGTGGCGTTTATTTCTTCTTCTACGTCGAAATAGTCGAACATCTTGTCTATGTTGGTTCCGCAGAGGACTCTGTAGCTTCCGTCCTGCTGCTGTACTATGTCCTGCAGCTCCACGGCGTCATGCTCGTCATAGATTTCTCCTACCAGCTCCTCCAGTATGTCTTCCATGGTGACAAGACCATAGGTTCCGCCGTATTCATCCACTATTATGGCAATGTGGGTTTTTACCGTCTGAAGTTTTTTGAGGAGCTGCGCAATTCGCATGGATCCCGCTACAAAGATTACCGGTTTTATATATTCTGAAACGGAGGCTCTTCCTCCCTTGATATAGTTGTGGAAATCTTTCTGATTCAGAACTCCTACTATATTGTCCAGGTCTCCGTCATATACCGGAAGTCTTGAAAAACCTGTTTCAAGGAAGAGTCTCCCTATCTCCTCTTCTTGTGTATCTGCTTCGATGGCTATTATATCCACTCTGGGCGTAAGAACATCCCAGGCTTCAAGGTCATTAAATTCTATGGCATTCTGAATGAGCTCGCTCTGTCCTTCGTCAATGCCGCCTTCGGTTTCCGCCTCCTCCACCATGGTCAGAAGCTCATCTTCTGTTATAGGTCTTGCCTCATTGGCGTTGAAAAGTTTGGCCAGAAGCTTCTTCCATTGCGCGAAAAGCCAGTTTATGGGTTTCAGCAGCACCGAAAGGAATTTTATAAAAGGAGCCGAAATCATTGCAAACTTCTCGGGATTTTCCTTGGCCAGGCTCTTTGGTGAAATCTCGCCGAAAATCAGTACCACCACTGTTGCAAAAACCGTCGCCAGCGTTGCCCCGTATCTGGGATAGATGCTGATGAAAAGCACTGTGGAAATTGACGAAAGAGCTATGTTTACAATATTGTTTCCCACAAGAATTGTGGAAAGCAGATTGTCATAGTTTTCTGAGAGTTCCATTACCTCTCTGGCTTTCTGATTTCCGTCATTAGCCATATTTTTCATTCTTATTCTGTTGAGAGATGTAAAGGCTGTTTCTGTTGCGGAAAAATACGCCGAAAAAAATACCAGCACTATTATCGCTATTATACTGTACATCAAAATACTCCCCTCATTTTTATAATGAATATAAGCTTTTATATTATATCATGATTTTTCTTCACAATAAAGCTTTGTGTTAATTTTTTACATGCCTTCAATGGCTTTATCTGCAACTTTAGCATTTTTTTATGTCCTTATAGTGATGTTCAGTGAAAGCTTTATGTTGTCACCTTGTCGAAAAATATCGGTTGACATCTTTTTCTGTCGCAGTTATACTGTTACTATACTTTTAATGAGGAGGCAATCATGTCAACCAAGTCACAGATTTTAGAAATTTTACATGGCAGAGACGCAGAATATATATCCGGACAGGAACTGGCATCCACTCTGGGGCTTTCTCGCAACTCAATATGGAAGGCCATCGGTAAACTGCAGGATGAGGGCTTCGAAATAGAATCCAGAGCCGGTGTGGGCTATCGCCTGGTTCAAAAGGGGGATGTGCTTTCTGCCTCCTGCATCAGAGATGCAGTAAATATTCCTTGCAAGGTTCATATACTTGACTCAGTAGATTCCACCAACAACTATGCAAAGACCTTGGGTGATGTGACCATTCCAAATATAATAATAGCCAATGAACAGACAAAAGGCCGCGGCCGCATGGGAAGGAGCTTTTATTCACCTCCTTCGAAAGGGCTTTATATGACCATAGCCTTCTGTCCGGATTTCAGTCTGGACAAATCCATGCTTGTCACCGCAGTTTCTGCCTTGGCTGTATGCCGTGCTTTCCAGGAAGTCACAGGACTCGGTCCGAAAATCAAGTGGGTTAATGATGTGTATCTCCACGGCAGAAAGGTGTGCGGAATCCTCACTGAAGCTGAGACAAATTTCGAGACAGGCAATATAAGCCGTATAATCGTCGGAATAGGCGTAAACTGCTTTGAGCAGAATTTCCCGGAAGATATAGCCGGCAGCGCCACATATATAAAAGATGCTCCCAAGGATTTTAATCGCATGGCTCTGGCGGCTTCCATAGTCAACAATTTCTTTGACATGCTCAATAACTTTGACAAAAAGAAGCTTCTGAGAGAGTACCGTTCCCGCTCTATGATTCTGGGGCAGCAGATTCTGCTTTATGGCACCTCCTACAGCGATATGCCCGAGCATGGCGGAAAGGGTGTCAGAGCCCGTGCTATCGACATAGACGAAAACGGCGGTCTTATCGTTGAATATATGGAGGGACGCCGCTCCCGCCAGATGGAAACCATCACCAGCGGTGAAGTAACCATCAGAAAGGATATATAGCAATAATATGAACAATATAGAATCAAATACTTCCAAAGATAAATCTCTTAAAACAAAAAAACTCATACTGGCAGGAATTTTTGCTGCTCTGACTGCCGTATGCTCATGGATAAATATAAACCTGTTTTTTACTCCGGTTCCCATAAACCTGGCTCTCATAGGTCCATATATGGCAGGACTTCTTCTGGGCAGCAGGTATGGTCTCATGAGTCAGGTTATATACATACTTCTGGGGGCTATCGGCCTCCCTGTCTTTGCAGGTTTCACCGGAGGCCTGGAAAAACTTGTGGGACCGACCGGCGGATTTATTGCAGGTTACGCTGTGTGCGCTGTTATCTGCGGTCTGCAGTCCAAGAAGCTTTCCTCCGTCAGCAAGGCCGGTGGAATCTTGGGAAATGTTCTGCTGATGCTCTGCGGCCTTGCCTGCTGCTACGGTCTGGGGCTTATCTGGTATATGATTGTAACAAAATCATCCCTCTGGGCAGGATTCCTGGCATGCATTTTTCCTTTCCTGCCGGGAGATGCCGTTAAAATAGCGGCCGTAGCCTTGCTTGTAAGGAAGCTACCTGTCCGAGATCTCCGGAACTGATAACAGCAGCATATCACTGTAACTGAAAGATTGTCTTGTTTAATAATGCTTAATAAAAAGAGAGGGACAGCTGAATAGCTATTCAGCTGTCCCGATTTTTTTTGAATATTATTATTGATAATATGTCCTGATGTGCTTTTCTATGATGTCCATCACCTTATCCATGCCGCCGACACACTCCCAGTCCTGGGAAATATGGAATCTCACAACGTCATACAGGTGCTGCCGGTAGTACTCCATAGCTCCGTCGAGATCAAGTCCGCGCATTTTAAGCTGCTTCACATCGTACGGTCCAAAGTCTGCAGTCACCTTGCAGCGCTGCCGTGGAGGCTCCTCTTCCCCTTTGGGAAAATCCATCACGGCAATATCCACATAGTTATAAAACGGTTCATCAGGCACAAGTAAAATTCTTTTCATTCGTTTATTTTATGCTGCCGTCAGGATTAAATACAGGAAGTTTTTCGAGGAATATAATGTCATCCCTGTCTGCAGCCTCTCCCTCGGCAAGAACAGTCATGCGGCCCACGATGTTTCCTCCTACCTGGTTTACCAGAGTTTCTATTGATTTGAGGGATTCACCGGTGCTGATAACATCATCGACTATGAGAACTCTTTTTCCTCTCATCTGATCGGCCTCTTTTTTCCCTATGCAAAGAGTCTGTATGTGATCGGTAGTAATGGAATCAACTTCTGTAGTTATTATATCCTTCATGTACAGCTTAGGACCTTTTCGTGCAACTATGTAGTCATTGACGCCTGCCTGACGCGCCATTTCGTAAACAAGAGGAATTCCCTTGGACTCAGCTGTAATCATAATATCAAATTCCGGCGCCTTTTTAAGAAGTTCTCTTGCTGACGCAGTAGTTATTTCAACATCACTGAACATAATAAATGCTCCGATATATAAATCATCCGTAACTTTGCACAAAGGCAGCTGTCTCTTTAATCCTGCTATGGTCATTTCGTAAAACATATATTTGCTTCCTTTCTTCACTAAAGAAATAGTACATTTTGATTATACTCCTTTGCCGCTTCCCTTGCAAGAATTTCTCTTTGTTTCAATACCTCTGCAGTCCGGATTTTCTGCATGTCCTGCGGAATCAGGAGATAAAAAAGCTCCGGTTCCAAAAAGGGTCCGGAGCATTTTATAATATTTCGTCAAGCCGTGACTTTTCGTTTTTTATCTCTTTTCTGACCTTGTATTACATGGTGATGAATACGAATTTCAGGCAGAAGAGCACGCCGATTACAGCTACCATTATGTCTTTCTTCTCAAACTTTCCTGTGAAAAGAGTGATAAGAGTGTATGCTATTGAACCGATTCCTATACCGTTGGCGATGGAATATGACAGCGGCATCATTATCAGAGTCAGGAATGCAGGAGCTGCGGATCTGATATCTGACATGTCAACCTTTTTGAAGTTTCCAAGCATCAGAACACCTACGTAAACAAGAGCAGGTGCAGTTGCGCATGAAGGAACTATACTTGCAAGCGGTGACAGGAACAGGCAGATGAAGAAACAGATGGAAACCACCAGGCTGGTGAGACCGGTTCTTCCGCCTGCAGCAACTCCGGAAGCGGATTCAACGAAAGTTGTGCATGTTGAAGTACCTAAAACAGCACCGGCAACAGTTGCAACTGAGTCGCAAGTCATGCACTTGTCCAGATCTTCAGGGTCGCCGTTTTCATCAAGCATTCCGGCCTGTGAAGCGGTTCCGTAAAGAGTTCCGATTGTATCAAACATGTCTACAAGGCAGAAGGTGATGATGTACATTATTGCACTAAACACGCCGCCTACAAATTCCGCACTGAAAGCATGGGACCAGGAAGAAGCCTTGAACACACCTACTACACCGACTTCTGTGAAATCCTTGAATGACTGTCCGATCTGTCCGATATCAAATGAAGGCACTGTACCTGTAACTATGTAATATATAACACTTGTTGCCAGGATTCCGATTATTACGTTTCCCTTCACATTAAGTTTCTGCAGAATTACAATGATAAGGAATCCCACGAGAGCCAGTATTGCAGGCATAACGGTCATTATGCCATCTCCGTTGATTGCTCCGTGGATATCTACAAACTGAGTCAGAGTATACGGATTTGCCTGAATAATTCCTACATTCTGGAATCCGATGAAAGCTATGAATAAACCGATACCTGCAGGGATAGCCTTTTTGAGACATTCAGGCATAGCTTTTGCTATGTACTGTCTTGCTCCGGTCAGGGAAAGTACCATAAAAATGATACCGGAAATCAGAATGATTACCAGACCTGCCTGATATCCCTGGACGCAATCGCCTCCGGCAATTACCTGCGGCAGTATGAAACTTACGAAGAAGAATGAGTTGAGACCCATTCCGCAAGCCTGTGCAAAAGGCTTCTTTGCATAAAGGGCCATGAGCAGTGTACCGATTGTTGCTGCTAAAATCGATGCTACATATACGGCATTCCATATGTTGCCCAGACCTTCGGTAAATCCCGTTACCTGGTTAGGGTTTACAAACACGATATATGCCATTGCGAAGAATGTGGTAAGACCTGCAATAATTTCTGTCTTTACCGTTGAGCCATGCTCAGATATTTTGAAAAACTTGTCCATTATCTTTGCTTTCCTTTCTCCAAAATAATTCCTCAATAATACCAAAAAATAAGACATAAATTTTATACCACCTTTATAGGTTTTTTGCAACATTTTATACGGATTATCGTGAAATATTTTTTGATATTTTGCATATTTATGAACTTGTCCTTATGTTTCACGAACAAAAAAGCGAACCTCGCAAAATAAGGTTCGCTTTTATTGTTTTTATTGTACTTAATTCCGTCAAGCTTCCTCGCAGGTTTTCATGGCCTCAAGAGTTTCGCCCAGCAGCTCATCCAGCTCCCACCCGAGCATCTGAGCTCCCTTTGTTATTACATCTCTGTCACAGCCGGCTGCAAATCTCTTGTCCTTGAATTTCTTTTTAAGTGACTTGAGCTCCATATCTTTGCAGCTTTTGGAAGGTCTCATCAACGCAGCTGCTCCGATGAGCCCTGTCAGTTCATCGCAGGCAAAAAGCACTTTTTCCATCTCGTGCTCCGGCTCAACATCCACACACAGTCCATAGCCGTGAGAAACTACCGCATGTATGGTTCTCTCATCCACTCCGGCCTCTCTAAGCAGTTCAGGTGCTTTCTTGCAATGCTCCTCCGGCCACATCTCAAAGTCGATGTCATGGAGCAAGCCTACTATTCCCCAGAACTCTACTTCGTCGCCGTATCCCAGTTTCCCGGCAAAGTATCTCATTGTCCCTTCCACCATTTTGCCATGATGAATATGAAATTCGTCTTTATTATACTTTTTCAGCAGTTCAAAAGCTTCTTCTCTGCCAATCATTTATGCCTCGCCTTCTTTCTGTGGTTTTTTCTCAGGAAGCTGAGAAATTATTACTGCTATGAATATTATCAGGCATCCCGAAAGTTCTCTCATTGACATCGTCTCATGAAGCAGCAATGCCCCGAATACGACGGCAAACACCGATTCCAGACTCATCAGCAGAGATGCAACAGTAGGCTCTGCATGTTTCTGCGCTACTACCTGGAATGTAAATCCCAGTCCGCAAGAAAGCACGCCGGCATACAGAAGCGGCACCGCACAGTCAAGTATGGCGTGGATGTCCGGGTGCTCAAATATGAACATGCATACCATACTTACAATTCCCACTGTCAGAAACTGGATGCAGGAAAGTTTTATTCCGTCCATCTTAGGTGAAAAGTGATCCACGGTAAGAATATGTACGGCAAAGGCCACTGCACAGAGCAGAACCAGAGTGTCTCCGAAAGTCAGTCTGAAAGAAGCATCTGTCATACATAACAGATACAGACCTACCGCCCCCATGGCGACACACAGCCACATTATAGGTCTTACTTTTTTCCTCAGAAGCACGCTTATGATAGGAACAAAGACCACATAGAGTGTTGTGATGAAGCCTGCCTTTCCGGCTGTGGTATAGCTTACGCCGAACTGCTGCAGAGAACTTGCCGCAAAGAGCGCCAGTCCGCAGCAGATGCCGCCTATGAGAAGCTCCTTGTTTTTCTTTGTTTTTTCTTCTCTACTTATTTCTTCCGGCGGATTCTTTTTTTCCATAAAGAAAATCACCGGAATCAGCACCAGACCTCCGATGAAGGTTCTGATACCGTTAAAAGTGAATGGCTCCACATAATCCATTCCGCTTTTTTGTGCTACGAATGCTGAACCCCAGATGATGGCAGTCAGCAGCAGCAAGATGTTGCTTTGCATTTTTTTGCTCATAATTTTTCCTCTTCCTTAAATTATTAAGCCACGGTTTAATTTTATCAAAAAATATTCGTCTGTGCAACACCGCCGGCACACCGCATACTCTTTTTTTTTACTGCTTTCTGTGTTATAATGAATATTTAGCAGAAAGGATTTAATATGTTAAATATAAAAGATAATCTGTATATTGCGACTTTTGAGGATAATGCTCTTGAAACGGCCCGGCTCTACGGGTGCGGTCTTGAATTCAATCACACCTGCATATCTGAAGCTCTTGATTCTTCCAACAGAAATAATCTTCTAACGGAAATGCGAAAAGATCTGGAAACTGCCGGAACTTCCCGTGCTCTTGTCCATGGGCCTTTCACGGAAATATGCCCGGCTGCCATAGATTACAGAGCGCGCCGGATGGCCGCAGATCGTCTGGAAGAGGCCTACGAAGTATGCCGAGCTCTCGGTGTCAGTCGTATGATTGTTCATAACGGCTGGATGCCCTTTATATATTTCAAAGAATGGCAGGTCGAAAAGGGGGCCATGTTCTGGGAGGCCTTTATGGCTGACAAGCCTGTTGATTTCAATATATGTATAGAGAACGTGCTGGAAGATGAGCCCTTCATGCTGGCTGATATGATGAGCCGTATAAAGGATTCTCGCATAGGCATATGTCTTGACACAGGTCATGCCAACGCCATGACTTCTGCCGGCGTCTCCATAGATGACTGGGTTCGCGTACTTTCACCTTATATCAGGCATTTCCATCTTCATAACAATGATGGGTACAGCGACTCTCACAGCAGCTTCGATGAGGGTACCATTGACATGAAACACCTTCTTGATACCATAGAAAAAAATTGCCGCGGCAATCTCACTTTTACGGTTGAAGCCCGCCAATGTGCAGAATGTCTTGCCTGGCTTAAGAAACATAAATACATATAATCATCACATAAGGGAGAAAATTATGGAAACTCGTTTGAAAGAAGTACTTGAAACAATATCTGCTGCCGGGATTCCGGATTCCGATGCCGTTAATCTTGCCCGGGAAAGGCAGAAAGTTCTGGCAAAGCCTACCGGTGCCCTTGGAACCCTTGAAGACATCTCTATTCAGATGGCAGGAATAACAGGCAAAGTGAAAAATACCATAGAAAAGAAAGCTATCGTAATAATGTCTGCCGATAACGGCGTAGTCGAGGAAGGCGTAGCTTCTGCCCCACAGTCCGTCACTCTATCACAGACTGTCAATTTTACAAGACGCCTTACGGGCGTAAGTTCCATGGCAAAGCACTTCGACATAGATCTTCTGGTGGTTGACATGGGAATAAAGCTTCCTGTTCCGGAAGTTCTCTATACAGATTCCATGACGGAAAACGGAAGACTTACTAACAAAATATTCAGAAAGCACCTGGGAGACGGAACCCGAAACCTGGCCAAGGAGCCTGCCATGACAAGGGAACAGGCTCTTGAAGCCATTTACTGCGGTCTCGACGCGGCAAAAGCCGTAAAAGACTGCGGCTACCATATTCTCGGCGTAGGTGAGATGGGCATAGGTAACACCACCACCAGCGCCTGCGTTCTGTCAGCCATAACCGGGAAAAGCGGGGATTCAGTTGTAGGTCGAGGCGGCGGTCTCAACGACGAAGGCCTTGCTAAAAAAATCAGGATCGTAACCGAGGCAGCTGCCGGCTGCATCGGAGAAGATATCGTGGGCATCCTTGCCAGAGTGGGCGGCTTTGATATATGTGCAATGACAGGAGTATTTCTGGGTGCGGCATACTATCGCATTCCGGTAGTAGTGGACGGTTATATTTCCGCTGTTGCCGCACTGGCAGCAGTCCGCCTTGCCCCTAACACACTGAATTTTCTCTTCGGCTCTCATCTCTCAAAGGAACAGGGTTACAAAATAGCCGTAGATGCAATAGGAATACGTCCGTACTTTGATCTTGGCATGCGCCTGGGTGAAGGCAGCGGCTGCCCGATAAGCTTCAACATAATCGAAACGGCTTGTGCCTGCATGAACGGAATGGCCACCTTTGCAGAAGGCGCCATAGACGCAGATTATCTTGCCGAAGCGGAGAAAGGAAATTTCTTTTAATGAATGTTTTTATAAGCGGAGGCTGCAAGAACGGCAAGTCATTTCATGCTCAGAAGCTGGCGCGTGAAATGGCTGCGGAGCAAGATCTGCCTCTATACTATCTGGCCACTATGATACCCGTCGACGACGAAGACCGGGCACGCATAAAAAGACATCTTTCCGAAAGAGATGGTTGGGGCTTTGACACCATAGAGCAGGGCACCGACATCTGCGCCTGCCTCAGCAGCAGAACTCTTTCCGGAAATGCAGTATCGGCTTCAGGCGTTTTTCTGCTGGACAGCGTTACGGCACTGCTTTCCAACGAGATGTTTCCTCCGGACGGATCGCCCGACATGGAAGCCCCCGAAAGACTGGCAAAACAGCTGGCAGCCTTTGCCCGACTTACAGGCAATACAGTCTTCGTTTCAGACTACATATATTCAGACGCTTTTATCTATGACCCTCTGACAGAGGCATATCGCCGCGGGCTGGCTCTCCTTGACCGGACCCTGACCGGCATATGTAGCAGCGTCATAGAGGTTTCTTACGGATTTACAAAAGAACATAAAAAAAGGGGTGTATTATGAAACTCATTACAGGATTATTTATGGCATGGGGGAACTTTTTGAGCGTACCTTGCCCATGCAAAAAATGGGACAGCGATCTTAAAAACTATATGCTGGCATGTCTGCCTTCCGTGGGTCTTATCATCGGCCTTCTGTGGGCCGCCGCATGCCTGCTGCTGATATGGATAGGAACTCCTTTCCTTGTACTGTCTTTTATAATGACCTTCCTGCTCTTTGCCTTGTGTGGATTCATGCATCTGGACGGCTTTATGGACTGCTGTGACGCCATCATGTCCCGCAGACCCATGGAGGAGAAGCAGAGGATTCTGAAGGACTCACACTGCGGTGCCTTTTCCGTAGTGAGCCTTGTCTTCATGATTCTGGGGTTTTATTCCATGATTTCCACATCTCTCAGCATGGGGCTTGACTTTGTGGACTTGTGCATCATACCGGTCATCAGCCGCGCTGCAGCAGGGGTCAATGTAATCTTGCGAAAGCCCCTGGGTCACAGTCAGTATTCACAGGGCGCCGGAGCCGACGACAAAAAACAGAAAAAGAACGCTCTCATCATAATGAGCGTACAGGTTATTATTTTCGGAGCTGCAGCGATGGTTTTCGCTACTGACCGGATTCCTACTCTGACCGTCATGGCTGCTGCTGCACTGGGCTCTTATCTTTCTGCTGTATTTGCGAAACGCAAACTGGGCGGAATGAGCGGGGATATTGCCGGTTTTTCTATCGTATGGGGAGAATTTGCCGGAATTCTTGCAATGCTTATAATTTAAAGAGAGGTTTTGCTATGGTATTAATTTTCGGAGGCGCATATCAGGGCAAGTCGGATTTCGCACTTCGTACCTTCGGTCTCGAAGAGAAGGATTTGTTCTTCTGCACCGTGGATAACACTCCCGACTGGGGTGCAAAGGCTCTGTGCAATGCTGAGCAGCTGTTTCTGCAGCTTACGAAGAATAATGTGGATGTGGTCCGGTTCCTGAGCGACAATATTGACAAACTGGAAGATAAAATAATCACCGTTAACGATGTATCTCAGGGTGTGGTTCCAATAGACAGCACCTTAAGAGCCTGGCGGGAAGCTACAGGCAGAGCGATGCTTTTTCTGGCCTCCAATTCCTGTCAGGTCTACAGAGTTTTCTGTGGTATTGAAGAAAGGATAAAATAAGTAAACGATATGACATCTTGTATTCACTTTATAAGGCATGGTATAACAGAAGGAATTAAAAATAAATGGTATTACGGGTGGGTAGACCTACCCCTTATACAGGAAGGCGTGGATGAGCTGGAAAAGCTCAGGAACAGCGGTATCTATCCTTCTGCCCGGGGGGCGCAGCTTTACACCTCAGGCATGACTCGTGCCAATCAGACATTGGAAGTTATATACGGAAAAACACCTTACAGACCAATCGAAAATCTTAAGGAAATGAACTTCGGAAAGTGGGAATGCAAAACCTTTGATGAGTTAAAGGAACTGGATGGCTTCGAAACCTGGGTAAATGACACCTCCGGTACCTTTACCTTTCCTGAGGGGGAATCCTCTGCTTCTTTTTATGCAAGGGCTACAGCGGGGTTAAATGAACTCATAGGGTATCACAGGCTGCTGGAATTGTCTCACCGCCATTCCGGCCTGGACTCCGTGTCCATAGCTGTCTGCCATGGCGGAGTTATCGCCGCTTCCATGTGCACTCTCTTTGAAAAGCCTGCCGATACATTCTGGCAATGGATACCTGCTCCGGGGCGGGGCTATACCGCTTATTTCCGGGACGGAAAAGCTGTATCATATTCGGAGCTGTAGAGAGTTGCCATCTGTCGCTAAAATATATTTTTATAAAGGTGAAAAAATGGCGCTTGTTATTGGCTCAATAAAAGCGTTCTGTAAAAAATGCCGGGCACTGAAAAATTTCAGCAATCCCGGCATTTTTTAGTGCAAAAGAAATTGAGCATCAACGCAAATTTTATTTGCAGTTTCCTCCACTCCAATATTTAACATGTCATCATAAAGAGATGCCCTGTCTGCCGAATAATCACAAGCAAAAACGCCGCCTCTAGCGGGGCTCTGTCATCTTATTTTCAAAGTTCCCCGTCAAAGGCGGCGGTATCGTATTTATTTCAGATATTCCAGGATTTCTGCGGCATTGGTGTCGGGTTTGACCTTAGGCATGACCTTTTCAATGATGCCTTCCTCGTCAATCACATATGTGGTTCTCACCACGCCGAAGGTTACCTTGCCATACATTTTCTTTTCCTGCCAGACATCATAGGCTTTGATTGCCTTAAGTTCCGGATCAGAAATCAGAATGAAGGGCAGATTATATTTTTCGGCAAACTTCACATGAGAAGCCACACTGTCTTTGCTCACTCCGATTACCTCAACGCCCTTAGTCTTAAAACCGTCATACGCTGATGCAAAGGCGCAGGCCTGCTTTGTGCAGCCCGGAGTGTTGTCTTTGGGGTAAAAATAAAGTACTACTTTTTTGCCCCTGAATCCGGAGAGGGTAATTTCTCTTCCGTCTTTGTCCTGAAGTTTAAAGTCAGGAGCTTTCATTCCAACATCCAACATTTGATTGCCTCTTTAAGTGCCAGTTCAATATTCTGTTAGAATAAAGGTACTACTGCGCCGCCATAAGTCTTTTCCATAAATTCCTTAACTTCGTCGGACTGAAGTGCTGCTACCAGTGCCTTGATCTTGTCACTGTTTTCGTTGCCATTAGCTACTGCAACAATATTTGCGTAAGCCTGGGCTGCTTCGGAATCTCCTGCTTCGATGGCGATGGCGTCAGCCAGTTTGAGACCGCCGTCAATTGCGTAGTTACCGTTGATTACAGCCATGTCGACATCAGCGAGAACTCTTGGCAGCTGAGCTGCTTCCATTTCCACGATTTCAAGATTCAGAGGGTTTTCAACAATGTCTACCTTAGTAGCCAGGAAGCCTGCATCCTTGTTGAGCTTGATAAGACCCTGGGCTTCCAGGAGCTTTAATGCTCTGCCTTCGTTGGTACCGTCATTAGGAACTGCAATCTGAGCGCCGGACTTAAGGTCAGCAATACTTGAAGTCTTTCCTGCATAAAGTGCAAATGGTTCATAGTGGATAACACCTGCACTTACCAGGTCTGTACCGTTTTCTTCGTTATAGTTGTTGAGATATGAGATGTGCTGGAAGTAGTTTGCATCCAGTTCACCTTCTGTAACAGCTTTGTTAGGCAGAATGTAGTCATTATATTCTACAATCTCAAGAGTATATCCCTCTTCTTCCAGGTTGTCTTTTATGATTTCCAGAACTTCTGCATGAGGTGCAGGAGTTGCTCCTACCTTGATTACCTTGTCATCTGAGTCTTTGCTTCCGCAGCCTGTCAATGCAAAGATTGAAGTCAGTGTCAGCGCCAGTGTTAATAAAACAGCAATTTTCTTTTTCATGATTTTCTCCTTTTTGTTATTTATTTAAGTCTTTTATCTAATTTCTTCGCCGCCATCATTCCGATTTCCTGGAAAATCTGTACGATTACAACGATTATAACTATTGTGATCAGCATTACTTCGTTATTGTAACGATATAAGCCGTAGTTGGTGGCAACTGCTCCAAGTCCGCCGCCTCCCACTATACCGGCCATTGCTGAATATCCGAGGATGGTGGTTATGGATATTGCCGCTCCGATTATGAGGGAAGGTTTAGCCTCAGGTATCAGTACCTTGTATATTATCTGCCATGAGCTTGAACCCATGGACTGAGCAGCTTCTATGACTCCTCCGTCTATTTCATTAAGTGAAGATTCCACCATTCTGCCTACGAAAGGCGCTGCCGAAACCACCAGAGGAACTATTACGGAAGTAGGCCCCACCATGGTTCCCACTACCATTTTGGTAAAAGGAAGCATCCATATAAGAAGTATCAGGAAAGGAACCGACCTGAAAACATTCACTATGACACCCAGCACGGAATTAACCGGCTTGTTGGGACAAATGCCGTCCTTTGCGGTTATATTAAGGATTACGCCGATAGGCAAGCCGAAGGCATATGCCAGAAGCGTTGATATTATTACCATGTAAATGGTTTCCCACAGGGATACACCCAGCAGCCCTACCATTGCACTATTCAACATTGATGCCTTCCTCCTTATAAGTAATTTTCTTTGAGTCAAGATAAGCTTTGATTGCCGTCTCTTTTTCTTTTTCTTCAGGGATCTGTATTATCATCTGACCGTAAGTGCGTCCCTCGATGCTCTTGGTGTTAGCCCAGATTATGTTCACATCTGTATCGCATTCTCTGCTGAGGCTGGATATGACAGGCTCAAAGGCCGATGTTCCGTCAAATACCAGTCTGAGGCAGTTAAGGCCCTCCACCTCCTGCACGAAATCGTTCTTTGGCAGAATCAACTGCTTTGCTATCTGGGATTTAGGAGCGGTGAAAACCTCTTTTACCGGTCCCTCCTCTACGATTCGGCTGCTGTCAATTACAGCAACCTTGTTGCAAATCTGCTCGATTACTCTCATCTCATGGGTGATAACTATTATGGTTACACCCATTGTGTGATTTATTTCTTTAAGAAGGTTTAAAATGGATGAAGTTGTGTTAGGATCCAGCGCGCTGGTGGCCTCATCACATAACAGAACCTTAGGATTGGTAGCCAGCGCTCTTGCTATGGCAACTCTCTGCTGCTGGCCTCCCGACAACTGAACCGGGTAAGACTTCTGCTTATCCGAAAGCCCTACTACCTCCAGAAGTTCTGTTGCTCTTTTTCTGGCTTCTTTCTTGCCTGTACCTGCAATTTCCAGGGGAAAACACACATTGTCTATAACTGTTCTCTGGCTCAGCAGATTGAAGCTCTGGAATATCATGGACATGTCCTGCCTCTTCTTAAGGAGTTCCTTGTGGCTTATGGCTCCAAGATCCACTCCGTCAAAGATCACCTGGCCCTCTGTCGGCTTTTCGAGAAAGTTTATACATCGTATCAGGGTGCTCTTGCCGGCACCTGACAGACCTATGATTCCGAAGATATCTCCGTCTTCGATGGTGAGGTTTATGTCTCTGATTGCCTCAACTCTGGTCTTGCCATTGTCATAAACCTTGCTCAGATGTTTTAATTCAATCATTTCAGGTTCCTTTCTTAGAAAAAAATAAGCAGGAGACGCGCGCTCCTGCTTATGCTTGGTCTTTGTCTATGTGAAGGACTCACTCTGCAAAGTATCATAAGTTTGGAAGCAACGCACGCGAAGACTTGCACATGCTCATCATAGCCATGCACATGCCCATCATCATCATTGCTCCGCTCAGATCCTTGTACATCGTGATTCTCCTTTCCTCAAAACTCATTGTAAATACAATAACCTATCAATAAAGCCTTGTCAACACTTTTTTATTGTGTTTTCCCAAAAAAACTTCATTTTTTTATTATTTTTACCTAATTACTATATTATTTCAAATCGCTGTACTCTTCTAGAGCCTCTCTGACATATCCAAACAGTGTTCTGCAGCTTCCGCGGTTTACTTCCATGTTGAGCGGCATCTTTGGATCATGGAGGGATTTTCTCAGAAGGCACCATCCCTGAACTTCTTCGTTGTCAAAATTTATTCTGGCTCCCTCGTAGTTAGGCTCTGCCAGGGAGGCTCCCAGAGCTCTGCCTCTTTCACTTCTCACCCAGTCTCGTAAAGTTTCAAGAGCTTCGTCGGCATAAGCCGCAAAATCTACCCTCTCTATGGAAAATCTGTATTCTTCGGCCTGAATAGGTTCTTCCAGGCTTGAAAGAAGAACCGATATATCGGCTCCTGCCTTCTTCAGTTGGGCAGCTTTAATAACTATCTTTGTGGCAAGATATGCGCCATCATCCAGGAAATAATTTTCTTTGTACGCTGCATGACCTGAAGTTTCTATGGCCAGCTGGCTGTCAATGCCCATGTTATTCAGCTCAATGGCCTTATTGATAACGTTTTTGTAGCCTCTTTTGAAGCGCAGATGCTTCAGGCCCAGGCACTGTTCTATGTATACCGTCAGCTGATCGCTGGTAATGCTGTCCGTTACCACAGTGGTCCCCGGATGTTCTCCAGCTATAAGCGCCGCAGCCATGGCAACTATGGCATTTCTGTTGATTTCCTTTCCCGACGAGTCTACGGCAGAGGCTCTGTCCACGTCGGTATCGAAAATTATGCCAAGATCTGCTCCGGTCTCTTTCACGGCGCTGCACAGAGCATCGATAGCCTCTTTGTCTTCCGGGTTGGGCGCGTGATTGGGAAAATTTCCATCAGGATCCAGAAATCGGCTTCCGGTAATGTCTGCACCCAGAGGCTCCAGGATTTCCCTGGCATAAAAGCCTCCGGCGCCGTTGCCTGCGTCTACAGCTATTTTCAGACCTGTCAGAGGTTTCTCAATTCCTCCCGTCTCCTTTTTTATCTTGTTTCTCAGATGAGCCGCGTATGCCTTCATAAGTCCGGCTTCTGATGTCTCCGGCGTTTCAGGCAGTCCCCGAGGCATCTGCTCCTCTTCAGCGCTGTTTATTATTTCTTTTATATCCTCCTTGTCCAGACCGCCTTTTCTGTCAAAGTATTTGAAGCCGTTGCGGTTATAAGGAAGATGGCTGGCAGTTATCATTATTGCACCGTCGCAGCAGAATTCCTCAAAGATTGTGGACATGAACATGGCAGGCGTAGATGCCAGCCCGCAGTCCACTGCTTCAGCTCCTGCATGGTGCAAGGCCGATATGACGGCATTTTTCAGTGCCCGGGCAGTAAGCCTGCTGTCATGGCCTACGGAAATTTTCAGGTACTCAGCAGGTTTTCCCGTTTTTCGGGAAAGCAGTTTAACAAACCCCATTGTCAGTCTGAAGGCTTCCTCTTTACCCAGATTGACTTCCTTTCCGTCATCTCCCACCATGGCTATACCTCTGATATCGCTGCCGTTTTGAAGCTTGCTGTAATCTGTGCTCATAAAACTCTCCTTCTATGCAAATAATCTTACTAAGCCAAAAAATACAAGGCACATGGCAAACCACAGTCCGGTAAACAGCGGGCATATCTGCCCCAGAATGTTCCCCTGCATGGACGAATAGTCCCAGACATGCCAGCCGAAGCTGACATTCACCAGCATCCCCACACAGAACTCGTAAAAGGTTATTATGCCTGCACCGGCCAAAGCTGCCACTACCAGGGGCAGATTCATGGTCCAGTCCATAATAAGGTACAATGTAAGAACGCAGGCTCCGCCTGTAATCACCATGGACCAGTGGGTATGCCCCCTGAAAAGCACTTCCATAAGTCCATATGCCATACCGCCTAATATAAACACCGTTATTTCAAAAAATCTCTCACTCATAATCCTTATTATCGGAGATGAGTTTCTAAATATACCGCTTCATTTCCTTTATGATTTCGGTAATTTTATCCTTAGCCGACTCCATAATGGCCGGAACATCTTTTCCTATTATATCCAGCTCCTCTGCCGAAGCAAAATATGTTTCCGGAATGCCGAAAAGTGAGCATAGTCCTCGTACATAATCATATCCGAAATTAAAGCTGCCTATGGCGCTGCCTGACGTGGTAAGATATACCAGGGCGTCGGCTCTGCATTGTCCTGCAGGAATTCCACAGTCGTCATATATAAAAGTGAGTCCTGTAACAGAGCATCTCTCCAGATATATCTTGACCTTTGCAGGAAAAGACAGGTCCCAGTAGGGTGCGCCTATCAATATCATGTCTGCTTCAATAAGCTGCTTTGCCGGTGCAAACATGGGATGATCCAGATTGCCGCCGTTCAGAAGCTTGTCTCTCAAGATCAGAGTTTCTCTGTCAAGAGGTTCAATTCCGGACTTGTCCAGCTCTATTTCTTCCACTGTCCAGCTGCCGGAGGCGCCGGATTCCATAAATTTCTCAATAAAATATCTGCAGAGTTGGTATGTCCTGGAATCCTCGCCTCTGATACATCCGTTTACAAAAAGAAGTTTTTTCATTTAATATATCCTTTCCTCTTCCTCCCCTCTGAGGATTCTGTCTGCTCCCGACGCCAATGCCAGAAGTTCGTCCTCTCCCGGCATAACCACATACTCACCTATGTGCGGTGCATACTCCTTTATCATCCCCGTGAGTCTTTCAGAATGAGCTGCTCCTCCTGTAAGTATCACCGCATCCACTTTTCCTTTCAGCGGAACCGACATCTCAGCGATGGCTTTTGCCACCTGATAAGCCATAGCTTCGTATACGATGGCAGCTTTTTCGTTTCCTTTATCTATCATTGCCTCTACCTGTCTGCAGTCGGTGACTCCCAGATAAGACATAAGACCTCCCCGGCCGCTTATAAGTTTGCCTGCTTCTTCTTCGGTATATCTGCCGGAATAGCACAGTTTTGTCCACAGAATCAGAGGGATGCCCCCGGTCCTCTCAGGAGCCATAGGCCCGTTATCATAAGTGCTGTCATCGATTATTCTGCCTTCTTTGTGAGCGCTTACGGAAATACCTCCGCCCATATGACATACTATAAGGTTAAGGTCCTTGTAATTTCTTCCTGTAGATTTGGCATAGTTTATCGCCTGAGCTCTTGAATTCAGCACATGGCAGCATCCATATCTGTCCAGTCCTTCAAGACCTGAAACCTTTGCCACCTGACTGAGTTCACATCCCATGGTGGAGTCATATATAAAGGCCGGAATACCCAGCGGCTCAGCAATATCGTACGCAAGCTGGGCGCCCATGCTGGATGCGTGAGGCGGGTTGCCGGGATCTCTCATTGCTTCACACAGTTTTGGAGTGACGCGATAACCTCCCCCGTGCAGGCCGATTATCATTCCACCTCTTCCTACAGCAGCGGAAAGCATTGCCGTATCATATTCTTTTTCGTCAAGGACTTTTCTTATGAGCTTTCCTCTGAAACCCAGCTGGCCGAAAATATCCCCCATTTTTTTCAGTTCCTCCGGGTCGTGGGTAATAGTCTCCTCAAAAAGCACCTGAAGATCTCTGAAAAGCGCTATCTTGGTAGTTGTAGAACCCGGGTTTACAGCCAAAATATCTGTCATTTATATCATCTCCCTAAGCATTTTTATTTCCTCTCCGTAGCCTTGCAGGCTTTCCTGCGGCGTTTCAAGGATACATGGCAGTCCCTGAAGCAGCGGGTGAGTGATCACCTTTATGAAAGCTTCTTTGCCCAGAAAGCCCTCTCCTATGCAGGCGTGTCTGTCCTTATGAGCCCCCATGGGATTTTTGCTGTCATTTATATGCAGTGCCTTGAGCCGGGAAAGTCCTATAACTCTGTCAAACTCTGACAGAACCCCGTCAAGGTTATTTACTATATCGTATCCTGCGTCATGAACATGACATGTATCGAGGCAGACACCTATTTTGTCCTTAAGATTAACCCTGTCTATAATTGCGCGAAGTTCCTCAAATCTGCCGCCGATTTCACTGCCTTTGCCGGCCATGGTTTCAAGAAGTACCGTGGTTGTCTGCTCCGGCTTCATAATGTCGTTGAGCATATCAGCTATCATCCTGATACCGGTCTCCGTGCCCTGGCCTACATGGCTGCCGGGATGAAAGTTGTAGTAATTTCCCGGGACATATTCCATTCGCTGAAGATCATCTGTCATGACCATGTGAGCAAATTCTCTGGTTTTTGCCTCCTTGGAGCATGGATTCAATGTATAAGGCGCATGAGCCACAATCCTGCCGAAGTCATGCTGAGCCGAAAGCTTCAGAAAACGGTCCACATCTGCCGCATCAATGTCCTTGGCCGCCCCTCCTCTGGGATTTCTGGTGAAAAACTGCAGAGTATCCGCACCTATTGAAATCGCGTCCTTTGCCATGTGTTCATATCCTTTCGCGGATGTAAGATGACATCCTAAATATACCATTTCGCGCCTCCTTTATATCATACTTTTTTAATTATAGCACAGCCTGCCGAAAGAGGTAAAATTTTTATAAAATTATTTGCTTTTATTGATATCCGTTTAAAAAATTGCTATGCTATAAATATAGTAAAAACAAAGGGAGGACAAGATATGAATCAGCATGAAATCACTTCCCGTCACCCTCTTCTTGATGAAAAGGGACATCTGATGGAGCCCGGATACACAAAAGGACTTCTTATGGATTATGACAGAAAAGCTATCAGAGCCGGCAAGCTGAGAATAAAAGAGTGGGATTACTATCTGATCACCACCGATGACTTTGCCGTAGCACTGACAATTGCCGACAACTCCTACATGGGTCTGGACAGTATTTCGCTGCTGGATTTCAGAATTCCATGGTGTCACACAAAAAGTCCCATGTCCTTCATGACTCTGGGCAAGCGCAATCTTCCGCCATCCAGCGACATGGGCAATGTCTCCAGCGGAAATAAAAAATACAGCATTGAGTATAAACATAATGGTGATCATCGCATTCTTTCCTTCCGTATGGAAAATTTCTGCGACGGAAAACCTTTAAACGGACTCATCCGACTGGAATGTCCGGAAACCGAGTCCATGGTCATCGCCACTCCTTTTGCTGAGAAGGACACCGCTTTTTATTACAATCAGAAGATAAACTGCATGCCTGCTTCCGGCATCGTGACCTGGGGTGAAAAGCTGTATGAATTTAAAGAGGGCGAGGCTTTCGGTGTTCTTGATTGGGGCCGTGGTGTATGGACCTACAAAAATACCTGGTACTGGGGAAGCGCCTCAGGCAGCGTAGACGGAATCCCTTTCGGGTTCAATATAGGTTACGGTTTCGGAGACACTTCTGCTGCCAGTGAAAACATGCTTTTTTACGGTGGAAAAGCTCATAAGCTCAGTCAGGTGACATTCAATATTCCTATGAAGAGCAAAAACTTTGTCACCAGGGGAAGCTGCTGCGGTTCAGGCGGCATGGAAACTGACACGGCAGAAATGACAGAGGATTACATGAGCCCTTGGACCTTCACCAGCGACGACGGCCGCTTTGAAATGGATTTTGTACCTGTTATAGACAGAGCATCCTGCACCGACATCAAGCTTATCTGTTCCGATCAGCATCAAGTGTTCGGGAGATTCAGCGGCAAGGCGATTCTTGACGACGGTAAGGTTATAGAAATTAAGGATTTTATAGGCTTCGCCGAAAAGGTTTTTAACAAATGGTGACAAAATGAACATAACTTTTGAAGATATAAAAGCAAACAAGGACATTAAAACATATATCACAAAAGCTGATGAATCTCTGGTGGCTCTGGGATATACCGAACACAGTTTTCCGCATGTTCACAAAGTTTCGGAACTGGCCGGACGTATATTACATCTTCTGGGATATTCCGAACATCAGGTAGAACTGGCTCGCATCGCAGGCTATCTCCACGACATCGGAAATGTAGTCAACAGAGTGGATCACGCTCAGAGCGGAGCCGCAATGGCCTTCAGACTGCTGGACAGAATGAATATGGATTCCGATGACATCGCCACAGTTGTCACGGCCATAGGCAATCACGATGAGTCTACGGCTTTCCCTGTCAACCCTGTGGCTGCGGCATTGATTATCGCTGACAAGACAGATGTTCGCAGAAGCCGTGTCCGCAATCGCTCTCAAGCGCAGTTTGATATACATGACCGTGTCAATTATTCTGTCACATCCTCCAAAGTTCATGTGACCAAGGATGATATATGTCTCTCTCTGACCATAGATACTGCAGGGTGTACCCTTATGGAGTATTTCGAGATATTTCTTGGCCGCATGATGCTGTGCAGAAAAGCCGCAGAAGCTCTCAACGTGTCCTTCTCCCTCATCATAAACGGTCAGCAGATGATGTAGCGGCAAGGTATGACCACAGCCTAACGCTTAAAATCTATGCCCAGATCTCCTTATATCCGAAGAATCCTGCGCGGAATTAAAAATCATTAAAATTTAAGGTATGGGCATTTATTTTTTAATGTTACTGGGTTATTATAAAAGGGTATATTTGTTATATACGTTTCAAGCTAACTTAAAGGAGGGATTTCCCTATGTACTGTACAAAAAAAATAACAGATGATCTTATCTGGGTCGGCGCCAACGACAGGCGTCTGGCAATGTTTGAAGGAGTGTATTCAGTTCCCAACGGCGTTTCATACAATTCTTATCTGCTGCTGGACGATACAACGGTTCTTTTCGATACGGTGGACAAGGCCGTAGGAGGAGTTTTTTTCCAGAATGTCGAGCACGCTTTAGGTGGCAGAAATCTTGATTTCGTAGTTATTCAACATATGGAGCCGGACCATTCGGCAACTCTCGGTGAACTTCTGCTCAGATATCCAGATGTCAAGGTTGTATGCAATCAGAAGATTCTGGACATGATAACTCAGTTCTTTAATCTGGATCTTTCAAAAAAAGCTTTTGTTGTAAAAGAAGGCACAACCCTCAACACAGGGCACCATACGCTCAGATTCTTTATGGCGCCTATGGTTCACTGGCCTGAAGTAATGGTTACATATGACGAGACTACAGGAACTCTTTTTTCCGCCGATGCCTTCGGAACTTTCGGAGCCCTTAACGGAGCAATCTTTGCAGATGAGGTGGATTTTGCCAATGACTACATGAGCGAAGCTCGTCGCTATTACTGCAATATCGTCGGAAAGTACGGAAATCAGGTTCAGGCTCTCTTAAAGAAGCTTCATGCTGTTGACCTGAAAATGATATGCCCTCTTCACGGTTTCGTATGGAGAAGAAATCTGGAGGATTTCTTTGATAAATATGTAAAGTGGAGCACCTATACTCCGGAAGACACGGGTGTGATGATTGCCTATGCATCAGTATACGGCAACACTGAAAATACAGCGGAGATCATCTCTTCAAGGCTCCGCGACCGGGGTATAAACACGGTAATGTACGATGTTTCTGTTACCCCTGCTTCAGAAATTATTGCTGCCGCTTTCAGATGGAGCCATCTGCTCTTTGCTTCAACCACATACAACGCAGGCATTTTCGTTTCTATGGAGGAACTGCTTCACGATCTTGCTGCTCATAACATCCAGAACAGAACCGTCGCCTTCGTGGAGAACGGATCCTGGGCGCCTACCAGCGGCAAGCTCATGAAAGATATTATAGGTTCCTGTTCCGATATGACAATCCTTGATGAGACCCTCACTCTCAAGTCATCACTCAAGCCTGAACAGGAAGCCCAGATCGACGCACTGGTTGAAGCCATTTCGGCAACAATCCCTCGCTTCGAAAAGCCTGTAGTCGATGAAGCTGCTGTGGCAGCTGCAGAGGTTGACCCTAAAACCATGCAGAAGTTCTCTTACGGTCTGTTTGTCCTCTCTGCTCAAGCTGACGGAAAAGACAATGGATGCATAATCAATACTGCAGCTCAGCTGACTTCCTCTCCTAACAGAATCAACATTGCGGTTAACAAAGCTAATCACACTCATGATATGATAATGGCCACCGGCATGTTCAACATCTCATTCCTGTCGGAAAAGACATCTTTTGATACGTTTAAGCGTTTCGGATTCCAGAGCGGAAGAGATACCGATAAATTTGAAGGCTTTGAAAGCAGCGTTGCCCGCAGCGCCAACGGTCTTTTATATGTTACGGAAGGAACCAATGCATTTATGTCTGCCAAAGTTGTGGACTCCTACGACTATGGCTCGCATACTCTCTTTGTGGCTGAGGTTACTGAGGCCCAGATTCTCAACACGGATCCTTCGGTTACTTACGCATATTACTTTGATCATATCAAACCGAAGCCGCAGCCAAAGATAGAGGAGGAAAAACACGGTTATGTCTGCAAGATCTGCGGATATGTTTATGAAGGCGATACTCTGCCGGATGATTTTATCTGTCCTCTCTGCAAACATGGCGCTGATGATTTTGAAAAAATTTAATCTCAAATCAAAAGCGGGTTCTGTAAAATCAGAGCCCGCTTTCTATACGCTCCAAGTCACAAGCACCGCTCTGCCTGTATGATATGTTACAGCAGGGCGATGCTTGCGACAATTTTCAATTATGGTGAGTTACACTTTTTGCTATTTTAAGGAGTTCTTCGGTGTCCGTGAAATTGTCAGCCCGCAAAGTTAACACTCTGTCGTCTGCCTGCCATACCACATAACAATATCTGTCTTCCCCGTTGTAAAACAGATATGCCTCTGAGTCGCCTATTACAACCTTTTCCATGGTCTGACACCGGGTATTGTTTGTCATGGAAAATCCCTTTGCTCTATATTCAAAAAGTCTCACATCATAGTTCTGTTCCTCGTTTTTAAAATATAATACGGTCGATGATTTGTTTTCTGTGTATGAATCCAGACTGCATCCTTCAGGCAGATAATCAGGATACCAGTATCCTTTTATGTCAACTGCCATGAAATCTTCTTCAGGTGCTTCGGGAGTCAGGCTTACTCCTCCCTCTTCCTGATAGAATACCACATCAAAGCTCTTATACTTAAACGCATGTGATACGCCTGCCGTAATCACGCCGGCGCTCACAATGCACACAATGAATATTGCTGCAAATCTTACGACGCGGTTCATGCCTGCAAAGGTCTTTTTTGGAGGCTTTTTATGCTTGGCATCATACGCTCTGGCAAATGCAAGAAACTCTTCATCTATGGCTTCACAGTCATCAGGGAGTTCTCTCGCCCGGCTGCAATAATTGCCCATCTGCCGGCGAGCTTCCTTTTCTGCTTCAAGAGCCGCTTTTTTTAATATCTCATCTGATGAAATTGTCAGCCTGTCCTTTTTCGTCATTCCACTTCTTCCTCTTTCATCAATCTCTGTATTTCTCTTTTGAGTTTTGCCAGAATCCTCATCTGTCTTATTCTGACGTTGCCCTCGGTGATTCCCAGAAGTTCTCCTGTTTCACCGGCCTTTTTCCCCATGTAAAATCTCAATATTATAAGTTCTTTTTCTTCCGGTAAAAGGACCTTTATTGCATCCTTAAGATATCTCTCCTCCCGGAGGTAAAATACTTCGGTCTTGAGCCCTGCGCTCTCTCTTGTATCCAGCTTATATGCTTCTTTCAACTTTATTTTTTCACGTTCTTCCTTTCGCAGATAATTCAATGCTGTGTTTCTTATCATTATCCTCAGATAATTGCGGAGCTCTTTTTCACTTTTAGCCATGTACTTTGGAATGTCTTCAGCAACTTTTGCCCATACTAAAGCACAGATGTCTTTTTTTTCATGATCATCCCTGCTGTAGTCCCCTGCCATGACAAACAGTAATCTGTAATTTTCCAGATACAGTTCTTCGAATGTACCGTAATACTTCTCGCGTTCTTTTGACATTTCCCTTCCCCCACAGACATTTTAACATATGCATTGCATATTTAAAACATCTGTGGTTTGAAGTTCGTATTTTTACAACACTTTCTTTCTGTTGTATATCAGTATTCCTACCGTCGCCACAGGGAAAAATATGCAGGCGGCAGTGAACAATGTGGTTGCCTCGGGAACATCTGAGAAGCCTACCATCCTGAGGATCTCTGCATATGTAAAAGCTGCCAGTATTATAAGTATGACCTCTCCCATTCCCTTCATGGTCTTTATGCGTACTATCAACCGGCTGCTGCACCCCTGAGCAGTTGCTGTTTTTATCCTGTTTTCACATCCTGTTTCCACAACGATTTCAAGGACGGTAAATATCAGCCCCATGGCCATGATTGCCAAAAAATTCAGCGCATAATCAAATCTTCCCGGAAGAGTTGCCCCTCTCATGGCTGAACTTATGGCAATGAAAAAAAATACAAACATCGAAGATGCAGCTCTGCCCAGTTTTTTCCCTTGACCCTTCAACATCTCAATACTCCTTTCACTGCAGTTTTTATCTTTAACCCTTTTACTACATATACAACTGACTCTCTGTTTCGTTACATTTTTTTTAAAAAAACAGCCTCGCAGTTCTATGCTGCCTGAGGCTGTCTCAATGGCTATTTCATTTAGCGTATATATGCTTTTTCTACATAAGCACTGGTGGCTGTCTTAAGCATTCCTCCATACCCAAGAGTAAATCTTACCACATCTCCCACCTTGTATTCAGTGTCGGATTTGGTCACGTCCAGTATAATATGGTCGGAACTTCCTCCAAGAATGTTTATCTTATCATCTACAGGCTCCATACTGTCAATGTCGGTATCCTGTTTGCCTACTGCAATGATGGCTCTTTTTATGATACCTCTGTCCTCATAGTAAGGCTTCTGTCCGAAGGCATCCACACCTACTTCACCTATCGGCAGAGAAGGTTTTTCCTTGAGTTCTACAATCTGTGCTTCCAGTACCAGGGCATCTCCGGTCGTACCCGGAAGTTTGGTGCCGTACGCGGTATCATTTCCCAGCAGGAACGACTCACCCAGTCTCAGATTGTTGATTCCTTCAGGAAGTTCTCCCTTTTCTACCAGATAAATTGAACTGGAGTTTCCGCCGGAGACCATCTTGAGGCTTATTCCGAATTTTTCTTCTATTTTTAAAGCTATTGCTGTCAGGTTAGAGAGGTTATCATTCTTTGGAATTATTGCTCCGTAGCATGTAAGGTTTACGCCTATTCCATACAGCTGAATGTTCTCCATCTTGAGAATTTCTTCAACAGTCTGGAAAATAAGTTCCTCATTCTGATAGAAAATTCCTTCCCTCAGGTCGCCAAGGTCTATCATCAGGAGTACACTGTGCTTCACACCCAGTTTTCCGGCTTCCTGATCAAGGAGTCTGATGGTGGAAAGTTCTGAGTTAAAACTGAGATCCACATATCTGACTACATCTGCCGCTTCATCGTGCATAGGGATACGCAGAAGAACGGTCTTTTTGCCCTTCTCTCTCACTTCATCGGCATAAGTCCTGATATTTTTCACTCTGGAATCTGCAACAAAGTCTACAGCAGGATGGTCTGCAACAACATGAACCATTTCTTTGTCTGCGCAAAGACCCTTTGTTACAATCATCAGCGAGCAGCCCCCTTCGTCTTTGGTTATGTGGGCTACGGCGTCCAGATTGCTTTTAAGTTTTTTTAAATCAATCACTAATCTCGGATACATGTTTTTCCTCCTTTATTTCCGGTGACTATTCCTGACGGTAAGGACAATGTCTGCGAGTGCAGTGCCTGCAATCATGATTGCAGTTAGGTCTTCCGTCCACTTCTCCGCAGGCTCTCATAACGTGGGGATTTACAGGCGTTTCGCCGGCATGCTCTATGAGGTCGGCACCCTTTTTAATGGTTCTGTCTGCCATAAGGGCTTCTCTTTTGGCAGCTTCAACCTCCTCAGCCGTTGCACCTCCGATCTTTTCAGGGTTTTTGTACTCGGACATATCATAGCCCATGGCTTCCATCTCTTCAATGTGATGAGCCGTTTCTTCCTCTTTTGCTTTTCTTGCTGCGGTCATTCTCTGAAGTTCTTCTATGAACTGAGCTTTATTGGCAGTATGATCCTGCTCTTTAAGTTCCACGCCCAGGCTCTTTGCCAGAAGTCGGATGGCTCCGGCTCTGTGAGTCTTAGAAAGAACTCCCAGAGAAGCCATAATATAATCGTTATCCACAAGAATCTTGACGGCTTCGCTTGGATAAAGCTTCATGCCTGTCTCATTGTCTTTTGGGATCATTTCCATTATATCAACTCTGTGAGGAAGTCTTGTAAGGGCTCCGCCTGTTCCCACAATATATTTTACCTGTGTCAGATCTTTGCCTTCTGCCAGAGTCTGCCTTCCGGTCGGACCATATACATATCTTATCTGTCCGGCGTGTCTTTCCACCGCTCTGAGAACGGCTTCTTTAGTCAGGCGCTCTACCAGCTTTATTTCGTCATCATTCTTTGGAATTGCCACATAGGTTTCCAGTGTTTTATCCAGATCTATGTGCAATTTATTTTCGCATTCTTCCCTCAGTTTTTCTTCGCCTATGGACTCGATGACCTTCATTCTGTTTACGTAGACGCCTAGATCGCCTTCCACGGTTCTCTTTGCCTTCGGTTCCGGTGCAGTGAGGATTCTTGCCACCGCATCAGAGTCTTCGGTTACGGCATGTACATCGGTGGTAGCTCCTCCCACATCTATCACCATGACATCTCCAAGGCAATCGTACAGAAGCTTTGTACACTCCATTACCGCTCCCGGTGTAGGGATTATAGGTCCGTTTACCATCTCTCTCACATGTTCCATGCCCGGTGCATGGGTGATATGATCTTCGAAAGCTTCCTGAATTACTTTTCTGCAAGGTTCGACATTGAGAGTATCTATTTTGGGATATACATTATCTACAAGGTAGAGATACTGACCGCTTTCTTCATCAAATATCAGCTTCATCTCATCCTGATTTTCAATATTACCTGCATATACTACCGGCGTTTTGAGGCCGAGGCTCCTGATCATTTCTGCATTGTATATGGCCGTATCTCTTTCTCCGTAATCCACGCCTCCCGCAATGAGAATAAGGTTAGGGTTGATGTTCTTAATTCTTGCAAGGTCGCTTCTTCTCAGCCTTCCTACGGTAATATCATGAATAATTCCTCCAGCACCCAGTGCGGCTTCTTTGGCTGCTTTTGCCGTCATATCATACACCAGTCCGTGAACGGTCATCTTGAGGCCACCGGCGGCTGAGGATGTGGCCAGCATCTGATCATATTCCAGCTTATCGATGCCCTTTTTTCTGCACAGATCATCAATTGCCCCCTGGAGGCCGATTCTTACATCGCCGTCTAAAACGGATGTAGGTGCCTGACCCTGAGCCCAGAACACCGGATTGTCACTGTCAAGATCTTTGAATGCATTTACAACCGTCGTAGTTGAGCCTATTTCCGCTACCAATACGTCTACTTTCATTTTTTCATTTTCCTTTCTGATTCTATAAATATCGCATGTAAAAGCTCATGGCCGCCGGTGTATAGCCTATCTTTGTATAAAAGGCTTTGGCTTGCGGATTTGTTTCTTCTGACTGAAACTGCAATCTTTTATATCCATGGCTCCTTGCGTAATTTTCGATTTCTTTCATTGTCTGTCTGCCCAAACCTCTGCCGCGGCTTCTGGTATCAATGTACAGATCATCTATAATCAGCGCGCGTCCTTCCGACCACACACTGTAAATTGTCATGAGATTTGCGAATCCCACAATTTTTCCCCGGTCCTCTATCATAAAGATAGTTATAAGTTCAGGTGTCTCAAGGGCTTCGTCGAAAACCTCGCCCAGTTCTTCGTCTTTTGCCTTATCTATATGATTCCACAGATTATCATCCTGAATCTCAAATTCCATGAATTCTCTGTTCAGCTTTATCCATATGGCCTTGTCTGTGGCCTGCGCCTTTTTCAACATAGAAGATCACCCCTCACTAAAATACTCGCTTTTTAACATTGAATAAATTATCTGATCAAGATATCCTCTTTCTGCTTTGTAGTTTTGTCTGAGTATGCCGTCTCTGTGCATTCCGAGGCTTTCGTATAGCTTTATTCCTATCACATTATCCGGATATACATCCAGCCAGAACCGGTTTATGTTCATATTCTCAAAGGCTTCCTTCAGCAATGCCTTCATTGCTTCTTTTCCATATCCCTTTCCTTTTTCGGATATGGCAATTCTTCTCAGTTCGAATATTTCCGACTTTTTATTTAATCTTACAAGGGCGTAACCCACAATCCTATTGTCACCCTTTTCACGAAAGATCAGTAGCATATGGTCAGGGTCCTTGATTTCCTGCCGATGCTCCTCTTTTGTACCTATCCACAGGAAGTCGCGGTTATCTTTATGACTTTCAAGCCCGATAATGTCAGGGATGTCTCTTTCTTCCGCATCTGATATATACATTCTGGCAGTTTCTATCATGAGCTTCCTCCTGTGATTTTACATTTGCAAAAAAGGGACCGGGCGTACGGCCCAGCCCCTTTGAAACAGGTTCTATTATCTTTCGCCTCTTCTTCTCTGTCTTTCTTCAGCCAGGAAAGTAGCAACGTCGATACCGTGTGAGTTTCTTCCAAATCCCATATCGATACCGGTCTTAACAGCTTCTTCAGGAATAACCTGAGTACCGCCGGCACAGATGATAACCTTATCTCTGATGCCCTTTTCAACGCAGAGCTCGTGGAGTCTTCTCATGTTCTTATAGTGAACGTTATCATGTGAAATGATAGTGGAAGCCAGAATTGCTTCTGCGTTTTCTTCGATACAAGCGTCAACCATCTTTTCTACAGGAACGGAAGTTCCCAGGTAGATACATTCAATACCCCACTTTTCGATTCCGCCGTGCTTGATATTGATGATTTCTCTCATACCTACGGAGTGTTCGTCTTCGCCTACAGTACCGCATACAACCTTCATGTGTTCATGACCTTCGAATTCGTCATATAATTCTTTGTCGGACATGTAGTGTGGTTCAGGCGGAATTTCCAGAGTAGTCAGATCGATATCAAAGTCAACTCTGCCCTTCAGTTCGATTCTGGTACCTTCTGCATCCTGCATAACTTCTGCAGAAATAACTTCCGGATCAACCAGACCCAGTTTCTTACCTAATTCAACAGCAGCTGCTTCTGCAACTCTCTTGTTGATAGGGAGCATCATTGTGATCATGATAACTCTGTCGCCGCACCATTCAACTTCCGGTGTGATTACATTACCGGTTCTGTACTTGGCAACCTTTTCAAGTCTTACATTTACATTGTCGTTTTCGTCTAATTCGTCAATATAAACGATCTTGCTTCTGTCTTCGAAAGTACATCCGCCGATTAAAGCTGATGGATTTTCAGGATCTCCGCCGTACTGTTCTACGTTGTTGTATCCATAGTGAGCAGTTACAGGAGCCATGTAGTCTTCGTCTCTTTCGAAAATGAAGCCTGCACCGAATCCGCCGTCGATCTTACGAGCGATACCGTCTCCGTTTCTTTCAGGATATTTTCCGGAGTCTACGAAGAAACCTTCCTGAACAGCGTTGAAGTATCCGCCAACTTCGAGGATTTCTTCTACATATAATACAGCTCTTTCTTTGAGTTCTCTTGCGTTTTCTCTTAAAGGACCGTCCTTCTTGAGTTCAACCATTTCCATTAAACCGTCTAAGCCGATTAATGTCTGCTTAGCAGTGTCAGTTGCTTCGATGTTGTAGATATGCCAAGGAACGTTTCTTCCTTCGTCCGGTGTGATTGTGGACTGGATATCTGCGCTTGTCAGCTTGGAAATGAACATGTTCATTACGTGAGTTACTGTAGCTTCACGAGCGGAGGACTGGATGTACTTCGTGTTCATCTGAGCTCTCATCTTATATCTGCCGCAGAAATCTCTGAGGGCTACTGCATACGGAAGGTCCATATACATGCAAGGTGCAGGTGTAGCTGTCGGAGGAACTGTTGATAATGAAATATTTTCAGGCTTGATGCCAACTCTTTCTGAGAAGTAGGAGTTGATAGCGTGCTGAACGATAAGTTCAGGCATTACCTTCCAAGCGTCTCTTGCTGTTGCGTTTGCATTGTGAGCTCCGTCAATCTGAAGCATGCCGGACCAAGCCATAACCTTCTTGGATTCGCAAGCGTCTACGAAAGATCTTACCATGTTAACGTCTCTGTAAAGTACGTTGTACTGAGGGTCCTGGTGAGCACCGTTAATGCCTTCTTCAGCGAACATTACTGCGATATCAGGACCTGCAACGCCGGAGATGTAGGAATGGTAGTTGATTGGACGGCCAACTTCATCTTCGATGAGGTCGATAGCCTTTCTCTGTGCTCTAACCTGCTTACGAGTAATCGGAACACCACCGATACCCTGCGGAGTACCTTCCATAAGTCCGTCGATGTGGGACTGCCCCATGTGTCTGATAACCATTAAGTGGTCAGCACCGTGCCATGCTGCCATTCTCATTCTTCTGATATCGTCTTCGAATCTTCCGGAAGCGATTTCAGTTGTGATTGTCTGCATCGGCTGCGGGTCGATGTTTTCAAGGAATTTAGCCGGAGGAAGAGGTACAGAGTTCTTCAGGCTCTTTGAAATTTCGTGATATTCAAACTGACCTAAATGCTGATCTTCTGCTCTTTCTCTCCAAACCCATTCACGTCTTCTCGGTTCGTATTTGTCAAGGTCTTTAAGTAATTCAACTACATCGAGTTTTTCATTTGGTTTCAAAATCATCTTACTTACCTCCCTTGAACGCTTCAACTACTTTATCCCAGCCTTCGCCCTTTGCGAGCTTGATGGAGGCATCACGGATAGAGATGTCTTCTAATTTTGATAACTTATATACGCAGTGGCCTGCGCCTTTGCCCATGAGACCGTGGTCCATGCAGTGGTTTACGATAGGCATACAATCAAGGGATGATACACCCATTCTGAGTAATACCGCACGTTCAACCGATGGTGTAGTGTTCTTGTAACCTAACTCCAGAAGCGGTTCATCAACCTTGGCGATTAATTCCCAGAATCTGTTGTAAAGTTCTTCGTCAGTAAGATTTGCTAAATGCTGTCTTCTTACTTGGAAATCGTCTTCTCTTTTCATCCTTATAATTCCTTTCATTTAATTGCAAAACCCGGGGCGGGCGGCTCAAAATCCGCCTGCCCAAGCCTTCGCATTGATAAACATTGTTCTACCTTTACGAATCTTACAGTAATCCTTCTGCTTCAAGAGTAGCTTTTACGAAGTCTACATCTGTCTTTGTTTCTACTGCAAGGAATTCGAGGTCAGCATCTGTAGGCTTAACGCCAGCCTTCTTAACAGCCTTCTTGATTAAAGACTTTCTGAAGTGTTCAATGTTGGCAACCTTGTGCTTAATCAAACCAGGGTTTGCAGGTAAGATTAAGTTTACGCCCGGCTTATCTTCTTCCTGAGGGTTTCCGAATTTGATTTCGATATCGTTGTCTCTTGCAAAGTCAAGCTGTGGCTGAATGTGTTTGCCTGCACCTGTGTATTCTGTTTCGGATACAACTACGATTGCATCTTCCGGAAGTTCCTGCGCATAGGAGAAAGCAGCAGCGAGTGCTGTATTTCCTGCAGGACCTCTTTCAATACCTTCGAGGTTTGCGAGCATTTCTGTCATGTACATTACTTCACCCTGTGTTACGGTGATGTACTTATCCATGTATCTGAGCGGACGAGCTGCCGAACGAGGTACATCGGAGTGGTCAGGATCGGTAGCGTAAGGAACGCCGAATCCTGTATGCCCTGTTGTGCAGGACTTCTTGTTGAAGTCTGTATCGGATGCCATTGATAATCCTGTAAGGTCGATGGAAGCAGCAACTACTTCTGCATTGCAGCCTGCCTTCTGCAGACCACGTGCAGTACCCGTTACCATTCCGCCGCCTGCTGTTGTACATACAACAACATCAGGGTCTTTTCCGAGTTTTTCTCTGCACTGCGTAGCAATTTCATAA
>OLSB01000653.1_pt1 | contig 38817 bp, 42 predicted proteins | sample 1672071 | NCBI WGS metagenome assembly OLSB01 (sample SAMEA3136642, study PRJEB25190) | human gut metagenome | biome: human gut; feature: human-associated habitat; material: faeces | place: Austria | collected 2013 | reverse complement strand
CAGCAGTATTTGAAATTAGAGGTCCGCAGTACGAAGAAGCAAAACAAATCGAAATAACCGGTAATTATATTAAGGAAGAGGACCGTGATGCATATTATAGTGTTGAATACCTTTCTGATTTAAAAGCCGGAGAATATACAATTACGGAAATTGATGTTACAAAGTTCGATGGCTATACTTGCGACACATCCTACCTTAGCGGAAGCTACAAAGAGGCGGTGGCAAACAGCTTGTTAGATCAAGAAGCTGAGCCTTCCCCAACACGTGGAAAATCTGTGACGGTTGAGGTGAAGGAAGGTTACATTGCATGGGCAGACTTTTTCAACACCTACACCAAGACCGGTGGCGGTTACGAACCGCGCCTTCATACACTTACGCTTAACAAGCAGGTTGGTCAGACATTCAGTGCGAATGATTTCAAGCTGAACGACAGCATGTCGATAACGGTTACGAACACTTACGAAAAAGACGCAGAGGAACCAATCGTTGATCCGGATCCGACAGAACCTGCAACACCGGTAGGTCCTACAAAACAGGATGATGAAGATCAAGCGAAAGCACCAAAGACAGGCGACAACACACCGATGTCCTTGGCAATCTACGGAATCCTTGCAGCGGGCGCACTGCTTGGTCTTCGCAAAACCACAAAACGCGAAACAAAATAACTAAATAAACGCACTGCTCAGGCAATCGGGCGCACACGCCCCGGTTGCCTGAATTTTGGGTATCCGAAGTTAATTGGGGTTTTGCAACTTTTCTTCGGGGCACTCGTTGGGGTTTCGACTCCAAACCAGGCTGAAAAGAATGCGCACTTTAGTGAGGTCTTTAAATGGGGACATTCGATGGGGGCATTCGTTAGGGTCTGGAAAATAATAAGAATAGATGAACCTGGCTTGCTTAAATGACAGCCAGGTTCTCTTTTAAAATGCGCAGATTCCAGTTGATTTGATATGTTAGTTAAAGCCTATATTGTTTTCTTTATGCATTATGCATCTTTCCCATCCAATGCCGGATTAGTTCTTGCAGCAAACAGGAAACGATTGCGCAAGTGTTCGAAATTAGAGAATCCCCGGCATAATCTTTTTAGGTCTTTGGCCTTTCGATTCAGAGATTCCATAGGTCCGTTTGACAGCCTTGAGTTATGCTTGTCGCCGGAAACTATCTTAGTCATCATTATGAATGAGTTGATAATCGGCTGTCGGAATCTTTTGAGCAGCTGGGAAAAGTTGATAAAAATCGGTTCGCCACAAGCAGCATAAAATTTGATAAGCTCATCAAGCTCAATTGAAGCCTGCTCAGGATTACCTGCATTACGGCTGTTGAAGGTAATGTATCTTTCTTTGAGATCCCGAAGGTCTTTAAGCTTGGGATAATACTTAAAGAGAAGATCCTCGCCTTTTCTTTTGGAGGAGATAAAGCTTATCTGATGGGAGTTTTAAAGCATTTTTGATTTCATAAGGTTTCTTGCCTTGCGCCTCAAGGTCATCCTTGATAGCGTCGATTTCCTTCCTCAAATCTCGGATTAATTCACGGATGTAGTTTGTGATGGCATTGTTAATCCATTGAGATACATGGAAGGAGTCAACGACGCTGACTGCATTGGGAAAATACTTGTTTACATATTCGAGATAAGGATTGTACATATCGGATATTAAATACTTTACCTGACGTCGTTCTGAGATGGGTATGCCTGAGAAATATGGATGAGTAATTTCGCTGCGCCGACTGATAAGCATATCAATAGGCTCTCCGGTATGAAAGTCCTGAATGATGAGCACATATTTGCATTTACTATCCATCTCCATATGTACTTCGTCTATGCAGGAGACTGTGAAAGTTTTTCTGTAAATTAGCCTTCTATGGTAATTAGATAGCAAAATATATATCATCCAAATTCTTGAAGACTTTATCATTCATAGTTTTAATTCTCTTATGAGAGAGTATTCCTCTATCTAGAACTGTACTATCATAAGTAGTACCTAGCTTCTTTATTTTAGTGATTAAATCTTTTGATTTTTTATCTGTTAAGAATTTTGAAGCGGCTACTGAATCGACAAGGAATTTTAACTCCGTTGTGTCGAACAAGCGTGTTGGGTGGTGGTATTTATAACCGCCCTTTTCCGCAACACCTACAATCTCAAAACCTGATTGATTCAAAAGGCTTATGTCAGTATATACTGTTCTTCTGTCTACTATTATGCCTTTGTCTAAAAGATACTTTAGAATGTCAGACATTGTGATGTAGTGCTTATCATCTGTTTTTTCTAAAAATAGTTGTTGCAAATAGATTAAAGTTAATTTTTTACTTTCAGACTTTTGGCTTGTCATAATTCTTCATTCCTTTTGTCTTTTGTATTGTTGTAAGAGGCGGAGCCTCTTACAACATAGTTAAAGTATATCATCAATATAACTTTTTTGTTATTCTTATTTATAAATAATAGACAAGTAAAAAAGTTATTACTTTTATTCAAAATTTAAAACTTGCATGTATTTTTGTCCTATTGTTCTGTATTCACCATTATCTAACTTTTCTTTTATTACTCTTGATTCTATTGTGAAATCATCAAATCTTATTTTCTTTAAAACCTTTATACAGTTTTTAATAGTTGAGTTGCTTAAACCTAATCTCTTACCAATTTCGTTATATGTTGCTATTTGTATGGTAGTCATATCGATTAGTATAAGAAATACTCTTAATGTGTTCTCCCACGATGGAACGCCGTTGTTGCTGTTTTCTTTTATCAACTCATACCAAGCTTTTTTTATTTTAGTTATCTTTTTGCTCTTTTGAATTGAAGCAGATAGAGAGATTGTATATACGCCCTTGTCTTCTATAAGCTTTATGTATTCATTAGCTTCTAAATCTTTTAGAACACCTTTAATTTTATTTCTGTTGGGGGATGAATTGCCTATGCCTAAACAACTGCATAAATCTCTCAAAGTCCCTCTATAAGCTTTTTTATCGTCTGCAAGGACAGTTGCTACTGCAATTATTTTAAAATGATATTTGCTTAATGATAACCATTCTTCCGCAAATTCTAGTTCTTGGTTTAATGATTCGTTCATATGTTGTCTCCTTACTTCAAGTATTCAATATTTTTTGTATCTCTTTCTGTAAAACTGCGGCAACCGTAGGAAGATAAACTGCTTCAATTTCTTTTGTTATGGTTGCTTCGTTTACAGATTGATACATTCTAGTTTTGTGTTCTCTGTATTTGGAATAAATGTCATCATTGCTTTGTTGTGCAAAAATATATTCATGTAATGATTTTCTAAACATTTTTTATTTCCTTTCTATAATAATTTTAACAAAATTTTTTTGAAAAATAAAATCAAGGCTCATTGTTCGCCCTTCATAATAAAAAGCCTGAAGCAGTTTTATTTTATCTGCTTCAGACATTACAACAAATGATTCTTTAAATAGTTTGTACATGGCCGCTCCTTTTACTGTTGACTAGGTCTACATTGTTATAAAATTTATCGATGTTGTTTTCTCTTTTATATCTTTTATATAGTGAACTTTCTGTAAGATGTGTCTTCTGAGAAAGATTTAATCTTTGTTTTGTTTCTTTTGTACCTATCTGATTTGAAAAGTATAGTTCTAGTATTGGCTTTGCTGATTCGTAATCTATTGATGTGCGGCGGCGGGGTTCTGATGTTAAAGTTCTACCATGAACTGCCGCATGACAAAATGAACATAACAGGATAATATTATCACATTCATCTGAGCCGCCTTCTGAAGCAGGAATCAGATGATGGAATTCCAAATAATCATTGCGACCGCAAACAGCACATTGATGATTCCATGCTTTTGAAACGACCCTTTGAGTATATTTATTTACCATTCATACATCTCCTTTCAGAGATATATGAAATTTAATTTATATAGATTGAATAAACTTGTCTTGATTGTTTAATAAGTTGTTATAATTTGTTATCTATTGTAGAAAAGTTGCTTTGAGTTGCCATCACATGTACCTTGAACATTTCCCCTGAATGAAGTAGAATTTATATACAAAAAAGGACAACTTCTTAAGAGGACACTCTTGGTGTTTTTTGGTAATTTTTCAAAAAATAAGGACACACCAAGGACACTTTTGATAAAAAACTCATAGTTATCCACAGTTTTTGGACAAAAAAAGGACACTAAAAGTTGTCCTTTTACCAAAGAAAAAAGATGAGCCTATTTAAGACTCATCTCTTGTAATCTTTTTAAAATATTGAAATTTCAATGGTTAATCAATTAACCGAAATATCTCTCCAGCAGACCCTTCAGAGCCTTGCCGTGTCTTGCTTCGTCTCTTGCCATTTCGTGAACGGTGTCATGAATAGCATCCAGATTGTTCTTCTTTGCGCACTTTGCAAGGTCGAACTTGCCGGCAGTTGCGCCGAATTCGCAGTCAACTCTCCATGCAAGATTTTCCTTGGTGGAAGCCTTCATGTTAGCTTCCAGATCTTCGCCTAACAGTTCGGCAAACTTAGCTGCGTGTTCTGCTTCTTCATAAGCAGCCTTTTCCCAGTAAAGACCGATTTCAGGATAACCTTCTCTATGAGCGATTCTTGCCATGCAGAGGTACATTCCCACTTCTGAACATTCGCCGTTGAAGTTGGCCATTAACTGCTCGAAGATGTACTTCTTGTCTTCATCGCTGATGTCAGGATTGTCTTTAACTGTTTTGCCGTAAACACCATATTCGTGCTCTGCAGCAAGAGTCATTTCTCCTTCAACCTTCTTGAATTTGTCAGCGCCTACGTGGCAAACCGGACATTCTGCCGGTGCTTCAGGACCTTCATAAACATATCCGCATACTGTGCAAACCCATTTCATAAGTAAACCCTCCTATTGTGTCTGTAAATTTAAGATAAATATATATTACCACATATCACTTAATTTAACTACATTTTTTGTGAACAATTTGTGACGAATTACAAAAAAAGTAATTGCAAAGGGGGCTTCTGCAAGGTATAATTTTTGTATAATAATTTCTGAAAAAGTGTATGTTCAGAGGAAATATCAAGGAGGACTTAAAACATGAAAAAGACAGTTGCGGTAGTGCTGGCTCTTCTTATGGTCTTCACACTCTTTGCAGGCTGCGGCGGCAAGGACGACGGAGGCGATTACGCAGGCACAATCAAAATCGGTGTGTTTGAGCCGGCTTCAGGAGACAACGGAGCAGGCGGCAAACAGGAAACCCTCGGCGTTCAGTATGCTAACTACGAGACTCCTACAGTTGAAATAAACGGAGAGGTTTACAAAGTTGAGCTGGTTACGGCTGACAACGAATCCGATCCTTCAAAGGGAATAACAGCAGCAGAACAGCTTGTATCATCCGGCGTGTCCATCGTGCTGGGAACTTACGGTTCTGCAGTTGCAATAGCAGCAGGCCCTACCTTCGACAGCAAGGGAATTCCTGCAATTGGAATCACCTGTACAAATCCTCAGGTTACAGAAGCTGCAAACTATTTCAGAATCTGCTTCCTGGATCCTTTCCAGGGCACCGTACTTGCCAACTATGCTTATGAAAACGGCATGAGAAAGGCATACTGTCTCTCAAAGATGGGAGACGACTACTCTGTAGGTCTTGTAAACTACTTCAGCGAAGCTTTCAAAAAGCTGGGCGGATCAGTAGTGGAAGAACAGTTTGAACAGGGCAACTCCGACTTTGCTGCATATGTTGCTAATGCAAAGAAAAACGGATGCGATGTATTCTTCTCACCTGTTTCTACCGAAGCTGCTGCTCTGATCATAAATCAGGCTGACGCTCAGAAACTGGGAATGCCTATTCTCGCCAGCGATACATGGGATTCCAACGTTATTACAGGCGCTGCAAAAGGCACAGGCCTTGACATCATCGTAACCACATTCTATCAGGAAGGTGGTTCCCCTGAATTCGATAAGGGCATCAAGGAATGGATCGAAGGAGACAAGACAAATCTCGAAAATAACGGCGGAAACACAGAACTGGCTGCTGTAACTGCCATGGGATATGATGCATATTACGTAGCTCTCGAGGCAATCAAGAAAGCCGGATCTGCAGACCCCGGCGAAATCCTCAAGGTTCTTCCTTCAGTAACCTATGAGGGTGTATGCGGTAAAGTCGTATTCAAGGATAGCGGAGATGCAGACAGATCAGAAGCTGTTGTAAAGAAATGCAACACAGAAGAAGGAACCTGGGAATATCTGGGAACTCAGACTGTTCAGTAGTCGCCTGACAAATTTAAGATATAATTTGTGTATATCTTCATAAGCGAAAGCGGGAGAACTCTCTCCCGCTTATCGTTGTATTATGAGAGCCATTGCAAAGGCGGCTGTCTTGGTGTGAAGGGCAGCGGCCTTTGCAATGGAAAAGATTGATACAGCAAATTTGGAGGAACAGAAATGAATTTTTTTGTAGATAATTTACCGTACATACTGGCAGGTATATCCGTAGGCGGACAATATGCCCTTATTGCCATTGGGTATACCATGGTTTATGGTATACTCAGACTCATAAACTTTGCCCACGGCGACATGTTTATGATGGCAGGCCTTGTGATGGTATATCTGGCGGCGGATCTACCTATGCAGATTGCCATTCCTGTAGTTATCGTATTTACGGTTGTTCTGGGATGCATGATTGAAAAAGTTGCATATAAGCCGCTGCGCTCGGCACCCAGAATGTCAATAATGATATCCGCCATCGGCGTCAGCTACCTTTTGCAGAATGCAGCTCTTTATCTCACCGGCGGACTTGCCAAGACTTATCCGGCAATTCCGTGGCTTGCAAAAACAGTTGAGATTTTCGGAGCACATACCAAGATGGTAACTATCGTTACCCCTATACTGACTCTTGTTCTGGTTATAGGTCTGGTGCTCCTCATAAAATTCACCAAAATAGGTATGGCTATGAGAGCTGTTTCAAGAGATTTTGAGACATCACAGCTCATGGGCATCGATATAAACAGAGTAATCACGGTGACTTTTATAATAGGATCTTTTCTTGCAGCCGTTGGATCGGTGCTGTACTTCACCAACTATACGGCGGTGCTGCCTACATCCGGTTCAATGCCGGGGCTCAAGGCTTTTGTAGCTGCAGTGTTCGGAGGCATAGGTTCGATACCGGGTGCGGTAATAGGTGCGTTTATTATCGGTATATGTGAGAATATAATCAAAGGACTGGGATGGACCACTTTCTCCAATGCCTTCACTTTTGTGCTCCTGATAATCATACTGATGGTTAAACCTACGGGCCTGTTTGGTGAAAAAAATATAGATAAGGTATAGGAGGCAGAGGAATGAACAAAGAAATAAGCATCAGCAAAAAACAGAAAACCATCCTCAGCCTGTTCACTTGCCTCGTGTTTCTGGCACTGGTTTATGTGGGGGATATGCTTACTCCGTCTACATCAAGCTGGAATATGTTGTTTACAGTATTGGAAAAAGGCTCCATATATGCCCTGGTAGCTGTTTCCATGAATCTGCTTAACGGATTTACAGGACTCTTTTCACTGGGTCAGGCAGGATTTATGCTCATAGGAGGGTATACCTACGCTATTTTCAGTATACCGGCAGCCAGCAGAGATTCGGTGTACCAGTATTTTGACGGCGGACTGATTAAATTCTCCATACCGGAGATATTCAGCAATGCGCTGGGTGGAGTCCTGGGAGAGCTGGGATATTCTCTGGGTGAATTTATAGGCATGTTTGTACCTATGATTATGGCAGGACTTATTACAGCAGGACTTGCATTTCTCATCGGAATTCCTGTTCTGAGACTCAAGAGCGACTATCTGGCCATAGCAACTCTGGGTTTTGCCGAAATTCTCAGAGCATTTTTCCAGTGGAAAGCGCTGGGACCTATAACCAACGGTTCTAATATACTGAGAAGCTTTTCGACATATTCGTCACCGCTTTTTCCGATAATAATATCGGGACTTTGCATAGGATTCATAGTACTTCTCATAAATTCCTCTTACGGCAGAGCATTTAAAGCCATAAGAGATGATGAAATTGCGGCTGAAGCCATGGGTGTAAATCTGTTCAAGCACAAGCAGTGGAGTTTTGTTATAAGCTCTTTCTTTGCGGGAATAGGCGGCGCGCTGCTGGCAATGTTCTCCAGTTCAATAACTACAACACCGTTTACATCCAACCTCACTTACGAGATACTTCTTATAGTTGTTATCGGCGGCATAGGATCTGTAACCGGATCGATTCTGGGATCCTTCCTGTTTGTGGCCTGCTCGGAGTGGTGGCTCCGAGGCCTGGATTCGGGAGCTTTCCTTGGATTAAGCTTCGGATTTATGAGACCCGGATTCAGAAAGGTTGTTTTTGCTGTGGTAATCATGATTATCGTGCTTTTCTACAGCAAGGGGATAATGGGAACAAGGGAATTCAGCTGGGAGGGATTTCTGACTTTCCTCAAAAATCTTCCGGGAAGACTCATAAACTTCTTTAAAGCCTTTCCGAAGCGACTGGCAGATTTTTTCAGAACACTTCCCGCAAAAATAGCAGGGCTGCCGGCGAGAATGAAAAATTCTCTGAAAAAACTTAAAACCAACACAAAGCACGGAAAGGAGGCGCGTTAAAATGACTAAGAGGAATATACTGCGCGTTTCCGACGTTACGATGCAGTTCGGCGGCGTAGTTGCCGTAAACAACCTTAACCTTGAAGTGAATAAAGGTGAGATAATCGGCCTTATAGGCCCTAACGGTGCCGGAAAGACAACGGCTTTCAACGTTATAACCGGAGTTTATGCTCCTACCAACGGAGCCGTATCAATTGACGGTCAGGTGGTGATTGAGAACTATCCTCAGGGAAAGATGAAGGCTCTTTACAAAGGACAGAATGCCGGCAAGTATGCCGACAGGAGAGTTCTTACGCCGGACAAGATAACCAAGATGGGCGTTGCCAGAACCTTCCAGAACATCAGGCTTTTCAAGGGAATGAGCGTTATGGAGAATGTGCTGGTAGCCATGCATACCAATCTTGAGGCAGGTGTTTTCAGCGCAGCTTTCAGACGAAACCGCAAAGAAGAGGAAAAGATGCATGATGAAGCCATGCAGCTTTTGAGAATGTTTGATCTGGAAAAAAACAAAGACGATATGTCAACGTCACTTCCTTACGGTAAGCAGAGACATCTTGAAATAGCCAGAGCTCTGGCTACCAAACCGAAACTTCTGCTCCTTGATGAGCCGGCGGCCGGGATGAATCCGCAGGAGTCTGATGAACTTATGCACCTGGTGGCTAAAATAAGAGATGACTTTGATCTGTCGGTTCTGATGATTGAACATCATATGCAGGTGGTAATGGGAATCTGTGAGAGGATATATGTTCTGGATTACGGTGCTCTGATAGCAGAAGGAAATCCTCAGGAAATCCAGAATAACCCGAGAGTAATTGAAGCATATCTGGGGGTGGATGAGTAATGCTGGAAATAAGAAATCTGAATGTACATTATGGCGGCATCCATGCCCTGAGAGGTATAAATCTTGAAGTCGATGATGGCAAAATCATTTCCCTAATAGGTGCTAACGGAGCAGGAAAGTCAACGACTCTTAAATCTGTTATGGGTCTCGTACCGAAATCTGCAGGAAGCGTGGTGTGGAACGGCAGAGATATCACCAGACTTGAAACGAAAGAAATCGTAAAAGCCGGAATTGCTCTGTGCCCTGAAGGAAGAAAGGTCTTTCCTGATCTGACCGTAGCAGAGAATCTCACTATAGGAGCCTATCTGCGCAAGGACAAGGAAGAGATAAAAAAAGACAGAGACTGGGTCTATGAACTTTTTCCGAGAATGAAGGAAAGAGAATGGCAGCTGGCAGGAACTCTTTCAGGAGGGGAACAGCAGATGCTGGCAGTGGGAAGAGCTCTTATGACCAAGCCCAAACTGCTTATGTTGGATGAACCTTCCCTGGGACTGGCTCCTCTGGTAATAAAAGATATTTTTTCAATAATCCGTCAGATAAAAGAGGCGGGTGTAAACGTGCTGCTTATTGAGCAGAACGCCAAGGCGGCACTGGAAATTTCAGACTTTGCCTATGTTATGGAAACGGGAACCATTACAATGTCCGGCCCGGGCAGGGAGCTTCTCTCCGATGACAGGGTAAAGAAAGCCTACTTAGGCGAATAGAATTAAGGAGACTTTATGAAAAAGAAACTGAGTATTGTATTGTGTTTGCTTATGGTCATATGTGTGGCTACGGGATGCACCACCTACAACAACTTTAAAAATGCATTCTTCTCGGACAACAATGCTGACTCCGTTGCAAAAGAAAGAACCATAAAGATAGGGGTATATGAGCCTCTTACAGGAAAGTATAAGGAGCAGGGGAATCAGGAAAAGCGAGGAATAGAACTGGCTAACGAGATGTATCCCGAAGTCCTGGGCAAGAAAGTGGAACTTATCTATGCCGATAACCAGTCGGATATGCATGTAGCCGAAACTGTCATACAGGAGCTGGTTTCACAGAATCCTTCGGTAATTCTGGGAAGCTACGGAGAGACTATTACACTTGTAGCCGGCGATGTGGTAAAGGCCAATAACATTCCTTCAATAACCATAACGGGAACAAACCCTCTGATTACTGTAAACAACCCGTACTACTTCAGTGCAACTTATGCCGAGGAGCGTCAGGGGGATGCCCTGGCAGAATATGTGTTTACAGCGCAGGGAATAGATAAGACGGCAACTGTCCAGGTGGCAGGAGATGACACAGTAACGCCTACTGTAAAAAGATTTACGAATAGAATCAAAACATTAACAGAAAATAATGAAAGCGTAGCAGGCAGCTTTGAACTGCCGGCAGGATCATCAGATTACACCGAAGTAATTGAAGGAATAAAGAAATCAGGAGTAAAAGCCGTGTTTATGGCGGTATCGCCTAATGTTGCGACGGAGTTCCTGAAACAGGCCGAACAGGCAAGACTTACCGGTGTGCTGTTTGTAGGAACCAAGAACTGGAACGATGACAAGTTTATAAGCTTTGTAAAAAAGAGCAGTGTGCTTAATGTGGCTTACGCTTCCGACTTCAGCGTTGATGCGCAGAATACGGAAATCTCCAAGGAGTTTGTGGAAGCATACAAGAAAAAATACGGAGAAGACGCTGAGCCTACTGAAGCTGAGGCACTGGCATTCGACTCATACATCATGGCCCTAAAAGCCATAGAAAACGCTTATAACGACACCGCCTCAAAAACTGCTGAAGAAGCTGAAAAAGGATACAGTACAGATGCGGCTAAAAAGGCTGCACGCGAAGAGTGGGAAACCACTCAGAAGACCGGAATTCCTGCAGGCAGAGCAATAAGAGCGGCTCTCAGCAAGCTGGATGAATTTGAAGGCGCATCGGGAACCATAAGCTACGAAGGCAGCAATGAAGCCGTTAAAAACGTTATAGTAACCCGCATTTCAGGCGGAAGAACACAGGAAGCATATATTGTAGATTAAAAAAGGAGATACAAAAATGGAAGAAAAAATCAAAGAAGCTCTGGGTCAGATAAGACCATTCCTGCAGAGAGACGGAGGAGATATCGAGTTCGTCGAACTGACAGAGGATAACATTGTAAAAGTGAAACTTCAGGGACACTGCGCAGGATGCCCGGGTGCACAGATGACCCTTAGATCGGTTGTAGAGAGAATTCTCAAGGAAAGTTATCCTGAGATAAAAGGAGTAGAATCAGTTTAATCATGGAATACGAAAAATTCCTGGAAAAAAACAAAGAAGAAATGATTTTCGCCCTTCAGAGAGCTGTTCGCTGCAACAGCGAGGAGGGCGAAAGCTTTATAAGGAAAGACGGGAGCGTCTGTCCCTTCGGGCAGGGAGTGCAGGACGCACTGGAAACAGTACTGGAAATCGGAGATGAGCTGGGATTTGTCACGAAAAATGTCGACAATTACGGCGGACATATAGACTTTCCCGGAAGCGGGGATAAAGTGATGGCCATCCTTGGTCACCTGGATGTAGTGCCGGCAGGAAACGGATGGAGTCATGATCCCTACGGTGGTGAGATAGAAGACGGTAAAATTTACGGCAGAGGAACCACCGACAACAAGGGTCCTGTAATATCATGCCTGTACGCCATGAAAGCGCTGAAGGACGCGGGATACCGGCCTGAGGCAACTATCCGGATCATACTTGGCCTTGATGAAGAAACGGGATGGAAAGGCATGGAATATTACTTTTCCAAAGAGAAACGACCTGACTTTGGATTTACTCCTGATGCGGATTTTCCTGTAATAAACGGAGAGAAAGGCATTCTGGTATTTGACTTTGCAAAGAAGTTCGGCAAATTCCCTTCACAGGGGCTTAACCTCAGTTCCGTTAAGGGAGGAACGGCTCCCAACAGTGTTGCCGACTCCTGCAGAGCGGTAATTACAGCTTCAAACCCTGCGTCTTATGAAGAAGTAAAAGAAAAACTTAAGAGATACAGAGAAGAAAAAGGATATAAAATCAGCTGCAGGGGTATGGGAAAATCTCTGGAAATAACTGCATCAGGGATTTCGGCTCATGGAGCCATGCCATTCAAAGGCCTTAACGCCATATCCATAATGATGGAATTTCTCGGAGAACTTAACTTCGCCAACGATGACCAGAATGATTTCATAGGATTCTATAACCGCCACATAGGATTCTGCCTTAACGGAGAAAAGCTTAATGCAGGATATTCAGATGAGAAATCCGGAGAGCTGGTATTCAATGTGGGAATGACGGATATAGATAAGGAAGCCGGAAAAATAACCGTAAATATAAGGTATCCTATAAGCTTTACCGAAGAACAGGTCTTTGAGCCTATGGAAAACATAATAAACAGATATGACATAGGAATCATAAAAAAAGAGTCAAAGGATCCGATTTATGTGGATACAGAAAACCCTATGGTTAAAGATCTGATGGAAATATACAGGAAGCATACCGGAGATAAAGATTCCAAACCCGTTGTCATAGGCGGAGGAACATATGCAAGAGCAACTCCGGGTATAATCGCTTATGGAGCACTCTTCCCGGGAGATAAGGATCTTATGCATCAGAAGGACGAATGCCTTGAGATATCACGTTTTGAGCTGATGACAAAAATTTATGCCGATGCTATTTACAAACTATCATCAGAAGACTATAATGTCTAATGTTGATATGTAATCTGTTTCAGGGCGAGGTGCAAGTCCTCACCGGCGGTATAGTCCGCGAACGTATGACTGTTTAAGATGCCCGGCGGCTCAGAATAACAGTGGTACGCTGATCAGGTGCGATTCCTGAACCGACGGTATAGTCCGGATGGGAGAAACGAAAGAATAACATACGTTATTTTCCATGTAACTCTTATGTAGAATGACAGCCTTGATATAAAATTTGTATCAGGGCTTTAATTATTTACCTGACAGATTCCTTCTGATAAAATAAAAAAAGAGAGGAATTGTGTTATGAACAATCAGAAATCAAAAAATATGAAGCTGGCTAAAATGGCCATGCTGGTAGCCATATCAATTGTATTGGTGGTAATTATTCATTTTCCGATTTTCCCTGCAGTGGCGTTTCTGGAGTATGACCCTGCAGATATTCCTATCCTGATAGGAACCTTTGCATTCGGACCGGGAGCAGGAATCGTTCTGGTAATAGTTACATCTGTAATACAAGGACTTACAGTAAGCGCGCAAAGCGGAGTTTACGGAATAATAATGCACATCCTTGCAACAACAGCTCTGGCAGCAGTAGCCGGCCTTATATATAAGAAGAATAAAACAAAAAAGGGAGCAGTTATCGGTCTGATTGCCGGAAGCCTTGCAATGGTGGTGACCATGTTCTTTGCCAATATGGTAGTTACACCATTGTTTATGGGATTGCCTCTGGCAGCAGTTATGGAACTTATGCCTTTTATCCTGCTGTTCAATCTTGTTAAAGCGGGAATCAACAGCGCCGTAACATTTGTTCTTTACAAGAGAATATCACCGTTCCTGCATAAACAGTAAATATTATGGAGATAAAGAGAATCATAAAAATAAAAAACGAAAAAGAAACAGAAAATTTCGGGCGCCGTCTGGGTGAAAGCCTCAGCGCCGGCGATGTTGTAGCCATGGTAGGTGACCTTGGTACAGGAAAGACGACCCTTACCGGTTATATCGCCAGAGGTCTGGGCATAAAAGAAACTGTCAGCAGTCCGACGTTCACCATAATCAAGGAGTACAACAGCGGACGTCTGCCTCTGTACCATTTTGATGTCTACAGAATAGGGGATCCTGAGGAACTGTTTAATATAGGTGCGGACGAATATTTTGACGGTGACGGAGTATGCGTCGTTGAATGGGCAGATCTGGTGTCAGAAGAACTGCCGGAGAACTCAAAATATATCTTTATAGAATATGGAGAAAAAGAGGGAGAAAGAATTTACAAATGTACATTCTGACTATAGAGACTACGGGGCCTGTGTGCTCCGTAGCTCTTTTAGAGAAAAACAAAATACTGGCGAAACGCAGCACATCAGAACAAAAAAATCACCTGAGAGACCTGGTGCCCCTTATCGGCAGAACCATTGAAGACGCAGGCATTTCTAAAGAAAATCTGGAATACGTTGCAGTTTCCACAGGTCCGGGCTCCTTTACCGGTATCAGGATAGGTGTGACCACTGCCAGAGCGCTGGGACAGGTCATGGGGCTTCCGCTCATCGGAGTGCCTACACTGGATGCTTTCTGCAGAAAAAGCAGGATGGTCGAAGATGGGATAATCTGCGGTATTATAAATGCCAGAAGAGGACAGGTATACGGAATAGTAGAAAATCACATGGAAGGCAGAGCGTGCATGCTGACAGATGTACTTGAGGTTCTTAAAGAAAATGTTTTGCCTGCAGGTGAGAAGGTGAACTTTTTTGGAGACGGGATAGATGCATACCGCCGTATAATACTGGAGGAACTGGGAAAAGAAGGTTATTTGTACGAAAAGGATTTTTTCTTTGCACCCGAAGAGGACAGGTATCAGGATGCGGCATCGGCAGGCCTTATTGCTTTTGAAAAAGCAACAAAAGGAGAAACTGTTGAAGTAGGTGAACTTCTGCCCGACTACATGAGAAAAGCAGAAGCGCAACAGAAGCTGGAGGCAGGGCAGCTGCCGATATGCAGGGGACCAAAGCAGGAGTAACCCTGTAAATGCAGGCATCTGTTTCCTTCGCTGCCGCTTCATCAGCGGGTCGCAGGCTTTGAGTAAAATTGCACAAACTCGCACCTCTTTGTTGCAGGTGTGCTCGGACAGTGCAATTTTACGGTCAAACCCAAAGCTCCCTGTGGCTGTGAAGCGCCCGGGCTCAGTCAAAGGCTGCCCGCATTCACAGGGTTACTCTATGGTCAGTTTCAGAAAGAAAAGGGAAAAATGTCAGACTTAATCATCAGAAAGGCTGAGGAAAAGGACGTCTCTGCCATAGAAAAAATTGAAAAGCAATGCTTCTCCATCCCTTGGAGTTATGAATCTCTTTACAAAGATGTGGTGGAGAACGGGCTGGCTTTTTACGTTATTGCTGAGATAGAGGGGCAGGTTTGCGGTTATGTGGGCGTATGGAAAATACTGGACGAGGGTCACATCACCAATGTGGCCGTGGCCCCTGAGTTCAGAAGAAAACATATCGGCAGAGCTATGCTGGAAACTTTAATTGAGGTTACTGCCCAGGCGGGGATAGAAAGATATACTTTAGAGGTGCGTGAGTCAAACCAGCCGGCGATAAGCCTTTATGAAGGACTTGGTTTCAGCGTTGAAGGCGTAAGACCGGGATATTACGAAGATAATGGTGAAAATGCATTGATAATGTGGAGAGGATAGAATGAAAGACGGAAAGTTTTTAACTATGGCATTTGAATCAAGCTGTGACGAGACTGCGGTAGCCGTGTTAGCCGACGGGCGGCAGGTTTTATCTAATGTCATATCCTCACAGATAGATATATTTAAAAACTACGGCGGAGTGGTTCCGGAGATTGCGGCAAGACATCATCTTGAAAACATAAATGAGGTCATGGACAGAGCCCTACGCGAAGCAGGAGTTACCCTTAAGGAGATAGACCTTATCGGTGTAACTCACGGACCGGGTCTTGTGGGAGCTCTGCTGATAGGAATAGCCACAGCCAAGGCAGTGGCCTATGCAGCTGATGTTCCCCTTATCGGCGTGCATCACATAATGGGACACATTTCCGCCAACTTTATACAGTTTCCCCGGTTGCAGCCGCCTTTTACGGCGCTTGTAACCAGCGGCGGGCATACAAATATAGCAGACATGCAAAGCTATACCTGTTGCAAGGTAATAGGAAGCACCAGAGATGACGCAGTGGGAGAAGCTTATGACAAAGTGGCAAGAGTTCTGGGACTGGGATACCCGGGAGGTCCGAAAATTGATAAAATAGCCAGAGAAGGAGACCCGCAGGCAATACATTTTAAACGCATAATGTTGGAAAAAGACAGCTATGACTTCAGTTTCAGCGGTCTGAAAACTGCTGTGCTCAATTACATCAACTCGGCAAAACAGTCGGGCAGAGAAATCAACCGGGCAGATGTGGCGGCCGGATTCCAGCAGGCCGTCATAGATGTGATAGTTGAAAAATCCATGGCAGCAGCAAGAGAAATGGATTACGGAAAGCTGGCACTGGCAGGAGGTGTGGCGGCAAATTCCAAACTGAGAGCAGAGCTGGAAAAAGCCTGCAGAAAAGAAAACATAGAGCTTTACGTGCCGGAACCTGTTCTTTGTACCGACAATGCGGCAATGATAGGATGTGCGGCATATTACAGATACATGGCGGGAGAAAGAGACGGACTTGATATAGACGCCTATGCGAGCCTGCCCCTTTAGGAGAAATAAATGATAGTTTTATCTGCTAGCAATCTTACAAAGGTATACGGAACAGATACCATCATAACAGGCGCTGACTTTCATGTGAACAGCGGGGACAGAATAGGTATCGTGGGAAGAAACGGTGCAGGTAAGACCACCTTGCTGAATCTCATAACAGGAGAAATTGCTTCCGACGAAGGAAGGATATATATGCCTTCTGACCTGAGGGTCGGGTACCTGAAGCAGAGAGATGATTTTCAGGGTGAAAATACGCTTATAGAAGAAATAAATAAGATATTTGAGCCTCTTAAAGAACTGGAGACACAGATAAACACAACTGCCGATATGGCAGCAGCACACCCGCAGGACCTGAGCATACTGCACAGGCTTGACAGCCTGCAGCAGCAGTATGAAAACCGCGGAGGATATACCTACCGTTCCGAAATGACAGGAATACTCAATTCTATGGCCTTCGGACCGGAATTTTACGACAAAAAAATCAAAACTCTTTCAGGCGGTGAAAGAACCAGACTTGCACTTGCTGCTCTGCTTCTTTCAAAGCCGGATCTTCTGATACTGGACGAACCTACCAACCACCTGGATATCGGCATGTTGAAATGGCTGGAACAATATCTTTCTTCATATAAAGGGACAGTGATGATAGTGTCTCACGACAGATATTTTCTGGACAGAAGTGTCAACCGAGTATTTGAAATAGAGAACCACCGCCTTACATCATATGAAGGCAACTATACTGCCTTTGCGGAAAAAAAGAGACAGCTGAGAGAAGCACAACTCCGGGCATATGAGAATCAGCAGAGAGAGATAGCTCGTCAGGAAGACATGATACGCCGCATGAAAGAGCGGGGAACAGAGCATCTTGCCAAGCGCGCCCAGTCCAGAGAAAAGAGACTGGAAATGGTGGACAGGCTTGAAAAACCGGAAGGTGGAGAAGGCCGCATGAAAATCAGCTTTAAGCAGGATTTTCAGTCCGGAAGCGACGTGCTTTTTACGGAAAACCTCTCCAAAAGCTTCGGGACCGGCATAAACCGCAGAACCCTCTTTGACAATGTGGATATTGATATAAAGCGCGGAGAGAAGATATGCATTGTAGGTCAGAACGGCATAGGAAAAACCACGCTTCTGAAGATACTCATGCAGGAGCTGAACCCAGACAAGGGAAGAGTAAAAATAGGCCATAACGTGACTTTCGGTTACTATGATCAGGGCCAGATGCTGCTTAACCCTTCCAATACGGTTCTTGAGGAAATGAAAGAAACCTACAGGCTATATACCGACACACAGATGCGCTCGCTGCTGGGCAGATTCCTCTTCAGAGGAGACGATGTTTTCCTCAAGGTAGGGGATCTTTCGGGAGGCGAAAAAGCTCGCCTTTCCCTTCTGAAACTCATGCTTGGGGGAGCTAATACCCTGCTTCTGGACGAACCTACCAACCATATGGATATCGAATCTAAAGAGGTCTTTGAAGACGCCCTGGCAGATTTTCCGGGTACGGCGGTGATAATTTCCCATGACAGATATTTCCTTCAGAAGATTCCCGACAGGATTCTCGAACTGACTCCCGAGGGGATAACGGAATATCTGGGAAAATACGATTATTATGCTGAAAAGAAGACATCGATAGAATCCGGCAAAAAATATCTTGAAGAGATATCCGGAAAGAGAAACACTGCAGCAGAGCCTCAGAAGGAACTTTCATCTGAAGAAAGACGCCGCATCAACAAGCAGGCAGAGGCAGAGCAGAGAAGAATAACGCGCCGCAGAGAAGCTCTGGAAAATGAAATGAGCCGCATTGAAGAAGAAATTTCCCATCTGGAAAAGCAGATGTCCAGTCCTGAGAGCAGCAGTGACTACCAGGTCCTGGCCCGGCTGGGTGAGCAAATCGGAGAACTTAGAGAAAAGCATGATAATGCAATGGAAGAATGGATTGAACTTGATGACGCTTTTTGAAGAAATATTCACAAAGATGTCAAAATTTTTTCTTGCAATGGCATAAAAAAGTCATTATAATTAACCATAGTTTATATAAGCGAGAATGGAGGCTTAAAAATGATTTTTGATAAAATTAAAGAAATAATCATAGAACAGCTGCAGGTGGACGAGTCCGAAGTTACAATGGACACAAACATGATGAAAGACTTGTCGGCAGATTCACTTGATGCAGTTGAAATCATCATGGCTATTGAAGATGAATTCGCAATTGAAATTCCTGATGAAGAGGCAGAAAAATTCCAGACAGTCAAAGATCTGGTAAAGTATGTTGAAGAGGCAAAATAATTTACTCAAACGGAATTGTGACCCGCGCCAGATAAAACGCGGGTTTTCAATATATTAAAGAAAGCAGGGGGCGGCAATGAAGGACAGACAAATTTCAAAAGCAGTAATAAGAAGGCTGCCACGGTACAGAAGATACCTGAAGGAGCTTCAGAAAAAAGGAATCGAAAAGATTTCGTCCAAGGATCTCAGCAAGCAGATAGGATATACAGCATCACAGATTCGCCAAGATCTGAATAATTTCGGAGGTTTCGGCCAGCAGGGATACGGATACAGCGTAAGTAATCTGCACGACGAAATAGGTAGCATTCTGGGCCTGGACAGGGAATATAAGATGGCTATAGTCGGATACGGAAGACTGGGTCAGGCCATTGCCAGCTATATATCCAATAATGAACCTAATTTCCACATTGTTGGCATTTTCGATGTCAAGCAGATAATACAGGATGTGGAATTTAAAGATGCACAGATTATGACCTGCGGTTCCCTGAGAGATTTTGTCAGAAACGAAAAGGTGGATATAGCCGTTATTACCGTGCCTACGGCTAAAGCGCAGATTGTGGCTGACACGGTGGTTGATGCAGGTATAAAGGGTATATGGAATCTTACTGCCGTAGATTTGGATCTGCCTGAAGGCATCGCTGTAGAAAACGTACACATGAGCGACAGTCTTCATGCCCTTGTCTATTATATGCAGGGTGAACAGTAATCTTAAGACATCAAGTAAAAAGCCCGGAAGTGTGTACTTCCGGGCTTTTTTTATCCTTGATTTTGACTAGTCTAAGGGCTACAACTATGTAATTAGCCTTCAACAGGTGCATCTACAGGACAAGCGTCTGCACATGAACCGCAGTCGATACAAGTATCAGCATCGATTACATAAATGTTATCACCTTCGCTGATAGCTTCTACAGGACATTCTGCAGCGCAAGCTCCGCAAGCGATGCAGGCATCTGTAATTTTGTAAGCCATGATAAAATTCCTCCTATTAAAAGATATATCTTTTATTATACAATTATAACAGAATGCGTTATAATAGTAAAGTGAAAAATAAAACCAAAACCTGTAAAGGAGGCACCGGGGAAAATGGATGTTTATACGCTGGTGGGCAAAAGCGGCACCGGAAAAAGCTTTCACGCCATGAATCTGTGTAAAAAACTGGGAGTCGAAGCAATAATCGATGATGGGCTTTTTATATATAAAAACCATGTGGCAGCCGGTGTTTCAGCCAAACGGGAGAGTACAAAAATCGGAGCCGTGAAAACAGCGCTGTTTCTTAATGAGGAAATGTGCAGCCAGGTAAGGAAAGCCATAGAGGAAGAAAATCCGGAGAGCATTCTTGTACTGGGCACCAGCGACGGGATGACCGATAAAATAATAAGCAGGCTGGGTCTCCCTCCCCTGGAAAGTGACAGCTTAAGAAGAATTCACATCGAAGAGATAACCACCGAGGAGGAGCGGCAGACGGCACGTCAGCAGCGCGATCAGTACGGCAAGCATGTAATACCGGCGCCGGCGCTGCAGCTTAAGAGAACTTTTGCAGGGTATTTTATGGATCCTCTGAGATTTTTCAGAGGGAAAGACCAGGGAGCGGCAGCTGAAAGAACTGTGGTAAGACCTACCTACAGCTATCTTGGAGAATACTTTGTTGCAGATAAGGTCATAGATGATATAATAACCTGTCTTGCTCATGAGAGTCCTGCCATAGGCAGAGTTATCCACATAGTACAGACGCCTAAGGCGGATGCATACCGTCTGAAGATTTCCATTAAGGTGAGGGCGGGTTTCCCTGTGTGGCAGTCGGCTATAGAGTTCCAGAAAAACGTGGAGGAAGCTATCGAAAAGATGACCGCCTTCAATGTAACCGAAATAGATCTGGAGGTAAGAGGCATAAATTAGGAGAAAGAATGGAATACATAAAAGAAAATATAAAAGATTTTAATACAGATCATATTTTTGACTGCGGCCAATGCTTCAGATGGGAAAAGGACGACGATGGAAGCTATACGGGAACAGCCAAAGGAAAAATAGCGAGAATAAGTTTAAGAGATGACCTGCTGACTATAGACAACTGCGATGAAAATGACTTTCAGGAAGTATGGCGGGAATATCTGGATCTTGATACCGACTACAGCAGAATAAAGGAGTATCTCACACAAAATGATGACGACATAAAAGAGGCTGTCAGCTACGGATACGGCATCAGAATTCTTAAACAAGATTTCTGGGAAACGGTAGTTTCATTTATCATATCACAAAACAACAACATCCCGCGTATAAAGGGGTGCATAGAGGGGATATGCAGCCGTTTCGGCAGGTACATAGGTGAATATCGCGGAAAGGAATATTATGACATACCTGAGCCGGAAAAAATGGCAGGTTTGTCAGCAGAGGATCTGGCACCTGTGAAACTGGGATACAGAGCCCCATATCTTATAAAGACCGCACAGCAGATGATTGATATGGGCGGTCCCGAAGAAGTAAGAAAAATGCTGCTGACAGCGGAAAATCCCATTGAAGAGCTTCAGGGGTTTTGCGGCATAGGCCCTAAGGTGGCATCCTGCATTTCGCTGTTTGGCCTGGGAAGGATGGATGCTTTTCCCATCGATGTGTGGATGCGCCGTGTAATGAACAGAGTTTACGGCATAGAGGAAAAAAATATAAAAGCCATGAATACTTACGCCGCAGAGCATTTCGGAGAATACGGCGGAATAGCTCAGCAATATTTGTTCTATTATATAAGAGACCTTAAATAGAAGAATTATGTAATTTCTGTGAAAATTTGCATAGGGGCTATTGACATCCATGAAAGGTCGAGTATAATAAGTAATGTTAGCACTCAAAAGATACGAGTGCCAACAACAGTAGTAAATAAATTTACGGAGGTAAGTATTATGATAGGAATTAAACCTTTAGGTGACAGAGTAGTCATCAAGAAATTAGAAGCTGAAGAAAAGACTCAGGGGGGACTGATTCTGACAAGTTCCGCTAAAGAACAGCCTCAGGTTGCAGAAGTAGTTGCAGTAGGCCCGGGAACAAAGGACGAAGCAATGGAACTGAAAGTCGGAGATAAGGTTGTATTCGCAAAATACGGCGGAACCGAAATCAAATATTGCGGCGAAGAATACACTATCATGCACCAGAGCGAAATTCTGGCAGTTGTTGAATAATCTGTAGGGGGTATGTAAAATGGCTAAAGAAATTTTTTATGGAGAAGATGCAAGACGCAAATTACAGTCAGGCGTTGACCAGCTGGCAAACACAGTAAAGATTACATTGGGACCTAAGGGCCGCAACGTGCTTATCAATAAGAGCTTCGGCTCACCGCTTATCACCAACGACGGAGTTACCATAGCAAAGGAAATTGAACTGGAAGATTCCGTTGAAAACATGGGTGCACAGGTTGTAAAGGAAGTAGCTTCCAAGACCAACGATGTAGCAGGTGACGGAACTACAACCGCAACACTGCTGGCACAGATCATAATCAAAGAAGGATTCAAAAATGTAGCTGCAGGAGCAAATCCTATGGAACTGAAGAAAGGTATCCAGGGCGCTGTTGATGTAGCAGTAGATGAAATAGGCAAGATTTCAAAAGCAGTTGAAACAAAAGAGTCTATCGCACAGGTTGCAGCTGTATCAGCAGCAGATGAGCGCATAGGTGCTCTCATTGCAGAAGCAATGGAAAAGGTAGGCAAGGACGGCGTTATCACAGTAGAAGAATCCAAGAGCCTGGGAACTACTCTGGAAGTTGTTGAAGGTATGCAGTTTGACAGAGGTTATCTGTCAGCATACATGGTATCTGACACAGAAAAGATGGTTGCCAACATGGAAAATCCTCTTATCCTGATTACAGACAAGAAGATATCCAACATTCAGGAACTGGTTCCTGTTCTGGAAAAGGTAATGCAGTCAGGACGCAAACTGCTGGTAATCGCAGATGACGTTGAAGGCGAAGCACTGGCAACACTGGTTGTAAACAAGCTGAGAGGCGTTATAGATGTAGTTGCAGTTAAGGCTCCGGGATACGGTGAAAGAAGAAAGGCAATGCTGGAAGATATCGCAGTTCTTACAGGAGGAACAGTTATTGCCAGCGATCTGGGATATGAACTCAAGGAAGTTACTCTTGATATGCTGGGAACCGCTGCTACAGTAAAAGTTGACAAGGACAATACCGTTATCGTAGGCGGAAGCGGCAACAGTGATGCAGTTGCTGCAAGAGTAAACAGCATTAAGGCCCAGATTGAAGAAACAGAGTCCGAATTTGACAGAGAAAAGCTGCAGGAGCGACTGGCCAAGCTGGCAGGCGGAGTTGCAGTCATCAAAGTCGGTGCAGCTACCGAGACAGAACTTAAAGAGCGCAAACTGAGAATCGAAGATGCTCTCAATGCAACCAAGGCTGCAGTTGAAGAAGGTATTGTAGCCGGCGGCGGAGTTGCTCTGGTAAATACTATTCCTGCTGTAGCTGCTTATGTTGATTCCCTGTCAGGCGATGTAAAGACCGGTGCTGCAATTATCAGAAGAGCTCTGGAGGAGCCTGTACGCCAGATTGCAGAAAACGCAGGTCTTGAAGGCAGCGTAGTTGTTGCAGAAGTAAAGAAGAGCCCTGTAGGCGTAGGCTTCAACGCAGCAACAGAAGAGTATGTGGATATGATCGGTGCCGGAATTGTTGACCCTGCAAAGGTAACAAGATCAGCACTGCAGAATGCCGCATCAGCATCAGCAATGCTGCTGACAACTGAAGCCGGTATCGTAGATATTAAAGAAGATACACCTGTAATGGCACCTCAGATGGGCGGACAGATGGGCGGCATGATGTAAAAAATGACGCAAGAGAAAAAAGGAGCTGGAAACAGCTCCTTTTTTGTGTGACAATTTATGCGATATATGATATGCTTTAGCCATGGGGGTGCTTGGAAATGACACGAAAAAAAATATTTGCGGCTGTTGCCGCAGCCGTTATCATCATAGTTGCAGCCGTACTGATTTTAGGGCAGGGACGGACTCTTTGCCTTGTGGGGGATGAGGACATCGTAATCAACATCAACGAAGTTTTTGAGGACCCGGGAACAAACATCAGATCTGCAGAGGTTCAGGGCAGCGTGGACACATCATCAGCCGGTGATTACGCACTGAAATATGTATATAAAGATCAGACGGTCACACGAAGGGTACATGTGGTTGATCCCGACAGCCTGGTTCTCGGGCTGAAAGGGTCTGCCGAAACCATGGTAAAACAGGGGGAACCATACATAGAGTCGGGAGCCTATGCAATAGACAGAAATACCGGAGTGGTCACCGACTGTAAGACAGAAGGTGACGTTGATACTTCAACGCCGGGCAATTACAAAATAACCTATACTTTCACAAAAGGGTATCTCACCCGTACAATCAGCCGCAATGTCCGGGTTGTCAAAGCGGATGAATTCAGAGCAGATGAAGACGGCATACCTGTGCTGATGTATCATTATGTCTATACAGAAACAGATAAACCGGAAGTACTCAACGGGAATTACATATTGGACAGTAATCTGGAAGCTCAGCTGGAATATTTAAAAAATAATAACTACTATTTCCCTAGTTTTAAGGAACTGCGGGCGTATGCCGACGGAAAAATTTCACTGCCGGAAAAAAGTGTCATACTGACATTTGATGACGGTCAGGCAGGATTTCTTACCTACGGCGTACCGCTTCTGAATAAATATGAGATTCCTGCAACTTCTTTTCTGATAGGTGTAAAGGATGGTGAAAATAAAATAAGAAAATATGCCAATCCCTTTGTGGGCTTTGAATCGCACTCTTACGATATGCACCATGGCGGAGGCAACATAGGACATGGCGGAGTGATAAGCGCTCTGAGCAAGGATGAGATCAAGAATGACCTGGAGAAAGAAATCATGCTGGTAGGAAGCAGAGATGCTTTTGCTTACCCATATGGAGATATTACGGAAGAAGGAAAAGAAGCCGTGAGTGAATGTGGCATAGAATGCGCCTTTTCCACATGCTACGGCAAGGTCATGGTTGGAGATGATTTCAGAGCCTTTGACAGGGTCAGAGTTCAGGGAGGAAGCAGCCTGGAAGCATTTGTTTCGATCTTGTAGAAAGTTTTTAAAAGGCAGATAACAGACGGATTTTTCCTTGCCAAAAAAGAAAAAATATTATACAATAGATAAAACATATAATCGGACGGCGACAGCTTCAATGCCGTCCATTTTCTATAGATAAGGCATAGCAAGACGCAGAGGAGGAAAACAAATGGCATATTACTTCGAAGAACCATCGAGAACATTTAACGAGTACCTGCTGGTACCTGGATATTCCAGCAAGGAGTGCCGCGTTGAAAATGTTTCTTTAAAGACACCGATTACAAAATTCAAGAAGGGTGAAGAACCTGACATTACAATGAATATTCCATTGGTATCCGCAATAATGCAGGCAGTATCTGATGACAAGATGGCCGTTGCATTGGCGAAGGAAGGTGGAATTTCTTTTATTTTTGGCTCTCAGCCTATTGAAAAACAGGCAGAAATGGTGAGGAAGGTTAAAACTCATAAAGCCGGCTTCGTTACAAGTGACTCCAATCTCAGACCGGATCAGACCCTGAGAGATGTTCTTGAACTCAAAGCAACCAAGGGGCACAGCACCATAGCCATCACCGATGACGGCACCGCCGAAGGAAAGATTCTCGGTCTTGTAACCAGCAGAGACTACAGAGTAAGCCGTATGGACCTGGATACAAAGATAAGCGAATTTATGACTCCTTTTGAAAAGCTGGTGTATGGCAAAGCGGGAATCACACTAAGTGAAGCCAATGACATTCTCTGGGACAACAAGCTCAATGCTCTCCCAATAATTGACGACAACCAGCGTCTGACACATTTTGTTTTTCGAAAAGACTATGATTCACATAAATCCAATCCTAACGAGCTTCTTGACTCACAGAAGAGATATATAGTGGGAGCGGGTGTAAATACAAGAGACTATGAGGAAAGAATACCTGCGCTCATTGAAGCAGGTGTGGATATCATCTGCCTGGACAGCTCGGAAGGTTACAGCCAGTGGCAGGGTGACACCATTGCATGGGTACGCGAAAAGTATGGAGAAGATGTAAAAATAGGCGCCGGAAATGTGGTTGACGGCGAAGGCTTCCGTTACCTGGCAGAAGCCGGTGCGGACTTTGTAAAGATCGGTATAGGCGGCGGCTCCATCTGTATCACCCGTGAGCAGAAGGGAATAGGTCGCGGTCAGGCAACTGCCGTTATCGAAGTTGCTGCAGCAAGAGATGAATACTTTAAGGAGACAGGAGTATATGTTCCCATCTGTTCTGATGGCGGAATCGTGTACGACCATCACCTTACTCTCGCTCTTGCCATGGGTGCAGACTTCATCATGCTGGGCAGATATTTTGCCCGCTTTGACGAGTCACCGACAAACAAGCTCAATGTCAACGGAAATTATGTTAAGGAATATTGGGGAGAAGGCTCAAGTCGCGCCCGCAACTGGCAGCGTTATGACCTGGGAGGCGATCCGCGCATGAAATTTGAAGAGGGAGTTGACTCTTACGTACCTTATGCAGGACCGCTTCATGACAATGTCAACTTGTCACTGACCAAGGTGAAGTCCACAATGTGTAATTGCGGAGCTCTGAGCATCAAGGAACTGCAGGAAAAGGCAAAACTGACCTTGGTTTCCGCCACATCCATAGTCGAAGGCGGGGCTCACGACGTAATTCTTAAAGACGCATCAAGCAATGTAATAAAATAAACACGGAGAAAAAGATGAACAAATTTATGGAAAATAACAAGCGCCCTGACGATATGAAGCGCATAAACACTCAGGAGCTGGCAGAAGCATTTATTTCGGAACAGGTTGAGGCAATAAAAAAACAGGTGGGAGACAAAAAGGTGCTGCTGGCTCTTTCCGGCGGTGTCGACTCATCTGTAGTAGCAGCGCTGCTCATCAAGGCCATAGGACAGCAGCTGGTCTGCGTCCATGTAAATCATGGGCTCCTGCGCAAGGGTGAGCCTGAGCAGGTTGTGGAGGTTTTTCGCAACCAGATGAATGCCAATCTGATTTATGTGGATGCTGTGGACAGATTTCTTGATAAGCTGGCAGGTGTTGCAGATCCTGAAAAGAAACGCAAAATCATCGGAGCTGAATTTATAAGAGTCTTCGAAGAAGAAGCACGCAAGCAGGATGGCATTGAGTTCCTGGCGCAGGGAACCATTTATCCTGATATTCTTGAAAGCGACGGTGTAAAGGCTCATCACAATGTGGGAGGACTTCCTGAAGACCTGCAGTTTGAACTGGTGGAACCGGTTAAGCTTCTCTTTAAAGATGAGGTTCGCGTTGTCGGAAAGACGCTGGGACTTCCTGACAGCATGGTATATCGTCAGCCGTTCCCGGGACCGGGTCTTGGCGTACGCTGCCTGGGTGCAATAACTCGCGACAGACTGGAGGCTGTTCGTGAATCCGATGCTATTCTCAGGGAAGAGTTTGCAAAGAACGGTCTTGAGGGCAAGGTGTGGCAGTATTTCACGGCCGTGCCTGATTTCAAGTCTGTAGGCGTAAAGAACGGAGCCAGAACTTTCGCATATCCTGTCATCATCCGTGCAGTGAACACGGTTGATGCCATGACCGCAACGGTTGAGGACGTACCGTTTGCACTGCTTCAGCATATCACCGACAGAATCACCCATGAGGTTGAAGGCGTCAACAGAGTTCTGTTTGACCTGACACCGAAGCCTGTTGGAACGATAGAGTGGGAATAGCGGTTGAGAATCTATAAATGTTGAAATTCCAACAATTGTAGAGGTTGCAAATTTGCCTTGATACCTTTTTGATACCAAACGCAAATTACCGCATTATTTTAAGAATAAAAATTAAACCCTATGAGAACTAAGAAAAAAGTTTTCATAGGGTTTTTTGTTACATTGAAAAAGCAATTTTGCAGAATAGATTGCCAAGTTCGTTAGTGCTTATGTATAAGGTGCTTTTACCTTTGCCATTTGTTATAATGGTGCTTTTCATGGATGAATCTAAAAGTCCTAATGGTATTAATCGTTCAGCTTGATAGTGCTTACATTGAGTTGTATCAGTGACTTTATGTTCTGCGATACCTTTTAATAATGCTAAGTCTGATACGAACATACGAGAAATTATATCGGAACATTCACAGAATGTAGGCCAATCGATTTCTTCAGAAACGTAAGCTTTATAGAACTTTGCGAGTAATTCTGACTTTGACAAATCGACATTTGCATTTAACAGTATGAGGACTCTGCCAAGCTCTTCTTCTGCAAACTTAGAATCTACGGCAAGTTGTGCACGCTTTTTCTCTAATGTTTCTCTGGGGATGGAACCGTCGTTGAAAGTATTGATGAATTTTACTGTTTGTTTCAACAGATTTCTATCATGAATGTTCTGGGCGGTTTTACCAAGACCTACAAGCATTCCTACGATAGGGATTCCTTGGAATGTACCAGTATCCAATAGACTATCAATACCGAGTTCACCGATTTCAAGACAAGCGTCACTTAGTGTTGGATCTAACAGTGTGGTTTCAAATGCAGGTATGATTTTATCCATAGGCTACTCCTTTCGAGTATTGATTGCGACACTGGCAGGATATGAATATCTCCATTTATCGTATTCTTCCTTGGTGATCTCGCCATTGAGCAATTTCTGGTGTTGTTCACTCCATCTGTTGAGCATCTGGAAGAAAGTAATGTAGTTTTTGTGTTCTTTGTCCAGGCGGATACAAGGTGTGCCGTCGATATTATCGATTGTAAATCCATATTCATCTTCTAATGCAAAGAGTGTATGTAAGATGCCGTAATAGGAATCTATATTAGGTACATCTAATGCAAATGTTGGAACATCCAGCCTGAATGCCATTGCTTCAGCGATTTTATCTTTAGGTTTTCGAGTTTCAGATTCGTACTGTGCGATACGGATATCGGCTGCTTTGCCGGAGAAGCCGAGCTGTTCGCCTAACTCCCTCTGCGTGAGACCTCTAAGCTGCCTAATGAGTTTGATTCGTTTTCCAAAAGCCATAGTATTTTTCTCCTTTGTGTTTTTGGTTAAACTTATTTGTTTTACTCATTATAGCACGGCAATGAAACAGACACAAGAACAAACTAAACATAAAAGTTTAACACTTGTCCGAAAAGGGCTGACTTAAACAAAAAAGTTTAGTATCATACAATCACAAGACGAGGTTAAACAAAAATGCTTAACAAAAACGAAGAGCAGAGATGCGATTCACGAACTGAACTTTGAAAACAGAATAACATTAAAAAGCATTTCTGCTCCAGAGATTACTAAATGATTTTAAAAGGAGGGATGCGAGATGAGCGCACGCAAAGAATTAACAGAAAAAGCAATCGTAATCGGAGCAAATGAAGTGGTGGAAGCACTGGGATGTTCTAAAGGTACAGCATATGAGGTGATTAGAACTCTCAATGCGGAACTCAAAGAAAAAGGGTTTATTACCTTTAAAGGAAAAGTGAGCGAAAAGTACTTTCTTGAAAGAGTGTACGGATTACAGGAAGGAGGTGAAGAAATTGCCAGCATATAAGGACAATGAAAGAGGCACTTGGATGGCGAACTTCTATTATACCAACTGGCAGGGCGAAAGAAAAAGAAAGAACAAAAGAGGGTTTCATACGAAAAAGGAAGCCCTCGCATATGAAAGACAATTCTTGCAGCAGACCAGTGGGGATATGGAAATGGATTTTGCCAGCTATGCAGAATTGTATTTAGAAGATGTCAAGCTTACTGTAAAAGAAAGCACATGGGAAGGCAAAGTACACTATGTAAATGCTAAGATGATTCCTTATTTCGGAAAGATGAAAATGTGTGACATTACACCTAAAACTATCATGGATTGGCATAAAGAGATGAAAAGTGTACGTAAGCCCAATGGTGAACCATATAAACCGGGCTATCTGAAAACACTGCATAATCAGCTCAGTGCAATGTTCAACCATGCTATTAAGTTTTATGGACTGAAAGAAAACCCGGCAGCAAAGGCAGGTAACATGGGACATGAAACTGAAGAAGAAATGAATTTCTGGACGAGAGAACAATACACACGATTTGCAGATGTAATGATGAATCAACCAGTTGCATATTATGGGTTCCAATTGCTGTATTGGTGTGGACTGCGAGTTGGAGAACTTCTGGCACTTACACCAATAGACTTTGATTTTGAAAACCATACTGTAAGAATCAATAAAACTTATTACAGAGCCAAAGGTGGGATTGATAAAATCACAGAGCCAAAGACTAAAACCAGTGTAAGAACAGTAGCAATGCCGGAAAATGTGTCCGTAGAGATAGCAGAATATATCAGTCACCTTTATGGAATAGAAAAGGAACAGCGGATATTCCCTTATACAAAGTATTACTTTGAAGGACGCATCAAGAGAGGTGCAAAAGATGCAGGACTGGAGCAAATCAGAGTCCATGACTTGAGACACCCGTATGTCAAGCCCACGACAAAAAAATTTGCATCTTTTTTGAAGTTTTTTCGGGCAGCTGCAATAGCTGCCCGTAGCTGTTCCATACGGTATTCATGGCTCATGCTTCCTTTCCAGATTTCTCCGTTCCTAAAAAGTCCTGCGTAACATATTCTATCTCAATCCGATCCCCAGGAAAAACATATACCCTGTTGATAAGCCGGTCTATCAGCGATTGCGTCAGGACATCGGTGCTGCCTACTTCCTGAACAATTTCCCGCTGTTTCAGCCTCGCCTCATAATCACTCTGTATCTGTTTGGTCTGCGCTGTGATAGCGGCATGGACATTCTTGGCCTGTACCAGTTCCGCGTCATATACTGCTTTCTGTGACCGGTAGGTTTCCAGATCGATCTCGCCAAGCGCATACCGTTCATAAAGCTGCCGTTTGCTGTCCTGTATAGCCCGCAACTTATCTTCATGCTCGGCCTGCTGGACCGTCTGTAAATCCAGCTTATCTTTACTGCCGTCGATTCCCAACGCCGGACACATCTGCGCCCGGATCGTCTCAAAGACTACCTGCTCCAGATCAGCCATCTTTACCCGCACGCCATGACAGGGAAAACTTTCTGACACTTCGGAATGACGGCAATAAAACCATGCTCCATTTCTGAGTGACATAGCATGATCGCAGCATCCACAAAACACCTTTCCCCGAAGCAGATAGTCACGCCTTTTTTTATTGGGGAGGGAAAAACGCTTAATAGAAGTATTGGCCTGCTCAAACAATTCCTTGCTGACAATCGCGGAATGATGGTCGGGGATTTTGAACCACTCGCTTTCATCTTTGAGCTTCATGCAGCGGCTGCCGATTTCCTGCACCTTGCGTTTGCCGATTATGTAGGTGCCGATATACCGCTGATCCTCCAGCATCCGCAGGACTGTTGAACTGCTCCATACGCCGTGTGTCCTTGACACATTATAATGGTCTTTTCCGTTATCCCTCCGATACTCTCCAGGCGTGGGAATATGGAGGGCGTACAACTTGCGGGTGATCTCTGCTGCGGTATTGCCTTCAGCCGCCCATTCAAATATCAGACGGACATTTCCCGCAACATTTTCGTCCGGCTCCATACGCCCGTCTGCGCTTTTGCGGTAGCCGTAAGGACAGATAACGCTCTGGTACTCGCCCCGGCGCATCTTCGCATATTTGGCGCTTTTTGTTTTCATGGACATATCACGGCTGTAGCACTCGCTGATAAGATACTTAAAGGCAACATCAATCCCTCCGGTATCTCCTTTGAAATTGACGGTGTCAAAATCGTCGCTGACAGAGATAAACCGGGTGTGATAGAGCGGAAACACCCGCTCGATGAAATAACCGGTCTCAATGCTGTTGCGTCCAAACCGGGATAGGTCTTTGACAATGATACAGTCGATACTTCCTGCCTGCACCATCGTCAAAAGCTCCTGCACTGCGGGACGTTCAAAATTCGTACCCGTATGGCCATTATCGACAAACTCCAAAACCTCGCCATTATCCCATTCCGGCAGCGACATGGCTTTTTCCCGCAGGATAAGGCGCTGGTTCGGAATACTCAAACTTTCTGTCTTAATATCCTCCACGGATAACCGAATATAAAGGGCAATTACATATTTGCGCATGACTCCACTTCCTTTCCCTGAAATTCACTCTTAAAGCGGAAGGTCACATGAATATCCCGTTTGTGGTCTATCTCGATCCGCTCAATCAGCCGGTCAATCAGTTCTGCCGTAAGCAGGTGATCCTTTGCCAGTGACTTTGCATCCTTTTCCATAGTCCGGTAGCGTACAAACTGTTCGTCGAGAGCATCCATATCCCTTTCAAGCTCGGTGATCTCACCGGACAGTGTATTGATGGATTCCTCATAATCCGCTTTCAGTTCAAAGTATTCCTCGCTTGTCAAAACACCCTGTACAAAGTTCTCATATAGGCCGCGGATCAACCGGCGTTTCTTTTCAATTTCCTGCCGTTTGGATGACATCTGGCCCCTGAGTTTATCCTTTTCCTGTTTTTGCCTTGCCTCCAACTGAAAGAGGGGGAGAGACATTCCCAGGGCAACCGTCAGCTCTTTCTCCAAAACAGATGTGACCGTAGCGATCAGCTCCGTTTCCTGTATCATCACACCCTTGCAGCTATCTTTTTCTACCCGGCTGTTGGTAAGGCAATGAAACCAGTAAATATCCGGCCCTTTTTTGCGCTCCGCCCGCTGCCGGTGGAGACTCCTGCCGCAATCCGCACAGAATACCTTTCCCTTAAAGATATTGGGGGTATATGGTTTTTTTGGCACAGCCTTGCTTTGCTCGCAGACCTGTTTCCGATAGTCCTGTACCGCCTCAAAAACCGCATGGCTGATAATAGGCTCATGGGTATGCCTTGCAACGATCAGATTATCGTCTCCGGCCTGTACCTGCTGGTGGTCTACAATTTTGGTCTTGCCCTGTACCAGATCACCGGTATAAACCTCACTTTCCAGTATCTTCATTACAGTACGGGTCTGCCATTTCCCGCTCCCGATCAGCCCAGGGCTGGTAATTTCACCGGTAGTCTTTTTATAATGGCTTGGGGCAGGAATCCCCATTTCATTCAGATTACGCACAATACGGTTTAACGCTACACGCTCATAAGCCCACTGGAAAATCTGCTGCACAACAGGAGCGGCGGCCTCGTCAATCAGCAGTTTATGACAGTTCTCCGGGTCTTTCCGGTAGCCGTATGGAGCCCGTGCGCCAATATAGTCACCGTCTTTCATGGCCTGCCTTGCCTGGGCCTTGATCTTCCGGCCAATATCCAGCGAATAGGCTTCATTTATCATGTTTTTCAGCGGAAGCATAATGCCTCCGTGAAGATTGCCGGGGTCTGCCGTATCAAACTGATCTGTAACCGCAATAAAACGGACATTGTGCGTGTAGAAATACTGTTCGATATAATAGCCGGTATCAATGGAATTACGCCCCAGGCGGGATAGGTCCTTAACAATCACACAGTTGATATAGCCTGCCTCAATATCCGAAAGCATCTGTTGAAAGCCCGGACGATGGAAATTCGTGCCCGTCATGCCGTTGTCGATATAGGTATCATAGACGACAAAATCCGGTTTATCAGCAAGAAAATCATTCAGGACCAGCTTTTGGTTTTCCACCGAACATCCCCGTTTCTTGTTATCCTCCACGGAAAGCCGGATATACAGTGCTACATGAACATATAAAGATGGTACTGGCTCAGCCGTGATTACTGTTTCTTTTCTGCTCTTTCTTGCCATTTAACCCACCTTCCTTTCCGCGGCCTGTTCTACGATCTGCTCTGCCAGGGCAACCGCTTTTTTGTATTCGTCCTGATAATTAAATTCAATATGCAGCTCGTCCTTGCTAATCACGCGAATACTGCGGATAAGCTGCATGACTGCGCGGCGGTCAATTTCCTCCATCGTGGAAAACTGCATGAAGTGATTGATCCAGCGGTTCCGCTCGCTGCGGTTTTCCAATACATCTGTCAGCCGTTCCTCCCATTCCGCAACTGCCTTTTGCAGCAATTCAATGTCCGCATTGTATTTCCGCTTGTAGGATAGATATTCTTCTTTGGTAAGAATCCCGCTCACCAGATTTTCATAGAGCTTCGTCTTGAAACCCTCAATCTGTGCCAACTGTTTTTCATTGGCTCTGATCTGTCCGGCGTATTCCTGGGCCAGTTCCCGGTTGATCCGTTCCTGACTGATACTGGACAACAGCGAATCCAGAGAAGCCACATTTTCAATATGGCCCTTTAAGCTGTCCTGCACACACTCGATCAAGTCGTCCTCTTTCAGCATCACAGAGGAAGCGCAGCCATTCTTTTTGCCCGTAGGGCAATAGTAGTAGTGGTATTCCTTGTCTTTGTAGCGGTTTGTCTTACGGGTCATGCGGCAGCCGCAGCATCCACAGATCAAAATACCGGAGAACAGATATACCTTATCCGATTTAGGAGAGGTCCGGGTGTCAATCCGGCGAAGTCGCTGAATCAGGTCAAAATCGTGTTTCTGGATAATCGCCTCATGGGTGCCCTCTACACGAATCCACTCGGATGAAGGCTTATCCTCACGCTCCTTCAATTTGAAGTGGGGCGTTGTCTGTTTTCCCTGCACCAGTGTCCCGGTATAGGTTTCGTCCTTCAAAATGCGGATGATGGTAGTGGCAGACCATTTACAATCCTTACGGTCCGTATAGCCGCCTTTGGCATGGGGCATCCCGTGATTCCTCTTATAAGCCAGCGGAGAGAGAATACCCATGCGGTTCAGTTCATCAGCAATATGGGAAGCACTGAATCCTTCCAGACGCTTTCTGAAAATATCCCGTACCACACCCGCTGCATACTCGTCAACTTCCAAACTCTTATGCTTGTCGCCAGTTTTTACATAACCGTAAATAGTAAAAGCTCCAACAAAATCACCGCTGCGTCGTTTCACATCCAGGGCACTCCGGGTCTTTACGGAAATATCCCGGCAGTATGCCTCGTTCATAATGTTTTTTACCGATACGGTGAGATCATCTGCAGCGTCATTTTCCGTGTCTACATTGTCATTGATGGCGATAAAACGGACGCCGTAGGCCGGAAATACCCGACGCATATAACGGCCCGTCTCTATGTACTCACGCCCCAGGCGGGAAAGGTCTTTTACAATGACACAGTTAGCCTCGCCCTGTTCGATCATCCGCATCATTTCCTGAAATGCTGGACGGTCAAAGAGGACACCGCTGTAACCGTCGTCAATCTTTTCTGCCACAACCTCAATCTCCGGGTGCCGGGCAATGAAATCATCAATGAGCCGCCGCTGATTGGCAACGCTGTCACTTTCCACCGACTTGTCATCCGTATAGGAAAGACGGATATACTTAATAGCTTTATAAACCTGCATAAAAAAACACTCCTTTCGTTGCGCAGAAAAATCCCCGCAATTCAAGAAGTGTGGTTATGCCGTATTCAATTCCTTTTCCGACTCTTATTGTACCACGCTCTTACGGGAAAGTCAGCCCTTTTCTGGAAGAAATTTTGCTTCACCGTAAAATACCCTTGATACATTCCTCCAGGGTGGCACCGCCAGGGGCAAAGCTGGCCCGGACGGTAAAACGTCCGCACTTAAAACGGTAAGGGTTTTTGATCTGGCGCACAAATTCAGTGATTCGTTCCTCGCGGGGAAGCTCCTTATCCACGGTGACATCCCGAATGTCTACCAATGAACCGCTTCCGCCAGCAGTAATATTCTCCATAATACCAACTCCTTCCTGAAATTACTGGTCTATCAAAACCACATGAATAAGCCGGACCCGCCCTATAAATAGAAACAGGTCCGGCCCATTGTATCTGATTTCGATTTTGCTTGCCGTATTTGCCACGCCCCCCGGCAGCTCTGTCTACACAAAGCGGGGTTGCCATAGGCTGCGGCCAGCTTTACCGCATCATAGCCCCGCAGATGCCGCCGCTTTGCCAGAGCAAGCGCACACCGCAGGGACTTCCCTTCAAGTCCGTGAGAGATTGTGAAAAAGTACCATTATGATCTGCGCCGTCGTCGCGCCCGGCCTGCCACAGCCGGGTCAATGGATTGCGTGGATCGCTCGGACAGCCGGATTCATCACCTCCCTGGCTGCCTGTCTTTGCGCCGCTCCATTTGCCGCTCGGAACACAGAATGACGTACCCATAGCAACGTATATTCGGTTGTCAAAGTGCAACGAGGGCACGGCCATTATGACATTTTATAGTTGGGGTGGACCAGAGCATGTGCTGTATGGCCGCACCCATTGGACTTGTCTGCCGAATATGTCCCTCTATTATTCATTTCATTTTCGGGGGCAAAGTTGCCGTCTGTCAGGAAAGTTCTTTCAAAAACTTTTCCAAACTTCGCAGGCCGGCATTGATAGAGCGAGTAATTCGGCTCTTATGGGTGCCCTCCGCTTTTGCAATATCCGATTTGCTCATGCCAAGAAAATAGTGCGCATAAATCCGATTCCGCTGTTTCTCCGGCAAAGAGGCAAGTGCCTGATACAGCCTGGCATTTTCTTCTTTCCGTTCCAAAATATCCGCAGGTGTCAGGACAATTACCAGAGCGTCACGCTCGACATTGGCATCATAGTCCAGCGAAAAATATGCTTTGTGCCGGTATGTACGCAAAATATAAGCCGCCTCATTCAGCTTATACTCATGGAGCAAATCAGCCACTTCGTCCGGCACTTCCACAATGGTATCAGTTGTATAAAACGGGTAATAATCCCGCAGATTGATCTTTTTCATTAGATTATCCTCCAATTTCAATTTTTGAGTTGATAGGCAAAATCGAAATCAGAGGGCGGGGAGCGACAGCCAGGAGTTCCGCCTACAAGAAAAAAATCAGATAGGCTTGTCCGCCTTTCAGATATGAAAAAAGCGCGTACCTGTTTTATTTCAGGAACGCGCTCATAGGAATATTTTGTTGAGTATTGGGGAAAAGGATAAAAATATGTCGATACAAAAAGCGCCGCAGCGTTTTGAGCTGCGGCACTAAAAGATTTTCGGCTATATCGTTGTCGGTTTCTGTAGAAATATTGGACCTTCCAAATGTGCATGTCTGCCCCCATACCTGGGGGAGCACAAACAGATTAGAACGGTATTGCTTTTATACTTCCCCCAATCTGTTACTTTGGGGACATTATATAGGGTATAGTAATCAGCCTCCGTTCACCTTTTTCTCAGAAGTTAATCAAGATGTTGTAATTTCACTTCTTTTGCTGCGTTGTGTCAAATTTATATCCAACACCGCGCACACTGATAATATAATCTGGAATGTCCGGGGATATTTTGAGTTTTTGCCGCAGCCGACTCATTATGTTATGAATCGCAGTTAGTTCGTTCTCAACATATTCCTCACTCCATACATGGTAGGCTATGGTTTCAAAGGTCATTACTCGTCTTCGATTCATAAGCAATAAGTAAAGGGCATTAAACTCTCTGACCGACAAATCTACCTTTTTCCCTTGGACAGCGACCTCTCTTTCTTCCAGACAAAAATACAGATCACCTTCCCGAATTTCTGTTAAAGGTTGAGACGTATCTATCCGTGCGCCAAAAGAATCCGGGTTAGTACATGGGATGGCCGAAAAGCCCTGCTGTTGTTCTGTTTCAAGGACAAACTGTATCATTTCGCGTTTCTGCTCAACATCAAGCAAAACAAAAAGTTTCTCACCAATCTGCCGGCCATTCTCCGATAAATCAAGTACCGCTAGTTTCCCATGTCATCACCTTCCTTCCTTAAAGCGTCTTTCAATTTCTGAAAGGATTCCTCGCTGATTGCGTGTTCTATCCGGCAGGCGTCTTGCTCTGCCGTTTCCTGATCGACACCGGCAGCGACAAGCTGCTCCGTAAAGAATCGGTGCCGTTCATAAATTTTCTCGGCAATCTCCCGGCCTATGTCTGTCAGATGGAGAAAACCATCTTTATCCACGGTCAGAAAGCCACCGTCCCGCAGGACACCTACTGCATGGCTGATACTCGGTTTGCTAAAGCCCATGTGTCGGGCAAGATCAACAGAGCGTACCATGCCGGATTTCTTTTGCAGCATTAGTATGGCCTCTAAGTAGTCCTCGCCTGACGCATGAAGTTTCATCCGTTCCTCCCTTATGTAAGGCTCCATCCAGCAGATTTTTTTCGGATATTGACAAATTCCTGATAAATTCCGGCTTTTGCCATAAGCTCATCATGGGTTCCCTGTTCGCTAATCTGTCCATTAGAGATTACCAAAATCTGATCTGCCTGCCGGATGGTATTCAGCCGATGTGCAATTACAAGTAATGTCTTACCCTTGACCAGCTCATTGATTGCCTCCTGAATGTAACTTTCATTATCAGTATCGACACTGGCTGTTGCTTCGTCTAAAATTACAATCGGGGCATCTTTCAGAATACAGCGGGCAATAGAAATACGCTGTTTCTCGCCGCCGGACAAAGTAGCGCCGCCCTCGCCAACAACAGTCTGAAATCCATCCGGCAGAGCCATGATAAAGTCATAACACCGAGCTTTCTTAGCTGCCTCATAGACTTCCTGTTCAGTGGCGTCAGGTTTGCCCATGCTGATATTGTTATAAATTGTGTCTTGGAATAAGTACACGCGCTGGAATACCATGCTGATTTGTTCCATCAACTCAGCCAGCGGCACATCCCGAATATCCGTCCCGCGAACCGTTACCGTTCCAGATTTCACATCCCACAGCCGCGCCAGAAGGTTCGCAATCGTGGATTTGCCACCGC
>OLSB01000651.1_pt1 | contig 38856 bp, 32 predicted proteins | sample 1672071 | NCBI WGS metagenome assembly OLSB01 (sample SAMEA3136642, study PRJEB25190) | human gut metagenome | biome: human gut; feature: human-associated habitat; material: faeces | place: Austria | collected 2013 | reverse complement strand
GGGGGCGGGTGGCCAGGGCCACTCCCAGTTTAAAACCAGCAGCTTTCTCGTCCACAACACAGGTTCTTTGTTACTTTCTTCCCTGAAGAAAGTAACGTTCCCCTCGTCCCCCTTCGGCCCCTCACTTCCCCGCTTCCAGCACGGCAAGCGCCTTTTTGAACTGGCGGGAGAACAGCAGCGCCGTGCAGGTAACGGCAATGACGTCCGCCACAGGCTCGGCCAGGTAAACAGCCGTCACCTTGTCAGGCAGCAGGCTGGGCAGCAGGAAGATCAGCGGCAGCAGCAGCACAAACTTGCGCAGCACCGCCACCAGAATGGAGCAGGGCGCGTTGCCGATGGATACAAAGGTCATCTGGCAGGCAATCTGAATGCCGAACAGGAACAGCATCGCGCAGTAAATGCGCAGCGCGCGGGCGGTGAAATCCAGCAGCTCCGCATCCGGGGTGAAAATGCCCGCAAACCCGCGCGGGAACAGCATAATGCCCGCCCACAGCACCATGGAGTACACCAGGCATACCCGCAATAGCAGCCGGAAGGTCTGCCGCACGCGATCGGCGTTGCGCGCGCCGTAATTGTAGCTGCTGATGGGCTGCGCGCCCTGCGCAATGCCCTGCAGCGGCAGCATGGCAAACTGCATCACGCTGGACAGGATGGTCATCGCGCCCACGGCCACGTCGCCGCCATACCTGAGCAGCGAGGAATTAAAGCACACCGAGATCATGCTCTCGCTGGACTGCATGATAAACGCCGCCAGGCCCAGCGCCACGCAGGGCAGGATCAGCTTGGGGCTTACCAGCAGGTTTTCGCGCTTCAGGCGCAGCAGCGTCTTTTTGCCCCGCAGGAAGCAGATGACCCACACGCAGGACAGCCCCTGGCTGATCACCGTGGCCAGCGCCGCGCCGCGCACGCCCATGCCCAGTCCATAGATAAACAGCGGATCCAGGGCGATGTTGGCCACCGCGCCGATCAGCACGGTCAGCATGCCGGTGGTGGCAAAGCCCTGGGCGGTGATAAAGGCGTTCATGCCCAGGGTAAGCTGCACAAGCAGCGTGCCGATGGCGTAAATGCGCATATAATCGGCGGCGTAGCCGATGGTATTCTCGCTGGCGCCAAACATCAGCAGCAGGTCGCGGCTCCAGATCAGCATCACGGCCGTCAGGATGGCGGAGATAACAATTTGCAGCGTAAAGCACCCGCCCAGCAGCTTTTCGGCCAGGTCGTGATCGCCCTTGCCCATGGCGATGGACGCGCGCGGCGCGCCGCCCGAGGCCACCAGCGCCGCAAAGGCCGAAATGATCATGATCAGCGGCAGGCACACGCCCACGCCCGTCAGCGCCAGGCTGCCGTCGCCCGGCATGTGGCCGATGTAAATGCGGTCTACAATGTTATACAGCATGTTCACCAGCTGCGCCACGACTGTGGGCACCGCCAGCTTAACCAGCAGCTTGCCGATGGGCTCCGTGCCCAGGAAGGTTTTATCCTGCGTCATAAGTGATGATCCTTTCCTTTAATATAGGGGACGAAGGGAACGTTACTTTCTTCAGGGAAGAAAGTAACAAAGAACCTGTGTGTGACGTAAAAGTCGATTGAATAAAACCGGAAAGCAGGAAGCGAACGGAAGAAAGCTTGCTTTCATCCGGGCGGTTCAGGCTTTCACCTGCCACGCAATGTGCGCTCTGCCTTCCAGTTTTATTCCAGCAGCTTTTACGGCCACAAGGCAGGTTCTTTGTTTCTTTCCTTGTACGCCCCGCGCTTCTGCCTTGCGGCAAGCGCGGGTTTCGGGCGGCAATTTACAAAATTACGCGCCCTCAGCCGCCTGCGGCGGCGCTATGACTCAAGAAAGAAACGTATCCTCCTCTCCCCCGTTTCCTTCCCTATTCCCCCGCCATGCGGGCAAGATTGGCTTCCATGGTGCGAATGCAGCGCAGGCACACCTCCAGATCGGTCTCCGGCATGCCGGCCGCAATCTGCTGCATGAAGGATTGTTGCAGCGCCTGCCCCTCCCGAATGATGGGCTGTGCAAGCTCGGTGCAGCGCAGGCCGCACTTGCGGCGATCGCCCGGCACAGGCCGCCGCTCCAGATACCCCTCGCGCGCCAGGCTTTCCACATGCAGGGATACAATGCCCGGCTTTAAACGCCGGTACAGGCAGATGTCCCGCGCCGTGTCCAGCCCCGGATTGTTGGCCAGAAACAGCAGAATATCCACCGCCCCCTGCGCCATGCCCGTCCGCTCACACAGCGGGCGCAGCGCCGCGGCGTATGCATCCTGAAATCTGCGCAGCGCCGCGTATAGCTGCGAGGCCGTTTTCATTGTCCCTCGCCTCCCATAGATAGATAGTTCAATATTGAACTATTCAATTATAATTCATTTCTTGCGCTCCGTCAACACCCGCGCCGCCAAGTTTTTAACGGAATTGTTACGCTTTTCAGGGCTTACAGCTTGACATTGTAAACAATTTGACATAAAATATTCCTGTATAGGTATGTATTTTCAGGAGGCCGCTCATGCATCACAACCGTATGAAACGCTCATTTGCTTTTTTGCTGACGATGGCAATGCTCCTCTCGCTGTGCCTGGGCGCGGCGGGCGCGCAGTATCCCTGCGTGGGCTTTGCCGCGCGCAAGCTGACCGTCACGCGCAGCGCGTCCGCCACGGGCGAGACGCTGTATACCGTGCCCGCGGGCGACGCCGTGTATATCACCGGTGACAGCGGCGATTACTATATCATCGAGTACGACGGCCAGCCGGGCTACGCCGCCAAGTCCGCCGTGCGCCTGGCGGGCGAAGTGCTTGTCAATAACCCAGACGGCGCGTGGCTGGGCGCCTATACCGCCCTGCGCCAGGGCGACGAGGGCCAGCTGGTGCGCGAATTGCAGTCCGCGCTGATTGAGGCAGGCTTCCTGTCCGGCAGCGCCGATGGCAAGTACGGCCAGCGCACGGCGCAGGCCGTGGCCGATTTTCAGGCCGCCAACGGGCTGAACAATTCGGGCTATGCCGATATCGCCACCCAGGGCACGCTGTATGAAACCAAGATCACCAACAGCCGCGGCAAGGCCGTCAGCGTGACCATCCTGCCCTCGGTGGACGGGCTGAGCGTATCCAGCGGCAAGACCGGCGCGCCGGTGGAAAGCCTGCAGGCCGCGCTGACCGACCTGGGCTATTATACCGGCAAGATCGACGGCAAGTGCGCCAGCGGCACGGTCAGCGCCATCAAGCGCTTCCAGACCAAGAACGGCCTGCAATCCACCGGCGTGGCCGACCCTGAAACGCTGACCCTGCTGTACAGCGGCGAGGCCGTCAACGCCAAGGCTACCGCCACCCCCAAGCCCACCGTCACGCCCGTGCCGCCCGTTATCGGCTGGGAAAACGGCCAGTCTGCCAGCAAAAAGGTGTACCCCTTTGACACCACCACGCTGGACGCGGTGAACCTGCGCCAGCGCGCCCGCACCAGCTCCCAGCGGCTGCTGACCATCCCCGCCGGGGCCACGGTCAGCGTTAAAAAACTGACCGGCGATTGGGCGCAGCTGGAATACTTCAACGGCAAGCGCACCTTCACCGGCTACGCCATGGCCAAGTATATCGATATCCCCGCCATCTACTATGGCGGCAAGGAGCTGGCCTCCGACCGGCAGGCCCAGCTGAAATACACCGGCATTTCCGCCGGCGCGTCGGGCACCAACGTATCCACCCTGCAGGAGGCCCTGCACGAGCTGGGCTTCTATGACGGCGATATCACCGGTACCTTCGATACCGAAACGGCCCAGGCCGTAAAGGATTTCCAGCGCAAAAACGGCCTGCTGCAAACCGGCGCCGTCAGTGCCGAGCTGCAAAAGCTGATCTACGAGGGCAAGCCCGTCAACGCCAAGGGCAAAAAGGTGAGCGTGGCCGTGCTGCCGCCCATCGCGGGCATTGCCATGCAGCAGGGCGACGCGGGCTATCAGGTGGAAGAGCTGCAGGCCGCGCTGATTGACCTGGGCTACTTAGAGGGCGCGATCTCAGGCACCTACGACGCCAAGACCACCGCGGCCGTTAAAAAGCTGCAAAAGGCCAGCGGCCTGAAGGCCGACGGCATCGCGGGCGCGGCCACCCTGAAGCAGATCGAACGGTATCTGACCACCCCCACGCCCAAGATCACCGTGGTCACGCCCACGCCCGCGCCCATCACCGCCGATAACGTGATCGTGATCCAGAAGGGCACGCGCGGCCTGGTCGTTACCCGCCTGCAGGAGCGGCTGGTGGCGCTGGGCTACTATGATATTGAGCCGGACGGCATCTTCAACGCCAACGATGTGACGGCGCTGAAGGCCTTCCAGAAAAAGAACGGCATCAAGGCCGACGGCATCGCGGGTCTGGATACGCAGGTGCGCCTGTACTCCGACGCGGCCGTATCCGCCTGGGCCACGGCCACGCCCAAGCCTGCCGCCACGCCCAAGCCTGACCTGACCGCGCGGCTGGAGATTGGCTCCTCGGGCACGCAGGTGAGCCTGCTGCAGGCGCGCCTGACCACCCTGGGCTACTTTACCGCCACCATAGACGGCAGATTTGGCACCGCGACGGCGCTGGCTGTGGCGGAGTTCCAGAGCGTCAACGGCCTGTCGGCGGACGGCATTGCGGGCGCGCAGACGCTCAAGGCGCTGTACGCCTCCACCGCCAAGAGCGCCATCGTAATCACCCCCACGGCCACGCCCAAGCCCAGCTTTACCGCGCTGCGCATTGGCGATCGCGGCAGCGAGGTGCGCGCGGTGCAGGCCATGCTGATTGAGCTGGATTACCTGACCGGCGCGGCGGACGGCATTTACGGCACCAAGACGTACCTGGCTGTGCGCGCCTTCCAGCGCGACAACCGGCTCTCGGCCGACGGCGTGGTAGGCACGGCAACCTATACCCTGCTGGTGAACCAGAGCGGCAGCGCGGACAACGGCAACACCGGCAATGGCGGCAACAACGTCAGCGGCACCACCTTCAAGGCGCCGCAGGCCAGCGAGGTACGCTTTGCCGACTGGTACCGCGAGACGCGCGATGTGGTGCGCAAGCTGCCCAACGCCATCATCTACGACTACACCACGGGACTGCACTACAACGTGCACATGTTCAGCTTCGGCAAGCACTGCGACGCGGAGCCTGTGACGGCCAGCGACACGGCCATCATGCGCCAGATCATGGGCGCGGACAACTGGACGCCGCACGCGGTATGGGTCATCCTGTCCGATGGGCGCGTGTACATGGCCAGCACCCACAGCAAGGGGCACACCGTGGATCACAACGCCAGCAACGACCTGCAGGGGCATATCTGCATTCACTTCCCCCGCGAAATGAGCGATACTGAAAAGCGCAACATGCCCTACGCCACCCGCCATCAGAACGAGATTCTGAGCGGCTGGGAGGAAACCCAGAGCATGATTGGGTATTAAGGCACGAAGGCGCGAGGGGGCAAGGAGACGATGGGTTACGTTTCTTTCTTGCGTCAAGAAAGAAACAAAGAACCTGTGTTGTGGACGGAAAAGCTGCTGAAATAAAACTGGAAGGGGTCACTGACCCCCGCAGGGCAGGTGAAAGCCTGAACCGCCCGGATGAAAGCAAGCTTTCCTCCGGGCGCTCCCTGCTTTCCCCCTTCGGTCTGGCTTCGCCAGCCCTTGCGTCCAGCTGCGCTGTCCGCTGCCCTGCGGGCATGGTTGGGCGCGGGAAGCCTTGCGCAGCGCTTAGCGATGGTTGGTTGAATGCACCCACCAACTTTCACAAATCGCCACGCCTGATTTCCGCACACAATCATGCCCCCGTGGCACGCTGATCGCAGATCAGCGCAGGGCGTGCGCAGCACGACCGAAGGGGAAATATTCAAGGGGACGGATGGCGCTTGCGCCGATCCGGACACGCAGAATTTTCCCTGCCACGGGGCGGGTGCCAGAGCGCCAGTCTCGCCTTCCAGCTTTTATCCAACTGACTTTTACGTCACACACAGGTTCTTTGTTTCTTTCTTGACTCAAGAAAGAAACGTTCCCCTCGTTTCCCCGTTCCCCTCGTTCTCATCCCCAATAAAAAACGGGCCGCACGAAGCAACCCGAATCAATGAAACTTAGCTGATTTTCTTCAGCTCTTCATCCTCCAGTACACGATAGGCAACCTTGCCGACCAGCGTGGTGGGCAGATTTTCACGGAACTCGATATCATAGGGCATGGCGTACTTGGCGATGTTCTTGCGGCAGTGGGCCAGAATGCTCTGTTTGGTTTCCTCGGTGGCGGGGAAGCCGGGCTTGAGCATGACGAAGGCCTTGACCTTCTGCATCTTGTAGGAATCGGGCACGCCGATGATGCAGCAGCGCTGAACGGCCTCGTGCGCCTCCAGAATGTTTTCAAGCTGCGCAGGGTACACATTGTAGCCCGAGGTGATGATCATGCGCTTGCGGCGGCCGCGGAAATAGACGAAACCATCTGCGTCCATCACGCCCAGATCGCCCGTGTATACCCAGGTGAGACCGTCGGCATGCCTGCGCAGCGTCTGGGCGGTTTCCTCGGGATGATGCAGATACTCGCGCATCACAGTGGGGCCGGCCAGCAGGATCTCGCCCTCCTCGCCGTAGGGCAGCTCCTCGTCGGTGCCGGGGGTGACGATCTTGTAGTAGGTATCGGGGAAGGGCAGGCCGATGCTGCCTTCGCGGTGCATGGTGGGCGGGGTGAGGCAGGAGGCGGTAACGCACTCGGTGGTGCCGTAGCCCTCGCGGATCTGGATGACGGCCTTGTGATCGTACAGGAACTTATCGAACTTCTTTTTCAGCTCGATCGTCAGCGAATCGCCGCCGGAGAACACGCCCTTGAGGCTGCTCAGATCGGCCTTTTCCATGTTGGGCAGGCGCAGCAGTGCCTCATACAGCGTGGGCACGCCCGCAATGAAATTGCACTTGTACTTGGTAATCAGCTTGGAATAGCTCTTGGCGGTAAAGCGCGGCACCAGCACGCACCGGCCGCCCTGGGTGAGCATGGTGTGGATGCACACGCCCAAACCAAAGCCGTGGAAGATGGGCATGGCGGCCAGCATGCGGTCGCCGGGACGGAACATGGGGTTGGTGGCGATGACCTGCTGGGACAGGGCGTTGAAATTCAGATTCGTCAGCACAATGCCCTTGGTGGTGCCGGTGGTGCCGCCCGAATAGAGGATGACCGCGGGATCTTCAGGCTTGCGCTCCACCTTATAGCGCCAGAAGCAGGACTTGCTGAGGTTAAGGAACTTCTGCCAGCGGATGACAGGCGCGTCGTCGGGAATCTTGCGGATCTTGCGGCCTTCGGTAAGCATATAGCCTGTTTTGAGGGGCTGGGACAGCTCATCCCGGATGCTGGCGATGATGACGTTGACAATATTGGTGTTGTTGCGGATGGCTTCGATTTTATGATAGAACTGATCCAGCGTGATTACCGTCACGCTGTTGGATTCGTTCAGATAGAATTCGATTTCCTTTTCGCTGGACAGGGGATGCACCATGTTGGCGATACCGCCCACCATGTTGATGGCGTAGAACATGGCGATGGCCTGCGGGCAGTTGGGCATGGCGATGGTAACGCAATCGTTTTCGCGGATGCCGATGGTTTTAAGCGCCTTGGCGCAGCGCTCCACATGCTCCAGCAGCTGCCTGTAGGTGGTGGAGCGTCCCATAAAATCCATGGCGATGTTGTTGGGGTATTTATCGGCCACGGACTTGAGCATATCGTACATGGAGCCCTGGAAATAATCCAGATGCGCGGGGATATCGCCCAGGTTCTTTACCCACGGGGCCTTGGCGGTGATTTTATCGGGCATCAGTAGTCTACCTCCTCGCTGATGGGGCGGTCCAGCAGCTCCGGGTGCTCCAGCAGGTGCTTAAGCAGTCGGATGGACTTGGAATAATAGTAGCCGTCGGCCAGACGCTCGTCGATGGTCAGACCCAGCTCGACGGTTTCACGCATGGTGCAGGAGCCGTCCTCCGCATTGAAAACGGGCGTGCTGCCCTTTTCGCCAATCAGGCAGAAAACGCCGTTGGTGCCCCAGTTGGTCAGGTGATGATAGCCGCACTTGAGCTTGATGGAGCCGACGTTTGACAGCACCACCGAGGAATAATAGGGATCGGTGGCGATGAGAAAATTGGGGCACCAGCCGTGCTTGTCCAGAAAGCGGATGATATCCACCAGGAAGCGGCTGAGAAAGCGCGGCATGCTGGTCAGAATATCCATGCTGTCGGTGGTGCGGTCTACCTTGTCGCTGCGGCAGGACATCACCTGATCGCGGATGCACTGATGGATGGAATCCATTGTGTCGCTTTCCTTGGCGCGCACAAAGGCCAGCGCCTCCGCGCCGTCGTCGGCGAACTTCTTTTTTACTACAAAGGCGGCCGAAACATTATAGCGCTGATACACGTTGCGGTTGGCGATGAAGCGGTTCATCTTGGGCCGCAGGGTCAGCGTTTTTACCAGCGCGGCCACAATTACATGAAACATGGTGTAGGGCAGATCGGGCTGGCTTTCGTTCTTCTTGGCGATATAGGCATTGATGGGCGCAAGGTCGATGCGCTCGGAGATGTAGGCTTCGTTATCGCAGCGATTGGGATAAATCAGGGGCGTGATATAGTGCATGGAATCCAGCTCGCGCATGAGCCGCCCGTCCTTGCGATCTCCAAACCGCCGTTTGTATTGCTCGGCCAATGTCATTTCCTCCTTGGTGAGCGTGCAGATATCGAGAATGCTGCGCCATATGCCGCTCAAGATAGCATATTATCATTAATTGTAAATAATTTCAATACAATTGCCGTTGATCTTCAGTTGAGAATTGAAATGATTGCCGCGAAAATCCAATGCGTTCGGGCTTTTTTGCGAATATGTCAAAATCGCGGCGGGCAGGGTATAAAGATGAAGCGGGTGTAAATTTTCTGAATACAATGCGCAAAGGCGCTTGATTTTTTTGCTTTAACATGATATTACTTTAAGAGAAACGCGAAAATGCATTTTTATTCCAGATTATGGAAATCTTCAGGAGCCTGTATGCAGATTAACTGGTATCCCGGCCATATGGCCAAGGCTAAGCGGCTTTTGCAGGATCAGCTTTCCCGCGTGGATGCGGTGATTGAAATTTGCGACGCCCGCTTGCCCGAATCCAGCCGAAACCCCGTGCTCAACGCCATGCTGCGCGGCAAGGCGCGGGTATTGATGATGAACAAGGCCGACCTTGCCAATCCTGCCATGACCCGCAAGTGGCAGGCGTATTATCAAGCCCACGGCGTGCAGTGCGCGGCCATTACGGCAGGGCGCAGCGCGCGGGAGGTATTCAAGGCCATTGAAAACCTGACCCGCGACAAGGTGGCGCGCGGCGAGGCGCGTGGCGTGCGCCGCACGGTGCGCGTGATGGTGGTGGGCGTGCCGAACGTGGGCAAAAGCACCATCATCAATCAGCTGCACGGCGGTGCGATTGCCCAGGTGGGCAACCGTCCGGGCGTGACGCGCGCCAATCAGTGGGTGCGTGTGGGCGAATATCTGGAGGTGCTGGACACCCCCGGCCTTTTGTGGCCAAAGCTGGATGATCCCGTGGCTGCGCGGCGGCTGGCGTATATCTCCGCCATCCGGGACGAGGTGGTGGATACCTTCGCCCTCTCCTGCGCGCTGCTGGAGGATATGACAGCCCTGGCGCCCGAGGCGCTGACGGCGCGGTACAAGATTACCGATATGTCCCTGCGTGGGCAGGCACTGCTGGAGGCGGTGTGCCGCGGGCGTGGCTTTTTGCTGCGCGGGGGAGAGCTGGATATCGAGCGCGCCAGCGCCGTGGTGCTGGATGAGTTCCGCGATGGCAAGCTGGGCAGGCTGACGCTGGAAGCGCCGCCGGAGACGGCTGAAAAAGCCCCTGTGAAGGAGAACAACGACGATGCGCAGTGACAGCCAGGAGCGCCGCATGGCGATGATTGCCCATGATCAGCCCTATTGGGCGGCCTGTGCGCGTGTGGCCGGCATGGACGAGGCAGGGCGCGGCCCGCTGGCGGGCGACGTTGTGGCGGCGTGTGTGATCATGCCCAGCGCGCCCACGGTGGATTGGGTGGATGACTCCAAAAAGCTTTCCGCCCTGCGCCGCGATAAAGTATATGAAGAAATCCTGCGCACGGCGCTGTATGTGGGCGTAGGCCGCGCCAGCGCGCAGGAGATTGACGAAATCAATATCCTTCAGGCTACCATGAACGCCATGCGCCGCGCTGCGGCGGATGCGCAGGCCAATATTTATCTGATCGACGCGGTGAAGAATCTGGGGCTGGATGCGCCGGAAATCCCCATCGTGCACGGCGACGCGGTCTCCTATTCCATCGCCGCGGCCAGCATTGTGGCTAAGGTGACGCGGGATCGGGAGCTGCTTGCCCTAGATCAGCAGTATCCGCAGTACGGCTTTGCCAGGCATAAGGGCTACGGAACGGTGGAGCATATTGCTGCGATCCGCGAGCATGGCCCCTGTCCGGCGCATCGGATGACCTTTATCCGTAAATTCCTATGAACAACGCGTATCAGGCAGGATTGCTGTATGAGCTGCGCGCGGCGCGCTATGTGCGGCGGCGCGGGTATCGTCTGCTGAACATGCGCTATCGCGCGCGCGACGGCGAGATTGATCTGATCGCCCGCGACGGCGATACGATTGTCTTTATTGAAGTAAAGGCACGCCCGGCGGGTAAGTTGGGCGCGGGCGTGGCCGCTGTGACGGCGGACAAGCGACGCAGGCTGCGGCACGCGGCGGATGCGTACCTCTCCCGCAAGGGGCTGCGTGACGCGCCGTGCCGGTTTGATATCCTGGAGTTTTCGCGCGCCGGGATTTTTTACATGGAAAATGCCTTTTGAGCGGATGCTATCCGAAAAGGAGCGTGTGATGAAAAAGAAACGACTGCTGTGGATCGTTGCGCTTGCCGCGATTGCGGTGACCGCCCTGGTGCTGGCGCTGACGCTGCCAGGCAAAAAGAGCGAGATTCAAGCCGGTAATTTGCTGATGAACGGCGATTTTTCCGCCGATATGGAGGACTGGTATACCGATGCGTATATCACCATGCCCGGATATACCGATTACAGTGTGGCCGACGGCGTGGCGACCATTACCAACCATGCCCTGAACGATGCGCGCTTTGTGCAGGAAGTTGCGGTGCAGCCCGACAGCCTGTACTGCCTGCGCGGCTATATTCGCGCTGACGCCAGCGATGGCCTGGGCGCCAACCTGTCCATCTCGGGCATCTACGTGTTTTCCGAGTGCGTGTATGATACCGAGGGCGAATGGCAGGAGGTGCGCCTGTATGGCCGCACAGGGGAAGGCCAGCGGAGCGTAACGATCTTTGCCCGCCTGGGCGGCTACAGCGGTGAGGCCATCGGCACGGCTTCCTTCCGGGATATCACGCTGGAGCAGATAGCCAGTGTGCCAGACGGCTATATTGCTTCTAGCTGGACGCGCGCGACAGCCAATACTTCTACCGCAACGGACGAGGAGACTTCCGCCCCTGCCTGGCCCTATCTGCTGGCCGTGGCGCTGGGCTATGCGCTGGTTTGCCTGCTGCTTCGCCGCGCGGCGCTGGGGGAGGGGATGCTGAAGCGCCCATCCCTCTGGATACTGCTGCCCCTGCTGGCGGCGGCCTTTGCGGCGCGCGTCCTTGTGGCTGTACTGGTGCCCGGCTATGGCGTGGATATCGGCTGCTTTAGCTCCTGGGCCAATACCATGGTAGAGGTAGGCCCGGCCAATTTCTATAACGCCGCGGGATTCTGTGATTATCCCCCCGGATACCTGCTGGTGCTGGGGCTGTTTGGGCAGATCGGCAAGCTGTTGGGCACGGGCGTGACTACCTTGCTGGTCAAGATGCCCTCCATCCTGTGCGATGTTGCGGCGGCGGCCGTGCTGTATACCTATGGCCGCAAGCGTGTTTCTGAGCGCGCCGCCTTCACGGTGGCTGCGCTGTATGCCTTGAATCCCCTTACCTTTATTACCGGTGCTGCCTGGGGACAATCGGACAGCGTGATGGCGCTGTGCATCCTGCTGGTAGTGGTGCTGGCGATTGAGCGCAAGTGGGCCTGGGCGCTGCCAGTTTATATGCTGGCGGTGCTGATGAAGCCCCAGGCGCTGATGGTTGGCCCGCTGGGCCTGCTGGCGCTGATTGTGGAATGGATCCGCAATCGTGACCGCGTGCTGGTGCGGCAGACCTTGATTGGTCTGGCTGGCGCGGCGGTGGTTGCGCTGGCGGTGGTGGTCCCCTTCTCCGTCTATCAAACCGAGCCGGGCTGGCTGATCCGCCTGTATACCGGCACCATGTCCTACTATGCCAGCGCCACGGTGAACGCCTGCAACCTGTATTTCCTGTTCGGGCAAAACTGGGTGAGCGTGGAGGAAAGCGCGCCGGTGCTGATTCGCCTGCTGGGTATGGTGTGCCTGTGCGGCGGCGCGGCCTTTGCCGCCGTGCGCTTCCGCTGGGATCGCACGCATCGCGCCTATTTGGCCGTCACTGCGGCTCTGCTGCTGGCGGGGCTGATCTGCGCGTTCGTTCCCATGAGCTACGCGGCCTTTGGCTGGGCGGTCATTGCCCTGGCCGTGGTGCTGTGCACGCTGGTGTATCTGGCGGGGGGCAGTATTCGCCACCTGCCGCTGCTGGGTGCGCTGCTGCTGATGCTGCTGTGCAGCGTGGGTACCCTGATGCACGAGCGCTATCTTTTCCCGGCCGCTGTGCTGCTGGCGTTGGACTGCCTGCTGGAACGCGACCGCCGTGTGTATATCCTGTTTGTACTGCTGAGCCTGAGCGTGTTCCTGAACGTGGGCGTTGTCTTGGATCGCGGCGTGCGCATCGGCGGCGCCAGCGGGCATCTGAGCGCGCCGCTGTTTGGCATTGTCAGCGATTCCGCCTGGCTGGAATACGCGGTATCGGCGCTGAACTGCACGCTGGCCTGCTGGGCGGGCTATGTGTGCGCGGCCGTATGCTGCCAGGGACAGGCCGTGCTGTTTGCGGCCCCTGCGCCTGAAAAGGCCGAGGATGTGCCGCAGACGGGCGTGCAGCCCAGCGCTGCCATGCGCCGTGTGCTGGAGCCTAAAACGCTTCCCAGGATGATTTGGCTGGATTACGCGCTGATGCTGGGTGTGACGGTGATTTACGCTGTTGTTGCCTTTACCAACCTGGGCGCGACCAAATCCCCGCAGACCTGCTGGCGATCCACATACGCCAACGATCAGCATGAGGACGTGGTGCTGGATCTGGGCGAATCCCGGCAGTTCAACATGCTGTACATGTCGGGCATCCACAGCGTGAACAGCGATTTCATCGTGCGCGTAAGCCAGGATGGTGAAACCTGGAGCGAGTCCAACTGGGCCGAGCTGGGCGGCGAATATGGCAACGACTGCTTCAAGTGGTATTATCTGTGCCAGTCCTACGATGGCGGCGGCAACCGCACCTATAGCACAACGCCGCTGACGCTGACGGGCCGCTATGTGCGCATCGAGGCGCAGTATATCGGCACCACGATTTACGAGACCATCTTCCGCGATCCTGCAACGCAGGAGATTTTCCCCGTGACGTTGGTAAGCGGCAACGGCGAAGCGTTGATTGACGAGCAGGATACCTTCACCGGCGAGCCTGGCTGGTATAACAGCACCTACTTTGATGAAATCTATCATGCCCGCACGGGGTATGAGCATTATCTGGCTATGCAGGGTGATTATACCTATCGCCCCTATGAAACCTCGCATCCGCCGCTGGGCAAGGTGCTGATCGCTTTCTCCATTTCGATCTTTGGCATGACGCCCTTTGGATGGCGCTTTGCCGGGGCGCTGGCGGGCGTATTGATGCTGCCGGGCATGTATCTGCTTGGCAAGCTCCTGACCAAGCGCCGCATGGGCGCGTTTGCCGCCATGTTCCTGATGGCGGTGGACTGTATGCATTTTACCCAGACGCGCATTGCGACCATCGACAGCTTTGTGGTACTGTTTATCATCTGGTCGTATGTGTTTATGGTGTACTATCTGAGCATGGATTATTGGCGTAAACCGCTGATTAAAACGCTGATTCCGCTGGCGCTGTCCGGCCTGTTTATGGGCCTGGCTGTGGCCAGCAAGTGGACGGGCTGCTATGCGGGCGTGGGTCTGGCGGTGCTGTTCTTCTGGAGCGTGTGGCGCAGGTCCCGTGAGCATCTGGCGGCCTCGCATGAGCTGGAGTTGTATGAAGCCAGCCAGCAGAAGGTCAACCACAAGCTGCGCAAACCCCATCCGGAGGAGAGCAAATTGGCCGTGCCTGCGCGCACATATCCTGCACGGCTGCTGATCACCCTGGGCTGCTGCCTGGTGTTCTTCATTGCCGTGCCGCTGGGCGTGTACTATGCATCCTATATTCCGTATTTCCTGCCCTCGGGCGGCATTACGGTGCAGAAGGTGATTCAGGCCGCGGTGGGCGATTACCTTACCACTGGTGTGTTTGGCGGCATGTTTGGCTATCACAGCACGCCGGGGCTGGGCATGAACCATCCCTTCTATTCGCCCTGGTATGAGTGGCCGGTGATCGGCAAGCCCATGTGGTATTATTCCGCGTCCTATCACGCGGAGGGCAGCACGCAGACCATCATGGCGTTGGGGAACCCTGCCGTATGGTGGGGCGGGCTGGCTGCGCTGATCATGATGATCGTCATTTGGGCGGAGCGGCACATCGACCGCCGCGGCCTGTGCTGGCAGAGCCGGGGAGACGACATGCGCCCGGCGATCCTGCTCATTTCCTTTGCCGCGCAGTATATGCCCTGGGTGCTGGTGCCGCGCGGAACGTATATCTATCACTACTTTGCCGCAGTGCCGTTTATCATCCTGTGCGTCGCGCTGTGTTTTGATCTGCTGGCGGATACGGCCGAAAGCTATGCAGAAATGCCTGCCATCGCCGCGCGTCCGCGCCTGAGCGCAAGCCTGCGCCGCGCGCCCGCTGGGCTGATGATCGTCTATCTGGCGATTGCCCTGGCGCTGTTTATCGCGTTCTTCCCCTATGCCAGCGGCGTCACCGCCAGCACGAAATGGCTGTCGGCGATGCAGTGGTTCAAGGGCTGGCTGTATTATTAACCTGTATTACACCAACGAGAAAGCGGGGGATTGCCCATGCTGTCGCGTACCTGCTGCTTTGCGCTCCAGGGGGTGGAGGGCGTGCCGGTCACGGTGGAGGCCTATGTCTCAGGCGGACAGTTTGCCTTCACCATGGTTGGCCTGCCTGACGCCGCCGTGCGCGAAAGCCGTGAGCGCGTGTATGCCGCCATGAAAAATAACGGCTTCACCACGCCCAGCGGCCATGTGACGGTGAACCTGTCCCCGGCGGATCTGCGCAAGGAGGGCACGGCCTTCGACCTGCCTATCGCCGTGGCGATCATCATTGCCACGCGCCAGATCCGCGCGGTGGATGCAAGCAACATCCTGCTGCTGGGAGAACTGGCCTTGGACGGTCGGCTGGTGCCCGTTCGCGGGGCGCTGCCGCTGGTGCTGTCTGCCCATGAGCATGGCATCCGCGAGGTGATTCTGCCGGCTGATAACGCGCATGAGGTGCAGGCCGTGCAGGGCATGCTGGTGTATCCCGCGCATACGCTTTATGAGGCGGTGATGCACCTGACGGGCGCGGCGCCGCTGCTGGCGCAGGTGCAGAAAAGCTATGACGAATGCCTGATGGAGCGCACGGTAACGTGCGATTTATCCAGCGTGCGCGGACAGACGGGCGCGCGCCGCGCATTGGAAGTGGCCGCCGCGGGCGGGCATAACATGCTGATGGTGGGCGTGCCGGGCAGCGGCAAGACCATGCTGGCGCGGTGCCTGCCGGGCATCCTGCCGCAGATGACGCTGGAGGAGGCCTTTGAAACCACACGCATTCATTCGGTGGCGGGGCTCTTGCCGCCGGGCGCAGGGCTGATGACCGAGCGCCCGTTCAGGACGCCGCATCACTCCGCCTCCATGCCCTCGCTGGTGGGCGGCGGCGCCAACGCCATGCCGGGCGAAATCTCCCTGGCGCATAACGGCGTATTGTTTCTGGACGAGCTGCCGGAGTATTCCCGCACGGCGCTGGAGGCGCTGCGCCAGCCGCTGGAGGACGGCGTGTGCACCGTCACCCGTGTGCGCGCGCATACGCAGTATTTGTCCCGCTGCATGCTGGTGGCCAGCATGAACCCCTGCCCCTGCGGCTATTATGGCAGCACGGTGCGGCAGTGCCGCTGCGGATCGCACGAGATACGCAAGTATCTGGATCGCGTTTCCGGCCCGCTGCTGGATCGTATCGATATCCACATTGAGGTGGACGCGGTGCCCATCGAGGAGATTACTGATCAAAAGACGGGTGAAAGCTCCAAGGTGGTGCGCGAGCGCGTGGAAAACGCGCGGCGCTTGCAGCAAAAGCGCTTTGCCAGCGCGGGCATTGCCTGTAACGCGCAGATGAACAACAAGCACGTGGAGGAGCTGGCTGCGTTGTCCGATCCCGCCAAGGCGCTGCTGGCGCGGGCGGTGGAGCGCTATGCCTTGAGCATGCGCGGCTATACGCGGCTGATCAAGGTGGCCCGCACCATCGCCGATCTGCGCGGGGAAGCCGATATATCCGCCCCGGCGATGGCCGAGGCCATTCAGTACCGTATGCTGGATGCAAAATACTGGAGCAGGTGACAAGATGCAAACCTACACACGGGAAGAACAGTGCAGGCTGTGGCTGCAAAGCGCGCCGTCGCTCAGCTGGCGCACACGCGAGGCGCTGCTGACCTACTTTGGCTGCGCGGAGAGCATCTTTGAGCAGATGGGCCCCACCGTGCAGATGATGGCGGGGGATAAGGCTTACGCCGAATTGCAGCAGATGAAAACGGCGGGGCTGGACGCGCTGATCGACCGCCTGCACCGCTGCGGCGCGGAAATCATTTTTTGCGGGCGGGCAGGATATCCGGCCCTCCTTGGCGAAATCAACGATCCGCCGCACGCGCTGTTTATCCGCGGCACGCCTGCGGAGGATCGCTTTAACGTGGCCATTGTCGGCTCACGGCGCGATACGCGCTACGGACGTTCGCAGGCGTTTTCCATTGCGCGCGATCTGGCAGCGGCAGGCGTTACGGTGGTCAGCGGCCTGGCGCGCGGCATTGATACCGCGGCGCATGAGGGCGCATTGTCGGGCGGGGGACGCACGGTGGCAGTGCTGGGCAACGGCATCGACCGCGTGTATCCCGAGGAAAACACACGCCTGGCTCAAACCATTGTGGAGCGCGGCGGCGCGATTATCAGCGAGTTTGCGTTGGGGGCTGAGCCATTGGCGCATCATTTTCCCATCCGCAACCGCATTATCAGCGGAGTCAGCGCGGCGCTGCTGCTGATTGAGGGCAACGCGCACAGCGGTACCATGATTACCGCTGGCTGCGCTGCCGAGCAGGGGCGCGAGGTGTTCGCGCTGCCGGGCATGGTGGATGTGCCGGGCAGCATCGCGCCGCTGAGGCTATTGCGCGACGGAGCCAACCTTTGCACCTGCGCGCAGGACATCTTGGATGATATGCGCTGGACGCAGACAACTGTTCCTGCCAAGAGCGAGCCTGCTCCCGCTTCCGCGCAGGACAATCTGACCGAGCCGCAAAAACGCATCTTTGCCTTGCTTGAGCGCGAGGAGATGCGCTTTGAGGAGCTGGCGGAAAAGACGGGCCTTACGCCCGATCAGCTTAGCGGCGAACTGACCATGATGGAACTGGATGGATTGATCGAAGCACGCGCGGGGCGCGCCTATGCGCTCAAGCGCTGAAAATAAGCAATAAACGAAGTAATTCGGAGGGTAAATACAGTGGCAGCATCAAAGCTTGTAATCGTCGAGTCTCCCGCCAAGGCGCGCACCATCGCGCGCTTCCTGGGCAAGGATTATAAGGTGGAGGCCTCGCAGGGACATGTGCGCGATTTTCCCAAGTCGCAGCTGGGCGTGGATGTAGATAACGATTTTGCGCTCAAATACATCACCATCCATGGGCGCGGCAAGATATTGACCAAGATCCGCAAGGAAGCCAAGAGCGCGCAGGAAATCTACCTCGCAACCGACCCGGACCGAGAGGGCGAAGCGATTTCCTGGCATCTGGCCTACGCGCTGGGCATGGACGTAAACCAGCCTAACCGCATTGAGTTCCATGAGATTACCCAAAAGGCCATTACCGACGCGATCAAATCCCCGCGCACCATCGAGATGGGGCTGGTGGATGCGCAGCAGGCGCGTCGTGCGCTGGATCGCCTGGTGGGCTACAAGCTCAGCCCCCTGCTGTGGGCCAAGATCAAAAAGGGCCTGTCAGCCGGCCGCGTGCAGAGCGTTGCCCTGCGCATGCTGGTGGAGCGCGAACAGGATATCGAGGCCTTTATTCCCGAGGAATATTGGGATGTAACGGCGCACGCGCTGCTGCCCAACGCCCGCGGCCGCAAGACTACCTTCAAGGCGCGCCTGGTGACGCTGGACGGCAAAAAGGCTGCCCTATCCAACGAGGCCGAAGTGACTGCCGCACGCGAACGCGTGGAGAAGGCGCATTTTGCTGTATATAGCGTGAAAAACGGCGAAAAGCGCAAGCAGGCTGCCCCGCCCTTTACCACCTCCAGTCTGCAGCAGGAGGCGGGCCGCAAGCTGAACTTTACTACCCAGAAAACCATGCAGGTGGTGCAGCAGCTGTACGAGGGCATCGAGCTGGAAAAAGAGGGCATGCAGGGTCTTGTCACCTATATCCGTACCGACTCCGTTACCGTCAGCCAGGAGGCGCTGACCGCCGTGCGCGGTTACATCGCCGCCCAGTATGGCAAGGAATATCTGCCTGCCGAGCCCATCATCTATAAGGGACGCAGCAACGCGCAGAACGCTCACGAGGCCATCCGCCCCACGGATGTGAACCGTACGCCTGATTCTATCAAGCAGTCCCTGACCAAGGAACAGTTCCAGCTGTACCGGCTGATCTATTCCCGTTTTGTATCCAGCCAGATGAACCCGGCGGTGTACGATACCCTGAGCATGGATATCAACGGCGATGGCGTGGGTTTGCGCTTCTATGGCGAGCATAAGCGTTTTTCGGGCTTCAGCGCCATTTATGAGGAGAGCGTGGACGATGCGGGCGAGACCGCTGAAACCGTCATTCCCCAGATGAAGGAGGGGGATCCGGTGATCATCCAGAGTGTGGACAGCGAGCAGCACTTCACCCAGCCCCCCGCCCGCTTTACCGAGGCGTCGCTGGTGCGCATGATGGATGAAAAGGGGATTGGCCGTCCCTCCACCTACGCGCCCACCATCACTACCATCATCGCCCGCGGTTATGTTACCCGCGAGAGCAAGCGTCTGTTCCCGACCGAGCTGGGCCGCATGGTCAACAGTGTGATGACCCAGTATTTCGCGCCCATTGTGGATCTGGAGTTTACGGCGCAGATGGAGGAAAAGCTCGACAGCATCGAGGCGGGCAAGCTGGAATGGAAGCAGATGCTGCGCGAGTTTTATCCGCCCTTTGAAAAAATGCTGGAGGAAGCCGAGCAGGCCATCGAAAAGGTGGAGCTGCGCGACGAGCCCAGCGATGAAATCTGCGATAAGTGCGGCGCCAACATGGTCTATCGCGTGGGCCGCTACGGCAAGTTCCTGGCCTGTCCCAATTTCCCCGATTGCCGCAACACCAAACCGGTGCTCAATTATATTGACGCCAAGTGCCCCAAGTGCGGCGGCCGCCTGCTGGAAAAGACCAGCCGCAAGAACCGCAAATTCTATGGCTGCGAGCATTATCCGGAGTGTGATTTCGTATCCTGGGAGATGCCCGTGGACGAGCGCTGCCCCAAGTGCGGCAGCTATATGATCCTCAAGCGCAGCCGCAAGGGCGAAACCTGCTATTTGTGCGCCAATGAGGCTTGTCGCCATCGCGTGGAAGTAAAGCAGGAGGATACGGAAGAATGAGGGCGACGGTCATTGGCGCGGGGCTTGCGGGCAGCGAGGCGGCCTGGCAGCTGGCCAAGCGCGGCGTAGCGGTAACGCTGTACGAAATGAAGCCGCAGAAGATGAGCCCTGCACACAAAAGCCCGCTGTTTGCCGAGCTGGTGTGCAGCAATTCCCTGCGATCGGATCGTATCCAGAACGCCGTGGGACTGCTCAAGGAGGAAATGCGTGCGCTGGACTCGCTGGTGATGCGCGCGGCGGATGCTGCCCGCGTGCCTGCCGGAGGGGCTTTGGCGGTGGATCGGGAGCGCTTTTCGGGCATGATTACCGATACGCTGCGCAGCCATCCCAACGTCACGGTGGAGGAGCGCGAAATCAGCGAAATCCCCGACGGCCCGGTCATTGTGGCGACCGGCCCTCTGACCAGCGACGCGATGGCCGATACCATCGCCCATCTGCCCGGCATGAGCACGCTGCATTTTTATGATGCGGCCGCGCCCATCGTGATGGCGGAATCGCTGGATATGGAGCAGGTGTTCCGCGCCTCGCGCTATGATCGCGGGGATGATTATCTCAATTGCCCTATGAACCGTGAGCAGTACGACGCCTTCATGGAGGCGCTTTTGAGCGCCGAAACTGCGCCCATCCATGGCTTTGAGGAGAACATGGTATTTGAGGGCTGTATGCCGGTGGAAAGCATGGCGCGCCGCGGGCACATGGTGCTGGCCTTTGGGCCGATGAAGCCTGTGGGACTGATTGATCCGCGCACGGGCAAGGAGGCCTATGCCATCGTGCAGCTGCGCCAGGATGACGCGGCGGGCACGATGTACAACCTGGTGGGTTTCCAGACCCGCCTGAAATTTGGTGAGCAAAAGCGTGTTTTCGGCATGATTCCCGGCCTGGAGAACGCCGAGTTTGCCCGCTATGGCGTGATGCACCGCAACACCTTCCTGCACAGCCCAGGGCTGCTGGACAGCAGCTATCAGATGATCTCTCGGCCGGGGCTGTACTTCGCCGGGCAGATGACGGGCGTGGAGGGCTATGTGGAAAGCGCGTCCAGCGGTCTGCTGGCCGGCATTTCGCTGGCACGCCGCCTGCGCGGGGAGGAAGCCGTTGACTTCCCCACCAGCACGGCTATCGGCGCGCTGTCGCACTATATCGCCGCGCCCAACCATGATTTCCAGCCGATGAACGTGACCTTCGGCATTATTGATCCTCTGGGCGAGCGTATCCGCAACAAGGCCATGCGCTATGAGAGGATCAGCCAGCGCGCGCTGGAGATTGTGCGGGATCTGAGCGCGAAAATCGACAATTGAGCCAATATCCCTTGTTCACATTGCGTTTATACAGTAGGGTTATAATATCTCTGGAAACCAAACGAAAGGAAGCTCTAAGCTATGGCTATGATGGGTACGACAATCTGCGCCGTGAAGCGCAATGGCAAAATCGCCATCGCGGGCGACGGCCAAGTGACGATGGGTGAAAACACCATTTTTAAGAACAGCGCCAAAAAGGTGCGCCGCATTTATAACGATCAGGTGGTGACGGGCTTTGCCGGTTCCGTGGCCGACGCCTTCTCCCTGTGCGAGCGCTTTGAAGAGCGGTTGACGCAGTATAACGGCAATCTGGAGCGCGCGGCGGTATCGCTGGCGCAGGATTGGCGCGGCGATAAGGCCATGCGTCAGTTGCAGGCCATGATGATCGTGGCTAATAAGGATAGCATGCTGATCATCTCCGGCACGGGCGAGGTGATCGACCCGGACGACGGCATCTGCGCCATCGGCTCGGGCGGCAATTATGCACTGGCCGCGGCGCGCGCGCTGGTGGAGAATACCGAGCTTTCCGCCGCTGAAATCGCAGAAAAGGCGCTGCATGTGGCGGCCTCTATCTGCGTGTTTACCAACGACCATATCATTGTGGAAGAAGTATAAGGGGGTGCGCGCAATGCCTGTGAAGGAAATGACGCCGCGCGAAATCGTGCGCGAGCTGGATCGCTATATCATCGGCCAGGACGAGGCCAAGCGCGCTGTGGCGATTGCCCTGCGCAACCGTTACCGCCGTTCCCGCGTAAGCGAGGAAATGCGCGAGGAAATCTATCCCAAGAATATTCTGATGATCGGCCCCACGGGCGTGGGCAAAACTGAGATTGCCCGCCGCCTGGCAAAGCTGGTGCAGGCGCCCTTTGTCAAGGTGGAGGCAACCAAGTTTACCGAGGTTGGCTATGTGGGCCGCGATGTGGAAAGCATCATTCGCGACCTGGTGGAAAACGCCGTGCGCATGGTGCAGCAGGAGCATGAGGCGCGCGTGCATACCCGCGCCGAGGTGCTGGCGGAGGATCGGCTGCTGAACCTGATGGTCTATCCGCAGAAGAAGCCCTCCAACAACCCCTTCCAGATGCTGCTGGCTCCTCAGAATCAGCAGAACACCATATCCGACGAGGAAAAGCAGCGCCTTAGCAGCCGCCGCGACGAGGTGCGCGAGCAGCTGCGCCGGGGCGAATTGGAGGATACCGAAATTGAAATCGAGGTAGCCGAAAAAACGCCCGAACTGGAGGTGGGCGGCAATTCCATCAATCTGGGCGATATGATGGGCGGCCTGATGCCCCCCAAGACCAAGCAGCGCCGCGTCAAGGTGAAGGAAGCGCGCAGGATTCTGATTGCCGAGGAAGCCGAAAAGCTGATCGATCAGGACGCGGTGCAGGAGGAAGCCATTCGCCGCGCCGAGCAGAACGGCATCGTGTTCTTGGATGAAATCGACAAGATCGCCGGCCGCTCCGCTGGCGGCCACGGGCCGGACGTGTCCCGCGAGGGCGTGCAGCGCGATATTCTGCCCATCGTGGAGGGCAGCACGGTCAGCACCAAGTACGGGCCGGTCAAGACGGACTTTATGCTCTTTATTGCGGCGGGCGCCTTCCATGTGGCCAAGGTGACGGATCTGATCCCCGAGCTACAGGGCCGCTTCCCCGTGCATGTGCAGCTCAAGAGCCTGACGCGCGAGGACTTTGTAAACATCCTTAGCAAGCCGGATAATGCGCTGACGCGCCAGTATGCTGCGCTGCTGGAAACCGACAAGGTGCATCTGACCTTTGAGGAGGATGCGCTGCAGGCCATTGCCGAGGCTGCCTGCCTGGCCAATGAGGCGGGGGAGGATATTGGCGCGCGCCGGTTGCACGCGGTGTTTGAGGAACTGCTGGAGGATATCTCCTTCAATGCTGGCGGCGACGAAATGCCGGATGTGTATCTGAACATCACGGCGGATTATGTCCGCGAGCATCTGAACGATATCATGCTGACCACCGACACGCATCGATATATTCTGTAAATTGCAAAAAGGGAGCGCCTGCCTGCCAGAATGCGGGCGGCGCTCCCTTTTACATTACTAAGGGGAATGAGAGCGTGCTGAAGCTGGTGAAAATGGAGCACAAATACGCGCCGCAGCTATTTGAAATGATGGATGAATGGAGCGCTGCGAAGGAAAAGATTATCCCATGGGCTATTCGAAAATGCGATTATCACGACCTTGAAAAGTATATAGATGGCTTGGACGTGCTGGAAGGGGACGAAACCCATGTGCCGGATTCTACGTTCTTTTGCCTGGATACGGAACGAAATATCTTTGTGGGCGCGGTCAACATTCGTCATTATCTGAATGAAAAGCTGCTGCATGACGGCGGGTACATTGGCGATGGCATTCGCCCCAGTGAGCGGGGAAAAGGCTATGGAACGCAAATGATTGCGTTGGCGTTGCAGGAGTGCGACCGGCTGGGTATACGCCGCGTGCTGATGTGCTGCGACCGGGATAACGTGGCCTTGGCGCGGACGATACAAAAAAACGGCGGCATTTTGGAAAACGAAATTGACGATGACGGCGTACCTGTGCAGCGCTACTGGATTGAGCGCTAAAACAAAACCGCAAGCATTCATACGAACACAGGAATGCTTGCGGTTTCTTATATGCAGGTGATCAGCGCTCCTGGTAGATCATCTTGAGCAGCTCATCCAGTGCGGTCTGGGCCACATCCTTATCATCGGACAGGCAGCGTTCCCATACCTCGTGCAGCTTGCCCCATTCGGCAGCGTTCTGCGCGGCGGTTGCTTCCAGCTCGGCAAGCTGCGCCTGCTGGGCAGAGATGGCGGCTTTCTGCTCGGCAAGCTGCGTCTGCTGGGCGGAGATGGTGGCTTTCTGCTCGGCAAGCTGCGCCTGCTGGGCAGAGATGGTGGCGTTCTGCTCGGCAAGCGTAGCTTCCTGGGCAGTGAGCTTGGTCTGCTGCTCGGTGATCTGCGCAGCCTGTTCATTGATCTTGGCGGCCTGCTCGGTAATCTGCGTCTGGCTGGCGGCTTCGGCAGCCTTGACGGTTTCCAGCTCAAGGGTCAGGCTTTCCAGCTGGCTTGCTTTGTTGTCGGTCAGTTCTTTCAGCTGAGCAAGAGCTTGCTCCTTTTCAGCCTTGACGGTTTCAAACTGCGAATTGAGGGCCGTTACCTGCTCGTTCAGCGTGGCGATCTGGGCGTTGGCCGTGTCCAGCGCGCTCTGTACTTCCATCAGCGTGCCCTGATCGGCGGACTTCTGAGACAGGCTTTCGACCTGCTGGGCAAGCGCGTCCTTGGTGGCGGTGATTTCCTTCAGGCTGATTTCCAGCGCCGCGATTTTGTTGGCGGCTTCCTGGAGCTTTGCCAGCTCGGCTGTGGCGTCCGCCTCGGCGGCGGAGCGAGCGACCTGCTCGGCGGTGATCTTGGCATTCAGATCGTTCAGCTGGGCTTCCTTGTCGGTCAGCTCGTTTTTTGCCTGGGTGAGCAAAACCTGCGTTTCAGACAGTGCCTTTTCCAGCTCCTCCACCTTGACGGAGGATTCGCTGTAATTGCCCAGCGCCTCGGCGTGGGCGGTCTTGGCGGCGGAAAGATCGCTGTTGGCTACGTCCAGCTGATCCTGCAGGCGGGAGATATCAAGCTTCAGGGAAGCGATGCTTTCTTCCAGCGTGGATACCTTGGCCTGCAATTCGCCCTCATTGCTGACGGACAGGGACAGGTCGTTCAGCAGCGAATCGGCATTGGCCTGGGACTGGGAAAGTTCGGCCTGCAGGGCGGCGATATCGGTGTTGGCGGCGTCCAGATCGGTTTGCAGCGCGTCGGCGGCAGCCTTGGCGGCGTTCAGCTCGCTTTGCAGGGCGGTATTCTGGCTGGCGGCCTCCTGACCGGACTTGGTCAGCGCGTCGATATCGGCCTTGGCGGCGTCCAGCTCGCTTTGCAGTGCGGTGTTCTGAGCGGCAGCTTCCTCGCCGGACTTGGCCAGCGCGTCGATATCGGCCTTGGCGGCATCCAGATCGGTTTGCAGCTGCGAGGCGGTCTTGGCCGCGTCGGCAAGCTGGGCGGTCAGGTCGTTTTTATCCTGCTTGAGGCCGGAATTGAGGCACAGCAGCCAAATGACAACGGCCAGGACGACGACGGCAGCCGCCGCCAGGATGATCCACGTCTTTTTCTTCATGTTCCGTTTCGCTCCTTTATTGAGAATGCTAACAAAATGAAAATCAAAAAATATCAATATTATATATTCGATAGACGGCAAAAAATTCCTGCAAAGCGGCTTGAAAAAATAAAAACCGCCGCATCGCTCAGGTAACAAGCGGTTCGGCGGGAGAATCCTGCTGGGATTCGGGCGGCTGGGGCAGGTCTTCCAGCGAAGTCAGGCCAAAATGAGATAAAAACGCATCCGTTGTGCCATACAGGATGGGGCGGCCCAGCGTTTCCTTGCGGCCCACTTCCTCAATCAGCCCCTTGTTCATCAGCGACTGCACGGAATAGTCGCACTTCACCCCGCGCACCGCCTCGATATCCAGGCGCGTGACTGGCTGCTTGTAGGCCACCACGGCCAGCGTTTCCAGCGCGGCCTGGGAAAGCGATTGCTTTTGGATAGGCTGCAGCAGCTTTTCGATCTGCGGCGCGTAGTCGGGCCGAGTGGATAGCTGAATATGGGAGCCGAAGCGCTTGAGACAAATGCCCCGGCGGTTATAATCATAATCGCTGGCCAGCTCGTCCGCGGCGGCGGATACCTCAAGCTCCGTTACTTCCAGCGCGCGTGCGACCGCGCCCAGCTGCACCGGTTCACCCGATACAAACAAAATGGCCTCGATAATCTTTGCAAGCTCTGTCATGCGTAGCTCCTGATGATTTTTTACGCGCAGGATACCGAAATATCGCCGTAGATGCCATCCTGAAAGAAGGTGATCTTGCCCAGCTTGAGCAATTCCAGCATGGCCAGAAACAGGGTGACAACCTCCTCGCGCGTGGGCGATGGACTCAGCAGCGTTTCAAAGCGCGCGGGCGCTTTGCGCACCTGCCGCAGAATATGCGCCATGCACATGGGCACGGTGTGCTCATCGCGGATGATGCGGCGCACCTGCTGCTCCTTGGGCTCGTCATCGGCCTGCGCCTGGCGCGCCATGACGCGGGCGAAGGCGTTGATCAGCCCTTCCAGCGTAAGACCCGTGATTTCAAAGGACGGCGGGGGCAGAGGGTATTCCTCGGGCAGCTTGTGATACAGATGCGTCGCCGCGCGCTCAAAGGACTGCATATCGGCGGCGATTTGCTTGAAAGCGGCGTATTCCTCCAGCTGGCGGATGAAGGCTGCCTCGGGGTCTTCCTCATCCTCGGCAGGGGGGCGGGGAAGCAGCTTGTAGCTTTTGATTTCCAGCAGACGCGCGGCCACGGCAATAAAGGCCGAGGCCTCGTCCATATCCAGCTCTGGGGAGTTCTGCACGGCCTGGATATACTGATCCGTGATTTCGGAGATGAAGATATCGCGGATATCGATCTTGGCCTTGTCCAGCATGAACAGCAGCATATCCAGCGGGCCGTCAAATTGGCTGAGATGGTAGGTGATTTCCAACTGCGCGCCCCCTTACGACAGGCCAAACAGGCGCATGATCACCGTCAGCACACCGTTTTGCACCAGGTCGATGCCCTTGGATACGATATTGCTGAAGAAATCTGTTGCGTTCATCAGCACCAGCATGGCCACCATGCAGATCTGAAACGCCCTGCCGGAAAGCTGAATCTTGCCGCGCAGCAGGATGTCGTTGAACACGTGGAAGCCGTCCAGCGGCGGGATGGGCAGCAGGTTAAACAGGCACATGCCCAGGTTGCACAGGGTCAGCTGCCCCAGAAAGCGCTGCACGTGTAAAAGCCCTGGAGCGCGCAGATACTCGGCCACCGGTACGCCGTAATACTGACTGCCTGCGGCCTCGGTGATGACATATTCGCCGGAAAAGAGCATGTTCGTAAAATTCTCGCCGCTGAAGGAGAGAAAATCATAGTTAGTCGCCAGTGGCGCGCCCAGGGTAAACAGTTCGGGCTTCCAGATCAGCCGCTGCAGCGCGCACATCAGCACGGTGGCCAGTGTGAACAGGATAAAATTGACCGTTACGCCCGCGATGGACACCAGAAAATCATCCCGGCGGCCATGACGCAGGTTGTTGGGATTGACCGGCACAGGCTTTGCCCAGCCCACGCCCGCCAGAAACATCATCAGCGTGCCGATCAGGCTGAGGTGCCGCAGGGGATTGAGCGACAGCCGCCCCGCATCGCGCGCGGTAGGATCGCCGCAGCGATAGGCTACATAGCCGTGTGCGATTTCATGCAGAATAAGCGCCAGCAGCACAGCCGGGGCGCGATACAGCATAAACTGAAAAAATCCAATGGGATCTGAACGCATCCATTCCAGCACGGCGTAGCCTCCGCATACAAAAAATTCCCACAACATTATATCAAAGCTGCGGGAATTTGGCAAGTTTTCGTCGAAAAATGCCGTCAGCGCCAGTGTCGAAAAATGCCGTCAGCGCCAGTGATCAAGCATCAATAGCAGCCCTTCTAAAAAGCCGGGCAGGCGCACATCCTGGGCAAGTACGGCGGGAAGCTCCGCCACGGCCTGCCCGTCCAGCAGCACGCGCACATCGCCCACGCGCGTGCCGGCCATCTGCGGGGCTTCGATGGATTCAGGCAGGTTCAGTTCCACCGACAGCTTATCGGCCTGTCCCGCGCGCAGCAGCATGGATAGCCCCTTGCCCACCGCGATGGGCGCGGTATCCTGCGCGCCGCGGCGCACGGGAATGGCGTAGCCCGTCAGCTCGCCCGCGGCAATCACCTGCGTGCGCCTGTAGGTGGCGAAGCCATAGTCCATCATGGCGCGCGCCTCGTTAAAGCGCGTCTGGCTGGCCGGCGCGCCCAGCACGATGGCAATTAGCCGCATGCCGCTGCGCTGCGCTGTGGCGCTGACGCAGTACTTGGCCTCGTTGGTGGAGCCGGTTTTCAGCCCATCACAGTCGGCATAAAAACGCACCAGACGGTTGGTGTTGGTCAGATCCGTTACGCGCCCGGAGGGATGCGTAAGATTGGACAGCCACAGGGAGGAATAGTTAAAATAGACCGGGTGACGGCAGATTTCGCACGATACGCGCAGAATATCGCGCGCCGTGGTCTGCTGCCCTGCGGCGGGCAGCCCCGTGCAATTGACGTATACCGTATCCTTCATGCCCAGTTCCGCCGCGCGTGCGTTCATCAGCTGAACGAACGCCTGCTCGCTGCCCGCCAGATGCTCTGCCAGAGCTGTGGCGCTGTCATTGCCGCTGGCTACGATGGCCGAGCGCAGCAAATCCTCCACGCGGTAGGCTGCGCCTGCGTCCAGCAGCGCGGTGGAGCCGGGGGCGGACGCGGCGGTCTTGGATACGGCGACGGTATCATCCAGCGATATTTCGCCCCTGTCCAGCCGTTCCAGCACCAGCAGCACGGTCATCAGCTTGGTCAGCGAGGCCACCTGGCGCGGGGTATCCGCGTCCTTTTCAAAGATGATTGCGCCTGTTTCAGCATCCGCCAGCAGATAGGACGGCGCGGTCAGCTGGATAGGCGGCGCGCTTTCCAGGGGCTGCGCCTGCGCGGGCAGGCAGGATACGCACAGAAAAATCCCCGCCAGCAACAGGGCGGGGATGGTTTTCAGACTTTTACGCATACAAAATCCCTCCTTGCTTATGGGAAATAGTATGCGATGAACGCGCGCGGATTATCCGCGAAGCGTGGCAAGCTCCTGCTCGATTTCGGCCTTGGTTTTATAATTGAGGGGGGAGAAGCGGCCGTTCGCAGCCTTTTCCAGCTTTTCGATGGCGGCCTTGGTATCGCCCTTTTCCAGATCGTAGCGCGACAGGAACCAGAGCGTATCGATCTGCGATTCCTTATATTCATGCGCCTTGGTGAAATACTCCAGCGCCTTTTCCTTATCGCCCAGCAGGCGATAATAGGTTTGCGCCAGGTTATCCAGCGCGACGGGATCTTCGTCGTCGTAATCTACAGCCTGTTCGTTGAAGGCCAGCGCCTTGTCCGCGTCGCCCTGCGCCACATAGATATAGCCCAGCGCGCCGTAGGTGTCGCCGCTGGGCGACTTCTGGTGCTGGCGCTCCAGCAGCTCCACGGCCTTCTCACCCTCGCCCAGCTTAAAGCAGGCTACGGCAAAATCCAGCACCAGTTCCTTGCGGCGCTCGGGGGTGAGGTCGCTGGCCTTCTGTGCTTTTACCAGCACTTCCTTGGCCTTTTTATAGTTTTCCTCGCCGCCCTCGCGCAGCAGCATGACCGCCCAGGGCAGCATATAGGCGCACAGGTTGACACCCTGGCTGTAAAACTCCTCGTAAGCGGCGCGCGCCTGCGCCAGGTCGCCCTTTTGCTGGTGCATAATGGCCTTTCTGATTTTGATACCGTCAAACAGTCCCATACTTCAAACCTCCATCCTGATCGCACAATAGCATATCCCGATTCCCTGCTTTTGTCAATGCAAAGCGCGAAAGATCAACGCCTGTTTATGATTGCCGGCTTTGCTTTTGCAGCAGGCGCGCGCAGCGGTGGGTGAGATCGTCCAGCTGCGCCTGCTCACGGGGGCTAAGACTGGGCCGGTCGGTCAGGTATAAAAGTCCCCTCCGGGCGATATTTGCTGCTTTGTTAACATCGTGCAGCCGGTGCTCCAGCAGCTTTGCCAGGGCGATATAGGGCTGCGCGCCGCCTTGACGCGCTGCGATCATCTTTTCATAGATGGCCGCAGCCTCCGCGTCGCTGTGTTCGCGCCGCAGGGTATCGGCCAGGCGCACACGACACAGGGCGCTCATGACGCCGCTGTCCGCCGCGCGGTAGCAAACCCGCGCGCGCTCCAATTGTCCGCCGCGCTCGCATACGCGGCCCAGGCTGAAGATATCCTGCGTATGCTCGGCTGAAAGCGGATTGTCGTGCAGGCTGGACAGCGTGTAGGTAAGCCGCGTCAGGGTGGCGATATCCTGCGCGTTGTGGCGCAGAATGTCCTCTAACAGCGACATATCGTGCGATTTGAGATAATCAAAATACCGCTGCGGCACCTCCGCGCCGGGAAGATCGTCCACGCGCGGTTCATGATAGATTTTATCCTCCAGGGCCGACAGCGAGCAGCGCCCCAGCCGCAGCTTCCATACGCGGCGCGCGGCGTGCAGCAGGTCGGCATGGGGAAGCTCGGGCAGGCGCATGCGGTGCATCACAAATCGCGAGGCCAGCAGCGGCATATCAAAGGACTTGCCGTTGTAGGTGATCAGCAATTGGCAGCTGGATAAATGCGCCTGGACGTGGCGAAGCACAAAGGCTTCTTCATCATAATCGCGCATCAGGTATTGCCGCACGATCAGCTCATGCCGGCGTATTTCGCCCACGCCCACCAGAAAGGCCACTGTGCCCGCGCCGCCCGATAGGCCCGTAGTTTCGGTATCCAAAAACAAAAGCGACTCGGAGGACAGGCTTTCGGGCAGCTGCGCGTCCAGCTGCATAAACGGAAAAATCCCCGCCGGCAGCGACAGGCGGCCTGGCAGGGGAAAGCGGGTTTCACGGATCAGGCAATCCTGCGGGCGCGGCTTGGCGGCAGGCTGCGCCTGCCGGGGCTGCGTCTGGATGGCACGAAGCTGATCGCGCAGCGAACGCATGGTTATTTGCCCTCCATCTGGCTGTAGGAGTATTCCTCGGTGTCGGTATCCACGCGCGGCTCGGGCGTGGGCACGGGGGTAGGATAACCCATCCACACGGCCTGCTGATAGGAGGTATCCTCAGGCAGATACCGCTGCGAGGCTCGGCGCAGCGCGGCGTCGGTATCCGGAGCGTTGGCGGGCAGCAGGGCGAGGATGCTCTCATCGCCGTTGATCAGATCCTGTACCGCGCCGGCAAGCAGATAGGGATTGCCCTGCGTCAGTACATATTCGGGCAGGCGGATCACCTGCTCGTAGTAGGTTTCATAGGGGAGATTCAGCATATGCACGGCGGTGGCATGGGCGACGCCGATATAGCGGATGTGCCAAGGCTCGTAATTATAGCCCGTCATGCTTTTCCATTCGGCCTTATAGCGGATGATAAAGCCAAAGCGGTGCGCGTTTTCCTCCACCCAGCGCCCCTCCTCGGTCTGCGCAAAGTTGCTGCTCAGGGTGAGCGTATCGGGGCACTGCACGTCCATGGCAAGGCCAAGCTGATGCTCGCTTTCGCCGGGCTTGGCCACGGTTAGCGAGGCGGTAGCCGCGCTCACGGCAGCGGCCTTCTGATTGAAAAGCACTTGCTGCGTGCCATAAGAACGATAGCCGGAAACGGCAAGCAGTTTGAGCGCGGACTCGGTCAGCGCGGCGTTGAACATATCCTCCAGCGCATGGGCGGCTTCCTCACGCATATAGATGCGCTCCTGCAGGCTGGATTTGCGGGTATCCACCTTGGGCTTGACCAGATCGCTCGGCGCGTAATCCTTGGGCAGATGCTTTTCGCGGTTTACCAGGCACAGAATGCCGCTATCGGATAAAATATCTGCCTCCTGCTCGGCCAGGACGCTATGAGAAAACAGCAGGGCGAAAAGCACCGCAAGGGCAAAGATCCTGTATCGCACGCCAGCCTCCGTCAGTGATCTGTATCATAAAACATGGAAATTTCGGTATCGCCGTCCTCGCCCGTCTCACCGGTTTCAACTGCGGGCTTGGGGGCGGAAAGGAGCTTACAGTAGGCGTCCAGCGTCATGCCGGACTGCTGCTCAAACTGCGCCGCATAGGCCTGCCACTCGGCGGTGAATTCCTCCAGGGACAGGTTGTTGGTCATCATGTATTCGGCGCATTCCGGCCCCACATAGCGCAGATGCCAGGGCTCAAAGGAAATGCCCGTGATATCCTGCTTGCCGTCCATATAGCGGATGACGAAGCCATACTCATGGCAATGCGCGGCCATCCACTGCGCCTCGGCCGTCTGGGCGAACTTTTCGTTCATGCCGTCCTTCTGCGTCCAGGCATAGTTCAGGATATCCGCACCCAGGCCCGTCTGATGGTCGCTGGCGCCGGGATAGCTGACCCAGCCGTCATCCTTGCCGCCGTTTTTTTCCAGACGGTTATAGTACATGGTGCGCTGGGTCTGATAGCTGCGATAAGCGCTTTTTACATACAGCGTGCAGCCGTCCTGATTGGCGGCGGCAAACATGGTAAGCAGCGCGTCGTTGACCGTCTTGCGCAGCTGAAACGTGCCGCTGACGTGCTTGGCCGTCACCCTGACCAGATCGGACGGAACATAGGAGCCATCCAGCAGGTTTTCGCGGTTGGCCAGGCGGATATAATCGTTTGGATCCTGCAGGATCTCGGGCGCGATGGGGTAATCCCAGGCGGGTAGATCTCCCTCGGCCAGTGCGCAGAGGGGGAGAAGCAGGATCAGCACCAGACAAAGCAGCTTGCGCATTATTCTTCCTCCAGGTATTGGCTCAGCGCCGCCGCGCGCAGGGCGGCAATGTACGTCTCCAGCGGGATATCCATTTCGTAAATGATGGCCGCGTGCTCCTTGCCCACATAGCGGATGTGCCAAGGCTCGTAGGCATAGCCGGTGATATCGGTCCATTCTTCCTTATAGCGGATGATAAAGCCGAAGCGGTGCGCGTTCTCGGCGACCCATTGGCCTTGCTTGGTCTTGGCAAAGGAGGCGGAAAGGTTGCTGGTTGGCGTGGCCTTCAGATCCATGGCCAGCCCCAGCTGATGCTCGCTGGCGCCGGGCGGAGCCACCAGGCGCTGCGCCTTTTCGCGGCTGCCGGTATTTTTGATTTTGCGTTCAAAGATGGCTGATTGCGTGCCGTAACTGCGATAGCCCGAGGCGGCGTACAGGGTCAGACCCGCCTCATCCTTGGCGGCGGCAAACAATTCCTCCAGCGCCGCCGCGGCCTCACTGCGCATCAGGATGGCGCTGCCATTGGTGGCTTTGACGTTTGGGCGCACCAGATCGTCCGGCTCGTAATCGGCGGCCAGCACATAATCGCGGTTAACCAGCGCCAGATATCCGCCCAGGGACGTTGCCTGACCCAGCGTATCCAGCGACAGGGACAGCGCCGATACCAGCGATATCAGCAGCGACAGCAGCTGTAAGGGCATAGCTTAGCCTTCTTCTCCTGCAAATACGGCGGGATAACGGGACAGGAGCCTGCCGTATGCGGCGGCGTCCACCATGGCCGTTACCTGAGTGCCGTGATCGGTGTATTCCTCGCTCAGTATGCGCCCCATGGCGCGGATATCCGTCACGATGCCATACTGATCGAAGGGGACGAGCACGCTGATTTTACATTCGCGCGCGCGCAGAATGGCCGCGATGGCGTCCGAAAGCTGATCCAGCCCCTCGCCCGTCTTGGCCGATACGCGAATGGCGCGCGGCAGCGGCGCAAAATCCGCCTCTTCAATTTTATCACATTTATTCAGTACGTCAATGCGCGGCTGAGAAGTTGCGCCCAATTGTTGTAAAACTTGCTCCACAACGACATGCTGCGCAAGCATATCGGGCGAGGATGCGTCGCTGACCAGCACCAGCACGTCGGCCAGCGCGGCCTCCTCCAATGTGGAATGGAAGGCCTCTACCAGATCAGTAGGCAGCTTGCGGATGAAGCCTACGGTGTCCACCAGCAGGTATTCGCCGCCGTCAGGCAGGCGCACATTGCGCGATATCGCGTCCAGCGTGGCGAAAAGCCTGTCTTTTATATAGACGTCCGAACCGGTGATTTTGTTCAATAGGGAGGATTTTCCTGTGTTGGTGTAGCCCACCAGCGCCACGACAGGGATGGCGTTGCGCTCCCGCGCACGGCGGCGCAGGGCGCGCTGACCTTCCAGCTCGCTCAGCTCACGCTTGAGGGCGGTGATGCGCTCACGGATGCGGCGGCGGTCGATTTCCAGCTTGCTTTCGCCGGGACCGCGTGTGCCGATGCCGCCCGCCAGACGGGAGAGTACCAGCCCCTGGCCGATCAGCCGGCCGGACTGGTATTTCAACTGCGCCAGCGACACCTGTAGACGACCCTCGGCCGTCTTGGCGCGCTGGGCAAAGATATCCAGTATCAGCGTGGTGCGATCCACGACCTTAACCCCGACGATATCCTCCAGGTTATGCAGCTGTGCGCCGGTTAGCTCATCGTCCACGATGATGATATCGGCTTCCAACGCCTGCGCATCCAGCGCCAGCTCGTTGGCCTTGCCGCTGCCGATGTAGGTAGCGGTATCCGGGCGCGTTTTTCGCTGGAAGGAACGGCCGACAACCACCGCACCCGCGCTTTCGGCCAGGTCGGCCAGCTCGTCCAGCGATTCGTCGCTTTCAATGCCTACGAGCAATGCGCGTTCGGGGGCGTCGTCTGCGGCCTTGTCCTCGCCCTGCATGACGCGCTGATCGGACAAAACAATCTCATCCATCCACGCGCTTTGCGGCAGGCGGCGCAGGGAGAGAATGGGCGTGCATACGGGCTGTGGCTCACCGTTTACTCGCTCATGCAGGAAGGCGGCCTGAACGCCCGTCACCTCGCCCTCGGCGCTTATGCCCAGCGCGCACATGCTGTCCAGCAGCAGGGATTTAAGCGCCGTGATATCCACATCCGACAGCTCGGCGGAGCCGCGCGGATGGGTATGCACGCAGCGCACGCACGAAAGCCGCCGCGCGCTGCGGCGCAGGCGGATATCGCACAGGGGAACGCTGGCGGTATCGCCGACGGTGATATCAATGATCTCGCCGTCGCGGGTGATATAGAGCGAGATTTCCCTGTTCAAAGCGCAGGAATACCTGCCCATCAGGCGAGCAAGCTCAATGGGCAGGTATTCATCCCGTTCAATGGGGAAATCATATAAAGTTTGCAGTTCTGCCAGCGTGCTTTTGCGCACGCCTTCAATATTGCCATGTATATCCGGCATGTAAACCTCCAGGAACGGGATAGGCTTGCCGGAAGCGCGATCAGATCACCGCTTCGGGATGCTTCTTCATATAGTCTTCCACGGCGGCCTTCACGGCTTCCTCAGCCAGCAGGGAACAGTGCATTTTTACGGGGGGCAGGCCGTCCAGCGCCTCGGCAACAGCCTTGTTGGTCAGCTTCAGGGCTTCCTTGAGGGTTTTGCCCTTGATCATTTCGGTGGCCATGGAGCTGGTGGCGATGGCCGCGCCGCAGCCGAAGGTCTTGAACTTGCAATCGGTGATTACGCCGTTATCGTCCACCTTCAGGTACATGCGCATGATATCGCCGCACTTGGAGTTGCCTACCGTGCCCACGCCGTCCGCGTTTTCAATTTCGCCTACGTTGCGGGGATTGCTGAAATGATCGATTACCTTTTCAGAGTACATTATTTTTGAGCCTCCATAAAGTCGTTGTAGAGGGGGGACATATCGCGCAGATATTCGATGATGCCAGGCAGTACGGACAGGACGTAGTCCACTTCCTCCTGCGTGGTGGTATCGGACAGCGACAGGCGCAGGCTGCCGTGAGCAATCTCATGGGGCAGGCCGATGGCCAGCAGCACATGGGAGGGATCGAGCGAACCGGACGTGCAGGCGGAGCCGCTGGAAGCAGCCACGCCGGCCAGATCCAGGCGCAGCAGCAGCGATTCGCCCTCGATGAAGCGGACGGACACGTTGACATTGCCGGGCAGGCGCTTGGTGCGGTGGCCGTTCAGGCGCACATAGGGCAGCGCTGTCAGCCCGTCAATCAGCTGATCGCGCAGGGCGCTGATGCGCGCTGCTTTTTCGGGAATGTTGGCGGTGGCCAGCTCGATGGCTTCCGCCATGCCCACAATACCCGCCACGTTCTCAGTGCTGGCACGGCGGCCGCGCTCCTGAGCGCCGCCGTGGATCAGGTTATCAATGCGCGTGCCCTGCTTAATATAGAGCGCGCCCACGCCCTTGGGACCATGGAACTTGTGGCCGGACAGCGACAGCAGATCGCAGCCGATGGCACGCACGTCCACGGGGATTGCACCGATGGCTTGCACTGCGTCCGTGTGGAACAGCACATGGTGCGCATGGGCGATCTTGGCGATTTCCTCAATGGGTTCGATGGTGCCGATTTCGTTGTTGGCGGCCATGATGGAAATCAGGATGGTTTTGTCGGTAATGGCCGCTTCCACATCGGCTGGATTGACCAGGCCGTCCGCGTCCACGGGCACATAGGTGATTTCAAACCCCTGCTTTTCCAGCCATTCGCAGGTGTGCAGGATGGCGTGGTGCTCGATGGCGGAGGTGATGATGTGGTTGCCCTTCTTGCGGTTGGCAAAGGCCACGCCCTTGAGCGCCCAGTTATCGCTTTCGCTGCCGCCGGAGGTGAAGTACACTTCTTCGGGGTTGCAGTTCAGCGCGGCCGCTACCTTCTTGCGGGCGGCGTTGAGCGCCTTGCGCGCATCCAGGCCGGTAGAATGAATGCTGTTGGCGTTGCCGTAGCATTCAGAAAAATAGGGAAGCATTTTTTCAAGCACTGCGGGGGATACCGGCGTGGTGGCGGCGTTATCCATATAGACGCGGTTCAAGATTCGTTCATCTCCTTTGATTCAAGCATGTCCTGAAGTGTGATGCTGTATAACAGGCGGTTGATGCTGTCGGTTAAATATTCCCATACGCGACGGGTTTTGCAGCCCTCGCTGCGGGGACATTCGCATTCGCCTTCCGTGGCGCATTCCGACAGATTGAGAGGCCCCTCCATGGCGTCGATGATGTGGCCGACGCTGATTTGATCGGGGGGCTTGGCCAACTGATAGCCGCCCTGGGCGCCGCGCACGGTGGTGACCAGCCCGGCCTTTCGCAGGCTGCCAAGCAACTGCTCCAGGTAATGATCGGGCAGCCCAAGCTGGGCGATAGCTCGCAGCGGCTGCGGCCCTTCCTCGGCCTTCTGCGCCAGATAAACCATGGCGTACAGGCCGTATTTTCCGCGGGTTGAGAGCTTCAATTTGTTCCTCCTTGCAATTCCGACTGATTCAATCGGGATTGCGGGAAAAGAATAGCATTTTCCCATCGATTTGTCAACAGGAAAATGCAAAATTTTTAGCCGGTAATGCAGTTTTCCATACTTTGAGCGCTCTGCTCGCGGGCAAACTGGCGCAAAAGGGCGTATACGTCGTCCAGATTGTCCAGTGCCGTCAGCTGCGTGCGCAGGCGCGCCGCGCCTCGGCGACCATGGATATACCAGCACATGTGCTTGCGCATTTCGGTGACGGCGGCGTGCTCCTGCTTCCAGGCGCGCATCATTTCACCATGGCGGATGGCAGTTTCCACCACCTGTTCAAAGGTAGGATAGACGACTGGCTGCCCGGCCAGCGCCGCGCGGATCTGCGCAAACAAAAAGGGATTGCCCAGCGCTCCACGGCCGATGGCCAGCCCGTCGCAGCCTGTCTCTCGCAAGGCACGCAGGGCGGAATCGGCCGATATGATATCGCCGTTGAGCAGCACGGGGATGCGCACCGCCTGTTTTACGCACGCGACAGCCTGCCAATCGGCCTGACCGGCATATTGCTGCTCGCGCGTGCGGCCGTGGACGGTGAGCAGATCGGCTCCGCACTCCTGGGCGATATGCGCAAGCTCGGGCGCGCACAGGTGATCATTGTCCCAGCCCAGGCGCATCTTGACTGTGACAGGCAGGACGGTGGATTTTCGCACGGCGGTGATAATCTGCGCGCACAGGGGCAGGTCACGCATCAGCGCGCTGCCCGAGCCTGAGCCCGTCACCTTGCGGGCGGGACAGCCCATGTTGATATCGATGGCGGAAAAGCGCCCCAGCTCGCTCAGCCTTTGCGCGGCCTGCCCCATCAGATCGGGATGGTGTCCAAACAGCTGCACCGCCGGGCGCGGCTCGTCAGGATGCACGGCCAGCAGGTATTGATACACATAGAGCGAATCAGGCGCAGTCAGATAGCCCATGGCGCTGACCATTTCGGTGGTGGTATAATTGCAGCCCTGCTCGGCGCACAGCAGGCGCATGGGCCAATCAGTGATGCCCGCCATGGGAGCCAGCGCCAGGATGGGGGAGGGATCAATCATTTTGTATCCATTCCAGCAACGTGACATCCTTGATTTTCCAGTTGCCATTTTCTTTGGTTAAGATAACGTTGTACTTGCCCGCAGGCCAATCAGGCACCGTGCCCGAGGCGGCCTTGCCGTCGATGGCGGGGATGCGCTCGGTGACGACGGCGCTGGCGGTATCATCCCACGGCCAGCACCACACGCGCTGCAACGATACGCGGTGGTCAAAGCCCGTTACCGTGCAGTCGCGGTAGGGATCCACGTTATTGAGCGCGCTTTGCAGCCAGTCGTCGCGGGCAATCCAGCTGGAAGAAAAGTAGTTGTCCAGCTGGCTGACCGGCTCATCCATCATGATGACCTGCGCGCGGCGGGCCATGCCGTCCTTGATGATGATATAAATATTGGTGGCGTTCATGGAAAAATAAAACGCCACGGTCAAAAGCCCCAGCACCAGCAGAATCACCAGCAGGCGGGACGCGATAAACCAGATTAAGCGGCGTAAATAGCGCATATGGGCACCTCCCTTCGCCGCAGTCTATTATACAGGAGCGGGAGAAAAAATACAAGCGGCGGCAAATATAAGCAAAAGCCCGGACGCATTGCTGCATCCGGGCGGCAGCCTGTCAAAAAAGCCTCGTTAAAGCTCTTGAGATGCATGAAGGGGCCGCAGCCCCTTCATATGTAATCCGCAGCGGCGGCGTGTAC
>OLSB01000647.1_pt1 | contig 38976 bp, 48 predicted proteins | sample 1672071 | NCBI WGS metagenome assembly OLSB01 (sample SAMEA3136642, study PRJEB25190) | human gut metagenome | biome: human gut; feature: human-associated habitat; material: faeces | place: Austria | collected 2013 | reverse complement strand
TAAAGTACGCCATATGTTTAATAAAAAAGAAAATTAAGTTACTATTCGCTAAATTACAATTTATTGAGATGTTTACAAGATTTTGGTATTGTAAACAAATTGAATAGTCAAGTATATGTGGGATTTTTGAGAATTTTTAATTTTTCTCAAGAATCCCACTATTTTTTTTTTGCATTTTTTATAAAAAAGGTTTGGGATTGTCTTTTACTATTTTGTATAATTATAAAATGGTAAGGAGGGATAAAAATGGAGGAATTGGGCGAAGGATTTTTTAATGAATACACCACAGATTTTTATGAGTATTTTGATCAGCATTTAGTTAAAAATGTTGTAAAGAAAGGTGAATATAAGAAAATATCTGATGAGATAAAACAGATAAAAAAAGAATATCCTAATTTGGTTTCTTTATTAGAAGAACAAGAAAATGTTGAATTATCACTTAAAGAAGCAAATGCATTAAATGAAATAATTTCATTAGAAAGAGGACTTAATATTATTGAATTGAAAGAGGCTTTTAAATTGGGATTTAAAGAAGCTTATATCTACTTTGAATCTATGGATATGCTAAATGTATAGGAGGTGCAGTTATGAGATTTATATATGCTTGTGATATACACGGAGATGAATATAAATATAAGTGTTTATTAGAACAAGCAATAAAAAATAATATAAAGTACTTAGTGCTAGGTGGAGATTTATTACCTAAAGAATGTGGAGATAGATTTAACGAACAAAAAATATTTATAGAAGGATATTTAAATAATTATTTTGAAGTATTAAATAAAAATGATATTAAATGTATTTGTATTTTAGGAAATGATGATTTAGAAATACTTGATAAAAATTTTAAAGATATTTGCAAAAAACACGAGAATGTTTTTAACATAGATCAAAAGAAAGCTAATTTTGGCAATGTTACATTTATAGGTTTATCTAAAGTATTAGATCATCCTTTTGGATGTAAAGACAGAGTGGTAATAGAAGAAGGACTAGATATGCCAGTTCAATTATCAAGTATAATATATGTCGATAAATGTCGAAATATGTTGTCTGTTGATGAATGGAAAAATTATAGAAACAACATCGAAAAAATGGAGGATGTATTAGAAAAATTACCTAAAGCTAAAAAAGGTAACAAAGTGATATTTGTTTTTCATAATCCACCTTTTGGATTAGGGTTAGATGTTTGCAGAGATAAAAGACAAGTTGGATCAAAAGCGATTACTAGCTTTTTAGAAAAAAGTAATGCTTATATGTCTTTACATGGACACATTCACGAATCCTATAGAGTGACAGGAATATGGAAAAATGAATTAATTGGAACAACTTGCATACAAACAGGTCAAACTGAAAGACATAGTAAAGATATGTTTTATGCAATGGTAGATACAGATACTAATTATAATGATTTATATATGTTTAAGGGGTGAGGATATGAACTTGAATATCAAGAGCAAAAAAAGACAATGTTCTTTTTATGAAACAAGTGATGGAAAAACATTTGATAATTATTATGATGCAGAATATTATGAGAAAATGATACTTTTTAAAAACTATGAAAAAGAATATGATGAAAGAGTAATACCTATAGTAGAAGGAAATATATTTAAAATTAAAAATTTTATGAGATATGAATTATTAAAATTTTATTATGATGAAGTTCAAAGTTATATTTGGAATACAGATATTGATTTTAGAAAAATAAAATATCCTTGCTATATTATATTTGGAAATAATGGTAATATTTACTTAATAAATAATACTTTAGGAGAAGAACTTTATAAATGGTATGATACAAACAAGGAAAAATTTGAAAAAGTTTAACAAAAATACTAGCAAAAAAAGTACACACAAAAAAGAGTACAAAAAAAAGACTATGTTGAAATTGAAAAAATAGGGTGTATAATAAGTATGATGAAACAAGTATGAAGATGCGAAAGAGCAATAGTTCTTAGCATCTTTTTCTGTTTCAAAGGTTTGGTATAAACCTATGGTGTATTGTAAAATTATGTTATAGAAAGAAGGGATTAAAATGATTTTTGGAAAGTATGGAGAAATGATTTTAGAAAATATGGAGAAAAATTATCCATATAGGAAACAAGAATTAGAATTAACAGGAGAGCTTGACATTAGGATATTTGAGAGAGAAAGATATATTTTAGAGTTAAAGGAGAAAATTGAAAAAGAAATAAAAGAAAGGAATAAAGCACCTGATACTCACGAAATATCTGTACTTGCTAAATATCAGCAAATGATTGATGGCTTAGTTGATGAAGTTCTAATGAAAGAAATTTTACAAAAAATATAAAATTCGAGTTAGTTTATTCTAGCTCTTTTTTTATGGAAGGGAGAAAATATGCTTAATGTTTGGATTGGAAATTTAGGAAAATACAACGAGGGAGAACTTGTTGGAGAATGGTTAAAACTTCCTGTTTCTAAACAAGAGTTAGATACTTTTTTAAGAGAGAAAGTTGGACTTCAATTAACACAAGAAGAAGTTAATGAAGCACTTGAAAAAGATGGAGTTTGCTATGAAGAATATATGATAAATGACTATGAAACAGATTTACCAATAAAAGTATCTGAATATGAAAATCTTGATAATCTTAATTTATTAGCAACAATAGCTGAAAATGTAAATGATATGGATGCAATAAATGCTTATGTTGATAGTCAAGGAGAAATGACATTAGAAGAATTGGCAAATTTAATGGAGCAAGAAGATGATATTGCTTATTTTAAATTTTCTAATGATAGTTCTTTTATGTCAGCAGAAGAAAAGATGGGCTATGAAATGGCAGATGCAACAGGTTTATTAAACACATTACAAAAGTTGCAAATAGAAGAATTTTTTGATTTTGAAGGCTATGGCAGTAGTTGGGAAAACGGAGATATAACAATTCTTGATAATGGATATATTGATTTTGGAGATTCTGATATTGATTTAAATAGATATACATTAGAGGAATTAAAAGAACAATATGATTTAGAAAAAACTAATAAATTAAAAATTGTATTTAAAGAAGTAGGCAAAGATCCAGTAGTGATGGAAATAGATGATACTTTAGAGGCTAAACAAAAATTAGTTGGAGGACTAATCGAAATTGTACCTTATAAAGATGATTTACTTCTTATTTGCAACGAAGAAGGCAAGATTACAGACTTAAAACCAAACCTACAATTTGATTATGATTATATTGCAGGAAATTGCTTTGTAGTTGGAGATGATTACGAAAATTCAGGTTTTAAATCAGTAGAAGATAGTCAAATAGAAGATATAAAAAAAGATTTAGAAGATAGATCTATTGTTATAGAAGAAATTGAGGAAGATGAAGAAATGGAGGAATTTTAGTATGGAAATTGAAATACAAAAAAAGCCTCCAAAAGAATATAAAAAAGATATTCAAGTAAAAAGTACAACTGATGTAGTTGAATTAGAAGAAATAAAAGAAATTAGAAATGCTATGCAAGAAAATATGATTTTAATAGGATTGGATAGAGGAAATAATATAAGGACATTGAAACTTATGGGATTAGGAACAGATAGATATATAGAAATAAACTCAAAAGACATATTAAGAACAGCTTTAATATCAGGAAGTGATAGAATTATTATAGTACATAATCATCCTTCAAATAACTTGAAAGCAAGTCCTGAAGATTTACATTTTACGAATATTACAAGAAAATTTTTAGAAGTATTTAATATTCAACTATTAGATCATATTATAGTCACAGAAAATGAACATTTAAGTATGCTAAATGAAAAATTAGTAAATAAAGAGTACAAAGATAAAGGGATAGATATAATTGATAAAACATTGATTATAGAAGAAAATATCAAATTAAAAAATGAAAATGAAAAATTAAAAATAATGGAGGAACAATTTATGAACAAATATGAAAGTATAATTATTATAAAACCTACATTAACAGAGGAGGAAACAAAAGACACTATAAATAAATATAAAGAAAATTTTGAAAAGTTTTCAAATCAACCTGTTAAGGTAGAAGATTTAGGAAAGAAAAAATTAGCTTATGAAATTCAAGGTAATAAAGAAGGAAGTTATGCAGTATTTACTTTCTATGGAAAACCTGAAGATATAAGCGAAACCGAAAGACAATATAGAATCGATGATAATGTTATGAAATTTATGACAGTAAAAATGGATATGGAGGCAGAAGAAAATCCTGAAGCAATGGAAGATGAGGATGATATGGAAATGTAAAAAAATTTTTTAAAAAGGTTTGGAATATAGATTTACAAATATATATAATTTGATATAGGAGGTAAAAGTCTATGGAAGAAACACTTTTAGATGAAATTTTTTGGGATAGAGATCAAGGAGTCTTAAGATGTCTTACTAAAGGAGAAAGACAAGTAATGGATCAGATAGAACTTAATCAACACGAAGAAAAATTAAGAAAACTTGTGCATAATATCCGTAATAGAAAACTTAGAAAGAAAATTAACACATTTATAGATCTTGCTATGGAAGATTTACTGAGTAGAGAGGCTGAAAGACTTGAAAAGTATTATAAGCAAGGCTTTAAAGATGGTGTTAATTTAATAATGGAATGTAAGAGTTAGTTTTTTACTAGCTCTTTTTTAGGAGGAAAAATTGAGGAATATAAGATTATTTATAAAAGGAAAAAATTTAGATATGCTAAAAGCATTTTCTGATGAAAGCTATTTGTATAATTACATAGTAAATAACTATTCTGAACTTCCTGAAGATAATATATTTAGAAATCCAACATTCCTAAAAAAACTAGAAGAAATGGTTTATATTTCAAAAGATAATATTTCTTTAGATGATGAAATGGTATGGAATGAAACAAGTAGAGATTTAAAATCGAAAGATGCTTCATTTTATGCAGTAATACTTGATACTGAAAAAGGAGATTTTACAATTTATAATAACTTAAAAAACACTATTCCTTATTTACAAATAAACTCAAATACGGACTGGTTTGAGGCAGTAAATAAAATAGAACAATTTAATAAAAACCTTGAATATGAGGAAGAAATGGAGATGTAAAAATGGAAGGATTAAAAATACAATGGTTACACAAAAAGCCACCTATTGAAGAAAGAGATCCAAATCTATTTTACTATGATATAAGAAATTCAGAAATAGATAATGGATACCAAATAGAAAGAGGAGTTTTAGCTAATAACATAGGCTCACTTGTAGCTAATAAAGATATATTAGAAGGTAAAGATTTTTTAACTGATGATGAATTATGCGAATTACATTATGAAGAAGTACAAGATTTATATGTAAAACCTAATTCTATTGAATCAGACATGGAAATGGAATAGGAGGAGCTAATGAAGGAAGATTTAGAAAAAGTGATGCAAGGCTTTGTGAGTAATACACCACAGCAAAAGGTAGAAGTAAAGAAAGTAGAAAATACTAATAATATTATAAATATTGAATTAAGTAAATTGGTTGCTTTTAGAAAAAGGCAACCTTTTTCTATGTATGATGAAATTAAAAAGAAAGAAGTTTTAGAAAGTATTAAAGAAAACGGAGTTTTAGTACCTATTATTGTTAGAAAAATAGATAATGAAAAATATGAAATTATTTCAGGACATAACAGAGTAGATTGCTCAAAAGAACTAGGATTATCCACTATTCCTGCTCAAATTGTGGATTGTGATGATAATAAAGCCACTTTAATTATGATAGATACTAACCTTTGCAATAGAGATAAGATACTTCCTGTTGAAAAGGGATATGCTTATAAAATGAAATTTGAAATACTAAAAAATACCCCTAATGCAGGTAATATAGGCGATTACATAGAAAAATCCCAAAATGGAATTTCAGATAGTAGAACTCAAATTCATAGATTTATGAGACTAACAGAACTTATAAAACCTTTACAAGAAAAAGTAAATTTAGATAAATTACCAGTTGTTTCAGGAGCAGAAATATCTTTCTTAACTGAAGATGAGCAAGAAATAGTAAATCAAGTTATAGAAGATGAACAAGTAAAATTATCGCTTGTTCAAGCTCAAAAAATAAGAATGAAGAAACACAGTATTACTTATGAAATAGTCTTAAAAATAGTGAAGAACGAAAAAGAGAAAAAAGAGAAATTTACTGGAAAGCTAGATAGAAAAACATTTAAGGAATACAAGGACAGATTTAATTCAGATAAAGAATTCAGTATTTTAATTAAGCAATTATTAGATGACTACTTTAGGAGCGACAGCGATGTTAAGCAAGATTCCCATTTGTAAGTACAAATGGAGCAAAAGTACCTTTTTTGATCGAGTGGTTACACCACATAAGCTATTAACACAAGGAAGGAGATAAATGAAAAAGTCAGACAGAATAGAAATTAGAGTAACTCCTGAAGAAAAAATGAAAATAGCTTTAAAAAGTAAACAAGCTAATCAAAACATTTCAGAGTATTTAATCAAAAGTGCAATAAATAACGAAATAGTAGTTATAGATGCACTACCTGAAATGGTAACAGAACTTAGAAGAATTGGTAACAATATAAATCAATTAACAAGACTTGCTAATAGTGGAATTATTACTTGTGTTGAATTAGATAATGCAAAAAAGGAGTTACAAAAAATATGGCAATCATTAAATTTATTAACAACAAGGTCGATTTAAAAAAGACCTTAAATTATATATGTAAAGAAGAAAAAACAGAAAAAAAGCTAATTTCAGGTAAAGATTGCATACCTGAAACAGCTTATGAAGAAATGATGGAAGTTAAGCAGTTGTATAAAAAGCTAGGAGGCAGAGAGAAAATACACTTTGTTCAATCTTTTTCTCCTGAAGATAAACTAACATATAAACAAGCCCACGAAATAGGCTTAAAAATGGCAGAATACTTTAAAGATTTTCAAGTAGTAGTTGCTACACATATAGATAGAAAGCACCTACATAATCATATAGTTATAAATACTGTAAATTTTAGAACGGGTTTGAAGTTTCATCAAAGCAAATATGACTTGCAGAAAATTAAAGATTATTCAAATAAAATTTGTAAAGAATATGGACTTTCTATTATAGAACATAAATCAAAAGTTTCAGATATTAAAATAAACGAATATCAAGCTAGGATTAAAGGCATTAGTTGGAAACAAGTTCTAGCAAATGATATTGATATTGTTATGGAAAAATCTAAGAACAAATATGATTTTTTTAGAGGGATGAATGACCTTGGATATAAAGTGAATTGGAGTAAAGAAAAATTAAGTATTATTTACACTACTCCAAGTGGTTATAAATGTAGTGATAAAAAACTACATAATGAAAAGTATTTAAAGGAAAATATGGAGCTATACTTTAAGGAAAAATCAAAGAAGAAAATTCAAGGATTTAAGAATGAAAAAGTAAGATATAAGAGCATACATTCTAGCCTTGCAGAGCTTATAGAACAATTTAGCAGAAATAAGCAAATTGAAGATACAACTACCTTAACAGAATTAAATAAGAGTGCTAAAAAGCAACTTGCTATTGAAATGCACTATAGTACAGAAGAACTTGATGATATGGAATTCTAGGAGGTGGTCGTTATTGATAAACAAAATATGATAGTTCTCATAGTCGAAAATAATAAAAATCCTGAAGAAAAAGTAATACCTAATAGACTTAATACTTTAAGAAGAATTATAGGTAATGAAAGAATTGAAGTTATTAAATATAAAGATGTTCTTATAGTTTATGATGAAGATGCCTTTAGAAAATTGCTACCAATAAATAGAAGTATAGATGGTTTAAATATTAGAGGTAATTTCATAATTACAGGAAATGATGTAAAAAATCAAGACTTTAAAGATTTAACTGAAGAACAGATAAAAACATATAAAATAGAATTTGAGTTAGAACAAACTCAGGAACAAGAACAAGGAGAGGAGATAGAAGATGAATAAAAGAAAAGTCGGAATTATAGCAGTTTTATCAATGCTTAATATCCCCCTAAGCATATTTTTAAGTGCTACAATTCATACAAAACTTGCTAAAATAGAATTTTCGGAAATAGTAGTTGATAAGCAATTATTACTACTATTTTTTCTTGTCTATCTCCTTGTTGAAGTTATGATTTTTATGTTATTTGGTTTAAATAGTAGAAATAACTTCAGAAGTGGAACTGTTAGTATTACTGATAATTTAAAAACTCCAGAAATAATGGGACAAGGACAACACGGAACAGCAAGGTGGTTAACAAAACGAGAATTTAAGAGGATTTTTAAATGTAATACTTTAAGTGATACAAGTACTACTTTTAATTCAGGTGGAATTATAGTAGGTTATGAGAAAAATAAGAAAAATGAAAATATTTATTATATTGATGATAATATTCATAGCTTGGTTGTTGGAGCTACAAGAAGTGGTAAAACAAGAAGCATAGTATTACAGACTGTAGGAAATTTAGGATTAGCAGGAGAGTCAATGATTATCTCGGATCCTAAAGCTGAGATTTTTCATTATACCTCTAAATTTTTAGAAGATTTAGGTTATGAAATTATAACTTTAGATTTTAAAAATCCTACTAAAAGTACAAGATATAATTTCTTACAACCTGTTATTGATGCAGTAAATAGAGAAGATTATAGAAAAGCTGAAGAATATGCTTGGGATATCACACAAAGTTTAGTTGGAAATGAAGATTCCAAAATGGAAAAAATATGGAGAGATGGCGAAATGTCAGTAATTGCAGGTGCGATTATGAGTGTCGTTTTTGATAATAGAGAACACCCTGAATATCAAAATTTAACTAATGTTTTTTCATTTATTTCTGAAATGTGTAAAACAGTAGGACAACAAATGCCTATAAATAAGTATATAGAGAATTTACCTCCCGAACATCCTGCAAGTACAATATTTAATATTGCACGAATTGCACCTGAAAAAACAAGAGGATCATTCTTTACTTCAGCACTAACTACACTTAGATTATTTACAAGTAAAAGCATTTATGGAATGACTTGTAAAAGTGATTTTAGTTTAAAACAAGCAGGAGAAAAGAAAACAGCAACATATATTATACTTCCTGATGAAAAAACAACATATTACTCTTTAGCTTCTCTATTTGTATATCAGAACTATGTTTCACTTGTTGAATCAGCTGATGAAAGAGGAGGAGAGCTAAAGGTAAGAGTTAATTATATTTTAGATGAGTTTGGAAACTTCACTACAATACCTGCTTTTAGCAACATGCTAACAGTTGCAGGAGGAAGAAGAATAAGGTTTAATTTATTTTTGCAATCATTCTCACAACTTGAAAACAAGTATGGAAAAGATATAGCAGAAAATATTAGAGATAATTGTCAAACTTGGATTTATCTTAAAACTTCCTCAAATGAAACAGCTTCAGTAATTGCTAAAAAGCTAGGATGTTATACTACTTCAAGTTATAGTAGATCTAGTAGTTATAGTAAATATCAAAATGGCAGTAATTCAGAATCTATGAATTTAATTAGCCGAAATTTACTTACAGAAGATGAAATTTTAAGAATAGAAAGACCTTATGTTTTAGTAATTCAAACAGGCATATTTCCTATTATTACAAAACTTCCTGATATTTCTAAATGGAGATTTAATACTTTATTTGAAATGGGAGATCAAGAGCATAACAGACAGTTAAGATTTGAAAGAGAAGGAAAAAGACCTATTAAAGATATTGAAGATATAAAACTATGGGGTATTTGGAATATGTATAGATAAGGAGAATTTATGTATGAAGAAGATAAAAGAAAAAATAAAAAATTGTGTAGGAAAAATAGGAAAAGCAGGACTTGTTATAACAAGTCTTATTTGTTCAACAAGCACTTGTTTTGGAGCTGTGCAAGACAGCAAAATAGCAACAGGAACACAAAACTTAATAACTGATTTAACAAATTGGCTTTTAATTTTAGCACCTGTTTTAACTGTTTTATTAGTTGGATATTATTTGCTAAGAAAATCATCAAGTGATGAAATGGATGGCAAGAGATGGGATTCAAGAATTAAAATAGCAATTATTTGTTGTGTTGGTGTAATTGTTGCTAGTGGACTTATCAATTTAATAGTTGGATATTATAAATAAGGAGGTACATTTTGGAAGGGATTTTAACTGGGTTAATTAGCAATGTTATTGGTGGAGCTGATACAGTAATAAACTCAGCATTTAATGGACTTATTGATATGTGCTTTAATTCAGAAAATTATATATCTCAAAATTTTGGAAGTACAGTAATAGACTTTTCTCAGTTAAAAGCACTTATTTTAACTTTGGCTATATCACTCATAGTATTAAAGTTCTTAAAAAAAGGTTTTGATATGTATATAATGTGGACTGATGGGGAGGCTGATACACCTCCTCTTACTTATATTGTATATTTTATCAGAGCAATAGTTATGGCAGTTAGTTTTACAATCCTTTTTGATTGGGTAGTAGATATTGCTAAATCATTTGGAGAATCGATGCTACAAACTATGAATATGGCTGATAATGTATCACTTACAACAATTATTGCAAATATAGCAACAACAGGATTATTTAATTCGATAGTTTCTTTGATTGCTTTGATATTATTGTTTGTGTTATATATCCAATTTTTGATGAGAGCTTTAGAAATGTTTGTACTAAAATTAGGCTTTCCTTTGGCTTGTGTAGGATTAGTAAATCCTGATGGAGGAGTATTTAAGTCTTATTCAGAAAAGCTAATAAAAAGTATTTTAACTGTTTTAGTACAAATTATATTATGCAAAATAGCAATAGTATTGCTAATAAATGTAAAAATGTTATTTGGAATTGCTGCAATTATCTTGGCAATTAAAACACCTAAGTTCTTACAAGAATTTATGCTTGGAGGAGGAACAGGTGGAATTAGTAATGTAATAGTTACTACAAGTAAAACTATGGAACTTTCTTCTCAAATTAAGAGAAAACTTAGTACATTAAAGAAAGGGTAAAATATGGATACATTAAATGAAATAATAACTTTGTTAAGAGTTGCAATAATACCACTTGGAGTAATATTCAGAGTGGTATTTTGTTTAACTAAAATGATTTATGATGAAGAAGCACAAGGATCATATAAAAGAAAAATAAGAAATACAATAGTCTTTGGAGTTATAGCAGAGCTAATTTTTGTAATACTTGATTTAGTACAAAATTATTATGGAACAGGAAGTATCCTACCAACCTACTTCTCTGGTGGAGGAGCAGGAGGAGGTGGTGGAGGAGGTTGGTAAACCTCTAACACTACACTAAACAAGGAGGATTTTTTAATGAATAATGATGAAGATTATAAATTATATATTCCTTCTAATGTAAAAACTAGAATGGAATTTTTTAAAGGGTATGGAGTAAAAGAACTCATATCTACAGTAATTGTTTTTGCTTGTTTACTTCCTGTCAGCTTGATTATATATAAATTACAAGACAATTTCTTATTGCCTGTTGTGATTGAATTTATAGGAGTTGCAGGAACTATTATAGCAACTGCAAAAGATGAAAATAATTTATGTGTTACAAGACAAATTAAGTTTTTAATAGAATTTGCTAATACACAAAAACAATTTAGATATAAATACTATAATAAATGGAGGTAGAAACTTGGGAAAATTATTAAGTATATTTAGTAAAAAGACTAAAGAAATCACTTGTAATGAAGAAGTTGGAATATTAGATATAAGAAATAATTACATTTATACTAGAGATGGAAATGTAATAGCTGGGCTTAAAATATATTCAATAAATACTCAGCTATTAACAGAAAGAGAAAAGCAAAATTTAATAAATGAGCTTTCTGCTGAACTTTCTTCAGAACAAGGAGAAATGAAATATTTTAATATTGCTAGAGCTGTTGATATATCTCCTCTGCAAGAATATTTAACAGAGATTATAAATACAACAGATAATGCAGTACAAAAAAGGTTATTAAAAACACACTTAAAAGAAGTACAAAGGTTGTCATTGAACGGAGAAATCGTTGAAAGACAATCTTTTTTAATGATAAATGCTAAGCACGATGATAATGCTGAAAAAGATTTATTAAAAAGATGCTTAGATTTAAGCAATAAATTTGAGAGATGTAGCATAAAAACTGAAATTCTTGATGAGCCTTCTTTAATACAATTATGTAATAGCTTTTTAAATATGAATTATGCTCACAGAGAAGATAACGACATTGAAGATAAAGTTTTAATGCTGAAGGAGGCTTAAATTGAAAAAGAAAGAAATTGAAAGAATATTAGAAAATCAAACTTTACTAAATATTTTAAGTCCAATAGGTGGAATAGAATACAAGAAAAACTATTTTAGAGTTGGAGATTATTTAGGTAGAGTTTATGCAATTACAAAATATCCTCAAAAAGTTAGAGTGGGATGGCTTGAAAGTATTGCTAATATTCCTAATACAGTATGCACATTAAATATATCTCCTACAGAAAAAGATACTTTAATGCAGAATATAAGTAAAGGAATAAGGCAAAATGAAATTCAATATGATAGCATAAAAGATGAAATACTAAGGCAAAGAACTGAAAGAGAAATAAACGATGCAAGAGAACTTATTGAAAAAATTGATATGAATGGGGAAACTGTAGTATATGTTACCATTGCTATAATGGTTATTGCAGAAGATATGGAAGAATTAAAACAAAGGTCGAAAGCAGTATTAACAAAACTTGCAACAATGCAAATGAAAGGGCGATTATTAACTAATTTGAGTAGAAACTCATTTAAGTTGATGTCGCCTTTTGCTATTACTGATCCGATAATAAAAGAAATAGCAGATAGAAATATGCTAGAGAGTTCTTGGATAGGTGGACTTCCTTTTTCAAGTTCAGGCTTTAATGATGGTAATAAATATTATTTTGCAAGAGATACAAAGGGAGGAATTGTTATACTTGATCCTTGGAAAAGAGGAGGAGATAGAACAAACTCTAACTTTGTAATTATGGGTACAGCAGGAGTAGGAAAATCTACAGTTGCAAAACATTTAATATTAAATGAATATATGACTAATACTAAGGTTATCTTAATAGATCCTGAGAGGGAATATAAAGAAATGACTGAAAAACTAGGTGAAAAATGGATTGATATAGGTAGTGGAAAAGGTGGAATTATAAATCCTCTGCAAATAAAAGCAGTTCCTCTTGATGATGAAAACGAAGAAGAAATAGGTTATAAAGATGAAGGTAAAGGAATGGGAGCTATGGCTTTACATTTTCAAACTTTAAGAACATTCTTCAAACTTTTATATCCAGAATTAAATTCAATTCAAGTAGCATATTTAGAAGAAGTATTAGAAGAATTATACGGAAGATTTAATATAACTTGGGATACTGATATTACAGGAATTCCTAATAATAAATTTCCGATTATGACTGATTTATATAATTTACTTGGAGAAAAAATTGAAAGCGAGGAAGATAAAGAAAAACAAAAAGTCTTTTCTACATTAAAGAGCTTACTTAGAGGAATAAGTATAGGTGCAGAAAAAGGTTTATTTAATGGATACACTTCAGTTAATGATATTGCAAAAGTTGTATGCTTTGATACATTTAACTTACAAAATGCTTCAGATAGAATAAAAAAAGCTCAATACTTTAATATTCTAACTTATTGTTGGGAGATTATGAGTAAAGATAAAGAAGAAAAAACAATGCTTGTATGTGATGAGGCTTACTTACTAATTGATCCTGAAGTACCACAAACATTGATATTTTTAAGAAATGTTGCTAAAAGATGTAGAAAATACGAAGGAAGTTTAATTATTATTTCACATTCTATTGTTGATTTCTTAGATGGCTCAGTAAAAATGTACGGACAAGCAATACTTGATATGGCTACATATAAAATTCTTATGGGTACTGATGGACAAAACTTAGAAGAATCAACAGAACTTTTTAAATTAAGTGAAGCACAAGCAGAGTTTTTATATAAAAAGAAAAGAGGGTTAGCATTATTTATCATTGGCTCAAACAGGATATTTGTAAGGTTTGATATATTCCCTATTGAGTTTGAGTATTTTGGTAAAGGTGGTGGTCGTTAATGGCAGTAGATCCACATACAGCTAAAATTATAGCTCAGGTAGTAATAAGTCAAATTACAGATGAAGAAAAAAGACAGAGATTGGTTATAGGAATTATTATTTTAATTGTTAATGTAACACTTATAATTTTAATTCCTCTTTTTGCAATTACTTCTACAGTTGATAAAATAAAGAGTTTTTTTGGATTTGGAGATGATGGAAAAGCTACAGATAGTTCTTATTATTCGTTAGTGGAAATGCACGATACTTATGCTCCTACAGTTACAGTTGAAGATTTAGAATATAATGGTACATTTCCTATGCCTGTTCAAAATGCAGTTGTTACAAGTGAATTCGGAGCAAGAGTTCATCCTGTTACTGGAAAGCAAAGTTTTCATACTGGAATTGATTTAGCAGGAACTTGGCACTCAAATATTTCTTCTGTTGAAAAAGGTAAAGTAGTTTGGGCAGGAGTACAACGAGGATATGGAAATTGTGTAGAAGTACAACACTCTACTGCAAATGGTACAGTGTACTTCACCTTCTATGCACATTTAGCTAGGATTGATGTTATGGAAGGTCAAGAAATACAGCAAGGTACAGTAGTGGGAATTCAAGGAGGAGATCCAAACAGAGATCCTAACCCACGGATATAGTACAGGCTCACATTTACATTTTGAGATTAGAAAATCAATGAGTGGAGATTTTGTAAATCCTAGAAATTATTTATTTGGAAATGAGGAGGTTTAAATGAAAGATATTATTGATAAATATTTTGAAGAAAATAAGATAGAAAATTTTATGGACTATGGTTCTGATAGAGATTCGTACAGTATGCCTTCATTATCTTCAGTATATAAGGATATATTAGATAAATTAAATATTAAATATACCAATATTTATACTGAAGATATAAGTGATGGTAAATATCAAACAACAATAGAATTTAATGATGACAAAGTGGTTGTAGATACTTCAGCATGGAATGGAAAAGAAGTATTAAAAGATAACATTGAATCTATCAAGGAAAAATATGAAGAATTACAAGCTGAAAGTGAAGATGATATGGAAATGTAAAAAGAGAGGAGCTGATAAAATTGATTTTAGCAATTACTAGGGATAATGAAAAACTAATTTATGAAGTGTGTAAAGAAAATGGTTTTGAAAGTCCACAAGTATTAACAGGAGTAGAGAGTTTAAAAAGATTTGCAGTACAAGAACTTAGAAACCTCAATAATTATAATCAAATAATTATTGATATAGCTTCTACAAAGGAAACAGAAGATGAAATAGTGCAATCTGTTGTAGCGATTAAATCTATGTATAATATCAAAATTATAGTGGTTGCTTTAGGATTTAAAGAAGGAAATAATTTACTTGCTAAACTATTTAATGAAGGTATTTATAACTTTGTAAATGCTGATAATTATTATGAGCAAAAAGAACAATTTAAAAACTGTTTGAGTAACGAAGGTTATCAATACAAAGATGCAATTAGATTTAGACAAAAGGTAGAGGATGGTAAAAAGAACAAAGTAATTATAAAAAAAGAGTATAAAAAGTTAAAACAATTTGTAAATATTGCAGTTGCAGGAACAGAAAGACATATTGGAGTTACTACACAAGCAATACTAATTACAATGTTTCTTAAAAGTCTTAATATGAATGCTTGTTATATATGCAGTAATGATAAAAACGAAGTTAAGAATTTAGAAAAACTAGATGGAGTTGTTAAGAAAAATGGATTTTTCTCATATAACGGAATTGACTTATATAGTAATGATAGCAAAATTGATGCTATGCAGTATGGATATGATTTTTATATTTATGATTACGGAGTTTTAGATGAATCTACATTAGATAACTTTATGTCGAAAGAAGTAAAAATAGTTGTTGGAGGAACTAAACCTTGGGAATATGATGATACTTTTAGAGCAATTTTCTTATTAAAAGAAATGCCAGACATAAATTATATTTTTAATTTCGCTAGTAATCAAGAAAAGGCAAAAATAAGAAAGCTCTTATCAAAAGTTATTAAGCATATTTATTTTTCAGATTATACAACAGATACTTTTAATAACAGTATAAATATAGAAACTTATCACGAAATATTTAAAGATTATATTGCTGAAAAATCTAATAAACTTGAAGTAATTGAGAAAAAGGGTTTATTTAGTTTTCTTAAAAAGAGGTAAAAGATGAGTAAAAACTTATATAAAGAATATTTAAAAAAACAAAAATTAAAAGAAAAATACAAAGAAGAAGTAGTTGTTAATGAACAGAATGCTGTTATAAAAGCACTACTTTTTTTATTTAGTATTTTATCAAGAATATTTAATATTCTGTTTTATTTAGGAATTATAGTTTTATGCTCTATAGGAGCTACTTATATTGCTAATAAATTAGGAATAATAAATATATTTTAGGAGGTTAAAATGAAGATTTTAAAAAGAATATTAGCAGTATGTAGTTTTTGCACTTTACTTACTGCTACAAATTGTTTTGCAGTAACACTTAATAAAACTGATGTTACTGATGATAAGTTGAATTGTTATAGAACTTATTTTGTGCAAAGTGAAGAACGAAATTCTTTTATAGAGAATATAGAAAAAGATATTGAAGTGTTTGGAGATAAATATACATTTGACAGTTATGAAGTTGCAGGAGGCTCTACATTAGATACCATTGAAATAAATACCACTAAAAAAATAACAAGTAAAACTAAAAATTTGGATAGTATAATAAATGAGCTTGGAACAACTATCAGTTATGATGAAAATGGTTATGTAGGAGAATATGTTTTAGATACTGATAACATACAAATTAAAACAAACTACAATGGCTATAGAGAGGATTTAATTGAAGAAACGATAAATTATAATGGACTATCAAGAAATGACCTTGATTTTCTTCCTAAACAAACTATTAAAGATGGAATTACATTAGATTTATTAAATATTGAATGGGAAGTAGAAACAACAAAAATGATAGGAGAATATGAAGTTGCAGATGTATATACAGCAAAATGCTACTATGCAGGAAAACAAAGAATAGATTACCCTAATACTTATAGCATAATAGCTGAATATACAGGAATAGCAAGTAAAGAAGTTAAATCTCCATATACATATAAATTAAAATACAACAAAGTTCCTGAGCCAATACCTGAAGTTGTTGAAGAAGAAAAAGAAAACAATGTAATTCCTGCTATTGGTGGTACAACTGGATGTATATTAGTAGTTTTATTTTTCTTAACTAGAAATGTAACAGTATATAACTACAAAGATGGAAAATATAAAAAGGTTGGAAAAACTAGAATGAAAGCAAATAATACAATAAACTTAACTAAATTTTCTTTATTTGAAACAACTAATAGATATAAATTAGAGTTTTCTAAAGGTTTAACAAATAAAATGCAAGGAAAGATGATAACTATTGCAAAAGGTAATACAAAAATCAAAATGTTAGTTAATACAGATGATGAAAATTACAGAATAGAAACTAGGATTTAGGAGGCAAAGATGAAGAAAGAAAATAAGTTTTTAATTGCTATAATTATAGTTGGAATTTTAGCTCTTACAGGAGTTATTTTTTTTGCTATTAAATATCCATATATTAAAGCTAATAAAAATGCTGAAAGTATAGAAGTTGGAGATAATACAGATTTAGAAGAAACACCTCTTGAAAATATAGAACAAGATATAATACATTATGATGATGAAATAGGAACTCTTAATATACCTGATATTTTACTTGATAATGCACCTATAAGAGAAAGTGTCGAATTATCTACACTATCACAAACAATAGGACATTTTCCATCTACAGCTATTTATAATGGAAATGTTGGTTTGGCTTCACACAATTCAGGAAATCAAGGAGATTTTTTTAAGAATTTAAAGAATATAAAAATAGGAAGTGAAATATTTTATCAAACTAAATATGGAACAAAAAGATATGTTGTTACTGTTAAAGAGGCAATAAATGAAGAAGATTGGTCTTATTTAAAAGAGACTGATGATAATAGAATTACACTTATTACATGTATTAAAGGACAGAAAGAAAAGAGACTTTGTGTTCAAGCAGTAGAATCTTTAGATGGTATGGACTATGGACAATAAATTTTAAAAATAGGTTTGGGATTGTTATTTTAAAAGTTCTATAATTAAAGTATAAGGAGATGATCTATTATGAAAAAATATGTATTTATAGCACTTTTTTTAATATTTGGAACTTCTATATGCTCAAATTATATGAACTATAAAAGTACAAATCCTAAAAATGAAATTATTGATAATTATAATCCACAGAACATAGTGCAAAATGTGGATTATACGAGTCAAAATGAAGATTTTGAAGAACAAGAAATATCACTTACAGATGAAAGTGATATTGATAATAATGTTTCTGAAGAAATAATAGAAAGCTATCAAGTTGAAGAAATAACTATTGAATCTAATTCTATTGTTAAACCTATTCAAGAACAACCTATTAGCGAAGTGAAAGAAGAAAAAATAAATATAAATAATAACAATACACCACAAATTACTAAAGAAGAAAATATACAGGAAACACTTGAAATACCTAAGCAAGAAAATGAAAATAAACAAGAAAGTCAAGTGATTGAAAAAAAACAATGTAATGGAAATAATCACGGAGTAAGTGTAGGAAATTCAGGAAAATGGTTTGAAACAGAAAAAGAAGCAATAGATTATTATTATTCTATAATAAAAAGTTATGGAGACAAATGGGAAAACTTTGAAATTGATGATGAAACATACGAAAAAAAGTGTCCTTATGGTTATCAAGATTGGAGTTGTCCTTATTGTGGAAAGTGGACTATAGATTTTTATTATAATAAATATTAAATAATTAAGAGCAAGTATTAGGTACTTGTTCTTTTTTATATAAAAATGGAGGTAGAAAATGAAAAATAATATATTTAAAAAAATAGTATCAGTTATAATGTTATTTTCAATATTATTAAGCAGTATTCAGCCAGTATTTGCAAGTTCAGGATCTGGAACATGGTCAGGAGGACAATATGCTTCTGGTATGAAAACGACAGATAATCAAAATGGAACAACAGGAGTTCTTATAAGAAGATTAAATAATTTAAACACAGGAGAAAGAATAACAGTTTTTTGTGCAGAACATGGAATAGATTTTACGACAGGTGCAAGTTATAATGGAGTTTATTATACACCTACAAATTCAACATTAAAAAGAGCTTGTAAAATAGCTTATTTAGGTTGGTATAAAGATTATGGAGATTATACAATAGATGGTGGAATATTATCTTCTGATATGATATGGGTAAAATGGGCTTATGTATTTACACAACAATATATTTGGGAAACACTAGGACAAAGCTCTGCAAGTTTTATAAATGCAGATGAACAAGCAGGATATGAATCGTTTAAAGCTACGATTGATAGTCAAATTGCAAGAATTGAGTCAAGACCAAGTTTTAATGGAACAACAATAACAATTACAGCAGGAGAGACTAAAACAATTACAGATACTAATGGAGTTTTAGCAGATTATAATAGTATTGATGTAACACAAGATGGCATTAGATATATTCATAATAATGGAAGCAATGAAATGATTATTGAAGCTTCAGAAGAAGTAAGTAAGGAACAAATTAGAGTATCAGATGCTACATTTTATGATTGGGGAATGATAAAAGATGGAACAGAAGATCATGATTCAACAGTATATTTTGAATTTCCATCAGGAATACAAGACCAATTATATGCAATGAATTATAATGATCCAATAACTATGAATTTAAGTTTACAAGTAAATTTATATGGCAAATTAGAAATTGCAAAAAAAGATAATAAAGGAAATTATGTACCTAATACAACATTTAAACTAAGTTCTAATGCTGATATGTCAGACATAATTGGAACTTATACAACTGGAAATAATGGCAAAGTATTAGTTGAAAACTTAAAAAGAGGAACATATTATATTCAAGAAGTTTCTGTACCAGAGCATTTAATATTAGATAGTACAATAAGAAGTATTGAAGTAAGTCCTGCTCAGACAGCTTCATTTGAAGCAAATAACAATTGGAAACAAGGCAAAATAAAAGTAGTTAAAAAAGATGCAGAGAGTGGAAAAGATGTTTTAAAAGAGGGAACAATCTTTGATATTTTTGATACAAATAATCAAAAAGTGGCAAGTATTACAACTAATAACAAAGGTGTTGCAGTATCAGAATTATTAGACTATGGAACATACTATGTAAAAGAAAATACAGCTCCTGATAAATATACTATTGAAGTTGAAGTTAGTGATAATATTGGTGTATTTGAAGATGGAAATGTATATGAAATATCAATTTTAAATACAAGAGTAAAGGGAAGTTTATCTATTTCAAAAGAGGATAGTGTAACAGGAAAACAACCACAAGGAGAAGCAACTTTAGAAGGTGCTGTATATGGATTATATGCTAGAACACCAATATTAGATCCTGCTGATAACAGTATGATATATAACACAGATGTAAAAGTGGCAGAATTAACTACAAATGCTGAAGCTAATGCAAGAATAGATGAATTGTACTTAGGACAATATTATTTAAAAGAAATACAACCAAGCAAAGGATATACTTTAGACACTAATAAATATAATTTTGATTTGACTTATGAAAATCAAAATGTAAGTATAATAACAAAAAATCAAACAGTAAAAGAAAGAGTAATATCACAACCTTTTCAAATAATTAAAATATCAAGTGATGAAGCTGGAGAGGCAACACTATTAAAGGGAGCAGAATTTACTATAAAAGCACAAAAAGATATAGATAAATATGGCTCTTGGGATGAAGCACCTATTGCAAAAAATGCAAATGGAGAAACAGCTTCAGTTTTAATTACTGATGACAAAGGTTATGCAGTAAGTGATAGATTACCTTATGGAACTTATATTGTTAGAGAAACAAAAGGTATTGATGATAAATATAAAGTTGAAGATTTTAAAGTAATTATCTCAGAAGATAATGCAGAGCCTCAAGTATGGAGAGTATTTAATGACACTTCATTTAATGCAATTTTATCTATTGTTAAACAAGATATAGAAACGGATAAAATCGTAAAAATAGCAGGAGCTAAATTTAAAATTAAAAATTTAGATACTAATAAATACTTTGGATATTGGGATTGGTCTCCTTTACCTCACTATGTAGATGAATGGACTACAGATGAAACAGGAACAGTAATGACAGGAGATAAACTAGAAGTAGGAAATTATCAATTAGAAGAAATATCAAGTCCAAAAGGTTACTTATTAAGTTCTGAGCCTATACCATTTAAAATTACAACTAAAACAGCTTATGAGATTTTAGATGATGGTAAAACACCTGTAATAACTGTAAGACAAAAAGATCTTTCTGTTAAAGGAAAAGTTAATGTCGAGAAGAAAGGCGAAGTTTTAGTAGATTTTACTGATGGTAAATTTGTTTATGAAGAAAAGGGACTACCAAATGCAGAATATGAAATTTTTGCAAAAGAAGATATATATGATGCTTCAAATGATGGAAGTATAATTTATAGCAAAGGAACTGTTGTTGATAAAATTATTACTAATGAAGAAGGTAAGGCAACTTCTAAGGAATTACCACTAGGAGAATATTCAGTTAGAGAAATTAAAGCTCCTGAAGGATTTATTTTAAGTGATGGAGTAAAAGATGTTGCTTTAAAATATAAAGATCAAAACACAGCAGTAGTATTTGACAATACTTCTTTCGTAAACGATAGACAGAAAGTAGAAATAAATGTATATAAAATAGATAAAGATGATGAAAGATTATTGGAAGGAGCAGAATTTAGTTTATTTGCAAAAGAAGATATAAAAAACTATAAAGGAGAAGTTATATTAAATGCAGATGAATTAATTGAAATAGCAACTAGCAACGATGAAGGTAAAGCTACTTTCAAATCTGATTTACCTTTACAAGAATATAATATAAAAGAAACTAAAGCTCCAAAAGGTTATATCGCTAGTGAAGAAATTATAACTGTAAAAGCAGGATATAAAGGACAAGATATAAGAGTTTTAAACCTAGAATATGAAATGAAAAATGAAAAAATGAAAGGACATATCCATGTAATTAAAACAAGTAGTGAAGATAATAAGTATTCAAAATTACCTAAGGGAAGTCCATTAGCAGATGTTATTTTCGAAGTATATGATAGCGAAAATAACTTAGTAGATACAATAACAACAGATGAAACAGGAAAAGCTATCACAAAAGAACTTGTTATAGGAAAATATACAGTAAAAGAGGTTAAAAGTGCAAAATATTATTTGTTAAATGAAAATATATATGAAGTTACAATAGAAGATGATGGTACATTTGATGTTAAAGTAGAAAATGACAATGTTGAAATAGATATTGAAGTTACTAAAAAAGGTTTCATAGAAACACAAAGTAAAGATAGTATTTATTATGATTTCTCAGACATTCACAATAAATCAAACATTGCATTAGATAACTTTACTTGGTCTGATTCTTTGCCAACAAATGCTTTAAGAGCAAATAAGATATATACAGGTACTTGGAATGAAGAATTAACTTATTCTGTATGGTATAAAACAAATTTAAGTGATGATTTTATACAAATAGCAGATAATTTAAGCACTTTAGAAAATAATGAAGTTAGATTTACTGATGTAGAACTAAAAGAAGGAGAATTTATAACAGAATTTGAATTTAGATTTGGTACAGTAAAAGCTGATTTTAAAGAAATTGAAAAACCTAGATTATATTGTGATATGCTTGATAATTTACCTAATGGATTTGTCTTTGTAAATCACACTAAAGTTTCAGGAAATTACGAAGATGTTTATGTTGAAGATAAAGATGATTGGAAAACTATCACATATTACAAAGAAATAGAAGTTACACAAAAACTACCTAGAACAGGTTGTTAATATTGACATTTTGAATATTTTTATTATAATTTAATAAAATATATGAATTCATATTTATATTGAATTATTTTTTATTTACGAAAAGGGCGAGAGAGTAAAATCTTTTGCCCTTTATTTTTTTGCAATTTTTTCTAAAAAAGGTTTGGGATTGATAAAAATTACTTTGTATAATTTTGCTAGGAGGTGAGAATATGCCAGATTTAGAGAATTACCAAAAAATTGAAAGAACTACTTTGACAATGGAAGAAACAGCTAAATATATGGGGATTTCTTATTGGCTCATAGGTCAGTTAGTAAGAAAGAATGAGATACCTCATTTTAGAGTGGGTGGGAGAGTTCTTTTTAGAAAAAAGGTAATAGACAACTTTATGGAAGAACAAGAAAAAATAGCTTTTGATAAGTTATATGATAAATAATATTATTTTGTATCATATATGGGGACTATGGTACGAGTAAAAGAAAGTAATATTATTTACAAAAAAGTAAATCGTGAAAAGTAATTTGTGAAATAGTGAAAAAAGAGTAAAAGTAAAATGCTAGAGTAAACTTTTTAAAAAGACTCTAGCATTATTATTTTAAATTATTAAAGTAATCATCAGTTAAGTCGTTTACCTTGATATTAAAGCATTTTGCGAATCCACAAAGTTCATAATCTACGACTGTTCTTATTCCAATTTCTATATTATATATTGCTTGTTTGTGAATATCAATTCCAAGTAACATTAGTTGATCTGATAATTTTTGATAAGATAAATTATTTAGCTCTCTATAGTATTTTATCTTAGAGCCAACTACATTTAGCTTACCTTCTTTTGATCTTGCATTATTCATTTTGACCTCTCCTTTAACATATTGATTTTATAATAAAAATGATGTATGATTATAAATGCCTGTATTTATAAAATTAAGACTTTCGACAACTTTCTACAAACTTCGACATACAAAAAATGTTATAATAGTAGAAATAGGGAAAAATAAATATAGTAATAAATGAAGAAGGAGATATAAATATTATGAATAAGTTTTTGGAAGGTTATTCATCAGATGAAGTGGAGGAAGTAAAAGGAAAAATCAAGAGGTTAGAAACAAGAAGAAAAGAATTTAAAATTCTAAAAGAAAAATTAGAAAATGAATTTGGATTTGAAGTAGTCAATTATATTATAGATGATATACTTGATTATGAAACATATCATCATGTTTGTTTAATGGTTAATATGGCTATTGTAAATCAAAGATTATCTGCTGAAGATGGAGATAAATTAAAGAAAGGTATAAAAACTTTATTTAAAGTTCAAAATGATTTTGATAGAATTGATAAAAAAATCTATATTGGAGAAGTATTTGATTTTGATAAATGGTATGAGAAATATAGTACCAATGAAATTGTAGATTTAAAGAAACATTTATCACAAGAAGATTTTGATTTAATAAAGAAATTAAATATAGAAATAAAAGATAAAGTTTATACTGAGCAAGAATTTGAATATTTAGATATGGATTTACTTGCTTACTATATAGCAGAGGATATGGATGAGGAAGAATTAGAAGAATCAAAACCACTTCCTGAAAATGTATCAAGAGAAGAATATAATACTTTACTTGAAAAAATAAGTAAAATATCAAATGAATATAATTTTTAATGTCAGTTTTAAAGCTGACATTTTTTATTTCTAAATTTCTGGAATTTTATTGAGAAAAATGTCATTTTATGATATAAATATAAATGGTTTTTAATAAAGAAAATAAGGAGAAAAAAATGGAAAACAACAAGTATTTCAAACAATTTGTAGATAGATTAGATATAAATCAAAATGCAATAGAAAAATTAAAAGAAAATAAAATAATAACTTTAGGGAAATTAAGTGATTATAAAAAATCTCAATTAAAAGATATGGGATTATTACAAAATGATATAAATAAAATTGAAGTTGAATTGGAATTATTAGGTTTGACATTAAAAGGTTCTTTATAAAAAAATAATAAAAAAGGTTTTGTTTTTTTTATATTAAATAATATAATAGATATAAAGATAAATGTAAAGGATTGAAATAAATGTCAAAAGTTAATGATACAAAAAATATAAAAATTGAAAGAATATGGAGTATGCCAAATAAAAACACATTTGATATTCCACCAATAAGAAAACTTATAACAGAAGAAGTGGATTTAAAGAATAAATGGATTGATCCATTTGCTAATAAAAATAAAATTGCAACTATAACAAATGATTTAAATAAAGAATATGATACAGATTATCATTTAGATGCACTTGATTTTTTAAAAAATTTTGATGATGAAAGTATAGATGGTGTACTATATGATCCACCATACTCACCAAGACAAGTGAGTGAGTGCTATAATGATTTTGGATATAATGTTACTTGGGATACAACTAAAGCATCATTTTGGGGAAATCATAAGAAAGAAATATCAAGAATAGTAAAAATTGGAGGAAAAGTAATTACATTTGGATGGAATAGTGGAGGAATTGGTTATAAATATGGATTTGAAATAGAAAGAATATTATTAGTTCCACACGGAGGATGGCATAATGACACCATTTGTACAGTTGAAATAAAAACTCATAACATGGAAGAAAGTAAGAGGAAAAATAAGAATGATAACAAAAAGTGATAAAGAATTAATATTAGAATTAGAAAAATTACCTATTGATTATTGGGATTTTAAAGAAGAAGAAACAAAATCATATACACATGGAATTCATAACTACCCTGCTGTAATGGTTGCTCCAATAAGTAGAAATATAATAAGATTGATGAAAAAATATATTACTATAAACTCATTGTTTGATCCTTTTTCAGGATCTGGTACGGTTTTAGTTGAAGGTATGTTAGCGAATATTCCAAATGTTACAGGTAATGATATAAATCCTTTGGCTTTATTTATTAGTAATGCAAAAACTAAAAAATTAGAGTTAAAAGAATTACATAGTGAAATTATAAAATTAAAAAATAGAATTGAAGAAAAGAAAAAATCTTTTAAAAAAATTATTGATAATATAGATTATGAATTGAAAGAGGAATTTGAATTAGATTATACATCAAAGGACAAATGGGGAGACAATGCTTATTTTTATCTTAAAGAGTATTGTACGAAAAATGGAATAAAAATTGATTTGCCTAATTTTAAAAATATAGGATATTGGTTTAAGCCACAGGTAATAATTTCATTATCTATAATAAAAGAAGAAATACAAAAAATAGAAGATATTAATATAAAAAATTATATTTTTGTTGCATTTAGTGAAAGCATAAGATTAGTTTCAAATAGAAGAAATGGCGAATTCAAACTTTTTAGAATGAAACCTGAAAAAGTTTCAGAATTTAAGCCTGATGTATTTTCAGAATTTTTAAAAATATTAGATAGAAATGAAGAAAAAATGCAAGAATTTATTGAGGAATTAAAGGATAATAATAGCACTGTGAAAATATATTCTGATAATGCATGTAGCTTAGAAAATGTAGAAAACGATAAATATGATTTAATAATAACTTCTCCACCTTATGGAGATAGTAGAACAACAGTAGCTTATGGAGAATATAGTAGATTATCATTACAATGGTTAAATTTATATGAATTAACTGATAAAGATATTTTAAGTGTTGATAAAACTTTAATGGGAGGAGACAAATTTAATAAGGGATTTGAGTTTGATTTAAAAAGTAAAATTTTAGAAGAAGCTATTGACAATATATCTAAACAAGATTCAAAAAGAGCAGGAGATGTATATAGTTTTTATAAAGATTTAGATTTAGCTCTAAAAAACATATCTCAAAAAACTAAAAAAGGTGGATACCAGTTTTGGGTTGTTGGAAATAGAACAGTAAAAAATGAGCTATTAAAAACAGATGAAATAATTTCAGAACTTGCAAAACAATATGAATTAGAGACTATTTATACAATAAATAGAAATATTCCTAATAAAGTAATGCCTTCTTTAAATTCTCCGACAAATGAAATAGGAAAAAAAGTTACCACTATGACAATGGAACATATTGTAATATTAAAAAAAGTATAAAAGGTATGAGCCTTTTATACTATTTTTTTATTTATTGTGAATAATAGTGGTTGATCAATTTCTTTAATTCTAAATCCAGTTCCATGATCGTGAGTTTGACCTTTTTTATCGCCTGAATGATATTGACCTATTCTTAAATCGACATATATTTTTCCTTGTTCTAATAAATCAATCATAGAATTATAATTAAAACCTGATACTTCGTATGCTTCAACAAATTTAAATTCTTCGTTTTTTCCAGTTCCTCTACAATGAGCTTTAGCATAAACAAATTTGTTCTTATATTTTTTATTGAAACAGTTTTTTAAGTTTTCTCTTGACCAGAATACATTTTCAATACATTGTTCAGAGGCTATTGATATTTTCTCATTATCGCATACAATTTTTAATTTATTTCCTGTATCTGCAATAGGAGTAAATCTATCAGCAGATAGAGTAGAATGTAATACTTTTTCCTCATTATCGTAAGCACTACTTGAATAACCGATATTTCAACCTTAAATATGTATTGGCATTTGCTGGTTCAGGTGCTCTCGTAAACATAGTTAACATACTATTAGATTCTATACGGCATGATTTTAATTCATATTCACCGAAATCAGGACCATCTATATTGTTTTCTTCGATTCCAAGTAAATCTTCAAGTGTTTTTCCTATACCTGTTGGACCTGCTCTATGTGTTTTTATCCAACCCATATCACATATTTTTTTATACTCTCTTATAAAATCATCTAATGTACTAATCATTTTTAACATCACCTTCCTTTTCTATATCAATAAAAAGTTCAGATAATGTTATATTTAGTCCATTAGCAATTTTTTCTAAATTATCTATAGATATATTTCTTTTACCTGCTTCTACACTTGCTAAATATGTTCTATCCATATTTATTTTTAATGCAAATTTTTCTTGACTTAACTGTGTTTTTGATATTCTTAGTTCTTTGATTCGTTTACCTAAACTTTTTCTTATCATATAATCACCCTACTATATAATAGAAAAAAGTGGATTAAAAATCAACGGACTATAAGTAACAGATTACTATTTTTCAAAATATTCTACAACGAGTGTAATAAACTGTTTTGGTGTTATACCATCTATTCTGTTTTTTAGTGCAAAAATAGAGCATATTTCTTCAATAGTAGTTGATCTATTTAATGTTCCTACCGAGTTTCGTATGCTCCATTTAATTGTAATTGGACTTATATTATGATGAGATGCAACAACGGAATACAAGTCTTTCATGTTATTCAATAAATAAGGTTTTTCATAAGCCACATTTATTGCTGTAATTAAATAAGATACATTATTTGCATAAACTTTAAAATTAAGAGATGTAAGCAATTTTTTTAACTCTTTTTGATTTATTTCAGTTGGTCTAAATTGTATTTCTTTAATTGTTTGTAATATGTATTGTAGGTCAGCAGGTTTATGTATTACTCTATATACCTGAGCTGTATTGCATAAAGCATATAGTAATTGGACATTTCCTGAAACTACTATAATATTACATTTATTTCTTTCTTCAGAAAACCTACTTAAAAAGTTAATTATTTCTATACCATTTATCTTTGGTAAATCTAAATCTAAAAGTAAGACATCAGGTTTTATTTCTAAATATTTTTCTAATGTTTTTTTCCCATCTAAAGTACAAGAAACTACTTTGATTTCTTCATCAGTATTTAGAAATTCAAAACAATTTTCACAAAGGCTTTTGTTATCCTCTGCAATCATAACTTTAATCATTTCTGTTTTTCCTCCATTAAAATTATAATAATTGTAAAAATTTCTCTAGAATGCAGTATTTCCTGCGATTATTATATCAATTTATATTTTGAGCTTCAATAACTTCGACAAAAGCTCCCATAATTCGACACAAATTTAGCAATTTTTAGCACTTATTTGACAATTTTTAGCAATTTTAATGCAATTTTTCTAAAAAAATATATTATACAAACAGGACAACTAGTCCATAATACGAGGTAATATTTATTAGTTTTACAAAGGTTGATATTTTGAACAAACTAAGGATGATTATATATTACTTTTAAGTTATGGGCTAGTTTTTTTATATGGAGATGTGTATGTATAAAATTTTAATTTATTACTGAACTAATTAAATAGTTTCATATAGAGGAAAATACTTAAAATATTGCCTCTGTTCTATGGGCTAAGTGTGCCTAGAACGGAGGTACTTTTATGAGTATAGAAAGATATTCAGAAAAAGAAGTTGAATATGTTGTTAAAGCATTCAAAATTTATGTTAAAAAGGTTGTAAAACATTCTGCTATTGATTATGTTAGAAAAGTGAGTAGTGGTACAGTAAGAGAAGTTGCTCTTACTGATTCTGTTGATAGAAATGTGTCGTTGTCATTGTTTGATAGCGACACATTTTTTTCGCCTAAAGAGGTAAAAGGAACTTTAGAAGATATTATTTCAAATCCAAAATTACAAATTGCAATACGAAAATTATCTGAAGATGAAAAGAAAATTTTAGCTTTAAGTATTGAAGATTATAGCACTATAGAAATAGCAAGGAAGATGAAATTATCTTCTCAAACTATAAAAAACAAGAAAAATATTATTAGAAAAAAAATAAAGAAAGTGTTAGGTGGTAGTTATGAGAATAGAAATAAATAATAAAGAATTATTTGAAATTATAAAAAAGGCTGTAAACGGAGATGTGAAAGCTAAATTTGAGATTTTAATATTATTCGATCCTCTAATAAAAAGTGAATCATATATAAAAGGAAAATTTGATCAAGAATGTAAGGATTATATAGAGGATAGATTATTTGAGAGTATTGAAAAATTTAGGGTAATAAAAGAAATTAAAAAACTTTTAAAATAATCGGTACTTTTTTTAAACTCTTTTCGCCTATGTGTGTAGCAAGTGAGATTTGCTATGCACATTGAAAAGTTAATAGTAAACTACAATACATATAATGATACTTTTACCTAGCCACAGACATCGCAATGGGGGTAATTCTATAAATGAGTAGAAAGGTGAGATTCCTATGAGGATGAGTTAATCCAGTTGTAGTTATTAAAAAACGAGAGGAGTTTATAAAAATGGATTTATATAATATAAAAACTGTTACTGTTAAACAGGCAAGAGCTTATTCAGTAATTGCATTAAATACTTTAGGAGTAACACCAAATGATTTAAGTGTTAATTTATTAGATGAAGAAATTAAATGTATTATGAAATTATATTCACCAAAAGATGCTGTTAAAAAGGCAGAAGAAATTCTAAAGAATGGAGGAACGGCTATATGGATGAAAAAATAGGAATAAATATAAAAGAAGCATCCGAAATTTTAGGTATAAGTAAGCAACTTATGGCTGAGTTAACAAAATTAAAAGATTTTCCTTGTATAAAATTTGAACGAAGAATTGTAATCAATAAACCTAAGATGATTGAATGGTTTGATAAAAATTCAGGAAGAATTATCGGTTAGGGTTTGGTATCGAAATAATTAAGGATTTATAATATAAGATGATAAAGAATATTAAATTATCTTTATAATAAGTCCTTTTTTTATAGGAGGAAAACTATGAGTAAAATTAGTAATGATAGCAAAAATTCTCGAAGAATAAAGGGCGAAGGAACTATTAGAAAAAAAGGAAATGTTTATGAAGGGAGGATAAGTATAAATGAAAATGGTAGAAGAAAACAAATTTCTGTATATGGTAAAACTCAAAGAATAGTTGTAGAGAAAATGGCAGAAATGAGAAGCCAAAAAGATGATAACTATTTTATCGATAATAATAATATTACCTTAGAAGAATGGATAAAAGAGTGGATGAAGGTTTATAAAAAACCATATATATCATCTAGGACTTTTCAAGGATATGTAGAAAAGTCAAAAACAATAATTGAGTATTTAGGAGATATGAAATTACAAAAAATTGAATTATATCATCTACAAAAATTTATCAGTGAATTACAGAAAATAGGTAAATCTCCTAAATCACTAAGACATTATTATAGTATTTTAAAAATGTGTTTTGAAGATGCAATTATGTGTAGGTTAATGGTAATGAATCCTGCTAAAAAACTTAAATTACCAAGTATGAGAAGAAAAGAATTAAACATTATGACCAAAGAAGAACAAAAAGTATTTGAAGATTTTATGAAAAAACATACTATGGGAGTAGCATATATAGTATTAGTTAATACAGGATTAAGAGCAGGAGAATTAAGTGGACTTACTTGGAAAGATATAGATTTTGATAATAAAGCTTTATATGTTAGGAGGGCAGTTCAAAAGGTTACAACTTATGATGATAATTTTAAGAAAGTAAGTAGAGAACGAAAAGTAACTGATGTTAAAACAGATAATAGTTATAGGGTTGTACCTATGTTAGATAAAGTAGTTAGAATATTAAAAGAATATAAAGAAGATAGAATAAAATTAAGTGAAGAAGTTGCAGAACTGGGTGAGGAATTTAGAGAAGATGATTTTATATTTAAAACAAGATGTAATAATCCAATAAATTCGGAATATCTAAGAAAACATTGTCAAGCAATTTGCGAGGCACATAATTTTAGAAAAGTAGGAATTCACGAATTAAGGCATACATTTGCAACAAGGTCAATAGAGGCAGGAATAGATCTCAGAGTTTTGCAAGAAATATTAGGACATGCAAGTTATAGTACAACAGCAGATATATATGTTCATATTTTAGGACAAGTTAAGTTAAATCAAATGAATAGATTAGAGGCTTATTTAGAAGGTTTAGATATGGATTAAAAATCAAAAAAACAAAATAGAGGGCAGATAGAGGGCAAATAGAAAAAATAAACTTCGAAATGCTTGATAATTAAAGGGTTTCAGTTTTAGACTGTCCTTCCTCATAACCCGAAGGTCGATAGTTCGAGTCTATCCCCCGCAACCAAGATTTAAACTTAGAGTCGCAAGAGATTGTGGACTCTTTATTTTTTGTGTGAAAGTGGATTTTAGGCTATCTTGGGGACAGCTTGGGGACACAAGCTACTTTAAATAGCTATAAATAGCCTAAAATTTCACAATAAGACTAAAAAAAAGCAATTTTTGTAATTTTATTGAAAAAAGATTATTAGTTGTTACCTATTAATAGGTCTTGTAATACATATGCTGCTTTTCTCATATTTTTTTCTAATGGATGCACATAGTATTTTATAGTAGTGTTAATACTTGCATGTCCAAGTCTTGCAGATACTGTTGCTATATCAACATTATTAGCAATCATGAGAGTCGCATTTGTATGTCTAATACCGTGAAATTTAATTGTAGGTAGTCCTAATTCTTCAATATAAGGTTTAAACCATTTTCCAATGGTATCTGGATGCATAGGTTTCCCATTATCTTGTACAAATAGTTTATTAGATTCAATCCATTTGTCTCCACAGATGTCTTTTTGTTCATCATACCATTCTTTATATTCAAGAAGAGTTTTTGTGATATAATCCGGTATTGGAACAATTCTATTAGAACTTTCTGTTTTAGTATCTTTGTCAAAGATTCCATTTTCAGGTAAGTACTGAGTAGATTTATTAATATTAATAGTTTCATTTTTAAAATCTACATCAGACCATTCAAGTCCAATAAGTTCTCCACGTCTTATACCAGAGAAAATATCAAGAAGAATTGCAACTTTGTACTTTAACTTGCTTCCAGTAAGTTCTGTTAAAGATTGTATAAGAACTTTGCATTCATCATCATTGAAAAATTCCATTTTAGGTTTCTTAGTTTTTGGTGGTTTAACTCTTCTTGCAGGATTAGAAGGTAATAATTGCCAATATACTGCATTTTGTAACATGGCGCTTATTAGTCTATGGTGCTCTAGAATTGTTTTGGGAGATAATGGTTTTAAAGTTCTTTGACCATTATTTTTTGCTATTCTTTTTATTTGAGTATCATTTTCTAACATATCATAAAAGTTCATTAAATCTGTTGGTTTGATTTTGTCTAAAGGAAATGAACCTAAATATGGAAGAATTCGAGATTTTAATATTCCAATATATCTTGAATAAGTTTTTGGAGCTAATTCTTTTGAAGCATATTTTTCATCCCAAATATAAAAGAACTCTTCAAAAGTTATCGACTTGCCTTCTGGAACTAATCCTCGATTTACTTCTGTAATAAACTCAGCTAAAGCTATTTCAGCATCTTTTCTTGTACCATGTATAGTTTTGGTTTTTTTACATCTAGTACCATCAAGATTTTTACCACCTGAAACAACTAACCTATAAGTATTTTCACCTCTTTTTTCAATACTTCCAGCCATTGCTTTTTTCACCTCCTTTCAGCATACTTATGGGTGGAAGTTTGTTAATATTTAATTGTCATGATTATACTACAATTTTAATGCTAATTCTAGTAGTTTTTCTTTATTTTTCAAGTGTTACAAAGATTACAATAAGATTCACAAAGTAACTTATACGGAACAATAAAAAACTAGATAAAATGTAATATAAATTTAATATGTCGAATTTTGTAATATAATACAATGTTTTGTCAAAGCGTTGAGAATATTGGAAAAATGTGATATATTAATTGAAATAAATTAGAGGTGAAAAATATGTGGAAAGATAGCGAAGCAGAAATTGATTTTTTAGATTTTGATTATTTAATAGGAGTTTTAAAAGATATTATTGAAAATGAAGATTTATTACCTGCTACAATCGGAGTATATGGAGATTGGGGAAGTGGAAAATCAAGTTTAATAAAATTAGCAATTAATGATTTCGAAGACAATAAGAATATAGTATGCCTAAACTTTAATGCATGGTTATTTGAAAGTTACGAAGACGCGAAAGCATCATTATTGGGTAGTATATTGGATAAAATTTGTGAGGAAAAAAAATTAACAGAAAAAGCAACTAATATAGCTCAAGGATTATATAAAAGTATAGATAAATTAAAACTATTTAAGAAATCATTCCTTTTTGGAATGGATATCGCAACTACAGGAGGATTATTTAGTGCATTATCGCTCTTATTAACAAATTCTGCAAAAGAAGACCATACCAAAATGATGGACAAAATAAAAGAAAACATTAAAGATGAGATGAATGAAAATAATATTAGAAACGATATTAAAGAATTTAGAAAACAGTTTGATGATTTATTAGAAGAAACAAAAATAGATAAGCTTATAATTTTTATTGACGAATTAGATAGATGTAGCCCTGACACAATATTATCAACGCTAGAAGCAATTAGGCTGTTTTTATTTACAGGTAATACTGTATTTATTATTGGAGCAGATGAAAGACAAATAGCTTATGCTGTAAAAAATAAATTTAAAGAAATTAAGGGACAAGAAATTGATATTGGTAAAGAATATCTAGAAAAATTAATTCAATATCCAATCAGAATTCCAAGGTTAAATAGTAAAGAAATGGAATTTTATATGATATGTTTGTTACTTCAGAAGAAATTAGATACAGATAAATTTGCTGAATTAATAGATTACTTAAATAAACAAAAAAGAGAAAAATTTTTGGATTTTGATGTAGATTACGAATTACTTATGAATTTTGATAAAGATATAGCAAATAATACAAGAGATGAAATTAGTATTGCAAAACAGTTATCACCTATTCTTTCAGCTGGATTAAATGGAAATCCAAGACAGTGTAAAAGATTTTTAAATTCTTTAAGTATGAGAGAAAAAATGGCGTCGTTTAGAAACGTTGATCTAGATAGAAAAATATTAGCTAAGATTATGCTATTAGAATATTTCAAACCTGTCTTATTTGAAACTATAAGTTCAAATTTGGATAATAAAGGAATGTCTTCACATATAAAGAAAATTGAAAATAATGATTTTCAGAACAATAAAGAATATGAAGATGACAATTGGGTCAAAAATTGGATAGAGGTTGAACCATCATTAGCAGAAAAAGATTTAACAAAGTATTTATACTTTTTAAGGGAATCTAACAAAGGATTTTCAGGTATTGAACCAGATATAAGCAAAGAAGGAAAAGAAGTATTAAAGCAACTATTAATGAATTCTGAAATAGCAGAGAAAAAAGGTATTGAAGAATCTAAAAAATTAGGAAATCTTGATTTACAAAAAATATTGAAAATTCTATATTCTAAATTAATTGATGACGATAAGTTGAATAATAATTCTTTTAAGATGTTTATGAGATTTGCAGAAGTACATAAAGATTTACATGGAGATGCAATTAAATATTTAAAATCAATTAATCCAGATAAAATAAAAATGGTACATGCTCCTCTAATTTCTTCATTTAAAAATAATTTAGATAATAAAGAAATAATGGAAGATTTTATAAATGGACTAAGTTCAGACGTAAAAGAGTATATAAACAAGGAGGGATAATATGGGAACATCAAGTATGTATAGTGGACCTAAAGACAACAAACTATTACCAGATGATTATATAGGGGATAATAAAGAAGACGAAAAAGAAGAAAAACCAAGTGATGATAAAAAAATAGATCCAGAAGCATGGAAAAAAGCCAAAAACGCAATGTCAAAGTATATTAATGCTAAAAATGGAAATAGACAAAATGTTATAAATAAATATGCAAGTGCTAATGGTGGCAGTAACAGAATCGCAAGAAGTTCAACATCTGGAATAAAAGGTGTATCAGGATTAGGAGGATTACTAAATAAAATTTCTAGTTCTGGTTTGGAAAATACATTAAGAGAGTATAAAATAGAATATAAAGATAAATCAATTAATTCTATATTCTCAGAGTTTATAAATATTTTGTCTCCTAATGCCAATACAAAAGAGGAAGTAGCAGGAAGAGATGCGTTAATAGAAACTTTAACAGAATTGTATGAATTGCTTGAAACAACAGGTGAAGACATTACATACTTTGATAATCTAGATGATAACAAATTTAATTTCATAATGAATAAATATATAGAAAACTATGTGTTTGCAAAATTTCTAAATGATTTAGAATATAGAGCTGAAAAATATGCTAAAAGCATAGAATCGGTTATACAGAAAGAAAAAGATATTAAAGATTTTATAAATTATAGTGTAAATAATGCTACTAAAGATATAAACTTTAAAAGTTTCAATTATAATGATTTAGATGCAATAGAGAAAATATATAGAGACTGTTATAAAATATGGGAGGATGAATAATGAAATATGTATGCAAAATAGAAAAAATTGATGATTTTAATATAGAAAATGCACTTCCTATAGTTTTAGAAGATAACAGTATGTTTAAATATACATTTTGGGAACAGTCTTATAAAAATGTAACTGGAAAGTATTCCAATGTTGCTATTGACTTATTATATATTTCTTTATTTGTTTTTTATATAGATAGAATTCATTCAAGGGATGTGTCAATAGATTCTTGGTCAAGGAATATAAATATGAATATTCCAGTTATAGAATTAGAAAAATGGGATTCTAATAAAGAATTGTTACAAAATATGTTAAATTTTTTAAGTGGAGATACATGGAAGATAGAGTTTAGAAAAAGAGAAATTACAGAAAAAGAAAAAAAGTATCTAACTAAAATAGATGATAAAGAGAGTGACGATAGTGTTATTTGTATGTTCTCAGGAGGATTAGATTCCTTCATAGGTGCAATAGATATATTAGAAGAAAATAAAAATGTTAGATTTATTAGCCATTATGGTGGAGGAAAAGGAACTAGAGAATTTCAGCAATATTTAAAAAATATTTTAAAAGAAAAATATGGGATAAATGAGGAAAACTTTTTTAGTTTTTATGCTGCAGCTAAAGAGGGAGTAGAAGATACAAGAAGAACAAGATCATTTATGTTTTTCGCACATGCAATAGCAATTGCATCTACATTAAATAAAAAGGTAAAATTAATAATACCAGAAAATGGACTAATATCCTTAAATATTCCATTGACATATTCACGACTTGGAAGTAGTAGTACAAGAACTACGCATCCATATTATATGGGTATGTTTAAGGAATTATTAAATAAATTAGGATTTACAATAGAAATAAAAAATCCATATCAGTTTAAAACAAAAGGTGAAATGATTTTAGAATGCAAAAATTTAGAACTATTAAAAGAAAATATTAATAAAACTATGTCATGTTCACATCCTGATGCGGGAAGAATGTTTAAGGAAGTTGAAGCCAAACATTGTGGCTATTGTTTACCATGCATAGTAAGACGAGCCTCAATAAAGAAAGGAATTGGAATAGATAAAACAGAGTATAGAGATAAAGATTTTAAAAAACATAAAGTAGCAAAAGAAAATTTAAATTCTTATTTGCTGGGAATTAAGAGATATAATAAAAATTCTGCGATTATGAAAATTCAATTATCTGGAGAAATTAATGAAGACATAAATTTATATGCGGATCTATATAATAGAGGAATAGAGGAATTAAAAGCTGTATTGGAGGATTATTATGAATGAAATATTTTTCCATGATACACATTTACATATTGATTTATTTAAAGATATGAATAGTATTATGAAAAAAATTGAAAATCAAAAATCATATACTATAGCAATGACAAATTTACCAGAATTATATAAAAAATATTCAAAAACATATGGCAATCTAAAATATATAAGATTCGCATTAGGATTTCATCCTGAACTAATAGCTAAATACAGTTATCAAATAGGCTTGTTTGATGAAGAAATTAAAAATGCTAGGTATGTTGGAGAGATTGGTTTAGATAAAGGGAAAAATATTAATGATTATGAAAAGCAACAGGAATTATTTGAACATATAATCAACGAGTGTGAAAAAACAGGAGAAAAGATCCTATCTATTCATTCTAGAAACTCAGCAACAGATATTTTAAACATAATAAAAAAAGACTTTAATTGCAAAGTAATAATGCACTGGTTTTCTGGTAGTATGGATGAATTAGATTTATGTATTAAAAGAGATTTTTATTTTTCAATAAACCCTAAAATGTTAAACACAAAAAAAGGAAGACTGATTATTGAAAAAATACCTATTAATAGAATGCTTATAGAAAGTGATGCACCGTTGGCAACTGAAAGTAACTTATATGATTTTATATTTATGAAAGAAATAACAGAGTATGTTGCCAAAACTAAAGGAATAGATTGTATTAGAGTAAATAATATTTTTAGAAATAATTTTAAAAATTTATTAAGTTAAAAAGAAAACGACAAGAATTGAATCTTGCCGTTTATTTATTTTTTGCTCTATTTTTATAAACATTAGCTTTGTTTTTGCATTGAGGAGTATGGTATTCTGCTTTAGGATTAACTGCAAGAAAAGCTTTATTACAGAATTTACATATCTTTAATAGATTAATATCTTTAGCTACTGTTTTAGCAAAGTAATAATCAATATATTGCTTTAAACAAGTGATTTGAAATTCAACAACTAAAGTTTCTTTTCTAGATAAACTCATTTTAATATTGTTAATTTCAAATTGCTTTAATAATTCGTCTATATTGTAATTATCTTCATTAGAAATATTATTTAATAAACTATATAAGTATTTAGCATATTGAATAAACATATCTAGAGGTTCACAGTATAAATTAGATCCTGCTAATAATTTATTTACATCAGACAAAATATATTTCTCCATTGCAGGAGTTTCTGCTAATTTAGTTACTTCATTAATTAATTCTTTAATCTGATTATCATAACAGGTTGGGAAGAATAATTTAAAGTATTTCTTTCTATCTATTACTGTTGTTAAATCAGAATTTCCAATATAGTTATAATCTCTTAAAACTATTTTATCATCTAAGAAAAAGTATTTATTTAAAGGTAAATCGTTTATTAATCCTAATGTAGAATATTTATTTACAAAGTTTAAAATACTTTTTTCTATATCGCTCTCATTATAAAAAGCTAATTTACCAATATTTAATAAATCTATTAAAATAGATTCTCCAAAGTCTTTTTCTATATCAATTAATGGAGCACCACTAGTGTGCTTTTTATTTATACCATCTGGAACTATATATTTAGTTTTGCCTATTTCTTTAATTTCATATTTAGCAAAT
>OLSB01000645.1_pt1 | contig 39116 bp, 46 predicted proteins | sample 1672071 | NCBI WGS metagenome assembly OLSB01 (sample SAMEA3136642, study PRJEB25190) | human gut metagenome | biome: human gut; feature: human-associated habitat; material: faeces | place: Austria | collected 2013 | reverse complement strand
GCTGGTGGACGGATTCGAACCCCCGACCTGCTGATTACAAATCAGCTGCTCTACCTGCTGAGCTACACCAGCACGGAATCAACAATGACGCTTGATGGCGTTTCTCAAGCTCGCTTATATTAGCACATGAATTCCGGTTTGTCAACAACCTTTTTCCGAAATATTAATATTTTTTAAGTTTGCCATCCGGACATGCGCGGAAGATTGAAAAAAAGCGCGTTTTATGTTATATTCAATCAGTATACACTTTCAATGCCTGCTTGAATGGAGACAGATATGAGAACAGCGACTAAGAATAAAAATAAATTCGTACTCACGCTGATGTTTACGATAATAATAATCCTCACGCTGGTGGTCGTGGTGCTGGTCGCGGCGCTTATGAAGCGTCCGGCGGAGGAGATCGACCCGCATGAGGGACAGGTTTATATCAACGACGGCTTCGGCATGGTTTGGATGACGCCGCTCGAGGGCGTGGACGTCAACAACATTTCGCAGAGCGACATCGTGCGCTATGACGGCGTGCCGAAGTACGTGGGCGAAGGTTATGAGACTCTGCGCGGCGTGGACGTCAGCGAGCACCAGTACGACATCGACTGGGCGGCGGTCGCGGCGTCCGGCGTAGATTTCGCGTACATCCGTCTGGGCTACCGCGGCTACACGCAGGGCGGCCTGTTCGAGGATGCTTATTTCAAGGCCAACATCGAGGGCGCAAAGAGCAATGGCATCAAGGTCGGCGTCTATTTCTTCTCGCAGGCGATAAACGTGCAGGAGGCGATAGAGGAGGCGGACTTCGTGCTGGAGCGCATAGAGCAGTACGACATAGACCTCCCCGTGATGTATGACTGGGAAAAGATGGAGGAGGCCGGAGCCGACGCGAGGACTTATCAGCTCGACACGGCTATCCTCGACGAGTGCGCCGTGGCCTTCTGCGAGACGGTGAAAAAGGCCGGATATGAGCCGGGCGTATATTTCAACCGCTATATCGGCTATTATGGCTTTGACCTCAGCCGCCTGAACTCCTATAAATTCTGGCTGGCCGTGCCCGGCGATTTCCCCGATTTCTACTATGCCTTTGATATCTGGCAGTACAGCTTCGAGGAGACCATCCCTGGGATCGAGACGCCTACGGACATGAACCTCATGTTCATCCCCAAGGTGCAGCCCTCGCCGTCACCGTCTGCGGAGGCGACGCCGGCAGCATGAATCCGGTTATAATAATTATATTGAAACAGCGGCGGATTTGGGATATAATATCCTTTCAGGAAAACGGAGGATAATTTCAATGGCAGAGCAGAAAACAAACGTGATGCGCGTGCTTGAGCAAAAAAAGATAAAATACACGCCGCACAGCTACCCGCACGGCGACGATGCCGTGGACGGGCTTACGGTCGCGGCGCTGCTCGGCGTGGACGCGGCGAAGATATTCAAAACTCTCGTGACCCGCGGCGCGAGCAAGGGGATATACGTTTTTGTGATACCCGTCGGCGCGGAGCTTGACCTGAAGAAGGCGGCGAAGGCCGTGGGCGAGAAGTCGATAGAGATGGTGCACGTCAGCGAGATAAACGCACTGACAGGATATATACGCGGCGGCTGCTCACCGGTCGGCATGAGAAAGCATTACACCACAACGTATGACGCGTCCGCGCTCGCGCAGGACACGATGATCGTCAGCGCCGGCAAGATCGGCTTTCAGGTGGAGCTGGAGCCGCAGGCGCTTATCCGGATAACTCAGGGGAAAACGGCGGATGTTACTGTCGGGTAATGATCAATGCAGAACAGTATTTATATAAAAGGCGCAAGAGAAAACAATCTGAAAAATATCGACGTTGAGATACCGAGAGACAAGCTGGTCGTGATAACCGGCCTCTCCGGCAGCGGAAAATCCAGCCTCGCGTTCGATACCATATATGCCGAAGGCCAACGCCGCTACGTGGAGAGCCTCAGCTCCTACGCGCGCATGTTCCTCGGCCAGATGGACAAGCCGGACGTTGACTATATCGACGGCCTGTCCCCGGCGATATCCATCGACCAGAAGACGACCTCCAAAAATCCGCGCTCCACGGTCGGCACCGTGACGGAGATATACGACTATCTGCGCCTTCTCTGGGCGCGCGTCGGTGTGCCGCACTGCCCGAAATGCGGCAAGGAGATACGCCAGCAGAGCATCGACCAGATAGTCGACCAGATAATGGCGCTCCCGGAGGGGACGCGCATACAGCTCATGGCTCCGGTCGTCCGCTCCCGCAAGGGCGAGCATGTGAAGGTGTTCGAGGACGCGAAGAAGTCGGGATACGTCCGAGTCCGCGTGGACGGGATCATGTATGACCTGACCGAGGAGATAAAGCTTGAAAAGAACAAGAAGCACATCATCGAGATAGTCGTTGACCGCCTAGTCATAAAGCCGGACATCATCCGCCGCCTGACGGACTCCGCGGAGACGGCGATGGCGCTCGCGGGCGGACTGCTTACGGTAGATATCCCCAAGGAGGACAGGAGGCTCAGCTTCTCGCAGAATTACGCCTGTGAGGACTGCGGCATCTCCATCGACGAGCTTGCCCCGCGCCTGTTCTCGTTCAATAACCCCTACGGCGCCTGTCCGACCTGCACCGGCCTCGGCATGCGTCTGCTCGTCGATCCGGATCTCATAATGCCGAACCCGAACCTCAGCATCATGGACGGCGGCATAACCGCGAGCGGCTGGGGCAATGCAAAGGGCGACTCGATATCGAGGATGTACTATGACGCGCTCTCGCGCCGCTATCACTTCAAGCTGACCGATCCCATCAAGGACATACCGCCCGAGGCGATAGACGCGCTGATGTACGGCACAAAGGGCGAGCCGCTTCAGCTCAGATATGAGAAAAACGAGGGCTTTGGCGTAATCCGGCGCGAGTTCGAGGGCATAGCGAATAACCTCGAGCGGCGCTACAAGGAGACGCAGAGTCCCGCTATGCGTGCGGAGCTTGAGGAGTGCATGTCCGAAACTCCGTGCCCGGACTGCGGCGGACGCAGGCTGAAAAAGACCGCGCTCGCGGTGACGGTCGGCGGCATGAACATCGCGGAGTTCACCGATCTGCCCGTTGTCAGCGCGCTGAAATTCATAGATTCTCTCCAGCTCAGCGAGAAGGACATGATGATCGCCGAGCGTATTCTGAAAGAGATAAAGTCCCGTCTCGGCTTCCTCGTGAACGTCGGGCTTGGATATCTGACGCTGTCCCGCTCGGCGGCGACGCTGTCCGGCGGCGAGAGCCAGCGCATCAGACTTGCCACGCAGATCGGCTCCAGCCTGATGGGAGTGCTGTATATCCTCGACGAGCCGAGCATCGGCCTGCACCAGCGCGATAACGACAAGCTGCTGCGTACGCTTAAGCGCCTGCGCGACCTTGGAAATACGCTCATCGTCGTCGAGCATGACGAGGACACCATGCGCGCGGCGGATTATATCGTCGACGTCGGCCCGGGAGCGGGCGTGAACGGCGGGCGCATAGTCTGTGCCGGCTCCGTCGATGATATCTGCGCCTGCCCGGAGTCCGTGACAGGCCAGTACCTCAGCGGAAAAAAGAAGATACCCGTGCCGGAGACGCGGCGCGCGGGCAGCGGAAGATTCCTGCGCATACGCGGCGCGAAGGAAAACAATCTGAAGAATATCGACGTGGATATCCCGCTCGGCAAGCTCGTGTGCGTCACGGGCGTCTCCGGCAGCGGCAAATCCTCGCTCATAAACGAAATACTGTACAAGACCCTCGCCGCCGAGAAGAACCGCGTCAAGGTGCGCCCCGGCAAGTGCGACGGGATAGACGGGCTTGAATATGTGGATAAGGTCATCGCGCTCGACCAGAGCCCGATAGGCCGCACACCGCGCTCAAATCCCGCGACCTACACCGGTGTTTTCGGCGACATACGCGAGCTTTTCGCCTCGACGCAGGACGCAAAGCTCCGTGGCTACGGCCAGGGGCGCTTCTCCTTCAATGTCAAGGGCGGCCGCTGCGAGGCCTGCAGCGGCGACGGTCTGCTGAAGATAGAGATGCACTTCCTGCCGGATGTCTACGTCCCCTGCGAGGTCTGCCACGGCAAGCGCTATAACCGCGAGACTCTTGAGGTGCGCTTCAAGGGCAAGAACATCGCCGATGTTCTCGACATGACCATCGACGAGGCCTGCACCTTCTTTGAAAATCAGCCGAAGATACTGCACAAGATAGAGACTCTGCGCGACGTCGGGCTTGGCTACGTCAAGCTCGGCCAGTCGAGCACGACGCTCTCCGGCGGCGAGGCGCAGCGCGTCAAGCTCGCAACGGAGCTTTCGAAGCGCAGCACAGGCAGCACCGTGTATGTGCTCGACGAGCCGACAACCGGACTGCACGTCGCCGACGTGCACCGGCTCATAAATATCCTTAACCGCTTCGTCGACGCGGGGAATACCGTCGTCGTCATCGAGCACAATCTCGACGTCATAAAGGTCGCGGATCACATCATCGACCTCGGCCCCGAGGGCGGCGATATGGGCGGAGAGCTTGTCTACGCCGGAACTCCGGAGGGCTGCGCCGAGTGTGAAGCGAGCTTCACCGGCCAGTTTCTCAAGAAGATGCTGCCGTAACGGAGGCGGCGCCCCTCTCATAGAATATCCGGGGAGGGGAGAGCATGACGGTAAAATTCCTTGTGAGCATGGCGGCCTGCTTCGCGTGCCTCGGCATTCTGTGGCTGATAGCGCGCATCATGCAGACTCCGGTGAAATTCGGCCGGAGCAGCACAGGATATATGCTCATAAATATCAGCGGCGCGGAGCCTCGGCTGGAGCAGACTCTGAACGGCCTGCTCTGGCTCAATGACAACGGCATACTCCGCTGCCGCATAATCATCATCGGCACGGAGCTTGACGAAGAGACCGGATTCGTCGCCCGCGCGATGGCCGAGGATCATCGCTGCATTACTTTCGTGGAAAATGGGGAGCTGCCCGAATGGATGAAAACGAACTGCTAGAGCTGTCCGGCACGGTCGATTCCGTGATTTATAAAAATGAAGAGAACGGCTACACCGTGCTGCGCCTGAGAGACGAAAACGGCGAGGGAGTGACGGTCGTCGGCTGCTTCCCGTACGCCGCGCCCGGCGAATCCATGATCGTCAGCGGTAACTGGGTGTCGCACAGCGTCCACGGCAGGCAGTTCAAGGCCGAGTTTTCGCAGCGTATGCTGCCGAGCACCGCGCCCGCGATCTATGAATATCTCGCGGGCGGAGCTGTGCGCGGCATCGGCCCCGCGACGGCGGCGCTCATTGTCAACAAATTCGGCGATAAGACGCTGGACGTGCTCGAAAACGCGCCGCAGAAGCTGGCGGAGATAAAGGGCATAAGCGCGGCGAAGGCGGAGCAGCTTTCGAAAAGCTTCCGCCAGCAGGCTGGGATACGCAGACTCATGGAGTTCGTGTGCTCGTTCGGCCTGCGCCCGATACTCGCCATGCGCATGTATAAATATTACGGCGCCGAGGCGCTTGAGCTGCTGCGCGATAACCCGTATATCCTCGCCTCCGTGCATATCGGCGGCAGCTTCGCGGAGGCCGACCGGCTCGCCCTTGAGATGGGTATCGACGGGTACAGCGCAAACCGCATCTGCGCCGCGATAATTTTTGAGCTTCAGCATAATTCCGGCAACGGCCACTGCTTCATCCCGCGCGAACAGCTCGCCGCGGCGACGGCGAAGCTCATCGGCGTCGAGCCGGAGGACGTGGACGAGAACATCGAAACGCTCATCTCCGGCGGGCAGATACGCTATGAGTTCATCGCCGGCCGCAACGCCTGCTATCTTCCGGAGCTTTACGAGGCGGAGACTAACGCCGCGGAGATACTCGCGCGGATGTGCCGCCGCAGCTTCTGCGACAAGGCAGATATAAACAAGATAATCGCCAAGCTTGAAAAAAGCCAGCATATAAGCTACGCGCCGCTTCAGAAGCAGGTTCTGGAGCTTGCGCTGAAAAATCAGGTGGTAGTCCTCACGGGCGGCCCCGGCACCGGCAAGACGACGTCGATCCGCGCCGTGCTCGCGATGTTCGACGAGCTGGGCATGAAAACGCTGCTCACCGCGCCGACGGGGCGCGCTGCGAAGCGTATGACCGAGCTTACCGGACAGGACGCCTCGACGATACACCGCCTGCTCGAAGCGAAGTTTGACGACACGGGCGACTCGGTCGTGTTCACAAAGTGCGAGTCCGACAGGCTCGACTGCGACGCGGTGATACTCGACGAGTGCTCAATGGTTGACATAATACTTATGAACGCGCTGCTCTCGGCGCTCCCGCCGGACGCGCGGCTCATTCTGGTCGGCGACGCGGATCAGCTCCCGTCGGTCGGCCCAGGCAACGTGTTCTCCGCGATAATCCGCAGCGGCGTCGTGCCGACGGTGCGCCTGACGGAGATATTCCGCCAGAACGGCGGCAGCCGCATAGTTCGCAACGCCCACATGATAAACCGCGGCGAGCACCCCGATTTCGCCGAGAACGCGGGAGATTTTTTCCGTCTGCGGCGTTTACAGGCGGCAAGCTCTGTCGAGACTATAACGGAGCTGTGCACCACGCGCCTGCCGAACAAGATGCATATCCCGCCCGAGGACATACAGGTCCTCTCGCCGACGAGGAAGGGCGAGCTTGGCACTGTCAACCTCAACCGGCACCTTCAGGCGGCGCTGAACCCGCCTGCGAAGGACAAGCCGGAGAAAGCCTTCGGCGACGTCATCTTCCGCAAGGGCGACCGCGTGATGCAGATAAAGAATAACTACGACATAATGTGGCGCACGGAGGACAACCGCTCCGCCGGTACCGGCATCTTCAACGGCGACATCGGCGTGATCACCTCGGTCGATCTTGAAAACGAGGGCATCGTCGTCAGCTTTGACGGCCGCATCGCGGGCTACGGCTTCGACTCTCTGCTGGAGCTTGAGCACGCGTGGGCGATGACGGTACATAAGGCGCAGGGCAGCGAATACCGCGCCGTGATACTCGCGCTTGGGCAGGCGTCCCAGATGCTCATGACGCGCGACGTGTTCTATACTGCGGTCACGAGGGCGCGCGAGCTGCTCATACTTGTGGGAGACGATCAGACCGCGCACCAGATGATAGATAATTACCGCCAGTCGAAACGCTATACGGCGCTGAGGGTACGGCTTCGCAAGCTGTGCGGCGTCGAATGAGCATAGGCGGCGCGATACTTGAGCTGCTGTTCCCGACAAAGTGCGCCTTCTGCCACCGGCTGACGGAGGGCAGGGAGCAGCGGGTGTGCCCGCGGTGCATTAAGTCGCTGCCGTACGCGCGCGGCGCGGCGGCGGAGCAGAAGCTGCCGCATATCGTGAAATGCGTCTCGCCGTTTTATTACGAGGGCGACGTCAGACAGTCGCTCCTGCACTATAAATTCGGCGGAGTGCGGGCTTATTGCGATATTTATGCGGAATTTCTTGTAAAGACTATTGACGAACGCGCAGTTTCCTGCGATATTATTACATGGGTGCCGCTGAACGCGAAGCGCCTGCACAGGCGCGGGTACGACCAGGCTCGGCTCATCGCCGAAGAGACGGCAAAGCTTATGGGCGTTGAGTGCGTGCAGCTGCTCACAAAAACGCGCAACATCCGCGCACAGTCCCTGACTGGCGGCGCGGCCGAGCGGAAAAGAAACGTCTCCGGCGTCTATTCGCCGTGCGATGCGGAACTGGTAAAAGGGCGGCACGTCCTGATAATTGACGATATCGTCACCACCGGTGCGACTCTCGCGGAGTGTGCCGGGGTGCTTACAAAATGCGGAGCGGCCTCCGTCACGGCGGCCACGCTTGCAAGAAAAAGAGCTTAGTATGAGGTGAAGCAAATGCTTGATTTTGAAAGAAATATCGCGGTCGATATGGGCACGTCCTCCACGCTGCTGTTCGAGCAGGGGAAGGGTGTCGTCGCGCGTGAGCCGACAGTTGTCGCCGTGGATAAGTTCAGCGGCAAGATACTGAAGATCGGTCAGGACGCGCAGAAGATGCTCGGGCGCACTCCGGCGAACATCGTCGCAATACATCCGATAAGCGCGGGCGTCATATCCGACTATGAGATAAGCGCGCAGATGCTGCGTGAACTCGTCAGCCGCATAACCTCCTTCAGCCTTCTTAAGCCGAGAATTCTTGTCTGCGTGCCGAGCAGCATCACCGGCGTCGAGGAGCGCGCGATGATCGACGCCGCGATAGAGGCGGGCGGCAGAAGAGTCTACCTGCTTGAGACCGCCGTCGCCACCGCGCTGGGCGCGGGTGTTGATATCTCGAAGGCAGACGGCCACATGGTCATAGACATCGGCGGCGGCACGACCGAGATCGCTATAATCTCCGTCGGCGGCGTCGTTGAGTGCGAGTCGATAAAGGTCGCGGGAGCGAGCTTTGACGAGGCGATAGTGAAGTATATCCGCCGCAAGCACAATATGCTCATCGGCCTTGGCGCGGCGGAGGAGCTGAAGCGCAGCATCGGCTGCATCATCCAGCGTCCGGACGTCGGAGTCGAGGAGGTCAAGGGCCGCAGCCTGACAAACGGCCTGCCCAAGACCGTTCAGGTCAGCTCAAACGAGCTTATTGAGGCCTTTGTCGAGCCGATGAACAGCATACTTGAGGCTATCCACACCGTTCTGGAGCGCACCCCGCCCCAGCTCGTCGGCGATCTGGACACCAACGGCATCATCATGTCCGGCGGCGGCAGCCTGATCTACGGCATCGACCGCCTTATCGAGCGCAGCACCGGCATCCGCACAAGCGTTGTGGACGACGCCGTCTCCTGCGCGGCATACGGCGCGGGCAAGATGCTCGGCCATCTGGACGATATGCAGGACGGCATGATGAACTTCTTCAGAAAGCGCCAGCTCAAGGGATAAAGAGTTTTCATACTGTTTGAAAAGGGGTGCGTGCCATGCTGCTTTCAAAGCTTTTTAAGAAAAAAGACAATACGCCGCACTGCGCCGTCGTCATAGTCGCGGCGGGAAGCTCGCTCCGCATGGGCGGGGATAAGCTTATGATGGAGCTGTGCCACGTTCCGGTGCTTGCCAGAACGCTGCTCGCGTTCCAGCAGTCGCCGCTGGTAGACGAAATAATCGTCGTGACGCGCATGGAAAAGATAATGGACGTCGCCAACATCTGCAAGAAATACGGCGTGACCAAGGCGAAAAAGGTCATCCGCGGCGGAACCTCGCGCATGGAATCCGCGCTCGCCGGAGTGTCGGAGCTCTCGTGCGGGACGAAGCTCATCGCGATACATGACGGCGCGCGCCCGCTCGTGACGCAGGATGTCATATCCCGCGCGGTGTACGCCGCGCGCGACTATCTCGCCGCCGTGCCCGCCATTCCCAGCGTCGATACGCTGAAGAATGTCGAGGACGAGCGGGTCATCGCAACGCTCGACAGGGAGTGCATAATGCGCGTGCAGACGCCGCAGGTCTTTGACGCGGATCTTATAAAGGGCGCGCTGACCGTGGCGGCGGCCAAGGCGCTGCCGATAACGGACGACTGCTCCGCAATAGAGCTGATGGGCGTGAAGGTCAAGGCCGTCGAGGGCGACCCGAACAACATCAAGCTCACCACGCCGAACGACGTGATGCTCGCCGAAGCAATCCTGAGAGACAGAGGAGACGAATATGCGGATAGGACATGGCTATGATGTTCACAGGCTCGTTCCGGACAGAAAGCTGATACTCGGCGGGGTGGATATCCCGTATGAGAAGGGGCTGCTCGGACACTCGGACGCGGACGTGCTTGTCCACGCGCTGATGGATGCGCTGCTCGGCGCGGCCGCGATGGGCGACATCGGCAAGCTCTTTCCGGATAATGACGAGCGCTATCTCGGTGCGGACAGTCTGGTTCTGCTGCGCGAGGTGATGCGCCGCCTGCGCGAGGCGGGCTATGAGCTGTGCAATGCCGACTGCACCGTGCTTGCCCAGCGGCCGAAGCTCGTGCCGCATATACCCGCCATGCGCGCGAACATCGCGGAGGCGATGTCCGTACCGGCGGAGCTTATAAGCGTCAAGGCCACCACCGAAGAGGGGCTTGGCTTTACCGGCAGCGGCGAGGGCATCGCCGCGCACGCCGTTGTTTTAATTAAATAACATCACCAGCCCGCACCCGCTGCATATCATGTAGTGAGAGCCATGCGGACAGTGCATCAAAAGATCTGCAGGCAGTTGGCCTTGCAGATCTTTTGCGTATATGCCCTGCCGCTGCGCTGAAATATTTGCCGTCGGGAGACGCGGCAGAGGGGAGAAAGTGATGACGCAGTATTTGTTGATGTGCCGTTCGCTAACTTACGCGCAGAAGAGCGTGAAGCTTCTGGAGCGCTCCGGCATAACGGCTGCGGTGGTCAAGGCTCCGCAGGGGCTGAGCAGCAGCGGCTGCGGCTACGCGGTGAGCCTGTACCGGAATTTTGACGCCGCGCTCGGCCTGCTTCGCAGCAGCGGCCTGATAAGCGGCAAAATCTTCAGCCGTGCCGACGGCGGGGAATATAAGGAGCTTGCGCGATGATATATCTTGATAACGCAGCGACAAGCCTGATAAAGCCGGTGGGTGTTGAAAATGCCGTCGTAAACGCGATGAGGAGCATGGCAAGCCCGGGCCGCGGGGCGCATGCTCCGGCCATGCGCGCGGCGGAGACCGTGTTTGAGTGCCGCGAGGCCGCGGCGCGGCTGTTTAAGGTCGCGGACGCGGAGAACGTGGTGTTCACCATGAATGCTACCCACGCGCTCAATATTGCGATACGCTCCGTCGTGAAGCCGGGGAGCCGCGTGCTCGTCTCCGGCTTTGAGCACAACAGCGTCACAAGGCCGCTCAGAATGCTGACGGACGATATAACCGTGGCCGGAAGCCGCCTTTTCGACGAGGAGAATACGCTCAGTGAGTTTGGCGAGAAGCTCCGCCGCGCCGACGCCGTCGTATGTACGCACGTGTCAAACGCCTTTGGCTATATCCTGCCGGTCTATGAGATCGCGGCGCTGTGCCGCAGGGCTGGCGTGCCGCTGATAGTGGACGCGTCGCAGTCGGCGGGAGTGCTGGACGTGGACTTCGCGCGGCTGGGCGCGGCGTTCGTCGCCATGCCGGGGCATAAGGGGCTGTTCGGCCCGCAGGGAACGGGCATACTGCTGTGCGGCGCGGACGCCTTGCCGCTGATGAGCGGCGGTTCTGGTTCGGACAGTATCTCCCAGACCATGCCGGATTACCTGCCTGACCGGCTCGAGGCGGGGACGCATAATGTCTGTGGCGTCGCGGGGCTGCTGGCCGGAATAAAATACGTCTCCGAGATCGGGACGGACGCGATACTCGCGCACGAGCGCGCCCTGCTGGCGCGCATGATACGCGGCCTGTCGGATGTCCGCGGAGTGGAGCTGTTTTATGGGAACAAAGAGCTTCAGTCCGGCGTCCTTTCAGTGAGGATGGCGGGCACGGACTGCGAAACGCTGGCGCGCCTGCTCTCCGAGCACGGCGTATGCACCCGCTCCGGCCTGCACTGCGCGCCCTTCGCCCACCGCACCGCGGGAACCCTCGACACCGGCACGCTGCGCTTCAGCTTTTCGCCCTTCGTCACACCGGAGGAAATAGACAGAGTCTGCGAACTGATGTATGAATAAGTATAAAACTTTCTTAATAATGTTTGCGTTTTTGCCGCGGATGATTTATAATACATTGATAAATATAATAGGCTTCGTGTCGGCACGCTGTGCCGCGCGGGCATTTGGATAAATGAACGGGGTAATCTCCTATGGAAGTCATAAGCAGCGCTCTCTCATGGGCAGGAAACTATCTGGCAACGATCCGCATCTCGGACGCGGTCGATATCCTGATAGTCACGTTCCTGATATATAAAGCGATATGGTTCGTCCGGCGCACGAATTCGTACAATCTGGCCAAGGGTCTGATCCTGATACTCGTCGCGCTGTGGCTGTCGGATATCTTCAAGCTCACGATGATCAATTCGCTCCTGAAGCGGGCGGTCGAGCTGGGTCTGATAGCGCTTCTGATCCTGTTCCAGCCGGAGCTGCGGCGTGTGCTGGAGCGCATGGGCAGCAGCTTCTCGTCAGGGCACGCGGTCGCAAGCTCCGCAACGGAGCAGGCCATCGCGCAGACAGTGCTGGCATGTACGGAGATGTCCGCTTCCCGCACCGGCGCGCTCATAATCTTTGAGCGCAAGGTGAAGCTTAACGACATTATGAGCACCGGCACCATCATAAATTCCGATACTACGGCGGAGCTGCTGAAAAACCTGTTTTACAACAAAGCTCCTCTGCATGACGGCGCGGTTATAATCCGCGACGGCAGGATAGCCGCCGCGGGATGCGTCCTCCCGCTCACAAAGAGCACGAACCTCAGCAAGGATCTCGGCATGAGGCACAGGGCCGGTATCGGCCTGAGCGAGCAGTCGGACGCGGTGGTCGTCATAGTCTCGGAAGAGACCGGCTCCGTCTCCGTTGCAATAGAAGGTATGCTCAAGCGCCATCTTACGGCCTCCGTTTTCGAGAAGCTTCTGCGTTCCGAGCTTATCTCGGACGAGGATGAAAGCTCGAAGCGCGGATTTGCAAACTATATCAAGAAGTTCTTCAAGGTGAAAAAATATGAAGAAGACAAGCCCGATGAGAAAACTGTATGACAGCCGTCTGTTCTGGATGATCGTCTCCTTCCTCGCAGCGCTTGCGATGTGGGTATACTTCAGCAGCACCGATGCCGAAGAGATGACGAAGATCTTCCGCGGCGTCCGCGTGGAGCTGGTCGGAGAGGACGAGCTGCGCAATTCGCGCAATATGGTCATCACCGATCTTGACACCAACTCCGTCACCGTCGAGGTCACGGGGCCGCGGCGCATAATCGGAGGGCTGGATTCCGGCGATCTTATCGCGCAGGTCGATGTCAGCCGCCTGACCCAGGCGGCCTACACCTCGCAGACCTACGACGTCGTGTTCCCGGACGGGACGGACAAGAAAAACATAACCGTGACGAGGAAAACTCCGGAGACCGTGAACTTCATGGCCTCGCAGCAGACCTCCCGCACGATACCGGTGCGCGGCACCTTTGACGCGCAGCCGGCCGACGGCTACACCGCTGAGATGCCGGTGTTCGAGCCGTCCGCGATAACGATAACAGGCCCCGAGGTCTACATTAACAGCGTCTCGTACGCCTGGGTCACATTCGGCGAGGACGGCATCACCAGCACCTATTCCGTAGATACCGGCTACACCCTGATGGATTCCAACGGCGACGAGTGTTCCACCACGGGCATCACCTGCTCGACCGATACCGTAAAGGCAACGCTTCCGCTGCTCATGGTCAAGGAAGTCCCGCTCACGGTCGACACCATCGAGGGCGCGGGCGCGACCTCGGCGAACACCGTCATAAAAATCGAGCCGTCCTCCATAACTCTCGCGGGCGACACCTCGATACTCGCGGGCATGAACAAGATAGTTCTAGGCACGATTGACCTCACGGACTTCACGGATGCGTTCCAGAATACGTACAGCATCGTGCTAGATAACGAGGTCAGGAACCTCACCGGTATAACGGAGGCGAAGGTCACGGTGGAGATCATCGGCCTTGAGACGAGAGACTTCACGGTCACGAATCTCTCCTGCATAAATGACACCGAGGGCTATAAGTCCACGATAATCACCGAGAGCCTGACGGTCACGCTGCGCGGCACGAAGGAGCAGCTCGACGCGATACAGAGCGAGAATATACGCGCCGTGGCGGATCTGAAGGACTTCAAGGAGTCGTCCGGAACCTATATGGTGCCAGTCAAGGTGTATGTTGCCGGATATGACGACGTCGGCGCGATAGGCGATGTAACGATGTCGGTTGAAATAAGAAAGGCGTAGAAATGACTCAGGACGCGGTTGTAACAAGAACTTTTCATAATTCTCTCGCAGAAGTCGCGGTCAAGAGATCGACGGCCTGCGGCAGCAATTGCGGGAATTGCGAGAGCTGCGTGTTCCAGAACGAGCTGAAGGTCACGGCGGATAACCGCATCGGCGCAAGGCCGGGGCAGAAGGTCGTCATCGAGAGCAAGTCCTCGAAGGTATATAAGGCGATACTGATGGTGTACATCATGCCGATAGTCCTCTTCCTGCTCGGCTATGCCATAGCCGCGGCATTGGGCGCGGGCGAGGGCGTGTGCATCGCGGTGAGCTTTGCGGCGCTCGCCGTGAGCGCGGCGCTGCTGGTACTGTGGTACAAAAAGCGCGGCAATAAGGATAAAATAAGCTTTGCGATAATTTCAATAGAAGAGTAAGCCGGAGGGATCGAGTAAATGATCAAGAGCATGACGGGTTATGGCAGCGCCAAGGGAACTGTCGAAGGACTTGAAATAAGCGTTGAGCTGAAGAGCGTGAACAACAAATTTCTTGACGCGGCGGTGCGTATGCCGCGCAGCTTTCTATTTGCGGAGAGCGCGGTCAAGTCTCTGGTGCAGCAGCATATCAGCCGCGGCAAGGTAGACGTGTTCGTCACGGTCGATTCCTCAATGGCGGACGATATGACCGTGCGCATTAACGAGCCGCTCCTGCGCGGCTATCTTGAGGCGATAGAGCATATCGCCGAGGAGCATAAGCTCCCGAACGACGCCACAGCGATGAGCGTCAGCCGCTTTCCGGACGTGCTGTCCGTAGAGAAGAAGGAGGCGGACGCGGAGGCGATATCCGCCGGCATCTGCGCCGTCGCGGAGCAGGCGCTGTGCGATTTTGACGCGATGCGTCTGCGCGAGGGCGAGAAGCTGCGGGACGATGTGCTCTCCAGACTCGCAACGATAGATTCCCTCGTCTCGCGGGTCGAGCATGAAGCGCCGAACACGGTGCTTGAATATCGCCGCCGCCTTGAGCAGAAGATGGCCGAGGTGCTGGGTACCGCCGGCATAGACGAGAACCGTATAATCGCCGAGGCCGCGATCTTCGCCGACCGCATCGCCGTTGACGAGGAGACCGTGCGTCTGCGCAGCCACATGGCTCAGCTGAGCACCATGATAAACGGCAGCAACGCGACCGGCCGCAAGATAGATTTTCTCATCCAGGAGTTCAACCGCGAGGCGAACACCATCGGCTCCAAGTGCCAGAACGCCGACATCGCACATGTCGTGGTCGATCTCAAGTCCGAGATCGAGAAGATACGCGAGCAGATCCAGAACATTGAGTGAGGAACTGCGATGAGGCTGATAAACATAGGCTTCGGCAATCTCGTCTCCGCCGGACGGATCATATCGATAGTCAGCCCCGAGTCCGCGCCGATAAAGCGCATGGTGCAGGACGTGCGGGAAAAGGGACTTTTGATAGACGCGTCCTTCGGCAGGAGCACAAGATCCGTTATAATCATGGACAGCGGCAACGTGGTTTTGTCTGCGCTGCCGGCTGACGCGATAGCAGAGCGATTTGCAGAAAAGACTGAACAGGAGGATGGAGACTAAGATGAAGGAAAAGGGCAGACTGTTTGTTATTTCAGGGCCTTCCGGCGCGGGCAAGAGCACGGTGGTGTTCAAGGCAATAGAGGGGCGCGACGATGTGTGCTTCTCCACTTCCGTGACCACGCGCAAGCCCCGTCCGAACGAGGTAGATGGGCGCGAGTATTTCTTTGTTGACCTTGACCGGTTCAAGGAAATGGTAGAGAATGACGAGCTTCTGGAGCATGCGACCTATGTCGCAAATTCCTACGGAACGCCGAGAAAGTTCGTTGAGGACAAGCTGGATTCCGGGCTTGACGTGCTGCTTGACATCGAGGTTCAGGGCGCGCGCCAGATAAACGAGAAGAAGCCGGATGCCGTGAAGATATTCATCATCCCGCCCTCCCTCGCTGAGCTCCGCCGCCGTCTTGTCGGCAGAGGCACGGACACCGAGCGCGCCATCGAAGCGCGGCTCATCCGCGCGCGTCAGGAGTACGCCGAGGCCGACTTCTACGACTATATAATCATAAACGACGATCCCGACCGCGCGGCCAAGGAGCTGGCGGCAATCATGCTTGCAGAGCACTGCAAGGCCGAGGGCAGAATGCATTTTCTGCGCGAAGCGATAGAAGAGTAATATAAAAATTTTAGTGCCGCATATGCGGCGGAATGGAGTAATTATTATGATGCTTTATCCCCCCATGGCCGAACTGACCAGCAAGGTCGGCAGCCGTTACCAGCTTGTTAACCTCATCGCGCGCAGAGCACGCGCCATCTCCGCGGAGGCCGAGGAGAAGCAGATACCTTTGGAGAAGAAGCCCGTCTCCATCGCCATTGACGAGGTCTATACGGGCAAGCTCAAAATAAAGAAATAATCATCATGGGGGACGATCTCAATGCCGATGCGCATGGCAAAAATCGCGGTTTCTGCCGCTACATACAGCATTGACCGTCCCTTTGACTATCTTGTGCCAGAAGCGCTGCGGGACGCTGCGCTACCGGGGACGCGGGTGAGCCTGCCGTTCGGCAAGGGCAATCGGCGCTGCGAGGGGGTCATCCTCTCGGTCGCGGATAAGAGCGAGCGGGAGAACCTCAAATGCATAGATTCCGTGCTCGACCCCGCACCGGTACTGGACGAGGAACTGATAAAGCTCGCGTTCTTCATCCGTGACAGATTCTTCTGCACCGTGTATGACGCCGTGAAGGCGATGCTGCCGGCGGGGCTCTGGTTCACGGACGACGGGAAACGCCGCGTGAACGACAAGACCGTCGAAATGGTCAGGCTTGCGATACCGTCGGAGGATGCCGCAGCGATCGCGGAGTCGAGGCGACTCAGGTCGCCGAAACAGGCGGCGCTGCTGGAAATGCTGTGCGCATTCGAGGCGCTGCCGAGCCGTGACCTGCTGACCTATACTGGCGCGTCGAGACAGTCGTTCTCCGCGCTTATAAAGGCGGGGCTGGCCGAGACCTATGAGCGCGAGGTATACCGCCGTCCGGAGCTGCATCTCGGCGATACGGAGCCGATGCCGGAGCTGAGCGAAGAGCAGAGCGAGGTGTTCAAGGGCATAGATGTGCTTGCCGCGAGCGGCAAGGCCGGTGCGGTGCTGCTGCTCGGCGTGACCGGCAGCGGAAAGACCAGCGTCTATATCCACCTTATCGACTCATGCCTCCGCCGAGGGAAAACGGCGCTGCTGCTGGTGCCGGAGATCGCGCTGACGCCGCAGATGCTCCGCACATTCTCGTCGCATTTCGGGGACGATGTCGCCGTCATGCACAGTAGCCTTTCGCCCGCCGAGAGGTACGACGAATGGAAGCGCGTTAAAAACGGCAAAGCGCGGGTCGTTATCGGCACACGCAGCGCGGTTTTCGCGCCGCTCCGCGATCTGGGCGCGGTCATAATAGACGAGGAGCAGGAAGAGACTTATAAGTCCGAGAACAATCCACGGTATGACGCGCGCGACGTTGCAAAGTTCCGCTGCGCGCAGAATAACTGTCTGCTGCTGCTCGGCTCCGCCACGCCTGACGTCTGTACGCGCTATAACGCACGCATCGGGCGGTACGCGTTCTTCACGCTGAAAAACCGCTATAACGATATGCGGCTTCCCGAAGTGAAGATAGTTGACATGAAGCGCGAGCTTCGCCGCGGGAACGACAGCGATATAAGCGGCTTCCTGCGGGATGAGCTTCAGCAGAATATCGAGCGCGGCGAGCAGAGCATACTGTTCATCAACCGCCGCGGCGCACATAAGCTGATAAGCTGCGGAGATTGCGGCTATACTTACAGATGCCCACGGTGCAGCGTTTCGCTCACATATCACAGCGCAAACAAGCGCCTGATGTGCCACTACTGCGGATATGTGCAGCGCGTGGACAGCGCGTGCCCCGAATGCGGCGGCGAGCTGTGCTTCATCGGCACGGGGACGCAGAACATCGAGCAACAGCTGCACGAGCTGTTTCCGGATACGCCGGTGATGCGCGTAGATACGGATACGGTAGCGCCGGCGGGCTCGCATGAGAAGCTGTTTGAGCGCTTCAGAAACGAAAATATACCCATAATGGTGGGCACGCAGATGGTCACCAAGGGGCTGAACTTCCCGAACGTGACGCTGGTCGGCGTCATCTCGGCCGATCAGAGCCTGTACGCGGGCGATTACCGCGCAGGGGAGAGGACATTTTCTCTGATAACTCAGGTCGTCGGCCGCAGCGGCAGGGGAGACAAGCCCGGAAGAGCCGTTATACAGACCTTTACGCCTGAAAACGAGACGATCAGGTACGCGGCAGATCAGGACTACGAATCGTTCTTCGAGTCCGAGATAGAGCTGCGCCGCCTGCAGAACGCACCGCCGTTCAAAAATATATTCTCCCTGACCGTGACGGGCGTTGACGAGGAGCAGGTGGAAAAATGCTGCGCGTATCTCAGCGAGTGGCTGAGGAACATATGCAGCGGCAAACCGGAGATAGATATTCTTGGCCCCGCGCCGCTGCCGGTAGTCAGGGTCAATAACAGATACAGATACAGAATAAATGTCTGCTGCGAGTCGAACGCGTGGATCCGACGGGCACTGTCGGAGATGGTGATCGAGTGCGGCAGAGACAAAAAATTCAGAGGCGTCACCGTATACGCGGACAACGCTCCGACAGATTGAGGATAGCTATGGCACAGAGAAATATTTTGACAAAGGAACAGCCGGGGCTTTATAAGAAATCCCGCCCCGTAACGGAGTTCAACCCCCGTCTGCATCAGCTGCTTGACGATATGATCGACACGCTCTCGACCGCGAACGGCGTCGGCCTTGCCGCGCCGCAGGTTGGCGTGCTGCGCCGCGCGGTGATCGTGCTTGAGACCAACGTGCCGGAGGATGAGGACGAGTATATCATAGAGCTTATAAATCCTGAGATAATCGAGGCGTCCGGCGAGCAGGAGGGAGCCGAGGGCTGCCTGAGCGTGCCAGGAGAATTCGGCCTTGTCAAGCGCCCGATGCACGTCAAGGTGCGCGCGCAGAACCGCTTCGGCGAATGGTTCGAGGTGGAGGGCGACGGGCTGACCGCACGCTGCTTCTGCCATGAGATAGACCATCTCGAGGGCATAGTTTTCACCTCCAAGGCCGAGCGCATGCTCACCGAAGAGGAGCTTCAGAGCGGAGAATATTAAAATGCGGATAGTTTTTATGGGGACGCCGGACTTCGCGGCGGCCTCGCTGAAAAAGCTTATAGATGAAAAGCGCGACGTCGTCGGCGTTTTCACCCAGCCCGATAAGCCCAAGGGGCGCGGGATGGAGCTTGCGGCTTCGCCTGTAAAGGTGCTGGCGCTCGAAAACGGGATACCGGTCTACCAGCCGGTCAAGATGCGCGACGGGACGGCGCTTGAGATGATAAAGGCGCTGGAGCCGGATATTCTCGTCGTCGTGGCCTACGGGCGCATCCTGCCGGACGATATTCTGGCGGTGCCGGAGTACGGGGCGATAAACGTGCACGGCTCGCTTCTGCCGAAGTACCGCGGAGCCGCGCCGATACAGTGGTCCGTCCTCAACGGCGATAAGATCACCGGCGTAACGACGATGTACCTTGCCCACGACATGGATGCCGGAGACGTGATATATAAGGCCGAGACCGAGATAGGTGAATATGAGACGGCGGGCGAGCTGTTCGACCGGCTCATGGACATGGGCGCGGAGCTGCTGATCAAAACGCTTGACGATATCGAGAGCGGCACGGCGCCGCGCACCCCGCAGGATCATTCGCAGGCGACCTACGTCGGTATGCTCGACAAGTCAATCTGCCCGATAGACTGGAACAACACCCCGCGCATGGTGCTCAAGCACATATATGGGCTTCAGCCGTGGCCGGTGGCGACGATGGAGCTGGACGGCACGGTGTACCGCGTGTTCGGCGCGGAATACACCAATAACAAATGCTCCGCGGAGCCGGGAATGGTCGTTGGAGCCGATAAAAACGGCATTGAGATCGCCTGCGCGGACGGGGAGACCCTACTGATAACCGAGCTTCAGGCGCCTGGAAAGAAGCGCATGAAGGCGGCGGATTTCCTGCGCGGGCACAATATAAAGGTCAAAGGATGATAGCTTGATGACCGCTAGGGAAGCGGCGCTTACGGCGCTGGAGCGCTGCCGCAGAGACGGTGCGTGGTCCGGAAGCAGCATAGACGGCATAATAAAAAAATATGCGCTTGACCGGCGCGAGGCGGCGCTCGCTGCGCGGCTGTGTCTCGGCGTGCTGCAGAACTCGCTGCTGTGCGACTACTATATAGGCTGCTATTGCAGCACCGAGCCGAAGCGTCTGGAGCCGAAGCTGCATGATATCCTGATGCTTGGCGTGTATCAGATACTGTTCCTTGACCGTATACCCGCCCGTGCGGCTGTGAATGAGTCGGTCGCGCTGTGCAGGAAATGCGGTATGTCGCGTGCGTCAGGGCTTGCAAACGCCGTTCTGCGCAGAATTGCGGAGAACAAGAGCGCCGGAACTCTGCCGGATATCCCCAGCGAGGGCGGCGCGGAATATCTCAGCATAAAATACAGTCACCCCGAGTGGCTTGCATCGCGCATTATCAGCGAACGCGGGTATGATTTTGCCGAGGCTTTCCTCGCCTGCAATAACCGCCCCGCGCCGCTTACGATACAGGTAAACACGCTGAAGATCTCTCCGGAGGATTACCGCCGCGCGCTTCTCCGCGCGGGGATAGACTTCGAGTACGACGAGCGGCTTAGCGGCTGTTTCGTGCTATCCGGCGGGAACGTTGCGGAGCTTCCGGGCTTCGCGGAGGGGCTGTTTTACGTGCAGGATCGCGCGGCGCGCACCGCGGCGGAAATCGCTGCGCCGGAGCAGGGGATGACCGTGCTGGACGCGTGCTCCGCACCCGGCGGAAAATCCTTTGCCGCCGCGATAAGAATGCAGGGGAAGGGGAACATCCTCTCCTGCGATATACATGAAAAGAAGCTGAAGCTCATCTCCGCGGGCGCGGAGCGGCTCGGCATAGATATCATCAAGACCTCCGTGATGGACGCGCGCAGGCGTGACGCGGCGCTTGAGAATAGCTTCGACGTTGTGATTGCCGACGTGCCGTGCTCGGGGCTCGGTGTCATTGCGAAGAAGCCGGAGATACGCGGTAAGACGGAGGCGGAGATATCCGCGCTTCCGGCGATACAGCGTGACATTCTGGATAATCTCTCCGCCTATGTAAAGAGAGATGGGGTGCTGCTGTATTCGACATGTACGGTGCTGCGCGCCGAAAACGAGGACGTTGTGAACGCGTTTCTTGCCGATGACGGCGAATTTGCGCCTGAGGGCTTCAATGTAGGCGGCGTATCGGAGCCGAGCGGGATGCACTGCTTCTGGCCGAATGTGGACGGTACGGACGGATTTTTTGCGGCAAAGCTTAGAAGGATAAAATGATGAAGAAGGATATACTATCCATGCTCCCGACGGAGCTGGAATCGGAGCTTGCGGGGCTGGGCGAGCCAAAATACAGGGCAGGCCAGATATTCAAGTGGCTCTCGGAGGGCGTACGGGATTTTGACAAGATGTCGAACCTCCCGAAGGCGCTGAGAGAAAAGCTGCGCGATGGCTATGAGCTGTACGAGCCGAAGGTGCTCAGCAAGCAGGTCTCAAAGCTTGACGGGACAATAAAATATCTCTGGGAGCTGCGCGACGGCAACGCCGTGGAGACGGTCGTGATGAGCTATAAGCACGGCAACACCGTGTGCATCTCCTCGCAGGTCGGCTGCCGTCAGGGCTGCGCATTCTGCGCCTCGACCATAGGCGGCCTTGTCCGCTGCCTCGAGCCGTCGGAGATGCTGGACGAGGTGCTGTTTTCACAGCTGGATTCCGGCAAGCCGATATCTAATATCGTCCTTATGGGCATCGGCGAGCCGCTGGATAATTTCGATAACGTCATGCGTTTTCTGGAGCTTGTGAACCATCCGCAGGGGATGAATATCGGCATGCGGCACATATCGCTGTCCACCTGCGGTATCACAGAGAAGTTCGACGCGCTGGCCGAGCGTGACCTGCAGCTCACGCTGTCTGTCTCGCTGCATGCGCCGGACGATGAGACAAGGTCGAAGATCATGCCCGCGAACCGCGGGCGCGGCGTGGAGGAGCTTATGCGCTGCTGCCGCCGCTATTATGACAGGACCGGACGGCGCATATCCTTTGAATACGCGATGATAGACGGCGTGAACGACACCGAGTATCACGCCAGACTGCTTGCAAAGCGCGCGAAGGCGGTGTGCGCGCATGTGAACCTTATACCGCTCAACCATGTTGAAGAGCGCCAGTTTGCCCCCTCAACGGCGGGACATATGAAGGCGTTTATAAAAATTCTTGAGGACGAGGGCGTGAATGTCACCGTGCGGCGCAAGCTCGGCGGCGATGTGGACGCCTCCTGCGGACAGCTCCGCAGAAAAATGCAGACCCGTGAAGAGGGGTTGAACAGAGAATGAAATGTTTCGGACTGACCGACAAGGGCAGAGTCAGAAAAGACAATCAGGACAGCTTTATCATCGAGAAGTGCGAGGCGAAAAACTGCCTCATAGTTGGCCTGTGCGACGGCATGGGCGGGGCGAAGGCAGGCGGGCTTGCAAGCCAGCTTTCAAACAAGGCCTTTGTTGACTTCGTGTACGGCAAGCTCACCTCGCGCGTGGAGCGTGTGCAGAATTATAAGGACATGCTGCAGAGCGCCTGCGACGAGGCAAACGGGGTATCCTATGAATACTCCAAGTTCGACGAGGCGTACAACGGCATGGGGACGACTATCGTAGGCGGTGTTATCAAAAACAGCGGAAAAGCCCATATTATAAACGTGGGCGACAGCCGCGCCTATCACATCTCGCGCAAAAGCAGCAGCATATACCAGATAACCCGCGACCACTCTCTGGTCGAAGAGCTGGTGGAGTTCGGCGCGATAACGAAGGAGCAGGCAAAGACTCATCCCCAGCGCAACGTCATAACCCGCGCCCTCGGCTCCGAGGCGAAGGTCGAGTCTGACTACTTTGAGCTTTCTATGCGCCTCGGAGACTGCATACTCTTCTGCTCGGACGGCCTGTCGAACACCCTGTCGGATCAGGAACTGCTGGAATACGCCATGCGCTTCCCCGAGCCGGAGCTGCTGTGCAGGGAGCTTATGGACGAGGCGCTGTCGCGCGGCGCGCGGGACAACGTCACGGTTGTTGCAGTGATGAAGTAAGGGCACTGAATGGAGAATTAAATGGATACTAACGATAAGTACATCGGAAAGATGCTCGACGACCGGTATGAGATACTTGAGGTCATCGGCGAGGGCGGCATGGCCATCGTTTACAGGGCGCTCGATCACCGGCTGAACCGCGACGTCGCGGTGAAGATAATGCGTGACGAGATGGCTGCCGACGAGGAGTTCCGCCGCCGCTTCTGCACGGAATCTCACGCCGTCGCCATGCTCTCCCACCCGAATATTGTCGCGGTGTATGACGTCAGCCATAATGACAATGTGGAATACATAGTCATGGAGCTGGTGGATGGGATAACGCTCAAGCAGTATATAGAGCGCAAGGGCGTGGTCGCGTGGAAGGAAGTCGTGCATTTCACAAAGCAGATCAGCAAGGCGCTGGCGCACGCGCATGAGCGCGGCATAATCCACAGGGACATCAAGCCCCAGAACATTATGCTCCTGCGCGACGGCACCATCAAGGTCGGCGACTTCGGCATCGCCGCGCTTGAAAACGAGGTGTACGAGAATAACGGCGAGGCGATAGGCTCGATACATTATATCGCTCCCGAGCAGGCGCGCGGCGAATGCCCGGATGCGCGCAGCGACATCTATTCTCTCGGCGTTATGATGTACGAGATGCTCACCGGCGGCCTGCCGTTTACAGGCAATACGCTCGGCGAGATCGCCGTGCAGCATATGAACGCAAAGCCCGTGCCGCCGCACGAGAAAAATCCGGAGATACCGCTGGAGCTTGAGCGCATCACGCTCAAGGCCATGAGCGCGGAGCTGAGCGAGCGCTACCAGTCGGCAAATGAGCTGCTGTCCGATCTTGAAGCTTTTATCCACACGCCCGTCACGATAGACGGGGAAAGCGCGGACTATGAAAATCCGGACGTCAAGCCCGTCCGCTCCAGCACGGAACTTTCCAGAGAGCGCTATAGGCTGCGCCGCCGCCGTTCGGACGTGGTCAGCTTCATGTCTGGCACCTTCGGGCTGCTCGTCCTCGCGGTCGCACTGTTCGCGTTTTTGTGGAACTTCTGGCTCAAGGACGTGTTTTCTCCTGCGGAGAGGATCGCGCTGCCGAACTTTGAAGGCAGCAACTATGAGTCGATAATCAACAACACCGAGCTCAGTTCGATGTATAAGTTCAATGTCATATACATCTCCGACGATTCGGTCGAGCCGGGCATCGTCATCTCGCAGTCACCCGCGGCAGGGCGCAGCATGATGGTCACGCCGTCCGGTATCGAGGTCGACCTCACCGTGAACGCCGGAGTGAGCCTCACGAGCGTACCGGACGTTCTGAACACAGATTACCGCGATGCCATGCGCAATCTGCGCGCGGCGGGCTTCAATGTCGAGATCGAAAACGCCGCGTCCGACAGCTACACCAAGGACTATGTCATCGCTACAAGCCCCGTGGCAGGGGAGCAGCTGAGCAGCGGCTCGACCGTGTATATCACCGTCAGCGCAGGACCGGAGATACAGTACGTCTCCATGCCGAACCTTGTGGGCAGCACGGAGGACAGCGCGATATCCCGCATTGAGAGCAGCAATCTAAGCTACGGCGGCTCCGACCGCGTCGTGAGCGACTATGAGGCGGGGACGGTCATCGACCAGAGCATCAGCTCCTCCGAGAGCGTGGCGGAGCACACGAAGGTGTACCTCACCGTATCCTCCGGACCGCAGGGCTAAGGCATGACGGACGGAGTAATAGTCAAGGCCCTGAGCGGGTTTTATTATGTTGAGACCGAGGGAAAGCTGCTCGAATGCAAGGCGCGCGGCAAATTCCGGCTGGACGGGACTTCACCGCTGGTGGGCGACAGGGTCAGCTGCAGTCTCGACGCGAACGGGAAAGGCCGCATCGACCATGTGGAGCCGCGGCGGAACTGGTTCATCCGCCCTGCGGTAGCGAACGTCGATATGCTTGTGTTCATCGCGGCGAATACCAATCCGGTGACTGACCCGTTCCTTATCGACCGCGTCTCGGTCATCGCCGCGGAAGCCGATTGCGAGTTTGTCATCTGCGTGAACAAAACGGATATCGATGCCGGAGACGAGCTATTTGACGTCTTTACCGCTGCGGGCTTCCCCGTCATACGCACGAGCGCCGTGACGGGCGAGGGCATGGACGAGCTGCGCGGCCTGCTGTGCGGCAAGATATCCGCGTTTACGGGCAATTCCGGCGTCGGCAAATCGAGCATACTCAACGCTCTGATACCCGGCGCGAATATCCAGACCGCCGAGGTGAGCGAACGGCTCGGCCGCGGCAAGCACACGACGCGCCATGTGGAGCTGTATGAGCTTGAGAGCGGCAGCTACATCGCGGATACGCCGGGCTTCGCCTCCTTCGAGGTGGAGATGATGTGCACGATACCAAAGGAGCGCCTGCAGTTCGATTTTCCGGACTTCGATAAATACATAGGCTCCTGCCGCTTCAGCGACTGTGCGCATCTGAAGGAACCCGGCTGTGCGGTCACTCAGGCGGTGACCGCAGGCGAGATCGGCCAGAGCCGCTACCGCTCGTACACACGCCTGTATGAGATGTGCGCCCAGCATAAATTCTGGGAAAAATGAGATATAAGAGTATATTGTGCCGCCCCGCGCGTATAATGTCAGGAAGACAATTATACGTGGGGGGCGGTTTTTTGAATTGCAGAGGGAAGGGCTTCTGGGGGCTACTTGCGATAATACTGGGGCTGGTCATAATTCTTTCGCTGCTCTTGCCCTCGGAGTTCTGGTGGATAGTTGCGGCGGGGGCGCTTATCTGGGGCGGAGTGTGTCTTATGAAGAGATGCTGAAAGGGGTATGGAATGAAAATATTCGTTATCAGGCTGCCGAAATTCCTGTCGAGATTCATAGCACGCATAAGCAAACGGTGATACCGCGCGGCTCCGGCGCATAGATTGTACAAACTGCGTCAAGGAGAGAGCTGAAATGGAACTTTGCTTTGAAAAGAAGAGTACAAATATATTCGCCGGTAGACTCCATATGGTCAAAAGCAGCGCCGAAACCGTGGAGGCCGTCGTACCGGACACGAATGACGACATAGCGCGCGTTGCGTCGCTCCAGACGATGCTGCTGCTGAAGGGCAAGGACATCTCTGCCCGCGGCATAACGGTGACGGGTGAGGCGCGGGCGTGGCTGCTGTATATCACGGAGGGCGGCACGGTGCAGTCGGTGCAGCTAGCGCGCGAATTCAGCATCGAATATGAGAGCGACGCTGTGCTGGATGAAAAGCTCACGCATGTGGCCCTGAGCGTCAACGCCGCGGAGACGCGCGTCCTGAACCCGCGCAAGGTCGCTGTGACCTTCGAGATATGCGGCGAGCTGTGGGCGTATTCGCGCGAGGAGCTGTGCGTCTCGGCAAGTGCCGGTGATACGCCGTGCCGTGTGTACGCAAAGCAGGAGCGGTGCTCCGCAACGCCGGTGATCGCCGTGACGGAGAAGACCTTTGTCCTAACGGAGCAGTTCGCGTTTGCGGACAGCAAGCCGCAGCCTGCCGCGCTGCTGTCGCAGAACATAGAGTATGAGCTGGCGGAGATAAACGTCATCTCCGGCCGCGCCGTGGTGAAGGGCAACGTGCGCCTAAAGCTGTGCTATGCGTCCGATGGGGCGGATTATCCCGTCACGGCGGAGTTTTCAAGCCCGTTTTCGCAGCTTATCGACGTGCCGGACACTGATACCTCCGGCTGTGCGGCGCGGGTCGAGATAAACGGCGCGTACCTGAACATAATCGACACCATCAATGGCACCAAGGCCGTCGATGTGGAGCTGCACTGCCTGACGGAGCTGGTCTGCTTCGGCAGGGAAGAGGTGCAGTATATCTCCGACATGTACTGCAACACGGCGGCGCTCACGCCGAGGATGGGGAAGCTCAGCATTCCGTCAGACTGCGAGTTGCGTCGGGTGTCGCTGAGCTTCAGCGAGAGCATCGAAGCGCCTGAGGACTGCGCGGATGTGCTGGCGGCGTTCACGCAGATATGCCGCTGCGCCGTGTCCGGCGCGACGCTCAGCGCGCAGTGCCTCGCCGATATCATATACCGCAGCGAGAGCGGTGGAATCTCCGTCATGAAGCGCACCTTCAGCCTGGAGGGGGACTGCCCGGAGGGCGTGAGCAGCGTTTTGAACGTTCGCGTCGCCGAGACGAAGCTATACCCCGCCGCGGGCAGCATTTCCGTTGCGCTGAACGTGGAAGCTGTGTGCCTGTGCGCCGGGAGCAGGGAGGTGGACGCCGTGCTGTCGGCAGAGCTTTCGGACGAGGCGGAGACGGACTGTGCGGCGTACCCGTCGGTGACGCTCGTGCGGATGGAGGGCGAATCGCTCTGGCAGCTTGCGAAGAGCTATCACTCCAGCGAGGAGGCGATCATCGGGCTTAACGGCGCGGACTGCGCCGAAAACGGGGCGCTGCTGCTGATACCCAAGACGAAATAGCGGCGGTTTTCCGAGCCGGCGTATTTTTTGCCCGTCCGCGCCGTAATTAACCCTTGTCATAATGGCCGATTTGTGGTAAAATATCTGTCGTAAATCGTGTTGTTTTCTTTAACATACATAAGAGGAGCGAATTTTTATGTCCGGACATTCCAAATGGCACAACATACAGAAGACGAAAGGCGCGGCTGACGCGAAGCGTGCACAGGCTTTCACCAAGATTGCCCGTGAAATGATCGTCGCGGTCAAGGAAGGCGGCGGCGGAGACCCGCGCAGCAATTCCAAGCTTGCTGCCGTTATCGCCAAGGCGAAAGCGGCCAATATGCCTAACGACAATATCAAGCGCACTATTGACAAGGCGCTTGGCGCAGGCAATACCGAGAACTATGAGAAGATAGTCTACGAAGGCTACGGCCCCTGCGGCGTTGCCGTCATCGTCGAGACTATGACCGATAACCGCAACCGCACCGCCGGTGAGATCCGTCACTACTTCGATAAGTACGGCGGAAACATGGGCGCGGCCAACTGTGTCTCCTGGTCCTTCGATAAGAAGGGTGTCATTGTTATTGACAACGAGGACGAGGAGCTTGACGAGGATACCGTTATGATGGATGCGCTCGAAGCCGGTGCCGCCGATTTCGAGTCTGACGGCGACGTTATGACCGTATATACCGGTGTTGACGACGTCGCAACGGTTGCCGACGCGCTGACCGCGGCGGGCTACAAGCTGCTCTCCGCTCAGGTCGAGATGCTGCCCCAGAACGGCTACATCAAGCTCACCAATGAAGACGATGTCAAGAACATGCAGAAGATGCTCGACATGTTCGAGGATAACGACGATGTCCAGAACGTCTGGCATAACTGGGAAGACGCTGAATAACAGTTTCGCGCTTGGTCGTGAAATACATGAAAACAGGGTGATCGGTTTTGGTAACCGATCACCCTGTTTTGCGATTTATTCGTCCGGTTTGTATTCGGCAATATCGGACAGCTGACAATTAAGGATGCTGCAAAGCATATTAAGCGTATAGGTGCTAACACTGCCGTTCTTTCGCAGCCGGTCAAGCTGTCCGGTGCTGACTTTGTAGTCCTTTATCAACTTATACTGCGAAATATTCTTTTCACGTAATGTGTCCCAGAGCTTGTCAAAGCATATCAAAAGTACCACCACCATTAAATATATCGTATGATGATGCCTACTTATTGACAATTGCCCGTATGCGGGCTATACTATCTGTAGTGTATTATATGTAAAGGTGTGATTGATATGCAAGTTTTCGAATGTCCTAAATGTGGCGCAGTTTTGAACATAAATGGAGATGAGGAGTACATTGTATGTGAATACTGCGATTCAAAAATAAAGCTCGATTTGCCACATGAAGAAAAGCATAATGAAGATGCGGTAAAACTTAGACAGATAGAAGTAGAGAGGGAATTCAAATTAAAGGCTATTGAAAAAGAGGAGCAAGAGGCTGCAAAGAAAAATAAAGTCAAAAAAATTACGATAATTACTTGGCTCGGAGTATCCGCAATACTTCTGCTTATATCTGTAATAAAAATGAACTTAAGTGATAGTGACGGGCTTGGGGGATTCTTTATGCTGTTTTATGTATTCCTTCCGGTGTTTATTGGAGGCGGGATCCTTTTGTTTAAGGTCATCCCAGATAGGGAGCGAGATAAGAAACTCCTTCAAAGTGGCGGCATACGACTTCCATCAATGCAGGGCGGCTATAGGGGAAAGAACGTTGTTGAAGTCGAGCAAGTTTTTTACCAAGCTGGCTTTACAAATGTACAATGCATTAGCATGAATGATGTTGTATTAGGTATTTTCCAGCGACCTAACATTGTTGAAAATGTTATTATTGGCGGAAGTGAACGACAGACCGGGGGAAGGGTATACATGCCAAATGTTTCTATAGTAATACGGTATCACGGACGGTAGCATATAATAAAGCAAAGAACAGTAGCTATAGAGTTATGACTACTGTTCTTCGCTTTATTATATATTATGCGGTGAAAAGCAGAGTACTTATGTGGAATACTCCATCTCAAACATGAGGTGGAAGTTATATCAGAATCCCATCGCAGTGGTCGAGCTCATGCTGGATTATTTCAGCCGTCCAGCCGGTGAAAGTTTTGAGCCGAAGCTGAAATTTTTCATTCTGCCACTGAACCTTGACAGTCCGGAAGCGCCGGACCTTCCTGTGCCCCGTGAGGGAGAGACAGCCCTCTTCGGCCTCGTATGCCCCAGACTGTTTCACGATGACGGGGTTGAACATGACCTCATACTTGCCGTCGTTTTCAAAGGCGATGATGCGCTTATTCACGCCGATCATGTTGGCGGCCATGCCCACGCAGCCATCCTTGTGGGCGATGAGCGTGTCGAGCAGATCCTGCGCCGTGCCGAGGTCGTCCGCCGCGGCGGGTTCGGCCTTCTGGGCGAGAAAGGCTTCGTCTTTGCATATATCACGTATCATTGCTGTTCCTCCCGTCGCCCGGCTGTGGGGCGAAGTATTGCTTTTGAGCGAGCTCAAACTGGCAGTTGAAGGCGGCCGCCGCGCGGACGGCGAGCGCGGAGTCGGACTGCATCATATCAAAGGCGTGCATGTCCGTGTGATACACGTCCAGCTCCGCCGGAATGCCGGCATTGCGCAGATGCTCAAAATAGCTGACGGTCTCGGCGTAGAACGGCTCGCCGTCGCCGACAAAGGAATATGCGGGCGGCAGACCGGAGAAATCCTCCAGCCGCGCCGGAGCGGCGTAAGGCGTGAGCTGCGCGCGGTCAGTCCCGCGCAGATAGAGCCGCCATGCGAGATGGTTGCGTCGGGTGTTCCAGACGCGGCCGTGGTTATCTCGCGATGACTCGGTGTCGCGGTCGTCAAGCATCGGGTAGAGCGGCATCTGAAAGGCGACGCTGACCTCGCCGCTGTCCCGCGCGCGGATGCACACGGCGGCGCACAGCCCGCCGCCTGCGCTCTCGCCGCCGACCATGAGCTGATCGCTCCTGACGCCGAGTGCGGCCGCATTCTCCTTTAGATAAATAAGCGCCGCGTAGCAGTCGTCCATCGCCGCGGGGTACGGCGAGAGGGGAGCGAGCCGGTATCCCGGAGACAGCACCACCGCGCCGAACTTCTTCACCAGATCAACGGCGCGCGACATGTGCACCATTTCCTTCATTCCGGCGATGTATCCGCCGCCGTGAATCCACAGCACCCCAGTCGCGTCCGCGGGCGCGGTGCGCGGCGAGAGGATCAGCGCGGGAATACTTCCGTGCGGGGTGGGTATGCGTATTTTCCGGACGCGGACGTCCTTATCAGGCAGTATCGACCGCATGGCGCTCACCCGTTTCTGCGCTGATAGTCCGTGCCCCACGCGACCATGGAGTCGAGTATCTGTTTCAGACTGTATCCGGTCTCGGTCAGCGTGTACTCCACGCGCGGGGGCACCTCGGCGTACACCTTGCGGGTGAGCAGCCCCTTGTCTTCCATATCGCGCAGCTGCGCGGTCAGCACCTTCTGCGATACCGTGCCGATGGACTTTTTCAGCTCGCCGAATCGCTTCGTGCCCTCCATCAGGTCGCGCAGTATCAGAACCTTCCATTTGTCGCCGATGAGCATCAGCGTGGTTTCCACCGGGCATGCGGGCAATTCCATAGATTTATCCTCCAATAGTATCCTTTAGGTAACTACGGCACGATATTGTGCTTACTTTACTAAATGGCTTTACAGCGCTATGATAATACCGTCGAAAGCAAAAAGCAAGCTTGCGGAACACAAATTCATCAAAAACCGTTTTGGAGGTATTTATCATGAACAAAGTCGTAGAATTTCTGAATGCCAATCCTGTGCAGTATCTGGCCACTGTCGGCCGTGACGGCAAGGCCAAATGCCGTCCTTTCATGTTCGCCGGTGAGCTGGACGGCAAGATGTGGTTCTGCACCAACAACCAGAAAGAGGTTTACAAGGACATGCAGGAAAATCCCTATGTGGAGCTGTCCGTCTCCAGCCCAAAGTACGCGTGGATCCGCCTGCACGGCAAGGCCGTATTCGAGAACAACATGGCCGCAAAGGAAATGTGCATCCAGAACCCCATCGTGAAAAGCCAGTACGGCGAGGCCACGAACCCCATCTTTGCGGTGTTCTATCTCGAGGATGCCCATGGCCTGATCGCCGACTTCTCCGGCAATCCTCCCTACGAATTCTGATTGCCGTTCGCGCGGAAACATGATATCATCAAGCGGAGGTGATCGCCATGACGCAGGCGGAGCGGCGGCTGTTTTTAATACGGTCGCTGATGAACGAAAAAACGGAATATGCCGATCTTGGCGTCCCGCGGGATGCCGACGGGCAGCGGCAGCTCCTGCGCGGGCCGATAAACGTCAGGCTGCCTGCGCCTGCGGATGAGGAGTTTATGGCGGTGCAGGACGCGTAACTGCAGAGGATGAGCGGTTCGAGCGGTATTTTTCGGATTTTGCGGAGAAATACGGCATTGGCGACATGTATTCCGGCGGGTTCTACCCGTTCCCGACGCGGGAGGAGTTCTGGGCGTATTGGAGCCGCTATATCTTCATCAACCGCTATCAGGACGCGCAGAAGCCGGTGTATGACGAGCTGCTGGAGCTGGTGCGGGACAAGGACTATTTCGTCATCACGACGAACGTTGACCACTGCTTTCAGGAGGCCGGATTTGACAAAAAGCGTCTGTTCTACACGCAGGGTGACTACGGCCTGTTCCAGTGCAGCAAGCCCTGCTGTCAGGAGACCTTTGATAACGAGGCCGTGATCCGAGAGATGCTCGAGCGGCAAGAGAATATGCGGGTTCCTGCGGAGCTTATCCCTACCTGCCCGCACTGCGGCCGGCCGCTGACGCTGAATCTGCGCTGTGACGACAGCTTTGTCGAGGACGAGGGCTGGCATCGCGCGGCGGAGCGGTATGAGAATTTCCTGCGCACACGCGGCGGACAGCGTGTCCTCTTCATGGAACTGGGCGTGGGTTACAACACGCCGGTCATTATAAAATACCCGTTCTGGCACATGGCGGCGAAGAACCCCAACGCGGTCTATGCCTGCGTCAATCTTGACGGCGCCGACTCCATGTGGGGAATAGAGGAGCGGTCGATACTGATAGAAGCGGACATCGGCGACGTGGTGCGCCGTCTGCGGGAAGCGTAATGCAGCAGACAAATTGAGAACCCCACCGGAAAGTGAGCCGAACTTTCGGCCGCCTTTCCGGTGGGGGTTATTTGTTATGTTCTGCTGAGGAGCACTACGCGTCTTTTTACCGGAATTTTGCCGAGCTCATAGCCGTGGCCGCACGGCTCGATTATTGCAGTAAATCGTCTTTGCTTTGTTCGTCTGGCTCGATGCCCTTTTGCTTCTTGATACTCAACGCCCCAGCCAGAAGCCCAAATGCCATGAAGAGCATCAGTGCTGCGTAGAGCCACCGATGTATAAAAGCCATAATGCAGCCTACAAGCAGCATCATCACGCCCGCTAGGGTCAATAATCTTGTATTTGAATACATGTTGTTATCTCACCTCACTCTCCATACCTAGACTTGTGTTCCATATCAATTATATATCCATATTATCACATACAAGAATACCAAGCAACGGCAATTTTCGCGGTATTGAGGGAATTGAATATGTAGCGCGTGGCGGATATGTGCAGCAGGGCTGTGCCGCTGAGGGAAATAGCGGCGCAATGAGGAAGCCGCGCGGAAAAAAAGATTGCACTTTCTGCAGTGTTAATGTATAATATATAAGTCAGGATAAAGGTAAGGCCACTGACATATGCCGTTTGAATCGGCAGAAACTTCACAACCGGGTGTAGCGCAGTTGGTAGCGCGGGTGGTTTGGGACCATCAGGTCGGGGGTTCGAGCCCCTCCACTCGGACCACAAAAGTGCGTAACCGTTGATACAAATGGTTACGCACTTTTATTTTTTTCCTATTGAAAAAGCCTTGAAAAGCAAAGGGTTTTGGCAACAGGGGGTTCAAATTGTCCTCCCCGCTGCCAGAACCTTTTTGCGTTCCGGGGAAAATCATATATTTTTATGATTTTCAGATGAACCCCCTTGCGAGGAATAATTTGATTGTACAAGGAAAAATTTGAGAGTACAGAGGAATAATTTGAGAGTTCCATACTACTGACCTGCTTCGCTACTTCGGCGTAATTGTTGAATTACCGTGGTATTCGTAAACAGCGAGTTCTGATAATACTCCTTATGAGAAAATCGGCGATGAAGTACGGTCGCTTGCGGATGAGGTACCGTTCGACATTCCCGATTCGTGGGAGTGGGTGCGGCTCGCTGATGTCTGCGAGTATATCCAGCGTGGAAAGTCACCGAAGTATTCTCCAATCAAAAAGTACCCTGTTGTCGCCCAGAAGTGCAATCAATGGAGTGGTTTTTCGATTGAAAAGGCACAGTTTATTGAGCCAGATTCTCTGTCCTCCTATGGTCCAGAGCGTCTCTTGCAGGATAATGACCTGATGTGGAACTCTACTGGCCTTGGCACACTGGGGCGAATGGCTGTTTACAAAACCGCAGCTAACCCGTATGAGCTGGCAGTTGCAGACAGCCACGTTACCGTTATACGCCCTCTGAAACGGTTTGTCCTGCCAGAATATTTGTACTACTATTTTGCCAATCCAACCGTGCAAAGTGTTATAGAGGACCAGGCAGACGGTACAACAAAGCAGAAGGAACTTGCAACAGCGACCATCAAAGCATATCTTACACCAATTCCGCCCCTCAATGAGCAACGCCGTATTTTGGTGAAACTATCAGAAGTCCTGCCGGTAGTGAATAGCTATGGGGCGGTATACGACGAAACTGCAGCCATGCAGGAAGCCTTCCCGGAACGCCTCAAAAAGTCGATACTGCAAGAGGCAGTCCAGGGCAAGCTGGTACCGCAAGACCCGTCTGACGAGCCTGCAGAGGCTTTGCTGGAGCGTATTAGGGCGGAGAAGCAGCGGCTCATCAAGGAGGGAAAAATCAAAAAGGACAAGCATGAATCCGTCATTTTCAGGCGGGATAATTCTCATTATGAAAAGCGAGGCTCTGAAGAAGTATGCATCGACGAGGAGGTACCGTTTGAAGTGCCGTCCTCTTGGGCTTTAATAAGATTGGATGACATAGGCATCTATAGAAAGGGTCCCTTCGGTAGCAGCTTAACCAAGAGTATGTTCGTACCAAAGGGTGCTGATACTGTAAAGGTGTATGAGCAAAAGAACGCTATTCAAAAGGACCACACCCTCGGAACATATTATATCACCCGCCAATACTACGAATCGAAAATGAGAAGTTTCACAGTCGAGCCGGGTGATATTCTTGTTAGCTGTGCAGGAACTATCGGGGAAACTTATGTCCTACCAGAGCAGATTGAGCTTGGCATTATAAATCAAGCTCTTATGCGAATGACAATTTTTGCGCCGATAGATTTGGATTACTTCCTCCTGTATTTCGACTATGTCCTTAAGCAGACAGCAAAGGAGAGCAGTAAAGGTTCTGCCATAAAGAACATACCACCATTCGAAATATTCAAGAAACTGATCCTGCCGCTCCCGCCATTAGAGGAGCAAAAACGTATAGTAGAGAAAGTACGTGCGCTCGAAAGTCTCTGCAATTCGCTATGTACATAAACTCATTATTCTCATTATGAGAAGTTGGACGGTGTGGAGCGCTGTATCGACGATGAATTGCCTTTTGAGATACCGGATTCTTGGGAGTGGGTGCGTCTTGGTGCTGTTTTGGAAATTGCACGAGGAGGTTCTCCACGGCCTATTCAGCAATATCTTACAACCGAGCCGGACGGGATAAACTGGATCAAAATCGGCGATACGGACAAAGGCGGAAAGTACATTTACAAAACTAAGGAAAAAATTCGCCCGGAAGGTGTTTCAAAAAGTCGCATGGTTCATAGTGGCGACTTTTTGCTCACAAACTCAATGAGCTTCGGACGCCCTTATATTCTCAAAACTGACGGCTGCATTGACGAACGCATCATGAAGGCGCTGCGAAACAAGGAGCGCACCCAGTCCGCACTGATCGATGCGGTTAAGGCCGATTTGAAAATCTGAGACAATCTTTCGACAACCTAAGACAATCCGTGCCAATCCGAGGATCACAAAATATCGGAGGTACGAATATGGACCCTTATCAGGCATTAGCCAACGCCATCGTAGAACTGGCCGTAAAAGATTACCGCACCGCCCTGAAATACCACTACCGCCACCCGGATAAGAAAGAGTACGCCGATGAGGTGGACCGTCTGGAACGCTTCTTCCGTTCCGGCTGGTATGGAATGCTGACCGATCTGGACAGCGAATACCTCATGTCTTCTGTCTGCCGCATGGTTCGAGAGGAGGTGGCCGCATGAAAGCAAAGGACTTTCTGAACCAGGCCTATCTTCTGGATCAGCAGATCAAGAGCAAATCCGAGCAGATTCAGTCACTGAATGAACTCGCCACCAGCTGCACAGCCACCATGACCGGAATGCCCCACAATCCCAATCGTGGCACTTCCCGGATGGCAGATGCCGTCTGCAAGATCATCGACCTGCAGAACGAGATTGCATCGGATATGGACCGATTGGTTCAGACCAAAAAGGATATCGTAGATGTGATCAGCAGGGTAGAAGATGTGGAACTGCGCATCCTTCTGGAACAGCGGTATCTGTGCGGTGCGACATGGGAGGAAATCACCATGAATCTCTACCACAACCGCCGCTGGATCTTCCGGCTGAATGACAAGGCCCTGGATGCCGTCCAGCAGATTCTTGACGGCAACGAAAGAAGCCACTAAAAGCCACTATAATGCACATTCTCCTTATGATATCATTATAATGCGAAGAAAATGTAGAGAGCCTCATGGGAGCAATCCCGTGGGGCTTTTCTCATGCCCCAAAGGAGGTGTTCCCCATGGGATACCGCAAGGTATCGTATCTGGAACAAGTGTGGTACATCCTCCTCTTCAAAATCAGACATCCTCGAAGGAAGGAGGACAATCGTGCCAAGTAAACCCAAACGCCCCTGCTCCTACCCGGGCTGCCCCAAGCTAACGGATGGACAGTATTGTGAAAATCATGCAGCCATTGCCCGTAGGCAATACAACAAATACGAACGCGCCCCAGATATCAACAAGAAGTATGGCCGTGCTTGGAAACGAATCCGTGACCGGCACATCAGCCAATACCCTCTATGTGAGATGTGTAAGGAGAACGGCAGGTTTGTTCCCGCAGAAGAAGTTCATCACAAAAAGCCCATTTCCCAGGGCGGCACTCACGCAAGAGAGAATTTGATGAGCCTGTGTCGTTCCTGCCATACCAAGATCCACCACGAAATAGGTGACCGATGAGGATACGAATATGGAGAAAATATGTGTAATTTGTGGTAAGCATTTTAATGCAGATCGCCATTCCAAAATGTGCTGTTCAGCCGAATGTGCCAGAATTAAGGCCAGGGATACCCGGTGGAAAGCCTATGTACACAAACCAAAACGAGAGCGTGTGACATACAAGCGTAAATGCCTATGGTGCGGTACTCCTTTTGAGACCCCATACCCCAACCATAAATACTGCACCCCCGAATGTACTTACAATGGCAATCTCCGTATGAAACGAGAGCAATGGGCAGAACATTATATCCCACGGACTCATATATGCAAGGAATGCAACAGGGAATTCACCACAGAGTGCGGAAATAAGCACTCTGTTTTTTGTTGCCAAGCCTGTGCGGAAAAGTATGAGCGTCGGCAGGAACACCAATCCGAACGCCATAAGGCTTACATGAAGGAAGTCAAGCGCCGTCGCGAGATGCAACTCAGGCAACAGCTCATCGAACCCGTAACATACGATGCCTTATACAAGCGTGACAACGGTGTCTGTCAAATCTGTGGCATGGCTGTACACCCGGACAAATTCTGCGATGACAGTTGGGGCGGCACCATCGACCACATCGTTCCGCTGTCGGTTGGCGGTGAACACTCCATGAGTAACTGTCAGCTGGCACATAGGATATGCAACTCCCTCAAAGGAACTGCTGATGTTGGATTTGCAATTGACTGGCAGGAAAAGTCAAAGGAGAACAACTACTGGAGTGCCAAATTCAATTCTTACTTGGAATTAATGCGCCAAGAGTCAGCATGATACCCCACCCAGGGCCCTTTCTATCTCCGGGAGCAAAAAATGGGGGCAGCGGCGCAGGGTCACGCGTGTAAAATCGCATAAGTTTTCGGGGGAATAGCCCCCTGACGGAAAGAAGGTGTACAGAATGGGCCAGCGAGGACCCAAACCAGGTACCGGAGGCAGGCCGAAAAAGGCCATCGCGGACAAGATTACGGACGGCAATCCCGGCAGACGACCGCTGACTGTTATCGATTTTGGTGACAGCGCGGCTGACCTTGAGGGTCAGGAAATGCCGAAGCCGTCCGAATATCTGTCCGCCCGGCAGAAAGACGGCTCCACCCTCTGTGCCGCAGAAATTTATGAAAATGTGTGGAACTGGCTGAAAGACCGGGGATGTGTGGCCCTGGTCAATCCGCAGCTCATCGAGCGATACGCCATGGCCAGTGCCCGGTGGATTCAGTGCGAGTCCATCACCAGTGAACTGGGCTTTCTGGCAAAGCACCCCACCACAGGTGCCGCCATCCAGTCACCCTATGTGGCTATTGCGGATAAATATATGACCCAGGCCAACCGCCTGTGGTCGGAAATCTATCAGATCGTCCGGGAGAACTGCACCGGCGAATACAGCGGAGCCAATCCCCAGGACGATGTCATGGAACGATTGCTTCGCGCAAGGAAAGGAACGATGTAAATGTTTGAGAAAGTGAACCCCGCCCACCCGGACAAGCTGGCTGACCGCATCGCCGGTGCCCTGGTGGATTACGCCTACACCAAAGAGCATGACCCCAGAATCGCTGTGGAAGTTCTGCTCGGCCATGGCAAGTGCCATATCATTGCGGAAACCTCCGTGCATATTCCTACGGAGGTCGTTGTAGCAGCTGTCTACCGCATTGCCGGATGGCATGAGGTGGATTATGTAGAAGTGCCGCAGGACAATCATCTTTCTGAGAATCAGGCAGATGGCATCCGCTGCGGTGACAACGGCATTTTCAAGGGAATGCCCGTAACAGAGGAGCAGAAAACCCTCTCCCACATTGCCCATATCATCTACGATGAATATGAGTCCGACGGCAAGTACATTCTGGACGGTATCCGCCTGATCATCTGCCAGAGCAATGCGGACGCGGATGAACTGGAGTGCTGGTATCCCGGCGCGGAGATAAATCCCCTCGGTGATTGGACCGGCGGCACCAATGTGGACACCGGAGCCACCAACCGCAAGCTGGGCAGCGACATGGCCGACTCCGTGACCGGTGGTGGCCTTCATGGCAAGGACCTGTCCAAGGCTGATGTCAGCGTAAACATCTACGCATGGCTGCTGGCCCAGGAAAACGGAACTCCGGTGACCCTCTGCTGCGCCATCGGGGATGATACCGTGGGCGGCATTCCATATTCTGAAATCGTAGAAACGGCAAGGACCTGTCCAAGGCTGATGTCAGCGTAAACATCTACGCATGGCTGCTGG